>Ga0126369_10001349_pt1 | contig 16896 bp, 11 predicted proteins | sample PanSoiMetaPlot_1_FD_109646 | JGI IMG/M metagenome (GOLD analysis project Ga0126369, IMG submission 109646) | Tropical forest soil microbial communities from Panama - MetaG Plot_1 | ecosystem: Environmental > Terrestrial > Soil > Tropical forest > Bulk soil | place: Panama | collected 2016-02-17 | reverse complement strand
GGAACCTTCACCGGGTCGGTAACGGTCACGATCAGTGACGCCACCAGCGGCGCGACCATCTACTACACGACCGACGGGAGCACGCCCACAACCTCGTCAGCGGTCTACAGCGGCCCGCTCACCTTCACGCAGACGACTACGTTGCAAGCCATGGCCGCGGCCAGCGGGATGACGAACAGTACAGTGGCCAGTGCCACTTACACCATCCAGCAGCAACAGCAGGTTGCTACGCCGGCGTTCAGCCCGGGTAGCGGAACCTTCACCGGCTCGGTAACGGTCACGATCAGTGACGCCACCAGCGGCGCGACCATCTACTACACGACCGATGGGAGCACCCCTACGACGTCGTCGGCGGTTTACTCCGGAGCGCTCACCTTCACCCAGACAACCACGTTGAAAGCTATGGCCGCAGCCAGCGGCATGACCAACAGCGCCGTGGCCAGTGCCACATACACAGTCCAGCAGCAGGTAGCTGCGCCAGCGTTCAGCCCGGGTAGCGGAACCTTCACCGGCTCGGTGACGGTAACCATCAGCGATGCCACCAGCGGCGCGACCATCCACTACACCACCGATGGGAGCACGCCCACTACCTCGTCAGCGGTTTACTCCGGAGCGCTCACTTTCACTCAGACAACCACGTTGAAAGCTATGGCCGCAGCCAGCGGCATGACCAACAGCGCGGTGGCCAGCGCGACCTACACGGTGACCCCACCCTTGCCAACAGTGGTGTCGCTCACGTTGAGCCCGTCAACTGTTGTCGGGGGTCTTTTGGGATCCTCCACTGGTAGGGTGACGTTGAGCGGGCCGGCTCCCAGCGGCGGGGCTGTCGTTTCTCTCTCGAACAGCAACCCCTCGGCCGCCAGCGTTCCGGCCAGCGTGACCGTTCCGGCCGGCGCTACCAGCGCCACCTTCACTGTAAATACGGCCATAGTGCTCATCAGCACGAGCGCCACGATCTCAGCTTCGTATAACAATACGACTCGATCGGCAACTCTCTCAATCTTGCTGTAACAACAGGGTTGAATCGCTCGAGCAACCACATCGGCGTTCTCTGGGACTTTCACCCAGGGTACGGCTATAGCTAACATCTCTACGAGCGTGGTGGCTCCCGCTGGAGCCACCATCGCCACTCTTATCGTAAACGCCTCCACTTGCTGTCTACCTACTTCGGCCACAATCTCCGGCTCGTATAACAACGCCAGTCGATCTCGTCTCTGAAAGAGAACGCTATACCGAAAGCAAGGAATCCAACAATGAGTCATTTCAAGCCGTTTCTTCATCAATCCGTGAGGTGTACGGCATTCCTGGGTTTGGCACTGGCCGTGGCAGCGCAGAGTCAGGTGCTTTTCACTCCGCCAGCAAACCTATCCAACGACGGCAAAGCCGGCAATCAGCAAATCGCGATAGATCCGAGCGGTAACATCAATGTCGTGTGGTTGGACAACACGCCGGGCTTCACTGCTGTTTTCTTCAGCCGCTCCAGCGATGGCGGCGCAACGTTCTCAAGCCCGCAAAACATCTCAAATAACCAAGCCGACCTGGGTGGGCCGCCGCAAATCGCTGTGGACTCCACCGGCAATATCTATGTCGCCTGGCTCGGCCCCGGCGGCACTCCAGACATTTTTTTCACCGGCTCGAGCGACGGAGGTGCGACTTTCTCGGCTCCAATGATTATCTCGAACCAGCCCAGCGGCGGAGCGCGAGGTCCTTCTATGGCTGTGGATTCCGGCGGCAACATTAATGTCGTCTGGTGGGGCGCTTTTGCTCCAAGGATCCTATTCTTGAGCCGGTCGAGCGACGGGGGCGCCACATTTTCAACGCCCGTTAGCGTGTCAACCAGTGGCGGGGCATCCGACGGGCAGGTCGCCGTGGATTCCGGGGGTAATATCAACGCCGTCTGGTGTGAGGGCCTGACAGGGAATTTCCAGGTCACCTACAGCCGCTCCGTGGATGGCGGCGCTTCATTCGCTGCCCCAAAAACAATTTCCACCTTTGCCTCAGACACCTGTAAACCAGTAATGGCTCTGGATCCCGCCGGCAATATCTACGTCGCCTGGGATACCCAGCCCTTCGGAGACATTTACGTCAGCAGTTCTATTGACGGCGGTGCTACCTTCTCCGTCACGGACATCACAAACAAGACAGCGATCGCAAACTCCGGCGGCGAAAGGATTACGACAGACTTGAACGGCAACATTTACGTCGTCTGGGTACAGAACCCCTCCGGAGATAATCACACTTACTTGTTCTTGAGCCAGTCGAGTGACGAAGGTTCTGCCTTCTCCACTCCGCACAACCTTTCGAGCAACCTGGGAGGCGCCGACGAAGCGCAGATAGCTACGGGCTTAGATAGCAGCATCAACATCGTTTGGCAGGACAACGCTTCCGGCAATCGGCAAATTTTCTTTACCCAGTCGAGCGACGGAGGTTCTACCTTTTCCACGCCACAGAACCTCTCAAACGACTCCGGCGCCGGAAACCCAGTGATCGCTATGGATCCCACCAGTAACGTCAACGTCTTGTGGGCCGACAACACCTCTGGCAGCAACAGTGATGTGTTCTTCAGCCGCAGCGAACCTCCTCCCACAGTCACGTCGCTGACTCTCGACCCATCCAGTGTGCTAGGCGGGCCCTTAGGATCGTCTACTGGTACGGTGACGCTGAGTGGTCCGGCTCCCGCCGGCGGCGCTCAGGTTGCACTCTTCAGCAGTAACCTGTCTGCCGCAACTGTTCCGGGCACCGTGACGGTTCCAGCCGGGGCAACTAGTGCCACGTTCACGGTAAACACTTCTGTCGTTGTCATCTCTGCTAGCGTCACGATTTCTGCTTCCTATAACACTACAACTCAATCGGCGAATCTCGACATATTGTTGTAGTCCTAGAAACGACTCCCCGGCGGCAGCCAGTTTCTTAATTCAAACATGCGATCTTCCCTGATTCTTAGGGCAGTCACGACCAGCTGGATCGCCGTTCTGGCAAACGCGGCTGTGGGCTGGTTGCTGACTCCCTACGTTTTGCACCACATCGGCGACGAAGCCTTCGGATTGTGGGTGCTCGTGGTGTCCCTCGTTGGGTATTACGGTCTACTGGATGCCGGGGTCCGCTCTTCTATTTTGCGGTACCTGTCGCGGCACAGGGCGCTCGGCAACCAGGAAAGTGCCAAGGAGGTAGTTGCCACGGCATTCTTTTACTACCTGGGTGCTTGCGCTTTAGTGATTCTAGCCACCTATCTATCGGTGAACCCGGCCTCGCGCTTTTTTGCAGTACATGATCAAGTGCTTGGCGATTTCAAATCCCTGTTCTGGTTGGCGGGTGTGGTACAGGGCTTCACGCTTCCGCTAGCGGTGTTCTCTGCATCGCTTGAAGCGGCTGGCCGATATGACCAAGTTTATGTCATCCGAGTGGGGAGCCTTGCGATCCGCGTGGTTGCGGTCATCCTTGTCGTCCGCGCCGGCGGCGGTCTGTTCGGCGTAGGGGCGGCAGTGCTGCTCTCTCAGCTTCTTGCGTACATCATCCAGGTGCCACTCGCCATCCGCGCAAATCAGGGGCTGAGCCTGCGCCCGAAGTGGGTGCGCAAACGTGTTTTCCAGAACATGCTCGGCTACGGCTCAATCAGCTTGACGGTCGCCATTGGTGAAAGACTGAGGAGTTCCATTTATCCTGTTCTCATCGCGAGATTTCTTACGCCGGTGTCGGTGACATTCTTTTCGCTGCCGGTAAAAATCCTCTCCCTACCCACGGAAGGCATCGGGACAATGACCGAAATCGTCAATCCCATGTCTAGCGAGTTAGAGGCCCGAAATGACTTTGCCAAGCTTCGCGAGCTCATCCTGCTGAGCGTCCAGACCGCGTTTTTGCTTCTCGCTCCAATGGCCGCATTTCTCTTCACATTTGGCCGCGAGTTGCTGACCCTGTGGGTGGGCAATAGCTACGCTTCGAGCTACAGCCTTCTTGTACTGCTGACGCTTGGAACGGGCACGGCGGCTACTCAGTGCTGCGTGCAGTCCATGCTTTTTGGCATCGAACGGCACAAGCAGTTGATCTGGTACCGGTTCGTGGAAGGCTTGTCGATTGCTTTGCTGGGAAGTGCCGCCTTACGAATTGCAGGCCTCGAGGGCTTCGCCGCGGTGATCGCCGTTACTCTTCTATGCACAAGTTTGATTCTCGTCCCCCGTCATCTCTGCCGCGTCTTGGAGATGCCACTATGTACTTATCTAGCAGAAGGATGTCTGAAACCGTGCGTTGTAGCACTCCCGGCAGCCGTCGTGTTTATGGTGATGCGGAACTGGCTCGTGATAGACACGTGGCCGAGGCTGTTTGTCGCCCTGTTCGCCGGCAGCTTCGCCTATATTCTGACCTGGTTTGTAGTGGTCAGTGGCTCCTCGTCCGTTTTCACTTGGCTCACGCCGCGCGTTCTGCATGTCCTTAAGGACAAGTTCTTGCGTCCGCGCGGCTTCCGGCTTGGCGCAGCGGCCGACACGCTTTACTCCGGGGAATCACAGTAGATTGGTCACGCGCCTCAAAACAATGCCGTCAACAGAGACCTTAGCCCCTCCGGAAATCGCGCCTCGCGCCGGCTTGCAGGAGAGACTTTACTTTCCTGAACTGGACGCTATCCGCTTCTTCCTCTTTTGGGGAGTGTGGGGCTACCATGCTCTACCCAGAGAACAGAGTGTTTACACCGAGCATCACGTTCCCGCTGTTCTTGCCTCCTTGATCACGAGCCTTCTCAAGGCCGGAATGAGCAGTCTCGATGTGTTTTTCATACTCAGCGCATTCTTGATAACCGAGCTGCTGCTGCGGGAAAAGGAGCTCAGAGGCGTTCCCGATTTGAAAGCGTTTTACATTCGACGCCTCCTGCGGATTTGGCCGCTCTATTTCTTTATGATCGCGCTTGCCGGCTTTGTGTCGATCTTCGATCGCAGCCAGCCGCTCGGATGGGCTTACGCTCTTTCGTTTCTGCTATTCGCGGGAAACTGGATTATGGTTTTCCGTGGTTTTCCTCGCGCTGAGATCATCGGCCCTCTCTGGAGTGTGTCGTTCGAAGAGCAATTTTACTTGCTCTGGCCTCTTGTCGTGCGAAGAGCGTCTAAGAAGAATCTAATTCAAATTGCCGCGGGATTGCTCGTCTTGGCCAGTCTGGTCCGTGTGATTCTGTTGCTAAAACATACGGGAGGCCAGCCCATTTGGTACAACAGCTTTGCCCGCCTGGACTCCATCGCCTGCGGAATACTCCTGGCGGCAATTTTGCACGGACATGCCTCGCTCCGCGTGGGGCTCGTTACGAGGTTAGCGTTGCTACTGGGCGGAATGTCTGCATGGCTCATTGTGGGGCTGCGCTGCGGCTTGCTCGATCCTGTGCCGACGTTGTTGCGAGGCGTGATTGGATTTCCGCTGATGTCGCTCGGAGGTGTTGCAATTTTTCTATCCGTGTTGGGGGCGGCGCAGGATGGCTTTCCATTTCTGAAGCATTCCTGGCTGGTCTATTTCGGCAAGATTTCATACGGTCTTTACGCGTATCAATTTCTAGGCTTGCAGCTCTCACATCGTCTTCTTACCCGATACCATTATGCGCACAGCTGGACGCTTTCATGGCTATGTGCATTGGCGATCACGTTCTCGCTGGCCATGGTTTCCTTTCGATGGTTGGAAAGCCCGTTCCTGCGTTTGAAACGCAAGAAGTTCACACACATTCCTTCTGGAGCTGACAGTGGCGCCGGCGCTGAAGTGCTGCCCGCCGTAGGCTTGGTAGCCACCAGCGCACAGCTGTAATCGGCCGGGCTGAGCGTAAATGGGGTATGTATGATTGGCTGCACTCTCTGGGCCAACCCAGCCCGAATCTGCTGACGGCTTCCGCGATGTCATTGATCCCAGCCAGAAGTAAAAATCGCTCTGTTGTGCCAGTGGCTTCCCTAAGAGTACCAGGGCTATTCTGGAGGGTATCTCAGTTGATTAGGCTATTGAACTCATCAACCTCGACGCGTGTAGCTCTTTGCCTCGCGGTCGTAGTCGCGCTGATTCTGGTCCTTCGGCTAATCGCTTGCTCCGGAGTTTCACAACCCAGCGTCACTAGCACTGGTCCTCCGGTCATCACCGCCAGCTGTGGGAATGCCAATGATGGCCAAGCCCATCCGCCGACCAACTACACCAGTTTCACGCCTCCTCCGAAAGGCGGGACTTACATCGATTCTGACTTTGGCTGTACGGTTAAGCGAGTGTCAGACGCAGTCAACGATTTTGGCGCCAATACCGGCGTGCATCACGGTTACTCACTTCTCTCCCCGTTCAATGCCAATGACACCTTGCTCTCGCTCCTTGTGGAAAATGGGCCTGGCTCGTACATAGCCGACATGAATGGCAGCATCGTAGTGCCCCCAGCCAATGTGGTGGGTAATAAGAGCGTGCAATGGGATGGGAGCAATCCCTACGTGTATTGGAACACCTCAGGCACCCGCTTGCTTCAGGTCACCATAAACTACAGCGCCAGCTGCGCGTCTGCTCACAACTGCACTGTAGCCAGCAAGGTCTGGCATGACTTTGCAGCAGACGGCTACACCTCTATTGAAAATATGGAAACAGGAGGCAGTCCCATCTCTTACGACGGCGACCATGTCGCTTTGGCGGGCATGAAGGCAGGATCTTCAGTCTCTGATTATTACTTCGTTTGGAAACTCTCAACCAATACTGTGGATTACATGCCTTCGGGTAGCGGAACTGCGGTATGGCATCCGAGCGGCGTTACGAGCATGCACGCCTTCCAGGTCACCGGAAAAAACAGCATCAAGGTAACTCTTACCAGCACTAGCTACAACAACGATGTCATTTGGGACGGCACCAACGTGTATCAGTTCCAAGTCAACGGGGTTCACACCGACTTTGGCTTGGATTTGGCTGGCAATGATGTGGCCCTTATCGATCGCGATGCCGACACGAGCGATCCCTGTCCCAATCACGGTGGCTCAGACGTTGAGACAAACTGGACCACAAGCATCTCGTTCAGCTGCTGGTTCGACAAAAATTTTGAAGACGGTCACACCAATTATCAGGGCGGGCCCAAGCAGCCGTTGGCAGTATGGTCCTCTTTCAATGATCCGAATCACCCGAACATCTACAATATCCCGCCCGAATCGGATTGGCAGGCGGTTTGGCCTCAATATGCCGGCGAAGTGGTGGTTGCCAGAGTAGATGCCAACAACCATCCGGCCAGTATTTTCCGTCTCGCGCACCATCGTTCTCACCCGGCTTATCAGAATCAGTTTTGGAGGCAACCCCACGCTTCCATCAGCCGTAGCGGCAAGTACGTCATGTTTGACAGCGATATGGGGAACACGAATTCTGCTGGTGGCAATGGGTACACAGACGCTTACATCATCCAGCTTCCGTGAAGACGGCACCGCGCCGCCCATGGACAAACCGCACTACCTTACCTTGGGTGCAGCGGAAATCGTGCTCTGGTGTTTGCTTTACGTGATGGTGCTGGGCGGGTTTTTGTACCATGCCGGAGGGCCAGGGCTGAGTGACGACAGCTTTCAATACTTGAGCGAAGCAGCAAACATCCGCGACGGCCATGGGCTTACTACGTCCATCGTGCACTTCGATACGGAGCGCTCCCAGGGGCGGCTACCAGCGCCGCTAACCACCTTTCCTCCTGGCTATTCGCTCGCAATAGCGACGATCAGCCGAACGGGCATATCTAGCGAGAAGGCCGGGCTCCTGTTGTCCGAGGCGTCGTTCGTCTTGCTCGTTCCGTTGCTCATTTATGCAGCAGCTTTGCTCGACCTCAGCGCCAAGGCGACACGAATGGCGCTGGTTCTGCTGCTCGGCAGCTTCTCTGCTGGCCTGTACGCGACCGCGGTGGCAACAGAATCGCTCTTCACGGCACTCTCGCTGGGCGCGCTAATATGCCTGCTGAGTTACGAACAAGGGAGGGCAGGGACACCAGTTGCTCTCGCAGGGAATTTGCTGATGGGGTGCGCGTTCTGGGTGCGCTATGCCGGATTATTTTTGTTCGTGGCAGTCGCAACCTATCTTACTTGGCGAGCATTGCTCGCGTGCGACCGCCGTTCCGTAACTGCCGCAGCTTGTCTGGTTTTGCCGGCTGGACTGATCAGTTGTTTGCTCGTGCGGAATATGATTCTCACAGGTTCATGGAGGGGCGGAAATACAAAAGCTGTGACGCACCCCCTTTTGGCCGTTCTGAAACAGTTCGTCACGTCAACATACCATCTAATATTTGGTGAAGGCGTTCCAACGCGCCTCGGTGCGCTCCGGTTGACGCTGGGCCTGGGCCTCGTACTGTTCTTCGTGCTTTTGTTCGAAAAAGTCGCGCGCGTGCGCGCTAATTCGGGGATCCATAAGATCCCTGGCAGCGCTTTTCCAAGCGCAGGGCTGCTGCTTGTTTATGTGGTCATCTATAACGCAGGGATGATTTACCTGGGCATGTTCAGCGTGATCTCATTCGACAAGCGAATGTTCTATCCTTTGCTGCCGGCTTATTTCCTTCTGCTCTGCATAGCCTGGATAAGAGTGCAGGCTATGCCCGCTGCTCGTTCGACCTCATGGGCATCGGCGGCAAGCGTTGCCCTAATCATTGGGTCGTATTGGGGCATCAACTTGGAAAGCACTATCGCCCATCGGTCGGCATCACCAGACCGGGCAGTGGAAGCAAGCTTCGCTTTGACGTCGGGAGCGGGCGGAACTTTGCGTTCCTGGTTTGGTGCCAACGTACCCCTCGACGCTGTCCTCGTGTCGACCGACGGCCAGGCAACAGCCTATGCGTTAAAACACAAGGTGGTCAGTCTTGTAGGTTCCCACTTCAGCGACCAGCAGTGGGGCGAAAAGGAAGTGCGAGCCATCATGCAGCAATATGGGGCAGGTTTTCTAATATTGTATCCAAACATCGACCCAACCATCGAGCCAGTCCAGCAGGAGTCGGCTTTTCTCCAGGAGTTAATCGAAGGCCAGCGGCCCCGGTGGCTTGAGTTAGCAGCCGAGAACAGCCAAGTCATGATTTTTCAATGCCGCGGTACTTGCGCGGCTACATCCGTCAAGAAATAACACCATCCGACCGCTATTCGACCAGAAAAAAACAATTCGATTCCTTTAAGCGAGCGACTCTCGCGACAGCGAGCCAGCATGAAGCTGAGCGTTATATCGCCGACGTTCAACGAAGCCGAAAATGTTCCTCGACTCGTGGAGCAACTTGAGCAGACGTTGCGCCATGTGGATTACGAGATTTTGATCGCAGACGACAACTCTCCCGACCTGACTTGGTCGGTGGCCGAACGACTCTCTTTGACAAATCCGCGAGTGCGCGTCCTCCGCCGCATGTGCAATCCCGGATTAGGACCAGCAGTGATTGAGGGGTTTTCCGCAGCGCAGGGTGATGCGGTGGCTTGCATCGATGCCGACCTGCAGCATGACCCTCGGATCCTTCCGACGATGCTCGAACAGCTTTGCAAAGGCTCGGACGCAGTCGTGGGGAGCCGTTACGTCAATGGCGGCGGCACGGAGGGGTGGAATTGGCAACGCCGTTTGGGATCTTGGACCGCCACAAAAATGGCCCAACTCTTGTTGGGGGTCAAGCTCAAGGATCCCATGTCAGGATACTTTGTGATGTGGCGCAGGGATTTTGCGCGCGTCCGCCCACAACTTAACGGCAATGGATTCAAGATCCTCTTGGAAATCCTCGCCAACCTTCAACCGTCTGTCGTCACGGAGATTCCCTACACATTCGGTTCCAGAAAATTCGGCGAATCAAAGCTCTCTGGCAAAATCGTTCTTCAGTACTTGACGCAGTTGTGGCGGCTGTCCAGTGCCAGTCGACTCGTGTCTTACCGATTCTTGAAGTTTGCTGCAGTCGGCAGCAGCGGTGTCATTGTCAACCTGGCGGCTATGGCCTTGTTGCTCCACTCGACCCGCTGGAGTGGCTGGCAAGCTTCCGCCGTCGCCAGCATCCTAGCCAATATTCATAATTACGTGCTCAATAACGCTTGGTCGTTTGCTGATCGCACACATCGAGGTTTCCGAATACTGAAGGGCTATGTCTCTTACCTGAGTATGTCGGCATTTGGATTGGGCGTCACCACAGCTGCGTATGCGGGCTTGGCGTGGAGTCTAACGCAACTGTCGACCGTGCAAAATGGCACGCAGGGATTTGCGTCTCTGCCTCGGCTGTTCTGTCAATTCATTGCTGTGACCTTGGGCGTGTGCTTCAATTACGAGTTGAACAAATTCATCACATGGCCGAGCGTCGCTCGGTCCGGTGCACACGCCCCAAAAGCGCCTTCCCGTTCAGTTTTGCTCTGACCGCCTGTCCTCGCCGCCCGCCTGCTCCCTCACAAAGAAGAACCATTCCACCCGCTAATACAGCGGACCGATGATGTAAACGTCAGTGTAATTAACTCCGTTGGCCGATTGGTTGAAGTTACTGTCGAACACGATATATTTTCCGTCCCTGCTTATCGCCCCTCTGGTTTGTGCCCAGTAAGTCTCGTCCGAGCGGCTGCGATGATGCGCCAGGCGCACGGTGTTGCCGAGGCCGTCCCAGATGATGATTTCTCCCGTATAGAGGCCCCAACCTGACATGCCCGTCGGATTGTTGTAGCACCAAAAGGAAGAACTCGGGCAGCTTCCGCTGTCGTCTACTGAGTGGGCGATCCAATTTTTCGACTGCGTATCACGCATACTGACGTGACTTGAGTTCCCAACGTTCTGGATGCCGTCGTTGAGGCATACCGGAACCGCGGCGGTCGTTAAGTCGAGCAAGCTCCAGCCGAAGTTGCTAGGGCAGCCATTATTCTTCGTCCCTTGGCCCCAGATAGACGCGGCCACGGTATTGCCTGAAGCATTTAAGCCGAAGTCCACGTGGGCACTCGTGCCACCCGCCGGCGTCCCTGTTCCGTTCCAAAGGCTTCCATTAGAGTTGTAAAGCAACCCATCGATGAACACGCCATTATTCGGAACCATGGTCATTCCATGATGCGTGATGCCAGATAAAACTGTGCTTTGGGAGGCACTCGTCGCTGCACCGTTGCTTGCGTTAAGGGTCACCAGAAAAATATTGCCGGTGCAATTCTGATAGCAATCTGCCAGCCATAAATGAAGCCCGTCGCTGGACAGATCAATATCGTCGGGGATGACCACGCTCGAGTATTGCGAAAAAGTTGCGAGTGTGGTCGACGCCACTGTCGCGTTTGGTGCCGTTCCGCTGATCGTGCCCTTAACTAGTTGCTGCCCGTTCGTATAATAGAAAACCTTTGGATTCGTAAGGTCCCAAACCAATCCTACTGCGGAGTTAAAACCAGGCATATTCGAAGTGGGAACAACTGTGTTTCCGCTCAAGTCTACGATGGTTGGCGAGCCTCCCGTAAATCCATTGATCACGAAAAGGTAGCTGTCATCCGCGTTGAACGGTGTTTCCAAACTATAAAAATGGTTTGCGCTCTGCCACCCTGACGCGACAGCATCAGTGACGCGCGTGATTTTGCAGCCGAAGACTGGGTCCGTGTAGCTTTGGCCTCTTGCCGGAAGAGCGAAGGTATCGTAATTCGGCGGCAAGTACACGTTGGTGTCGTTTAGCTTCCCGCAGGTCGGCAAAGTGGCATTCGATGACACGCCCGAACCGCTCAGCGTGATGGTAGCCGGGGAATTGGTGGCATTGCTCGCAACGGTGACGGTACCTGTCGCGCTGCCTGCAACCGTTGGGGCAAACGCAACGCTCAGCGTGGCCGATTGATTTGGGGTCAGGACGGTTCCTGATGTCACGCCACTCGTGCTGAATCCCGTTCCGACAGTAGTCACACTGGAAATCGTGACGTTTGAGTTCCCATTGTTTGTCAGCGTGGTGTTCAGGGAAGCCGTGCTCCCGAAGGTCACGTTTCCAAAGCTCAACGTTGCCGGATTCGCGCCAAGCAGGAAAGTTGCGGCCACGCCGGTGCCACTGAGGGCGATGGTCGTGGGTGACGTCGGAGCATTGCTAACGATAGAAATGCTTCCTGACACTGTGGTTGCGGCAGTCGGCTGAAATGCTACGGAGACGGTGGTCTGTTGGCCGGCACTTATGCTGATTGGCAGCGTGTAGCCGCTGGTGCTGAAGGTTGCGCCGGTCACGGTGATTTGCGTAATGCTCAGGGTGGCGTTGCCGGTATTGGAGATGATCAAGCTTTGCGACAGCTTTGCGCCAACCAAGACGTTTCCAAAGCTGATGGACGTTGGATTGACCTGAATGGCCGGCGCTGGGGCAGGATTCACAGTCAGTGTGGCCGCGTTGCTGGTGGCAGATCCCATGCTGTTGCTTACCATGACTTTGAAGGTCGAGCCGTTGTCGGAGGTCGTGGTTGCTGGCGTGGTGTAGCTCGAAGAGGTCGCGCCGGCGATGTTGGCCCCATTTTTCTGCCACTGATAGCTAATGGGCGCAGTGCCGCTGGCCACAACGCTAAAGGTCGCCGTCTGTCCTGCCGTCACGGTCTGATTCGTTGGCTGCGTGCTGATCGTAGGAGCAACCGGTGCTGCGTTCACTGTCAGTGTCGCAACATTACTCGTTGCTGTTCCCGCTGTGTTGCTGACCACAACTGCGAACGTCGACCCGCTGTCCGAGGTCGTCGTCGAGGGCGTGGTGTAGCTAGATGAAGTTGCTCCCGAAATATTTCCCCCGTTCTTCTGCCACTGATAACTCAACGGAGCTGTGCCACTAGCCACAACGCTAAAGGTTGCGGTCTGCCCGGCCGTCACGGTTTGATTGGCCGGCTGCGTGGTGATCGTCGGCGCAACCGGCGCTGAGTTCACCGTTAGTGTTGCAGCACTGCTCGTTGCCGTTCCCGCCGAATTGCTCACCAGGACCGCGAAGATCGACCCGCTATCCGAAGTCGTTGTTGCGGGCGTGGTGTAACTGCTCGACGTCGCCCCCGTGATATTCCCTCCATTCTTCTGCCACTGGTAGCTCAGGGGCACGGTGCCGGCCGCGACCACGCTAAATGTTGCGGCCTGGCCCACCGTCACCGCCTGATTTACAGGTTGCGCGGTAATGGTCGGAGCAACGGCAGACGCAGTCACCGTCAACGTCGCGGCGTTGCTTGTGACACTTCCGGCTGCGTTACTGATAACTACGGTGAACTGTGCGCCATTGTCGAAGATCGTCGTCGGAGTGGTGTAACTCGAGGACGTCGCCCCTGAAATAGCCGTGCCGTTCTTATTCCATTGATAGTTCAGCGGAGCTGGGCCCGCCGCAACGACACTAAAGGCGGCGGATTGACCTGCGGTGACCGTTTGGTTGGCTGGTTGTGTTGTGATCCAAGGCCGGCGCCTGACATGGAGGTAGGCCAGATTGCTGGCTGCACTCCCTGCTTTGTTGCTGATCAGTACGGCGAACTGAGCCCCTTCATCAGAGGAGGTTGTGGCCGGCGTGGTATAACTTGAGGAGATTCCTCCCGCAACAGCCGCCCCGTTCTTACTCCACTGATAATTCAACGGGGCGGCGCCCGCGGCAACGACGCTGAAGGTTGCGGTTTCACCCTCGTTGACTGTCTGGTCGCTCGGGCCCGTCGTAACGGAGGGTGCTGCTAAGACTGTGCCGCTTGTTCCGGAAACAAGTCCACCGCACCCAACATGCAGAATCACAAAAAGCAAAACCAATAAAATCACGCAAAATGGACGCACCTTTCTCTCCCTCTTTTTTTTCCGCCCCGGAGTTGGCCCGTTTCATAGAAGAGGAGGAGGTGCGGCGAGATCGAGCGCGGCATACGGGATTTCCCTTAGAGCAGTATCCGGGTTTCCCTTAGAGCGACACTAGGGTCTCCCTTAGTAGCTCTAGAACTACTATGCGAGTCTGAGTCGGGCGGTCGCGCGGTTTCAACTGGTCAGAGGTTCAGGAATTGGTCATAGACGCTGCTTGTCTAAAGGGGTAGTGTTCCTAATTCCTACACGCACAAATCAGGTAGTATTTTGCTCAGTTGGTGGCAAGCTCTCGCATCTAAAGCGGTTGCAGCCGAAAGTGGCTTGCTTTTGTGTAAGACAACCGAGCATTCCGAACCTTCTGGGTGTAGCAGAAGAATGACAACTTGGCTCAGAAACCAAGCTTCCACGACGACGGCATGGAGCGGAGCAAGCAGTCCTCACTCCGGTCCACGTGCGAAGCCTGGCCGCGGCACTGGATGAGTGGTCGTTCGATTACGTTGCTGATGGCGCTAACTGGATTGCGGGTTGGAGAGTTGCTTGCGCTTCGCTGGGGCAGTGTCGACCCCGTTTGCTCCGCGTTTGCGAAACGATGTATGACGGGCACTTCGATCAGTCCAAGACGAAGCGTGGTGAGCGAACAATCCCGATTGGAAAGGAGAATGCAGAAATTTTCGCCGCACTCCGTCTTGCCGCTGTTGACGCAAGGGCTGTTCGAACAATCCAGGCAGTTAAGGCGGATACCAGCGTCCCGCAATGGGCAGCGCAACAGCAAAGCTCGCGCCGGCAACGCCAAGCAAGAAGCCGACAAGATAGAACTGCGCGGGAGTATGCGAAAAGTGCCTGCCCAGGATTAGAGGAATCAGCGTAACCGCAAGTCCGAGCAATCCGCTTCTCCGCTCGCCGAAACGCTCACCCAGGACTATGTCCGGTATGAAGACTAGAAGCCCTCTGATAACTTTTAGTCAGGAATTGACCGGAGGTCTCTTGAAGGCTTACGTCGGCGTCCTGGGTACAGGTTCGCGATGGAGTAGGTTGCTCCGAAAAATGCATGTCGATGTGGGCCGCCGGAAGTCAATCCCGCCTCAAAACCAGCATCAATCACTAGCCTTGGAATGACGGTGTATGTCAGTGCCCAGAGGGAAGAGGCGAATCCCGGTGTCGTTTTGTTGAGTTGAGTATCACCATAAAACTCCCCTGCGAACTGAAGCCTACCGTGGATGGCGTGGGAAAACGCAAGGGCCAGTTGCTGGTTTTGGTCACAGCCGGATGCACCCGGCCGTCCGACAAGGAATTGGGTGAAATTGAAATCGAAATTAAAATGCGCGATATTCTCGCTCGCGCCGAAAGTGAATGAGTGATCTACGCGCCCTGTGCCCAATCCATTTTTCGTACTGGCGGAGGGTATCTTGAAGGCATAATTGAAGGCCATCGTTGGCAATCGCGTCGTCTGCCGATGAAACCTAATTTCCGTGCCGAGCCAATTGTCTCCGAAAGTTCGGTGTGCACCGCTGGCGTCGATTTCGGAAAGGAATGAAGTTGTATTCCAACGCAGCTCAATGTCACAAAGCAATCCAAACTTCAACAAACCGCCAATCGAAGTTTGGCGGATACCCTGTTCGGGCCACAGGCGATCCCAACCATACTCCAGCTCAAGCACGCCATATTGCGTGACATGAGCGGGGTTAGAGACTGTCGGCCGGTTCGGATTTGCGCCGATCGAATCCGCGTAGCAGCCTGTCTGCTTTCCCATCCATTGCCCAAAGGCTGAACTGCTTGCCGCAAGGCATGCTAGGAGGGTTGTGAGCATAAATCTCCGAAATCTCTGCAAGCGCCAAAGAAGATCTACTCCGCTTTCTGGGCTCACGGCTTTCCAGCACAATGCGGTCGTACAACGACGGAGCCGGACGCGCATTAGTCAGGTGTCTCGACTGTGCTTCGGGATGATTACAGTGAGAGAATGGTTCACCTTTTTCATGTCTTCATGCGAGGGGAGGCCCACCGATTCTTTTTCCTTTGAGATGGAAATCGACATCGACGTGGTCGGCGATCTTGATGAACGGTATACCCTTGTTCATTCCATAGTCCTTACGGTTAAAGACCATAGCTCCCTTAATCTCTCCAGAACCCGTCCCTTTGGGGGAAACCGTTAGCGTCAGCTTTTCCGAGTTTGACACTCCGCGTATCGCAAAGTCGCCATCAACCTCGAAGGTGTGAGGGCCGGTGCGCACAAACTTGGTTGATTTAAACGTGATCAAGGGGTTGTTTTCCGCATCGAAGAAGTCTTTGCTTTTCAACTTGCCGTTCTTGAGGCCACTTCCGGTGTCGACACTCGCAGCCTGGATGGTTACCTCCAAAACTCCAGTCGTCTCGTCAGGAGACGTGAATGTCAATCTGGCATCCCACTGGTCGAACTTGCCGGCGATCTTCACCGACGCTTTCACATGGAATTTAATTGAGCTTTCGACGGGCGTAATCTCAAAAACGGGAGCTTGCTCTTGGCTTGGCGACGAACACAAAAAAGACGCGAGAATACAGAGAAGGTTGATGCCCATAGGGGGAATGTAGCTCGAAGGGTTCTCAAGGATACTGTCAAGACTGCCAGGCAAACCGCCAAGGTCCGGGAAAACGCTAGCGCCTTATCGGGCGTCCGTGTTTCTTGGTACTAGCCAGAACCTGATTTGCGCTGACCGGGACTTTAATGGCGCGGAGGACTCCCGCAATCGCACCACAGGAAGTGCTGGGAAATCGTTTTCTAATTTCGCCCGAACGTCAGAGTCAGGGATCAGACGTGGAATCTGACTTCAGAATATCCAATTCCTGCATGAGCTCTTTCCATTCTTTAGATTTCTTCTTGGTTATGTATTGCTTTTCGGGATTTGAGTAATATGAGAGAACGTCTTCTCGCACGCCGTTGGAAACAGGTTTTCCGCTTAATTTCTGTAGCAACTTAGCGTAAGCCTCATCCGTGAGGCGATAGTCGGCTGCGGTGGTAGCTTTGCCCGTGTCGAGATTATCGTTGGGCAGTTGCAGTCGATTTTGCTGTTGCGCAAGAAGTAGCGCTCGGAAGCGATCCAAGGTTTCATTAAAGCTATCCATGTAAAGGTGCTCGACGGCCGGTGTTGGTGGATGAAACGCAAGCCCGCTAAGTGGACCGATTTTGGGCATCAAGCGCAAAAAGAACGCCTTTAGCTGTGCGCCGAACCCTGGCTCTTCATAGAGGTG
>Ga0126369_10001348_pt1 | contig 16899 bp, 14 predicted proteins | sample PanSoiMetaPlot_1_FD_109646 | JGI IMG/M metagenome (GOLD analysis project Ga0126369, IMG submission 109646) | Tropical forest soil microbial communities from Panama - MetaG Plot_1 | ecosystem: Environmental > Terrestrial > Soil > Tropical forest > Bulk soil | place: Panama | collected 2016-02-17 | reverse complement strand
ACGGGGGCGGCCGCCGCCAGCGGCGCCTGCGCCACCGCGACCATGGCCGTCAGGCCGCGCAACAGCGCCTCCAGGTCGTCGTACTCCATCTGCTCGAGCCAGGCGCGGAGCGCCTCACGGGAGCCGTGCCGCAGCCGCTGCGCCAGCGCCTCGCCGGCCGCGGTCGGCTCGGCGAGCGTCCGCCGGCGGTCCATCGGGTCCTCCCGCCGCTCCACCAGCCCCTGGTCGACGAGCCGGTCGACCAGCGAGCTCGCCGCCGGCAGGCCGATCTTCAGGCGGGCCGCGACGCCGCCGATGGGCATCGACCCGGCGTCCACCAGCGTGAACAGCGCCTTGAGCTGCGCCAGGCTCAGCTCGACCTGGTACCAGGCGGGCGCCCCGAGCTCGTGCAGCGCGCGGAGTGCGGTTCGGTACAGGTCGAGGCCGCGCTCCACGAGCTCCTCGTTCATAAGTTGCATCTTAACAAATAGATCGAGGCGTCCAAACTAATTGACACGGGCCGGCGCCGCTCTCGCCGCAGCGGCGCCGTCCCGTACCGAGCGGCTCAGCCGGACTGGCCTCCGCTCATCGATGCCACGAACGCATCCGCCCGGCGGCGCACCTCTTCGTCGCTGAGGTTCTCCTTGCGAGTGGCGATCGCCCAGTTGTGGCCGAAGGGGTCCTGCAGCCCGCCGAAGCGGTCGCCCCAGAACGTGTCGTCGACCGGCATCTGCGACCTGGCGCCGGCCTTGACCGCGCGGTCGAAGACGGCGTCCACGTCCTCGACGTAGAGCCAGACCGAGAACCCCACGGCACCGGTGGCGGCCGGCGCGTGGCTGCCCATCTCGGGCATCTCGTCGGTCAGCATCATGCGGGAGTCGCCGATCTGCAGCTCCGCGTGCCACAGGCGCTTGCCGTCGGGCGCGAGCGCGCGGGAGATCTCGACCGCGCCGAACGCGCGCTTGTAGAACTCGATGGCGTCGGCGGCGCCGCGGACCGTGAGGCTGGGGGTCAGGCTGTGGTAGCCCTCCGGGATTGGTTTGACCGCGCTGTCTGCCATGGGGGTCACCTCCTCAGGTACGAATCGACTGTGTCCCAGGCGGGCAGGGTAGGCGCCGTGCCCCACCGGCGGCTACTCCGAAACTGCGGTCCTCGCGACGGGGCGATATCGTGCGCAGCATGCGCAGCGACCAGGCGATGGGATCGCCCGAGGAGATGGCCGTGGCCTACCGGGCGGAGATGGAGCGCCTGCTGGACGTCGTCGACCGCATCCCGGCGGACCTGCTGGCGCAGCCGATCCACGGCGACTGGACGGTCAAGGAGGTGCTCGTCCACCTGGCCGGCTGGGACCGGGCGGTGGCGGCGAGCGCCGACGACGTGCTCGCCGGCCGGCAGGCGGGGCTGCTCGCGATGCGGCTCGCGGACATCAACGAGGAGGTCGTGGACGACCAGCGCGGCGTGCCGCTGGACCGGGTGCGGCGCGACCTGATGGAGGCACACCTCGGGATCCTCGAGCGGCTGGCGGCGATCCCGCCGGACCGCTGGCACGACGGCGTGCCCGGCCTCACCTGGCCCGACGGGAGCCCGATGACCCCGGCCACCGTGTTCGCGTACCGGTACCGTGGCCTGACGCACTACGGCGGCCATGCCGAGGAGATCGAGGCGTGGCTGCGGGAGCGCGGCGCAAACCCGCCGCGGAGGACGACGACGTGAGCGATGACGACGGCCTGGTGACCATCCGCAGCGCCCACCCGGTGCCGGAAACGATCGATCGACTCGTCACCGCGGTGACGTCCCGGGGCATGACGGTATCCGCGCGAGTGGACCACGCGGCGGGTGCCGCGAAGGTCGGCCTGGAGCTGCGACCCACCCTGCTCGTGATCTTCGGGAATCCGACAGGTGGCACGCCGCTAATGCAGGACCGGCAGACGGTCGGGGTCGACCTGCCGGTCAAGGCTCTGGCCTGGGAGGACGCGGCCGGTGCGGTGTGCCTGACGTACAACGATCCGCGGTGGCTGGCCGCTCGGCACGGCCTGGGAACGGCGAGCGCCTCAGCGGTCGCCACGATGGCGGCGGCGCTGGCGGGCCTGGCCACCGGGGCGGCCGGCGCCTGAGGGCTCCGATCCGTGCAACCGCCGGCGATTGCACGTACCAGAAGGCCCGCGAACGGTTGCACGGGCGGCGGTTCAGCCTCCTGCCCGGGCCTCAGCCCAGGCGCGGGTCCAGGGCGTCGCGCAGGCCGTCCCCCGTCAGGTTGAAGGCCAGCACCGTCAGCAGGATGCACAGGCCCGGGAACGTGGCCAGGTTCGCGTCCCGGAAGATGTAGGTGTGGGCCTCGCCCAGCAGCGCGCCCCACTCGGGGGTCGGCGGCTGGACACCCAGGCCGAAGAACCCGAGTCCGGCCGCCACGAGGATCGCGACGCCCATCTGGATGGTCGCCTGGACGATGAGCGGCGCCGCCGCGTTCGGCATGACGTGCCGGAGCAGGATGCGCCACGACGGCACGCCCAGCGCCCGCGCCGCCTCGACGAACATCAGCCCGCGCAGCTGGAGCGCGCTCGCCCGCACGACCCTGATGAAGCCCGGGATGGAGCTCACGCCCACCGCGATCACCACGTTGCGCAGGCCGGGACCGAGGCCGGCGACCAGAGCGAGGGCCAGCACGATGCTTGGGAACGCGAGCAGGATCTCGGCCAGGCGCTGGACCAGCAGGTCGACCCAGCCGCCCGCATAGCCCGAGACGGCGCCCAGCGGCGCTCCCACCCCGACCCCCACCATGACCGCGAGCAGGCCCAGGCCGAGGGTGAAGCGGGCGCCGTAGACCAGCACCAGGAGCTCGTCACGCCCGTAGTTGTCCGTGCCCAGCGGGTGGGCGATCGACGGCGGCAGCAGGATCCGTTCCAGGTCCTGCCGGACCGGGTCGAACGGGATCAGGAGCGGCCCCAGGACCGCGGCCAGCGCGAACACCGCCAGCACGACCAGGCCCGTCACCGCGCTGCGATGCCGGAGCAGGCGGCGCCAGACCGGCTCAGTCGTAACGGACACGCGGGTCCACCACCATGTAGAGCAGGTCGATTACCAGGTTGACCACGATGTACGTGGTCGCGAACAGCAGCACCAGCCCCTGGACCATCGGGTAGTCGCGCGAGAAGATCGAGTCCAGGAGGAGACGCCCAACGCCCGGCCACCCGAACACGCTCTCGGTCACCACCGCCCCACCCATCAGCGCACCCAGCTGGAGCCCGATCGCGGTGAGGATCGGCAGCAGGGCGTTGCGGAACGCGTGCGCGAAGACGACTCGGAACGGCGACACGCCCTTGGCCCGCGCCGTGCGGACGTAGTCCTGCGCGAGCACCTCCAGCAGCGACGACCGCGTCATCCGCGCGATCAGGCCCACCGAGAGCAGGCCGAGGGTGATCGCGGGGAGGATCACGCCGCTCGGGCTGTCGGCGCCCGCGGCGGGCAGCAGGCGGAACTGGATCGCGAACACGACGATGAGCATCAGGCCCAGCCAGTAGGTCGGCATCGAGATGCCGAGCACCGACAGCGCCGAGATCGCGACGTCGATCACGGTATTGCGGCGCAGGGCGGCCGCGACGCCGCCCAGGACGCCCAGCACGACCGCGACGGCCAGCGCGCACAGCGCCAGCTCAGCCGTGTACGGCAGCCGGCTCGCGATCTCCGCGCTCACGGGGTCGCCGAAGTGTGCGGACGTGCCGAGGTCGAGGTGGGCGAGGCTGCCCAGGTAGTCGAGGTACTGCACGGGGAGCGGCTGGTCGAGCCCCAGCTGGCGCCGCAGGAGGTCGACCTGCTGCTGGGTCGCGAGCACGCCGGCGATCACCCGCGCGGGGTCGCCCGGCAGGAGGCGCGCCATGATGAACACGGCAGTCGCGACTCCCCACAGCGTCGGGATCGCCGCCAGGAGGCGGCGCCCGACGTACGTCAGCACGCCGGGCGCCCTCCTCCGCTCGAACAACAGCAAAGGGGTGGCCGGAAGCCAGGGCTTCGCCCGGTGTGTGAGTCCGTCTTCCCGAGATCGCCCAGCGCTGGCTCCAGGCCCGAAGGGATGCGCCGGAGGTGCACCGAACGTCCCCGACAGAGGGGGGGTTCCGGAAGGGGGGGCCTGCCCCCACTTGCCTGAAGCGTCGGGATCGCCGCCAGGAGGCGGCGCCCGACGTACGTCAGCACGCCGGGCGCCCGCCACCCTCACCCTCCCCCGGGCGGGGAGGGAACGAGGCCGTCATGCCGGCTGGGCGTAGACCGTGTAGAACTGCTCGTTGGGCACGGACCCGACACCGGTCACCTGCGCCGAGGACACGATCGGGAACTTCTGGATCCAGAGGAAGATCCACGGCGCGTCGTTCCAGACCTGCTTCTGCGCGTCGCAGTACTCCTGGGCGCGGGCGTTGCGGTCGGGCTCGGTCAGCGCCCGGTTGATGAGCGTGGTCACGGACGGGTTGTCGTAGTACGCAGTGGCCAGCCCCTTGGGCGGGATCTGGCCGGGGTCGAAGGTCTGCATCGCCTGGCTGGCGTCCAGGTACTGCGGCGCCCAGCCCAGCATGTGGAGGTCGACGCTCGCCCTCGCCGGCGGGACGTTGACCGTGCCCAGGTAGCTCGGCCAGTCCATCGTTCGCGGGCCCTGCACGTTGACGCCGACGGCGCGCAGGTCGTTCGCGACGTTCTGCGCCGCCTGCCAGTCCTGCAGGTACCGCCCCGTCGGCGCCACCAGGCTGAGCGTCAGGCCGGACGCGTTCGCCTTCTGCAGCAGCGATCTGGCCTGGTCGGGATCGTACTTGTAGGGGTTCGGCACCTGGCAGTAGCCGAAGATGGACGGCGCCACCGGCGAGGTCGCGACGTCGGCCGCGCCGAACAGCGTGCTCTTCACGATCGCGTCACGATTGATCGCGTAGTTGAGCGCCTGCCGAACCTGCACGTTCTGGAGGAGCGGCTGCTGCTTGTCGATCGTGTCCATCGCGAAGAAGACGGCGCGGTCGCCCGAGGCCATGTCGACCTTCACGGTCGGGTCCTTCTCCAGCGACGGCAGATCGGAGATCGGCGGCAGCAGGATGACCTGCGCCTGGCCCGAGCGCACGAGCGCCTCGCGGGTGGCGGCGTCCGGCACTGCTTTGAACACCTGCTGCAGGTACGTTGGAGGCTTGCCCCAGTAGTCGTCGTTGCGGAGCAGGGTCACGTGGTCGCCCTTGACGCGCTCCTTCAGCTTGTACGGCCCGGTCCCCACGGGTTTCTCCTGCTGCGCGTACGTCGGCGTCCCCTTCTGGATCACCCGGGGCGATATCATCCCGAAGTTCGTCAGGCTGACCACGCCGAGGAGGACGTCCGCCGCCAGCGGCAGATTCATCGTGAACTTGACGTGGCCGGGATCGACCACGTCGACGCTCTTGAGGGATTTGGCCAGCGTCGCACCTTGCGGGTTGATGTTGGCCGGGTCCAACGCCCGGTCCAGGTTGGCCTTGACGGCCGCGGCGTCGAATGCCGACCCGTCCGAGAACGTGACGCCGGTGCGCAGCGTGAACGTCCAGCTCATGGCGTCCGGGGTCTCCTGCCAGGACGTCGCCAGGTTGGGCTGCACCTTGCCGCTCTGGTCGACCCTGCCGAGCGACTCGACGACCATCGACACGATGTTCGCCACCGTCGTGGTCGTCTGGCGCATGGGATCCAGCGTGTCCGGGTCGACCCCGATCGCGATCGTCAGCACGCTCGTCTGCTTGGCGCTGGGGCCGGAGCTGCCGCCACTGGTCCCGCATCCGCACAGCAGGAATCCGGCGACCATGACGGCACCCAACCACCTCTGTGGTCTCATCGAACTACCCCCCTTAGTCCCGGTAACGCGGCGCTGGAGGCGTCCCCGGGCCGAGCTCGCTCAGCCAGCGATTGTAGAGGGTCGCCCACGTGCCGTTGGTGCGGAGCTCGTCGAGCACGGCGTTGACGTACCGCACGAAATCGATGTGGGCCAGGCTGATGCCCATGGCATAGGGCAGCGTCGCGAACCGAGGGCCCACCACCTTGACGTTGGGATCCTGCGCCGCGAACCCGTTCAGGATCACGTCGTCCATCGAGATCGCGTCGACGGCGCCCAGCTCCAGCTGAACCAGGCAGTCCGTCTGATCGGTCAGGCCGACCGTGTCCGGGTGCGCGATCCTGTTGTCGGGCTGCTTCACGCCCACCGCGGCCACGTTCTCCATCGCCGCGGTGCCCGCCGCCGAGCAGACCTTCTTGTTGACCAGGTCGGTGATGCCCTGGACCGTGGAGGCCTTCGGCACGAGCACGCGCTGGCCGGCCTCGTAGTACTCGCTCGAGAACGCGATCTGCTGCCAGCGCGCGCAGGTCATCGGCAGGGTCCGAACCACGACGTCCACCGTTCCGTCCCGCAGCACCTGTGCGGCCTGGCCCGGCGTGATCACGCGGTACTCGACGTGGAGGTCGTCGCCGAAGATGGCCTGGCTGAGCTGCCGGACCAGGTCGATGTCGAAGCCCTCCAGCTGGTTGTCCAGCGGGTTGAGGTAGCCGAACATCAGGGTGTCCTGCGCGATCCCTGCGATCACCCGACCCCGGTTGTAGATGTGCTGGACGTACGAGCCGTTGGGCAGGTCACCGGCGCGAGGCACCGGCCCGGACGGCCGGTAGCTGGCCGCCGCGTCCGTGCAGGTGCCGGCGCTGGGCGCCGGTGCAGGTGCCGCCGGTGCAGCCGTGGCCGGCGCCGCGACCGCGTTGAGACCCGTGGAGGCCGGCGAGCCGAACAGGCCGCAGGCCGAGCCCATCAGGCCGGCGGAAAGCGCGAGCGCGGCGAGTCGCCTGGCCGTCACAGGTACTCGTCCATGCGGGGCTTCAGTCCCCGGTAGGCGGCCCAGATGATCGCCAGCGCGAACAGCTGGAGGCCCATCGCGCCCAGCAGCGTGTACTCGACCACCGCGACGTTGAAGTCGAACTGGTTCTGGATGCTCACGATGCAGCGGCCCAGCGCCCCGTCCAGGTTGGTGAACGCGCTGCTGAGCTGGCCCGGCTGGGAGCCCAGCGCCAGGCGGTACGCGCTGTCGTGGTCGCCCTGCTGCGAACGGGCACGGACGGTCGCGTCGACGCCCATGAACCGCCGGTAAGCGCGCAGCACGTCCATGGCCGCCTCGCGCTCCAGGCCGGAGCTGGCATTCAGCTCGTCGGCCATTAGGCCGTGGAACCGCACGTCGCCCGCCGCGGCCTGGTCCACCAGCACGTCGGTCACCGGCTGGTCGACCAGCCGGCTGGTGTTGGACTGGAACGACCGGTCGAACGCGTCGCCGTTGCCTCGCGCGATCAGCGAGAGACTCTCGCTCCCGTTGGCGTCATAGACGAGCGACCGGATGTGCCAGAGGTTCAGCAGGCGGCCGTAGTCCTGGCCCTCGGCCATGTTCAGCTGGTACCCGGTGACGAAGCCCGACACCACCATCGAGCTCACGACACCCAGGAGCAGCACGTTCCCGAGGAAGAGCGGACCGCTGCGCCGGCGGTGGAAGCGGTCCTTCAGGAAGCCCTGCGAGTGGACCAGCAGCGCCAGGACCGCGATGGCCGCTGCCGCGTAGAGGACGAGCAGTCCGACGGTGACGATCAGGGCGGTGTTCTCGGCGCTGAGGTCCTGCGCGTCCAGGTCTCCCAGCTGGTCGACCTTGGCCAGGATGCCCTCGCTGGGCTTGTGCATCAGCTCGGACGCCTGCCGCAGGTACGCGGCGCCGACCGGGTAGCCCTGCTCGTTGTCCGCGCGCGCGATGTCGACCAGGGTGGTGTACTGCGTGATCAGCACGGAGATGGCCTGGATCTGCTGGCCCACCGCCGTGTCGCCCCCGGCCTGCTCGGCCGCCACCTCGAGCTGGCGCATCGCGTCGTTGATGTCCTTCGTGTACTGGTGGTGCGGGCCGGTGGCCTCGGTCGCGCCGGCCAGGAACGCGTTCGCCTCGGCGCGGTCGGCGTCCGCCAGCGTCGCATGGATGTGCTGCGCCCCGACAATGGCCGGGACGGTCCCGTGACGCATGCCGGACACCGAATGCTGCGCCACGAAGAGCGTGCCAGCGCCGATCACGGCAAGCGCGATGGCCGCGAAGAGGAATGCCGTCATCAGCATCTGGAGGTGGCCCGGTGTGGTCCGCGACCGGTTGCGGGCCAGGTCGACCCGGTCGCGGAGCGACCGTCCTAACGGCGGGCTGGCGGTGGTCACTGGCGCACCTCCCTCGGGCCCGGACCGGCGGTCGGCGGCAAGCCAGATCCACCTGAATGCCCGGCGTGGTCAAGGGGGGGCCTGCCCCCACTTGCACGGGTCACTGGCCCTCTCCGGTCAGCCCCCGCACGGTGAGCTGCGAGAAGAATCCGAGCTCGATCACGTCGTCAGGTCCGAGCAGCTTGACCTCGCTGCCCTCCAGAGGCACGCCGTTGACGCGCGTGCCGTTCGTGGAACCCAGGTCGCGGATGCCCCACGCCGACCCCATCCACACGATCTCGGCGTGCCGGCGCGAGATGTACGGGTCGCCGTGGATCGGAATGTCCAGGCTGCCGCCCTCCCGGCCGATCACGATCGAGTGACGGTCCAGGATGAACGTGCGCTCCGAGAGGTCGACCGGCGGCGGCGGCGAGCCCGGGTCGTCGAATCGCATCGTGTTCACGCTCGCCAGGAGCACCAGTGACGGTGCCGCCGGCGCGGACGAGACCGCGGGGGCCGGGGCGGGCATGGCCATTTGCATCGGGGGTGGCGCGGGCGCTGGTGTGTAGCCGTTGGACGGGGGCTCCGGATCGGGGACGAACGGCTCGCCCATCTCGAAGTCGTAGCCGCAGTTGACGCAGTAGCGGTCCATGCCGTCGCGCTGCACCCCGCAGACCAGGCACATGCCCTCTCCTGGTCCGTGCGCGGTGCGCACACCCGCCATGACCGGCGACCCGGGGTTTCGCACCCCGCAGACGCTGCAGTAGTCGTCGCTGACCGAGTGATGGCCACGCGGACAGATGAAGCTCATGTTCCGTCAGCTCCCCGCCGGCGACCGGGGGAGCCTGACGGTTCTCCTCGATCTGGTGTCCAGCGTCATCTCGTCTTCCTTCGTCACCCTCGTCTTCAGCCGCACGGTGCCCCGTTCGGCGTCGTCGATTTCGACGACCGCCTCCAGCAGACGCCGCGTACCCTCGTTGCCGGATGTCGCGGCGAGCTGCACCGCGCGGCCGAGACGCTCGGTCGCCGTCTCCACGTCACCGTCCCGGCGCGCCCTGAGTCCCTCCTCGATCGCTCCGGCCAGCTCCGCCTGGCCACCGTAGTGTGCGACGCTCGGGTTGATCCTCGTCGCCCGCTCCGCATCGTCCGTCCAGATGGCTCGCACGGGCGCCTGGGTGGGGGCGGCGCCCTCCCCGACCAGGCTGATACGTGCGGCGCGCACCTCGTTGGAGTCGCCGACGTCCTGCGGTCGGACCTGGAGGCACACGTGATAGTCGCGTGTCTCCCCGTAGCTCCAGGCGCCGGTCGGGAAGTGGGCCAGCAGCGGCCTGGAGGGATCGGGCCGCAGCGCCGGCCGCCACTCGCCGTCTCCGGCTCCCGGCTGCATGAACGTGGCCATCTCGGTCAGATCCTGCATCTCCGGCGCGACCTGCTTGAGGAACTGCACGTGACCGCCAACCGGGGTGAGCACCTGGAGCATCACCGACCGCACCTGCTTGGACATCCGGCGCTCGATGATGGCCTCGAACTCGGCGCCCATGTAGATGGGCGACGGGATGATGTCGGTCGTCCCGAGCAGCGCGTCCGAGATGCCCTGGAGCTCCTCGCGGTCCCACCGGGTGCCCACCCCCCGGCAGTCGCACTCGAACCGGCCCTGGCTCTGCCGCAGCTCCTCCTGGAGCAGGGCCGGGTCCTCGCTCTCGTTCTTGCCGTCCGTGAGCAGCAGCGCGTGGTGGATCGCGTCGGGCCGGGCGGCGAACAGGTGCCTGGCGGTCGCGAGCCATTCAGAGATCGCGGTGCCGCCCTCGGCGTACAGCTTGGAGACCGCCGCCTTGGCCTCCTGCCGGGTGGCCTCGGTGGCCGACACGGTCAGCGGCTCCGGTCCGGTGCCCTCCCAGCGCGGTGGCGGGTAGACGACTCGACCGGTCCGCCTGCCGGCGACTACCGCGAAGTACGTGCCGTCCCGGAGCCGGTCGATCGCCTTGCTGGTGGCCTCCCGGACCGCGGCGAGCTTGCTGGGCGGGTCGGTCATCGACGCCGAGCAGTCGAGGAGGAAGACTTCCATCATCTCGTCGGTCATGTGGCCCTGGCCGGCTCCGGCCGAGACCGAGACGATGGCGTTGACCTCGGTCGCGCCCCTTGGCAGGTACGGGTTCTGGTACACCTGCAGGTCGAGCGTCAGCACCGCTCCTTTCCTCCTCCTCCCGGCGCGGTGGCAACGGCTGCAACGGCGACCGTGATGTTGTCGTGCCCACCGGCCCGACGGGCGAACTCCGTGAGCTCCGCCGCCAGGCCCAGTGGTGTCGAGTCGTCGAGCTCGCCGACGGCCGCGCCCATGTCGGCCTCGGTGGGCAGGTAGTTCCAGAGGCCGTCCGAGCAGAGGACGAGGTGGCCGGCCTCCTCGATCTGGAAGCTGAGCACCGACGGCGCCTGGCTGTCCCGCCAGTCCTCGCCCAGCCAGCGGGTGAGGACGTGCCCGTTGGGGTCGCCGGCCGCCTCGTCGACGGACAGGAGGCCCTGGGCGACCTGGTCGGCCACCCAGGTGTCGTCGCGGCTCAGCTGCCACGTGCCGGAAGGGCAGACGAGGTAGGCGCGGCTGTCGCCGACCCATCCGATCGTGGCGCAGTCGGCCCGGACGACCGCGGCGACCAGCGTGGACGAGGGCGGGTCCTTGGCGCCGGCCTTGTAGGGGATGCCGGCGACCGCCGCCTGCGCCCGCACGACCGCGTCGCGCATGGCCGCCTCGAGGTCGATCTCGCCGCCCTCGATGGAGGCCACGAGCGACGCCAGCGTGGTGTCCGCCGCGACCTGCGAGGCGACGTGCGCCTGGTGGGACGTCGACACGCCGTCGCAGACGACCAGGACCGTCGAGTCGTGGGGGTCGAGCCTGACGACGGCGATCGCGTCCTCGTTGCGCGGGCGGTGCAGGCCGCGGTCGCTGACGCCCGCGACGCCCGGGTACCACATCTCGACGTGGTCGCGGCCGCGGCGCACGCCGCGAGTCGGATCGTCGTCGAGGGGCAGCCGGTCGCCGTCGGGCGCCTGGTCGATGACCGGGATATTGGGCAGGAGCTCCTGGCCGCAAACCTCGCAGAACCGGTCGCCATCCCGGACCGGCTCACCGCATTCGGGGTTGAGGCAGTGGAGCGCCACTTTCGCCAACGTCACGCCGCCGTCATTGGACGCTTCTCGTTTGCCTTGTCGACCAGGTCGATCTTCTCCTGGCCGGTGGCCAGGCGCGCCAGCTCGCGGTACGCGCGCTCCAGGCCCAGCCGCACCGCCTCCTCGTTGAACGGGCTGCCGAGCAGGAGCGCGTCCGAAGGCGCGGCGTTGCCGGGCGTCAGCGCGGTCAGCGCCGCCTCCAGGAGCTCGGTGGCCAGCCGTGCGCGGTCGCCGCTGTCGAGTGACAGCCGCTCGATCACGGTCGAGGCGCGCACCAGGTCCTCGACGACCGGCAGGCCCGACACGTCGCGCTCGATCAGCATGCGGGCGAGGGCGAGCTGTGCCAGCGTGTACAGGCGAGAGGTCCTCGGGATCAGCTGATACGCGTCGACGGCGCCCGCCCGGTCGCCCTGGGCGCGGCGCACCCGGGCCAGCCCGAAGCACGCGGACGTGAACGTGGAGTCCGTCGAGGCGACCACGTCGTACATCCTGCCCGCGGTGTCGAGATCGCCCGCCAGCTCCGCCGCGTTGGCGAGCGCGAGCTTCGGCGCCAGCTCGCCGCTGAGCTCCGCATACAGCCGATCGAAGATCTGCTGCGCCTCGTGCGGCTGGTGCTGGGCGAAGAGCGAGAGGCCCCGGTACCAGGCGACCCGCCAGTCGCGGGGCGCCGCCGACTCGACCTGGACCAGGCAGTCCTCCGCCTCGTCGTGATCGCCGATCTCGATCAGCGCCCGGGCGAGGCCGATGCTGGCCTCGCCGGTGATCTGCGCCTGGCCCTGCTCGATCGCCTCGCGGAGCACGGCGACCTGGCGCTCGGGATCGAGGACCATCGCGTTCAGCACCAGCGTGGCGGCCGGGTCCGCCGGGTTGAGCCGGACGGACGGCAGGTCCCGCCAGTCGGGGCGCAGGCTCTCGGCGTCCGCGTGCAGCGCCTGCAGGTCGCCGCCGAACAGGTTGCTGACGACCGGGTGCGTGGTGCCGTGGCTCACCACGACCACCTCGCGCAGGACGCCGTGGAGCTGCTCCGCCATCTCGTCGGCGCTCTGGTAGCGGTCGTCCGGCCGCGTCGCGGTGGCCTTGAGCAGGAAGCGATGGAAGGAGTCGTGCCGCAGCAGCAGGGGCTCCGACCCCGGGCCCGGCAGGCGGTACTTGTACGTGGACTGGTAGCCCGGCATGTCCAGCGCGAGTACGGCGAGGCAGCGCCCGATGGTGTACAGGTCCGACGCCATCGACGGGCCCGCCGAGGAGACCTCCGGGGCCTGGTAGCCGTCGGTGCCGTAGACGATGCCGCTGGAGTCGCCGAGGCGCGTGACGGCGCCCAGGTCGATCAGCTTCACGTCGTCGCCATGCAGCATCACGTTGTCGGGTTTGAAGTCGTTGTAGATCAGGCCCAGGCTGTGCAGGTGGCCGAAGGCCGGGAGGATGGCGAGGATGTATGCGATCGCCAGCTCCAGCGGAAGCGGGCCGAGGTCGTTGCGCCGGCGCTCCTTCAGCACGTCCTTGAGCGTCTGGCCGCCGATGTACTCCATGACGATGTACCCGGCGCCCCCATGCTGCACGAAGTTGTAGATGCGGACAACGTTCGGGTGCTCGACGCGGGCCAGGAATCGCCGCTCCGCCAGCGCGGCCTCCATGGCCGCCGGGTCCCGGGTGTTGAGCAGGCCCTTGAGCACGACCCAGCGGTTCGCGACGCGCTCGTCCTCGGCGAGGTAGATCCAGCCCAGGCCGCCGTACGCGAGACAGCCGGCCACGCGGTACTGGTCGGCCACCAGGTCGCCCTGCCGCAGCGCGGGGACGAAGGAGAAGGGCAGCCGGCACTTGCTGCAGAAGCCGCTGACCCGGCCCGCCTTGGAGGCGCGAGTCCGCCCGATCTCCGAGCCGCACTCGGAGCAGAACCGCTTCTCCTCGGGGACGACCGGGATCGCCATGACCGCGGAGGCCGGGTCGACCGCCGGCATCGGCGGCACGTCCACCAGGGCGGCCCCGATGCGGCTGCGGGCACGCCGGCCCGGAGTGGCGACGCTGAGGTCGCTCGCGCTCCGGACGCGAGAGGTGCGCCCGGAGGTGGTCCCGCCGCGCGTGCCGCCGCGGGTTCCTCCGCGCGTTCCTCCACGCGTGTCGCCCGTGCTCGGCGCCGAACCGAGGGAGGTTGCGCCCGATGGGGACGACCCCGTCGACCCCCGCGTGCCGTTCGGCGTCGAGTCGGGGCCGGAGGGTGTGGACGGCGACGAGTCCGGACCGGTGGGCCGCGAGTCGTAGGCCGGTCGCTGGCCCGGGATGACGGAAGTGGCCGAGGTCCCGGGCGGCGGCACCTGCTGCTGGCTCTGGGACGGGCCCGAGAAGGCGGGGTGCTGGCCCGCGGCGCCGGCGGAGGGCGCTGCACCGGCGACCCGGCCGCACACCGTGCAGTAGCCGTCCAGGATGGTGCCGGTGCAGTTGGGCGTGGCTCGACAGCGCTCCGCCAGCCGGTTCAGCTGCGGCGGCCGCGCGGAGATCTGTCCTGTCATCGGTAGCTCACTTCCTTCTGGTTGGTGTTGTGGATGACGCGGAGACGGTCACCGTACCCCTTCACCAGCAGCGCGGCCTCGTCGAGGTCGGTCTGGGGAGCGTACAGGATGGATCGCGCGCGCCCTCCCATGCCGACGAGCTCGGCGTCGCGGGCCAGGCCCACGGCCCGCGCCTTCGCCTCGAAGCTCGAGAGGAGCCCGCGAAGCTCCTGGCGGCGGCCGAGGGGCTCGCGGTTCGCCTCCAGGACCTCGCGCTCACGGTGCACGGCCTCGTCAGCCGTCTGCATCCAGTTGACGAGGCCGCGCCTGACCTGCCGGTACGAGCCCATCCGCCCGAGCGCGATCAGCCTGGCCAGCCACGGCTCCAGGCCCATCGGCTGCTCCGTCAGGTAGGCGGGATCCGGCGGCTGCATGAGGCCGCGCGGGTGCGCGATCTTCGCCCACACCGATCCGGCCTCCTCCACCACTCTGGCGTGGAGGTCGCGCACCTCGGTGAGCCGGGCGCGGGCCCGGGCCAGGTCACCGCTCACCGCCCGATGCTGGCGCAGCTCGTCGGTCAATCGCAAGCGGGCCTGCTCGAGCCGGGGCATGACATCCCGCTCGAACGCCTCGACGACGCCCAGCGGGTCGATCCCCGCCTGCTGGTGCAGGTGCCCCGCCTGCGTGGCGAGCTGGCGGAGCGTCTCGACCTGCTGGCCGGCGCTCATGCCGGCCGACCGCTGGAGCAGGGAGCGGATCTCGTCCTCGCACTTCACCATCGCCGGGACCGTGCGCCGCCACACGTCGTCCGCGTCCTCGACGATCTGCGCGCAGGCCGAGAGGGCGTGGGTCAGCTCGTCGAGGAGCTCGTCCGGGGTCAGGCGGCGGCCGCCAACCTCCAGCGAGTCGTCGAACAGCAGCCACTCCACGGTTCGAACCGCGTCCCGCCCCGCCCACGCGCCCGGGCCGAGGACGGAGTCGGCCTCTGCGAACATGTCGCACAGCACGGCGTAGCCCTGCCAGAGGTCCTCGACCGCTCCCATCGTCGCGTCCAGCCGGGATCGTGTCAGCCCGACCAGGCCCCGGCCGTCGAAGAGGAACTGGTACGGCGTGGAACGCTGGAGGTCGTTGAGGTCGGACTGGATGCCGCCGGCCCGGTCCTGGAGCGCGCGCAGATGGAGCAGGAGCTCCTGCTCGCTGCGCGAGCCCTCGGCAGGAGCCGCCGACGCGCGGGCGGGCATGGGCGCGCGCCGCGCCGCACCGGCAGCCGGTGTCATTCGACCACCTCGGCCGTGTGCCACCGATCCGCCGTGCCCATCCGATGCGTCGGGACAGAGGCTGTTGCCAGGGCGAACCCGGAACAGTGCTCAGCGAATAACACAGCTAGGCCGGCCACATCCCCCCATCTTCCTCGACCGTAGATCCCGATCGTACGGCCTTTGGCACGATCGCGTCTCCTTGACCGCGCCAACGTGCCACTCTGAACGGTGGGCTCGACGGTGTCAAGCGCGAGCCCGAATTCAACGGCTTGACGTCACTTGAGCGCGGTGACCAGGCGCTCCACGTCCTCGTCGGACGTCCACCAGCCGCACGAGACCCTGATCCAGCCGTTGGGCAGCGACCGGACGATCACGCCGCGCTCCCGGCACCGCGCGACGGTCGCCTCCGGGTCGCCGGGAGAAGTGATGGACACCATCGTGCCCGAGTCCGCCGGGGCGTGGACCTCGAAGCCGGCGGCCGTCAGCGCTTCGCGACAGCTCCCGGCCATCTCGGCCGCTCGGGCGAAGGCCCACTCGGGACGCTCCTCGAGCGCGGCCAGCAGGCCGGCCATCGCCGAGGGGTCGTGGTGGATCACCTCGATGCGCCTGACGCCCTCACCGTGCGCGGCGCCGAAGCCGGCGACCTGCGGCCGCAGCCGGTCGGGGTCGGCGACGTAGAGGGCTCCGGTCGGTTGGGGCCCGCAGAGCCACTTCTGGCCCGAGACCGTGTAGAAGTCGGAGACGCCGGCTTCGACGGGGATCGCTCCCACGGACTGGGCCCCGTCGACCAGGAGCGGCACGCCGGACGCCCTCCGGATCTCGGCGATCGGCAGCACCTGGCCGTTCAGCCAGAGCACGTGCGAGAGCGCCACCAGTCGCGTGCGGGGCGTGATGGCCGACACGACGGCCTCGATCACCTCCGCGTCCGTGCGGCCCAGGACAGGCACGACGCGCACGCGCGCGTCACTGGCGCGCACCGGCTGCTCCAGCCCCGGATGCTCGGCGTCCGTGGTCACCACCTCGTCGTCGGCGGTGAGGCGCAGGCCCGTCACGACCAGGTTGCAGCCGTCCGTCGTCGAGCAGGTGATCGCGACCCGGTCCGCGGGCACTCCGATCAGCGCGGCGATGCGCTCGCGGGCCCGTTCGCGGACCTCGCCGCCCTCCTTGAAGTAGGCGTCGCCGGCGCGACCGCTCACGAGCGCGCGCTCCTGCCAGTCGGCCATCGCCGCATGCGTCGCACGAGAGAGCGGTCCCGTGGTGCCGGCGTTCAGGTATGCCAGGCGGTCGAGGACTGGGAAGCGGGTGCGTGCCTCTTCGGGGTTCACACCAGCGCGACCGGGCGGACCGGGGAACCGGTGGCGCCGCGAATCTTGAGCGGCGTGCACAAGAACGTGAACTCGTGCACACCTGCGGCGGCGAGTTCTTCGAGGAACACGTTCTCGATGATGTAGACCCCGCTGCGGACGAGCAGGATCGAGTGGCCGGGCAGGAACACGCCCGTGTCCGGGTCGTCGCCGCTGGCGCGGTCCCAGGCCATGTTGTCCGCGCCCACCGCGACCACGCGCGTGTCGGCCAGCCACTGCGAGACCTCACCCTTCATGCCTGCGGCGCGGAGGTAGCGCTCGGGGTCGTCCCAGCGGGCGCCTGCACCGGTCCTGACCAGGACGACGTCGCCGGCGGCCGGCCGCACACCCTGGGCGTCCGCGGCGCGCCGCACCTCGTCCAGGCCGACCCAGCGGTCGAGCTCGAGATCTCCGAGGTCGATCAGCCAGCCGCGGGCGACGATGGGCGGGATCGTCTCGACGCCCAGCTCGGTGTAGCCGAACGCGGT
>Ga0126369_10001347_pt1 | contig 16902 bp, 12 predicted proteins | sample PanSoiMetaPlot_1_FD_109646 | JGI IMG/M metagenome (GOLD analysis project Ga0126369, IMG submission 109646) | Tropical forest soil microbial communities from Panama - MetaG Plot_1 | ecosystem: Environmental > Terrestrial > Soil > Tropical forest > Bulk soil | place: Panama | collected 2016-02-17 | reverse complement strand
GTAGCGGAGCATCCGGCGAGCGACTCTCCATCGAACGCGATGTTGCCAGCCAGCGGCTTGAGCAGCGCGGAGAGCGTCCTGAGAGTCGTCGTCTTGCCGGCTCCATTGGCGCCGATCAGTGCCACGATCTCGCCTTGCGGCACCTCGAAGCTGACATCCCACAGCGTCTGCACCGTGCCGTACGCGACCTCCAAGTGCTCCACTTTGAGCATCAGACGCCTCTCTCGCCCAGATAGGCTTTGATCACGTCCGGATGTCGAACGATCTCCTGAGGCGCAGCGTCGGCGATCTTCACACCGTGATGAAGCACGATCACGCGATCGGCAATGCGCATGATGGCCTTCATGTGATGTTCGATGAGAATCACGGTGACACCGCCGTCGCGGATGCGCATGACCAGCTCGCAGGCGTGGTCGATCTCGGCTGGATTGAGACCACCCATCGGCTCGTCGAGAAACAGGAGCTTCGGCCGCGTGGCGAGCGCACGCGCGATCTCGAGCCGCTTCTGCTCTCCCAGCGTCAGGTCGGATGCAAGACTGCCGTGCTTGCCGTTCAAGTTCACGGTCTCGAGAATCCGCGCGGCGTTGGCTTCGGCCCTGGCACGGTTCGGCTCGTGCAGGAAAGCGGCCAGCGCCACGTTCTCGAGCACGGCGAGCTTGCGGAATGGCTTGACGATCTGGAACGTGCGTGCAATGCCGCGACGGACCACCGCATGCGGCCTCAGCCCAACGATGTTCTCGCCGGACAACTCGACTGTGCCCGCGCTCGGCGCAATGGAGCCGGCCATGAGATTGAATGCGGTCGTCTTTCCGGCGCCGTTCGGCCCGATCAGACCGAGAAGCTCGCCCTCCGCCAGATCGAACGACAGGTCGGATACGGCGCGCAGGCCCCCGAAATCCTTGGTGAGATGCGCGACGCGCAGCAGTGTCATGATCGCGCGTTGGCGCCCGGGAGCCAGCTCCGCACCCTGCCCCAGATGCCCTCGGGCATGTAGCGGATCACGATCATCATCAGCAGGCCGTAGAAGATCAGGTGCCCGACCTGGAAACGCTCGCGGAAAAGCTCGGCGATCGTGACCAGAAACACCGCGCCCACGATCGGCCCGGCGGTCGTCGCGATGCCCCCAACCACGGCGATGAAGACCATCTCGACCGACATCGAGATCGAGAACACGGCATCCGGATCGATATAGCGGAAGTACAGGCCGTAGAAGCCTCCGGCCAGACCGGCGATGAATGCTGAGATCGCGAGCGCAATCACCTTGGTGCGCGTGGTATCGATGCCGGCTGCTTCGGCGCTGTCCATGTCCTCGCGGATCGCCAGCAAATACGCGCCGAGCCGCGAGCGCGAGACGAACCATGTCGCGCCCATCGCAAGAAGAGCCAGGGCGACCGCGATGTAGTAGAACGGCAGCTTGCTTTCCCAGTTCACAGGGAGGCCGAACCAGTTCAACGCCGGCAAATGCGTGATCAACAGTCCGGTCGGACCCGCAGTGAGCGACTCCCAATTGAGCGCCACCAGCCTGATGATTTCGGCCACGGCAAGCGTCGCGAGCGAGAAATACGGCCCGCGCAGACGAAAGCAGATGAGCCCGATCGGCAAGGCGACCACCGCACCGATCACCCCCCCGAGGATGAGCCCGAGCCACGGGGACCAACCGAGCTTCAGGTAGAGCAGCATCGTCGTGTAGGCGCCGACGCCGAGAAAGGTCGCGTGCCCGAAGCTCACCTGCCCGGCAAAACCGCCGAGAAGATTCCATGCAGCGCCGAGCAGCGTCCAGAACAACACCATGATCACCAGGTGCTGATAGAAGGGATTGCTGGTGACAAGCGGCACCGCCAGCAGGATGCCGATTCCGGCGGCGGCAAGAATCGGCTTGGTCACGATCGCCCGACACCGAACAGGCCTGACGGCCGGAAGAGCAGCACGAGCAGGAACAGTACGAAACCGATCGTATCCTTGTACGCGACCGACACGTAGACCGCGCCGAGGGATTCCACGAGTCCGAGCAGCACGCCGCCCGCAATCGCGCCCGGCACCGAACCCAAGCCCCCGAGCACGACGATGACGAAGCACTTCACCACGAGGATCTCTCCAACCGTGGGATACAGGTATAGCGACGGCGCAAGGAGCACGCCCGCAGCGCCGGCGAGCGCGGTGCCAAGCCCGAAGGTGATCATGTCGACCCGCCCCACGTCGACGCCCATCAGCGCCGCGGAATCCGCGTTCTGCGCCGTGGCGCGTATCGCGCGCCCCGTATCGGTTCGCGAGAGGAACAAATACAACGCGGCAGTCACGACGATGGCGATGCCGAAGGCAATGGCCGCCGGCACGGGGATCGCAATGCCGAAGGGCCGCGGAGGCGTCAGCGCGTAGGCGAGGTTGATGGTGCGATAGTCGCCGGTCCAGAAGAACAGCGCGAGGTTCGCGATCAACAACGACAACCCCGCGGTGTAGAGCAGCGTGTTCAGCTCGCCGCTGGGGATGATCTTGCGCAGCAGCAGGCGCTGCACGCCCATGCCGAAGACGAACATCAGCGGCACCCACAACAGCGCCGAGACGAACGGGTCGAGATGCCACAGGGCGTATCCCCAGTAGGCGCCGAACATGCCGAGCATCACCATGTCGCCGTGCGCCATGTTGATGATGCGCATGACCCCGAACACGATCGTGAGACCGACCGCGATCATCGCGTACAGCGAGCCGGTCAGCACGCCGCTGACGATGGTCTGGAGCAGGGTTGCCACGCGGTATGCGCGCAAACACTCGCCGCGCTCGCCGCGACGGCGAGGCGCGGGGAATGCGCGAGAGGGACTAGAACTTTACGCTGGGATCGGGAAAGACGTAGGCGACCTCGGCATTGGCTTTGGGATAGACATTGAGAAGCTCGCCTCCCCGCCACTGCGCAAGCACCGAGTGGTCCCGCGAGTAGATGTTCTGATTCGTGTACGGATCGCCCAGCGGACCCGCCCAGTTGCCGAACTTGGTCTTGCCGAACGCAGTCTGCATGTCGGTCGCGAGCAGCGCCTGGCGAACCGCCTCGCGGTCGGCCTCGAGGTTGCCGGTCAGCTTGGCGCGCTTGAACGCGTCGGCAATCAGATAGATCACCGAATAGCCCTCGACTTCGTGCTCGTGCGGATGAATGCCGTACTTCGCCTGGAAGTTCTTGTAGAAGGTCTTGGTCTGTTCATCGTTGGGATTGCCCGACCAGGCCGCGGACGAATAGACGTTCTCGGAGAGCGGTCCGAGCTGCTTGGCGAAGTCATCGACGCCGAAGCCGCCGCCGAAGCCGACGTAGGCGCGCGCCGGAATGCCGATCTCCTTGGCCTGGCGGGTCATGAGGATCGCATCGGTCGTCGCCACCGCGATCAGCAGCAGCATGTCGGGATTGGTTGCCTTCACCTTGGTCATGATCGGCTTGAAATCGAGCGTGTTGACCGGATAGGCTTCCTCGCTGACGATCGGCACGTTCTTCGACTTCAGGAACTGCGTCGTAGCGTTGGCGATGGTCTTGCCGAACACGGTGTTGTCGTAGACGACCGCGACCGACTTGGGCATCGCTCCAGGCACTTCGGTGATGAACTTGTTGAACGCCTCCGGATAGATCGACCCGGTCGGATTCTGGCGAAACACCCATTCCATGCCCTTCGCGGTGATGATGTCCGCGGAAGGGTGATCGACCAGGTACGGTGTCTTGAGCCGCTGCGCCACGGAGGCGATCTCGACTGCCTGGCCCGAGGCGCGACCGCCGGTGAGGATCAGGACTTTCTTCTCCGTGATCAGCTTCTCGGCCACGGTGGCCGCGAGCGGGTTCTTGGCCTGGTGATCCTCGATGATCACCTCGATCTTGCGCCCGTTGACCCCGCCCTTGGCGTTGATCTCCTCGACGGCCATCGTGTAGGCCTTCTGGAACTTGTCGCCGAACGGCGCATCCGGGCCGGTCATCGGTTGCGGAGCGCCAATCAGCAGCGGCGGCTGCTGCGCGAACGCCGCCGATGTCACGGCGGCGAGTAGGTACGCCGCCAACCGGGACCACTTCGATCCTGTGGACATGACTCCTCCTAGATGGTTGTTATAAGAGATCCTGCTCGCTCCTATGATAGCGCGCGCTGCGACATCACGCGCGGGCCCCCTTGGGCCGCAGGTGGCTTGTGAGCAGGGCCAACAGCTCGGACGGCTCGATCGGTTTGCGCAGCAGGCCCGCGAGGCCCGCGGCATCGATGTCCGCCTGCGCAATGCCCTCGCCGTAACCGGTATACAGCACCACTTTCAATCCAGGGCGCAGTTCGTGCGCCGCGCACGCGAGTTGGATCCCGGTCATCCCGGGCATCGTCTGATCGGTGATCACGAGATCGAAGGCGTCCCCCGCGGCGATAGCCTCGAGCGCCTTGCCGCCATCTTCGAACAGCGTGACGGCGAGCCCCCAGTGCGTCAGCAAATCCTGCATGAAATCGCCGACGGTGGGCTCATCGTCGATCACCGCCACCCGACCTGCGAGGGCCACGCGCGGAAGGGCCTTTTTGTGCTCGGCGAATGCCGGCTCCGCCGCGGCGCCATCTGGCGAAGGCAGCGGAGGCAGCAAGACTCGGAACGTCGCGCCGCGGCCTGGCACGCTCTCGACGAGAACATGTCCGCCGTGCTCGTGAACAATGCCGTGCACGGTCGCGAGCCCCATGCCGCTGCCGTGACCGACCTCCTTGGTCGTGAAGAAGGGCTCGAACATCCTCTCCTGGACGTCAAGCGGGATTCCGCTCCCCGTATCCGCCACGGCAAGCTCGACGAAGTCGCCGTCGACGTTGCGGCGACAGCTCGCGCACTCTCCCACCGTCGGACCGGACTGGCGCACCGCGATGCGGATTCCTCCGCTGGATCGGATCGCGTCGCGTGCGTTGATGGCGAGATTCATCAGGACCTGCTCGAGCTGGATCGGATCCATGAGCGCCGGAGGAACATCGGCGAGCTCGGTGCGCAGATCGACCGTGGCCGGAAACGACGAGCGCAGCAGCTTGACCGATTCGCGCACCAGCGGTGCGAGCGCGAGGGCTCGGGGCTCGCCGCGGCGCCCGCGACTGAAGGTGAGCATCTGCTGGATCAGGTCGCGGGCGCGCTTGCACGAGAGGCTCGCCTGGTCCAGGTATGTTGCCGTTTTGGCGTCGCTCTCCTCCGAGCGCTCCAACGCCAGCGTGACGTAGCCCATGATGCTCGTCAGCAGATTGTTGAAGTCGTGAGCGATGCCACCGGTCAGATGACCGATCGCTTCCATCTTCTGCGCCTGGCGCAGCTGAGCCTCGAGCCGCTCGCGGTCGCGTTCGACCTGGCGGCGCTCCGTCAGGTCGCGGACAATCGCCAGCACGTGCGGCTCGCCGCGATGCTGGATCGGGATCGTGCGCACTTCGATCGGAAACCGCTCGCCGTTCCGCCGCACCGTCTCGAGCTCCTCGTGGCAGCGTTCGCCACGGAGCGTGCGCGCGATGATCTCTTCCTGCTGCCGCCGATGCTCGGCGGTCACCTCGCGCCCGCGCCCTCCGGCGAGGACCTCCTCGCGGCTGTACCCGTACATCCGCTCGTAAGCAGGATTGACGTCGACCCGCTGCGAACGCGAGTTCCAGAGCACGAGCGCATCCGCCGATGCGTTGAAGGTCGCGCGGTACTGCTCTTCGCTGGCACGCAAAGCATCCTCTGCTTCTCGGCTCGCGGTGATGTCGCGGATGAACGCCAGGAGGCGCCGCTGTCCGGCAATCGTTGCGGGCTTGAGACGTATCTCGTGCCACATCAGGTGCCCCTCGCGGTGGCGGGCACGCCACTCGAAGGTCACCGGCGCGTCTGACTTGGCTTCGTCGATCCAGCGTTGCGCTTCGAGTTGCGTATACGGTGGCTCGTTCGAGCTCAAGTCGGCGATGCGCAGACGACGCAACTCGTCGGCTGTATAGCCGAAAACGTCTTCGGCTTTCGGGCTGGCGTCGAGAATCGCTCCAGTTTCCCAGTCGTGCACGAAGATCGGATCCTCGCTCGCGTCGAAGATCGCTCGGTAGCTCGCCTCCGAGTCGCGCAATGCGGCAAGGGTCTGGAGACGCTCGATCTCAGCCGTCGCGCGCGCGGCAAAAATCTTGAGCATCGCCTCCGCCATCGTTCGGTCGCGCATCGGACGCCGATCCATGGTGGCGATGAGCCCGACCGGCTGCCCGGCGGAATCGTTGAGAGGCAATGCGGCATAGCTGTCCATGCCCTTTGCCGCGAAGAGCGTCCCGGCCGGAAACTCCGGGTGCACGCCTTCGCCGACGAACCGGAAATCCCGGCCGACGACGTGCCGACAGGGTGAGCCTTCGAGCGCATATTCGAAGGTGCCGAGAGCCTTGCCATCGAGACAGGCGGCGAGCGTGCGCATGCGCTTCCGGTGGGCATCGGCGTACACGGCGATCATCGCGACATCGACCGCGAGGATCTCCGAGAGGTAGCGGACCAGCTCCCGGAAAATGCCCTCGCCTTCGGCGCTGGACACCGCAAGCGCTGCCGCGCGGAGCGCCTCCTCGCTGAGCTTGCGTTTGGTGATCTCGGTCGCTATGCCGCAGACGGCGTAGGCGGGGCCCCCGTCGTCGACCAACGGAAACTTACGCGACAGATAGATGCGTGGACCGCTCGCCGTTTCGATGGTCTCTTCGAAATCGAGCTCGCGGCGCTCTTCGATCACACGCAGATCGTTGCCTCGCAACCGCCCGGCCGCCGAGGGAAACAGGTCGTTGTCGCAGCGGCCGACGATCTCAGCGACCGGAATGCCTGTCAGCCGCTCGAACTCGCGATTGACGAAGAGGTAGCGCCCCTCGAGATCCTTTACGAAGACCGCCGCCGAGGTGTGGTCGACGATCTGCTGCAGTTGCGCCTGCACGTCGTGTGCGGCGAAACCGGCTGACGAGTTAGGAACGGCGGTCATCGGCTGTGCTGGCGCAAAAGGCGCTGGCCGAAGTCTAACCTGTCGAACGGCTGACGGACAGCAAAACGGCACGGCCTGTGCTAGATCGTGACGCCCTCCAACTCCGCCATCAGCGTCTGCATCTCCGCGCCGCCGGCCATCATGTCGAGCACTTTGTCTTTCGCGATCTCCCCTTTGGAAAACGTGCCCAAAGACCGGCCGCGATTGAGCAGCGTGAAGCTGTCCCCAACGGGATAGGCGTGGTTCACGTTGTGGGTAATGAAGATGACCGAGATGCCCTTCGCGCGCGCCCGCCTGATGAGCTTCAGGACGTTGACGCCCTGGCGCACGCCGAGCGCGGCGGTGGGCTCGTCCAGGATCAGTACACGCGCGCCAAAATGAATCGCGCGCGCGATCGCCAGGCATTGCCGCTCGCCCCCGCTCATGGTGCCCACGACCTGGTTCGCGTCGCGTACCCTGATGCCCATGTCGGCGAGTTTCTCGATGGCGGTCCTGCGAGCGAGATCGTGGTCCATCACGTGGAAGGGGCCGATGAGCTTCTTCCGCGGCTCGCGGCCCATGAAGAAGTTCCGCGCTACGCTCATCAGCGGCACGAGCGCCAGGTCCTGGTAGACGGTCGCGATGCCGAGGTCGAGCGCTTCGCGCGGCGATTTGAAGTGCACGGTGCGGCCGTCGACGCGGTATTCGCCCTTGTCCGGTAGGTGTACGCCGGCCAGCGTCTTGATGAGCGTGCTCTTGCCCGCCCCGTTGTCGCCGAGCAGGCAGTGCACCTCGCCCCGCCTCAGGCGCAGCGTCACGCCGTTCAGCGCGATCACCGTGCCGAAGAACTTGCTGACGTCCTCGAGTTCGAGAATGTGGTCAAGGTTGCTCATGGGAGGAAGCGCATCAGCGTCGTCCGAGCGCGACGCGCTTGCGGATGTAGGTGTTGAACAGCACCGCCGCCAGCAGCATGGCGCCGAGGAAGACGCGGTACCAGTTGTTGTCGATGCTGGTGTAGCCGATGCCGATCTGAACCACGCCGAAGATGAGGGCGCCGATCGATGCTCCGACGACCGAGCCGTAGCCGCCGGAGAGGAGGCAGCCTCCGATCACCGCGGCGATGATCGCCTCGAACTCCTTCTGCAAGCCGCGGTCCGCAGCGGCCGAGCCAGCATCGGCGACCTGAAGCACGGCGAAGAGTGCCGAGCACAGCGCGGTGACGACGAAGAGGCTCACTTTCACGCGCGCCACCGGCACGCCGGTGTTCTTAGCAGCGTTCGCGTCGCCCCCGACCGCGAGGATCCAGTTGCCGCGCCGCGTGCGAGCCAGCACGAAGCCGCCGATGGCCGTGAGCAGCAGCCACCACACGACCACCTTGGGCACGCCGATCGCCAACGCACCGCCGCCGTCGCGCGCGGCGATCCAGCCCCAGCCCGCCATCGCGTTGAACAACCCGGTCAGAACGTGCCCGGAGAACAGCGTCGAGAACAGGTAGTCGCTGGAGACGAGATCGCGCAACGCGACGCCCTCGTTGTTGCTCAAGATGGTCTTGCCGGTGAGCATCGTGGACAGTGCGAGGCTCAGCCCTCGCAGGATGAAGTAGAAGGCGAGCGTGACGATGAAGCTCGGCAGTCCCGTGCGCACCACGAGGGAGCCGTTGACCGCGCCAAGCGCCGCGCAGAGCACGAACGTGAACAGGCAGGCCACCCACAGCGGCCAGCCCCAGTACAGCGCGGGAATCGCCAGCATCATGCCGGCGAAGCCGATCATCGAGCCAATCGAAAGATCGAACTCGCCGCCGATCATCAGCAGCGCCGCGCCCACGGCAATGATCCCGAGAAACGCCGCAACGGTCGCCCAGTTGACGATGCCCTCGGCGCTGAACATGCCCGAATCGCCAGCGGTCACCGCGAATACCGCGAACACGAGCACGGCGCCAGAGATGGATCCGAACTCGGGCCGAGCAAGGAACCGGCGCAGCGGGCCGATCTCGCGCACGCGCTCGTCGGACGGCGCGGCAGGCGCAGCCGCTGTTGCGGGCGGCGAGATGTCCGGGCCGGTCACGACGGCCTCACAGACGCGTCAGCGATACTGACCCGCGTACTTCTCGACCTTGGCGATGTTCTCTTTGGTGACGAAGCCTGGGCCGGAAGAGATGTGCCGCGATCCGTACACGGGCGTCAGACCGTAGTCGGTGAAGCGCTTTTGCGTCTTGGGATTGGCCTTGACCGCATCCATGACCTTCTTCAGGTCGGTCGTCTTCATCTGCTTCATCGTCGCAAGCACGGCGACCGGGATGTAGCCCTGCAGGTACGGCTGCTGGTCGATCGCGAACTGCACCGTGCCTGATTTGATGCCTTTGCTGATGTCGTCGGAGAGGTCGAAGGTGGCCATCCAGAGCTTTCCGGCCTGGCCTGACTTCTCCAGCGCCTTGATGGTCGGGCTCGCCGACGTGGGCCCAAGCGTAAGTACGCCATTGGTGTTCGGGTTCTGGCGCAGATAAGCCGCGACCTTCGACTCGATCGTCGTCGGATCGTCGCCCGAATCGAGCGTGGACCTCTTGTAGTCCGCCCCGATAGCCTCGGCAAAACCGCGACAGCGATCGAAGCTCGCCGGATTCGTGGCGTAATGGTTTACGCAGAGGAAGCTCTTGACCCCTGCGGCCTTGGCGCGCTCCCCTGCCCCCTTGCCCGCGGCGTACTCGGGTTGACCCACGTGCATGATGGCACCGAGCTTTTCGCTCTGCTCCACCGTGCCGGAGTTGATGGTGATGAGCGGGATCTTCTTGGCTGTAACCTTGCCGATCGCGCCCTGCAGCACGTTGTAGTCGGCGATGGTCACGATCACGCCGTCGTACCCGGCTGCCGCCGCCTGCTCGATGAGCCGCGCCATGTCGGCGAGGTCGCCGGAAGGCGGATTCCGGTAATCGACCTGAACCCCATAGTCCTCGCCGGCCTGCTTGATGGCGTTCTTGATCGTGTTCCACCACGAATCCGAATCGGGCGCATGGCTGATCAGGACATACTTGTCGGCGTGGGCGACCCCGGCCGAGAGCAGAAGAGCAAGCGCAAGGGTCTTGAGGATGGACTTCAGCGGCGAAGCGGTCATGGGTCCTCCCATGGGCTGGCGGTGAGCGATTAGCGCGCCACTTGTGGCTGCGGCACACCAAGGGCGGGTCATTCTCAGCTTTTTGATCGGGCGCTACAAGTTGGCGGGGCCGAGGCAGGCGCAGACCTAGTCGTGGTTTGCCCTGTCTAAGACCTTGAATCCCCTTGACGAACCCTCATACTGACAACTCATGGACCCCAACGCGACGGCAGGTAACTATTCCGATGCGGCAGCACGCACAGCGGCGCGTCGCGACGAGCCTGTGCGCGTCGTCTGCCCGCGCTGCGCCACGACGAACAGAGTACCGGTTGCGCGCCTGGGCGACAGCCCGAAATGCGGCGGCTGCAAGCAACCGCTCCTCGCGGGCCAACCCTTCGAGCTGACCAAGGGAACCTTCGATCGCCAGATCGCGACAACCGATCTTCCGCTGGTGATCGACTTCTGGGCCCCGTGGTGCGGGCCGTGTCGGATGATGGCGCCAGCGTTTGAACAAGCCGCCGCGCGCCTGGCTCCGGGCGTACTGCTTGCCAAGCTCAATACGGAAGACGAGCCCGACATCGCCACTCGATTCGGCATCCGCGGCATTCCGACGCTGATCGCGTTCAGGAACGGACGCGAGGTCGCCCGCCAGTCGGGTGCGCTCGATCTGCCTCGCCTCCTCGATTGGATCAAGGCGAACGTTTAACCGAAGCTTCGATTATGTCCTCGCGCAATCCCACCGATTGGATGTGGTCGCAAGCCATCGACCTGCTGGAGCAGGCAGAGCGCATGCACCGCCAGTTCTTCCGTCTAAGCGCGTCGGAACGGACCACGCCGACATGGGAACCGCCGGTCGACGTGTTCGAAGACGAAGACGAGGTTGTCATCATCGCTGCGCTTCCTGGCGTTCCCGCCGATCGCATTGAGGTGACCTACGAGCCGGGCGTGCTCGTCGTGCGCGCCGAGAGACCGCTGCCGTTGTCCGGCGCCGGGCGCTCGGTGCGGCAGCTGGAGATTCCCTACGGCTATTTCGAGCGGCGCATCCCGCTGGCGGACGTCGACCTCGCGGCGGGCATGCGCGAGCTCCGCGACGGCTGCCTGATGTTGAGGTTGCGCAAGGCGGGCTGACACGAACATGGACGAAAAGAAGATCGCGAACTCCGATCCTGTCACTGCCGATGCCGCGACACGCGTGGATAGCTCCACGGTGGGCGAGACGCGGCGACGCGAGAGCGTTGCGCGCCCGCTCCCCGACGATGCGGTGGCTATCGTGCCGGTGCGCAATGTCGTGCTTTTCCCGGGTGCGGTGATCCCGCTCACGGTGGGGCGCGAACGCTCGCGTGCCGCTGCGCAGGAAGCAGCGCGCGCGCAGCGCCCACTCGGCGTGCTCCTGCAGAGCAAGCCCGAGGTCGAAGAACCGGGTTCCGACGACCTGCACTGGGTCGGCACGACGGCCACGGTCCTCCGCTACGTCACGGCGCCCGATGGCTCGCACCACGCCATCTGCAGCGGCATCAAGCGCTTCCGAGTGCTGCAATTCCTGGAAGGCTATCCGTTTCTTGCGGCGCGGGTTCAGACGATCGACGACGCCGAACAGGTCGACACGGACATCGAAGGGCGCGCCCATAGTGTCAAGGAGCGCGCCCTGGAAATCCTGGGGCTGCTGCCGCAGGTCCCGGCCGAGATTGTCGCCACTCTCAATTCTGTCGAGACCCCCTCGCGACTCGCGGACTTCATCGCCGGTCTGATGGACATCGCACCCGAGGAGAAGCAATCGCTGCTGGAGAGCTTCGACTTGAAGACGCGCCTCGACAAGCTGCTCGAACTGCTGTCGCACCGGATCGAGGTGCTCAAGGTATCGCACGAAATCGACGAGAAGACCCGCGAGTCGATCGGTGATGCCAATCGCAAGCATCTGCTGCGCGAGCAGATGCGCACGATCCAGAAGGAGCTTGGCGAAGGTGAAGAGGGGTCGGCGGACATCGCGGAGCTCGAGAAGGCCATCGCCGAGGCGAAGATGCCCGAGGAGGTGGAAAAGCAGGCGCGAAAGGAGTTGAAGCGCCTGGAGCGCATGCCCGAAGCCGCGGGCGAATACTCGATGGTGCGCACTTATCTCGAGTGGCTGATCGAGCTGCCGTGGGCAGCCGACCCGGCGACGTCGATCGACTTGAACGAGGCGCGACGCGTTCTCGACACCGACCACTACGGCCTGGACAAGATCAAGCGGCGCATCCTCGAGTTTCTCGCCGTGCGCAAGCTCAACCCGTCGGGCAAGAGCCCGATCCTGTGCTTCGTCGGCCCGCCCGGCGTGGGCAAGACTTCACTCGGCCAGAGTATTGCCAAAGCGACCGGACGCAAGTTCGCGCGCGTGAGCCTTGGCGGTGTGCACGACGAAGCGGAGATCCGCGGCCACCGCCGCACGTACATCGGCTCGCTGCCGGGCAACATCATCCAGAGCCTGCGCAAGACCGGAACGCGCAACTGCGTGATGATGCTCGACGAGGTGGACAAGCTTGGTCTCGGCGGCTTCCACGGCGATCCGGCCTCCGCGCTGCTCGAGGTGCTCGATCCGGAGCAAAACTCGACGTTCCGCGACAACTATCTCGGGGTGCCGTTCGATCTTTCGGGCGTCATGTTCATCTGCACCGCGAATGTGCTCGACACGATCCCCGGACCGCTGCGCGACCGCATGGAGATCATCACGCTCCCGGGCTACACGGCGCAGGAGAAGCTGCAGATCGCGCGGCGGTATCTCGTTCCACGCCGGCTCGAAGCGACCGGGCTCACGGCGGAGCAGTGCGAGATTAGCGATGACGCGCTGATGAGGATCATCGACGACTACACTCGTGAAGCTGGCGTTCGCAACCTCGAGCGCGAGATCGGCAATGTGTTCCGCAGCGTCGCCGTCCGAATTGCGGAGGGCAGTGTGCAACAAGTCAGCATCGGGTCCGACGACCTCGCGCCGATCCTGGGTCCTCGCAAGTTCGAGGCCGAAGTCGCGATGCGAAGCGCCCTTCCAGGCGTCGCGACGGGCCTCGCATGGACGCCGGTGGGCGGAGACATCCTTTTCGTGGAGGCCGCGCGCATGCCCGGTTCGGGAAAGCTCATCCTGACGGGACAGCTCGGGGAAGTCATGAAGGAGAGTGCGCAGGCGGCGCTATCGCTGATCAAAGCGCGCTCAGCTGAGCTCGGCGTTCCCGCGGAGTCGTTGGAGAAATCCGATATTCACGTGCACGTGCCGGCGGGCGCGACGCCGAAGGATGGTCCGAGCGCGGGCGTGGCGATGTTCGTCGCACTTGCGTCGCTTCTCACCGGTCGGCCCGTGCGAAGCGACGTGGCGATGACCGGCGAGATCTCGCTACGCGGCCTCGTGCTCCCCATCGGGGGCGTGAAGGAGAAGGTGTTGGCGGCGCTCCGCGCCGGCATCACCACGGTCATGCTGCCGGAGCGAAACCGTCGCGACCTCGAAGAGATTCCGGCCGAGGCGCGGGAGAAGCTCGCCTTTGTCTGGATGGAGCGCGTCGACGATGCGATCGCAGCCGCGCTTTCACCCGTGCTGGCGGCGAAGCCGGGCTTCAGCTCCCCGTGACGGCCGCGGCCGGCGATCCGGGTCCCCAGCCTCCACCGAGCGCTTTGTAGAGCTGCACCACGGTGACAAGGCTGTTGCGCCGAGCCTGGACAAGCAGCAGTTGTGCTGCGTACAGGCTGTTGTCGGCATCGATCACCTCGAAGTAGGAGGAAAAGCCGACCTGGTAGCGGCGTAGCACGCGCGCGCTTGCGTTCTCCAGCGCCTTCACCTGCAGTTCCTGTTGCTTGAGTTGCTCATCGAAGAGTTGCTTGGCCACCAGCGCATCGGAAACCTCGCGGAACGCTTGCGCAACCGTGCTCTGATACTGCAGGAGCGCCTGCTCGGTGCGCGCCTGCGCGGCGTCGACCTGGTAGCGATTCCTCTCGGCGTCGATGATGGGCTGCAGCACGCTCGCGCCGATGCCCCAGACTTTCGTAGGCCCGGTGAACAGTTGCGACAGCTCCAGACTCTGCCAGCCGAAGAGACCCGTAAGTGAGATGTCGGGGTACAGCGCCGCCGTCGCTACCCGGACGCCAGCGGTCGCGCCCGCAAGGTTGGCTTCCGCCTGGCGCACATCGGGCCGACGCTCTAGCAACGATGATGGAAGTCCGACGGGAACGTCGGGCGAAGCAGGAAGCTCCTGCAGATCGAGGCTCGGGCGCTCGATCGGTCCCGGATTCTCTCCCAGCAGGATCCGCAGCTCGTTTTCATTCTGGGCGATCTGCCTGCGGAGATCGGCTTCCACGGCCCGCGTCGCGAAAAGGCTCGCCTCCGCGCGACTGACGTCGAGGCCCGCCGCGGCGCCACGCTTGAACTTGCTTTGCGTCAGATCCACGAACCGCTGCCGGTCCTCCACCGTACGCAGGGTGACGCGCAGTTGCTGATCGAAGGCGATCAAATTGAAGTACGAGGTCGCCACCGCTCCGACCAGGCTCGCCATTACGCCCTCGCGCGCGTAGTCGGTCGCGAGCAGATTCTGCCGCGCGGCATCGCTCAGGCTGGCGAGCCGCCCCCATAGATCGAGCTCGAACGACACCTGGACGTCGGCGGTGAACAAGGCGCCGGTCACGTAGTCTCCGCCCGAAAGCACCCGGCCGCGTTGTGCGTCGAACGCCGCGCTGACCTGGGGCAACTGAGCAACGCGAGCGATGCCGGCCAGCGCGCGCGCCTCGCTGACACGGGCCGCTGCGATCTTCACGTCCCGGTTCTGCTCGACCGCGACCGTCAGCAGCTCGCGCAGTGTGGGATCTTGGTACACGTCCCACCACGACAGATCGGCAAAAGATTGCGGCCCAGGCGCCTCGAGCTGATCGCGGAACTTGTCGGGGACATCGAGCTCGGGCCGCGAATACTGCGGTCCGACCGCGCACGCGGCAAGAAGCGCGGCAACGAGCGGCGCGAGACGATGCCGCATCATCACCGCGGACCTCCTTCGCTCTCTGCACGCCGAGCGGCCGAAGCGTCGCGAGAGGCGCGTGTCTCCTCGTCGCGGAACGGGTTCTTGCGCTCGCTCACTCGCTGCACGATCACGTAGAACACCGGAATCACCAGAATGCCGATCATGGTCGCGATCAGCATTCCGCTGACCACGGTCGTGCCGATAGACTGTCTCGCTCCTGCGCCAGCGCCGGTTGCGATCGCAAGCGGGACGGTGCCCAGAATGAAGGCGAAGGAGGTCATCAGGATCGGCCGCAGGCGCAAATAAGCGCCCTCCTTCGTCGCCTGGACGATGGAAAGCCCGCGCCCGCGCGCGAGCTTGGCGAATTCGACGATGAGGATGGCGTTTTTCGCCGCGAGGCCGATCAGCATGATTAGGCCGATCTGGGCATAGACGTTGCTCGCCTGACCGCGCAGCGCGAGGCCCGTGAACGCTCCGAGCACGCCGAACGGGATCACCAGCAGGATCGCCACCGGCATCGCCCAGCTTTCGTACAAGGCGGCGAGCACGAGGAAGACGAACATCAGCGACAGCGCGAAGATGTATCCCGTCTGCCCGCCCGTCTTCTTTTCCTGGTACTGAGCGCCGGTCCACTCGTAGGCATAACCCGCCGGGAGCGAGCGGGCCAGCTCCTCCATCGCCTGCGCGGCCTGCCCCGAACTGTAGCCCGGAGCGGGCGCGCCGTTGATGGTGGCGGCGCGATACAGGTTGTAACGCTCCAGATACTCCGGTCCGCTGATCGCCTTCTCCTTCACCAGGGAGCCGAGCGGGATCATGTCGCCGTCGGCGTTCCGCACGTAATAGCGGTTGACGTCGGCGGGATCGGCGCGCGCGTAGCCCTCGGCCTGAGCCTGCACGCGAAAGGTCCTTCCGAAGAGGTTGAAGTCGTTGACGTAATAGCTGCCCATGAACATCTGCAGCGTGAAGAAGACGTCAGACAAGACGAGCCCGTATGACTTCACCTTGTCGCGATCGACTTCGTACTCGATCTGCGGCGTGCGGTCATCGTAGTTGGCAAAGACGAACCCGAGCTCGGGGCGTTTGCGTGCCTCGGCGAGCAGGTTCTGCAGCACCTGCGCGAAGCTTCGCGAATCGCCGCCGCCGATGTCCTGGAGGATGAACTCGAAGCCGCCGGTCGTGCTCAAGCCCCGGATCGGCGGCGGGTTCAGCACGAGCGCATTGGCATCCTTGATCTCGCGATTGAGGCGCATGTTGAGCGTGCGCAGAATGTCTGGTCCGCTCTCGCCGGACTTGCGCTCCGCCCATGGCTTGAAGCGGACAAATGTCGTGGAGTTGTAGGAGGTCGTCAGTCCGGTGAGCAGGTTGAAACCCACGAGCGACGCAACGCCGTCGATGCCGGCTACCTCGTGCGCGATCTTGTTCACCTGGTCGACCGCGGCGTTGGTGCGTTCGAGCGATGCCGCGGGTGGCAGTTGCAGGACGATAAAGAGGTAGCCTTGATCCTCGTCGGGGACCAAGCCTGTGGGGCGCGTCTTGATCAGACCGTACAGCGCCCCGAGCAGTACCACGAAGGTGAGTGCCACCAGCATCGCATGGCGCGCGAGCGTGACGACCGAAGCCGTATAGCGGTTACGGAAGGATTCGAAGAAGTGGTTGAACCCGTTGAAGAAGCGCGCCAGCGGCCCCGGGTGGTCGCTGTGCGCAGCCGGATGCAGCAGCAGCGCGCAGAGGGCGGGAGTGAGCGTGAGAGCGACCACCGCCGAGAGGATCACGGAGGTGGCGAGCGTCAGCGCGAACTGCTTGTAGAGCTGGCCAGTCAGGCCTCCGAGGAAGGCGACCGGGACGAACACCGCGGCGAGTGAAAGTGCGATGGCCACGACTGGGCCGCCGACGTCGCGCATCGCCGCCTTCGTCGCCTCGGCCGGCGTCGGATGCTCGGTG
>Ga0126369_10001346_pt1 | contig 16910 bp, 14 predicted proteins | sample PanSoiMetaPlot_1_FD_109646 | JGI IMG/M metagenome (GOLD analysis project Ga0126369, IMG submission 109646) | Tropical forest soil microbial communities from Panama - MetaG Plot_1 | ecosystem: Environmental > Terrestrial > Soil > Tropical forest > Bulk soil | place: Panama | collected 2016-02-17 | reverse complement strand
TTGCTGAGTTCCGATTGATAAGCGTTCCAGTCGAGCATCATGAGAGTCTCCTGTGAGAAGTGTTGGTTACTAAATGCGGGAGTATACGACAAGAAACATGGTGGATAAAATGCGATAGGGCAGCCCTACTGCCTCAAGCCATCAATTTCGGGGCTGTCAGAATAGCTGGAACTTCGGTCCATCACGGATCGCACTTCCACCGGCTCTGTTGCTGACGGAACACCGTTACCGACGGGCAGTATAGCTGGGAGCAAGCCGCGCCATCACGACCTACCTGCACCGCTACATTTGGATGCGAGGTTGATTTCGGAGAAATGACGGCGTGTGGTAATGTTTTTGGTTCGCCTATCGTTGGCGAGAACGCAGAGAGACACTCAAACCCGAAAAATGGTCCGCAGGGGGCCCTTGAACATGAAACATTCGTACAACGGAGTGACGATACCGGCCGATGGGAAGGCCATTGGCTATGGCAACGGAGTGTTGCAGGTGCCGGATAATCCGATCATTCCGTTTATCGAAGGAGATGGCACGGGAAGAGACATCTGGAAGGCGTCGCGGCGAGTATTCGATGCGGCGGTGGAGAAGGCGTACGACGGAAAGCGGCGCGTGGCGTGGTTCGAGGTGTTCGCAGGAGAGAAGGCGTTCAACACGTTTAAGGAATGGCTGCCGAACGACACAGTGGACGCGGCGCGGGACTTTCGCGTGTCGATCAAAGGGCCGCTGACGACACCGGTGGGCGGCGGGATCCGTTCGTTGAACGTGGCGCTGCGGCAGATATTGGATTTGTATGCGTGCGTGAGGCCGGTGCGGTATTTCACGGGAGTTCCCTCCCCGGTGCGCGAGCCGGAAAAGATGGACGTGGTGATCTTCCGCGAAAATACCGAGGACGTGTACATCGGGATCGAGTGGAAGAGCGGCACACCGGAAGCGAAGCGGCTGCTGCAGTTCTTGAACAACGAAATGCTGGCGGGCGGGAAGAAGCAGGTCCGCTTGGATTCGGGAGTAGGCATCAAGCCGATTTCGCCGTTTGGCACGAAGCGGCTGGTGCGTCGGGCGATTCAGCACGCGCTAGAAAACAAGCGGCCGCTGGTGACGCTGGTGCACAAGGGCAACATTCAGAAATTCACCGAGGGCGCGTTTCGCGATTGGGGATACGAGCTGGGACGCGAAGAGTTTCGCCGCGAGACGGTAACCGAGCGGGAGAGCTGGATCCTGGACAATCTGGACAAGAATCCCCGGCTCAGCGTGGAGCAGAATGCGGCCATGATCGAGCCGGGACTGGAACGGGCGACGGAAGATTTCAAGAAGTCGATCTATGCAGAAGTGAAGCGTACGCTGGACGCGATTGGCGGGACGCACGGAATGGGCCAATGGAAGAAGAAGTTGATGATCAATGACCGCATCGCGGATTCGGTGTTTCAGCAGATGCTGCTGAGACCGGATGAATATAGCGTGCTGGCAACGCCGAACTTGAATGGAGATTACTTGAGCGATGCGTGCGCGGCGCAGGTGGGCGGATTGGGGATTGCCCCGGGTTCGAACATTGGGGATGGGTATGGAGTGTTTGAAGCAACGCATGGAACCGCGCCAAAGTATGCGGACAAGGATGTGATCAATCCGAGCTCGGTGATGCTGAGCGGGGCAATGATGTTTGAGTTTATGGGATGGAAGGAAGCGTCGAAGCTGATTGAGGACGGGATTGCGAAAACGATTCAGCAGAAGCAGGTGACATACGATTTGGAGAGGTTGATGACGGGTGGGACGAAATTGGGGACCAGCGCGTTTGCTGGGGCGATTATTGGGAATATGTAGAGAGGGTCAAGAGTCACCAGTGGCCAGCGAGGGAAAAGCAGTAGGAAAGCACAGCGCTGAGTGTGGCCGAAAGTGGCCCTGGAAAAAACTTTACAAGTTGGAGTGGCTCGGAAAGCGGCAGCAAGCTGCCGTACTCCAAAGGAGAAGAGATGAGCAGAAAGAAAGTGACGGTGGTGGGAGGGGGATTTGTGGGGTCGACTACGGCGCAGCGGATTGTGGACCGGGAGCTGGCTGACGTGGTGTTGACGGATATTCTGGAGGGGGCGCCGGCGGGAAAAGCGCTGGACATGGTGGAGAGCTGCCCGATTACGCGGACGGATTCGTTCGCCACAGGCGTTTCGACGACGACGGGAGATTACAGCGCGACGGCGGGAAGCGACGTGGTGGTGATTACGGCGGGATTTCCGCGCAAGCCGGGGATGAGCCGCGACGATTTGCTGAAGGCGAATTATGACGTGGTGAAAGCGGTGGTAGAACAGATTGTGCAGCACTCGCCGAACTGCATCCTGGTAATTGTGACGAATCCGCTCGATGCGATGGCGCAGGCGGCCTTGAAGGTGAGCGGGTTCCCGAAAAATCGCGTGCTCGGGATGGCGGGAGTGCTGGACTCGGCGCGGATGAGCGCGTTCGTGGCAATGGAGTGCAAGGTGAGCGTGGAGAACGTGCACTCGTTCGTGCTGGGTGGACATGGAGATGACATGGTGCCGCTGCCGAGATATTCGACCGTGGCTGGGATTCCTTTGCCGGATTTGCTGCCTGCGGACAAGATTGAAGCCATCGTGACCCGCACCAGGAAGGGCGGGGCGGAAATTGTGAATTTGCTGAAGACGGGGTCGGCATATTATGCGCCGTCGGCGGCCGCGGTGGAGATGGTGGAAGCGATTCTGAAAGACAAGAAGAAGATTTTGCCGTGCGCAGTGTATTTGGACGGGGAATACGGAATTAAGGGGCTCTTCGTTGGCGTGCCGGTGAAGTTGGGGGCGAAGGGCGCGGAGGAGATTGTGCAGATCAACCTGACGCCGGAAGAGAATGCGGCGCTGCAGAAGTCGGCGGCGTCGGTGAAGGAATTGGTGACGGTGTTGGGAATTTGAAAGAGTTTTAACTTGTCAGTTCTAAGTTTTCAGTAAGGCCTATGGTGCGCGCTGTGGAAGCGCACGGATTGGTGTAGGCGCAGGAGAAAACAACCCCCAGAAAAGGCAACCGCGATTAAGGGCCGCACCCCTTGAAAGGGTTAGCTCCGGGATGTCGCTAGAAGCCGAAGAGTTTGCCTGCGGCCATTACCAGGAGCAAGGTGAAGGCGGCAATGGCGATTTCGCCTATGAAGCCTACCGCGAAAGGGCGGAGGCCTTGCTTGCGCATCTCGCGGAAATTGGTGCGTAGGCCGACGCCGGCGAAGGTAAGAAGAAACGCCCAGCGGGAAAGATTGGCCAAGGCAAGGTTGTTCTCCTTGGTGAAGAAACCTGCGGTGGCGAGCGCAGAGATCAACAGGAATCCCAGAACAAATTTAGGAAATTTTTGCCACAGAAAGGCGGCTTTATTGCCGATGGTTTCGGCTTGGCCGCGGCTCGCCCAGTAGATGGCATAAGCGAGGACGACGAAACCGATGAGGGCATTGCGAGTGGTCTTGGTGAGGACAGCGAGTTTGGCGGCAGCGTCGGAATACAGAGCGCCGGCAGCGGTGGCTTCGGCGGTATTGTCGACGGCGAGTCCGGCCCAGATGCCATAGGCGTGATCGGAGAGATGAAGGGCGTGGCCGATGAACGGGAACGTAAATAGAGCGATGGCACCGAGAGCGAGGATGGCGGCGATAGCGTAGGAGGAGTCCTCGTCGTCGGCATCGATGGCGCCTTTAGTGGCGATGATGGCGCTGACGCCGCAGACAGCGGAGCCGACCGCGAGAAGCGTGGTGAGTTTGGGGCGAAGACCCAAGAGGCGGCCGAGGAAGGTCATGAACGCTATAGCGCCTAGGATTTCGATGCCGACGAGGAGCAGGCTGACTCCGCCAAGCTTCCAGACGTCGCCGAGAAGAAAGCGCGCGCCGAGAAGAACGATGCCAGCCTTGAGCCAGAATTCGTAGGTGGCCACACCGGGCTTGAAGATCGCGGCGAGGCCGAAAACGTTGGAGATGACCAGACCGAGAAGGATGGCCCAGAGGACGTATTCAATGTTAGGGAAGATCCAATGATGGGCTTTGGCGTAGGCGTTGACATTTTTTTCCAGGAGTTTGCCGACGTACCCGATCACGGCGAGAAGCGCGACGCCGGGAATCAGGCGGAGGAATTGGGAGCGCAACGAGATGGATGGGGATTGCGGAAGTGCGATTGCGTCTGCCATTGGAAACCTCGAAAGTAGAATAGAAATTAGAAAATCGAAAAACGAAACTCGAAAAGCGGACGTGCTAGCGCGTCATAGAGACCGGAGACCTTTAGGCACTGCCATGACCCCTTCGCTGCGCGCCGGCTGGAATGCGTCGGCGCTCCGGTCGGGATGACAGGCACATCGTGAGCTCGAAGTATCAGGTGCCGCAAAAACAAGACCAACCATCGGGCAGCCACATGACGGCTCTACCAGGGGATCCGGGGGATTATGCCCATGCGGATCAGCAGGGCGGCTGCAAGGGCTACGAATACGGCCCAGGTGTCGAGCGAGAGATGAAAAGTGCGTTTCGCGGTGGATTGAGATGCTTGAGTCATTGTTGTGCTCCCGGAAGCCGATCTAAGGACCGGCCATTACAAAAAACAACAGAACCTTCAAGCAAACCCCAGAGCCCAGTTACAAAGGCGGTACCCTGGGGCACACCCACATCGTGCACCCGCGTCGCATTGCTACGACGGCAGGTGCAGATCGCGCTCGGCCGCGCTGGCGCTTTCGTGCCAGGCACTCACAGTGGATGGATCGCGGAGCGAGGCTACTACACGACCGACCAGAACGAGAGCTGGCGCGGGTAATGGAGCGAGTGCGGCTAGGCCGGCCAGAGTTGTTGCAAGCAAAGACTGGTCGCGCTGGGTAGCTTTGGAAATGACCTGGCAAGGCATGTCTGGCGAGAAACCAGCGTCCAGAAGCCATTGCGAAACTTCGTTGTATTGAGGGCCCGGCATATAGATTACAACAGTTGTTTCGGGAGTGAGAGAAAAAGCGGCAAGAGCGCGAGCGTCGGCAGATCGAGAAAACGTGGTGAACAGGACGTTGCAAGCGACGCGGCGGTCAGTCAGTGAAATCTTCGCGGCGGCGGCAGCGCCGAAGGCGGCCGAAATGCCCGGCACGACTTCGAAATCGATGGAGGCTTCGCGAAGAGGCTGGATTTCTTCGGCAGCGCGGCCGAAGAGCATGGGATCGCCGCCCTTGAGACGTACAACGGTTTCGTGAGAAGCAGCGGAGGCGACAAGGAGTGAGTTGATGTCTTCTTGCGAGAGCAGGCGGAAACCTCGGCGTTTGCCGACATCGATGAGCTGAGCTCGAGGCGAGATGAGGGCGAGGATCTCCGGGCTGACGAGGGAGTCGTGAAGAACGATGTTGGCGGATTGCAGAAGGCGCACGGCCTTGATGGTGAGAAGCTCGGGATCACCCGGGCCGGCGCCAACAAGGAATACTTTGCCCATCAGGAAACTCCTTCGGTGTCTGAAGCTGAGCGCGAGTGTTTCAGAAACTCTTCGAAACTGGGTTGGCTGGCGAGTACATGGAGCCAGCGCTTAGTGGTTTCGGCGTCGCAGCCGGGAGATTGCACACGAAGCAGGTCTCGGGCAGCGCCGAGCCATTCGAGCCAGGCGGCGTATTCTGGGCCGAATTGCTGCTCGAGTTCTCGACGAAGGCGCTGGGCGAGGGCAGGACTTTTGCCGTTGGTGGAAATGGCGATTTGCAGATCGCCGCGTTGGACGACGGAGCCGTAGTAGAAATGGCAGTGGTCGATGTCGTCGACAGAGTTGCAGAGGATGTTGCGGCGTTCGGCTTCGGCGAACACAGAGGCGTTGATTTCGTGAATGGCGGTAGCGGCGATCACGAGGACCGCATGTTCGAGATCGTCGTGAGAGAAAGGCTTGGGATGCCAGTCGATTTCGCGGCGGCGGACGTATTCGGCGAGGTGCGGGTGTAGTTTGGGGGAGATGACACGGACACGAGCGCCGGCTTGGAGGAGCGACGGGATCTTTTGCATGGCAATGGAGCCGCCACCGATGACGATGACCAGACGGTTTTCGAGTTTCAGGAAGGCGGGAAAAAGGGTCATGGGATGATCCTTTCGGCAGGCGCTGGAAGTTGGGTTGAGACGTCGTGGTGGAAGCTTTGCCACGATCCCTCCATTGCGCGCCGGCTGCAATGCGCCGGCGCTCCGGTCGCGATGACATTGTGGGAGGAGGAAGAAACCCAGGACCCATCCTTGGCCAAAAACGCGAAGGGTAGAGTGAAGGATGGGGTACGCAATGCCAACGCACAAAGGGTGGTCATCGGTCCTCCACGGAGTGAGGGACTTGAGATTCGGAGAGGTCGCGGACAGCGACGAGGGTCGGGCCGCCCGCCAGGATGGAGCGGAGAACATCGTTGGAGTGGCGAGCGAGGAAATGTTGAAGCGATTCACCATGGCGGCGATCGGATTGGAATGCGTCAAGAAGACGCGAGATGGCATCGGGAACTTCATCGGCGCGGCACCGGAAGCCAACAGGACGCGCGATGGAAGCGATGTGGCCAACACTGCCGCCAACGCAGAAATAGTAAGCGTCGACAAGCTTACCATCGACCTTGATTTTCTTGCCTTCGATGCCGATGTCGGCGATCCAGTGTTGGCCGCAACTGTTGGGGCAGCCAGTGATGTGCAGTTTGAGTTGATGCTCGAAACCGGGATAGCGGTCTTCGAGCGTTTCGGTGAGCCAGCGAGCGAAGCTCTTCGTTTCGGTGAGAGCGAGCTTGCAGAATTCGGAGCCGGTGCAGGCCACCGTGCCGCGAACGAAAGCGGAACTTGCGACAGGGAGTCCGCCGGCGGCGAGTTCGGAGACCACGGTGGAGACGTGAGCCTCGGGGACATTGACGAGGAGAAGATTCTGCATGGGGGTGGCGCGAACGTGGCCGTCCGCGTAACGTTCGGCAAGATCGGCGGCAAGGCGCAGTTGTGAGGGAGTGATGCGCCCCCGCACGACAGAGGCGCCGACGGACAAGAGGCCAGGCTGCTTTTGCGGAATGACTCCGAGATGATCTCGATGAACGTCGGTCGGGAGGGTTTCAGGTTCGGCGGGATCGAGAGTGAAACCGAGACGCTCGTGAACGGCGGCGAGAAAAGTTTCGGGCGTCCACTGATGCTCGAGGAACAGATATTTCATGCGGGCGCGCTCGCGGCTATGGCGAAGAACGTCGCTGGAGCGGAAGACCTCGGTGATGGCACGGACAACGGGAATGACTTGATGTGGCTTGACTAAGGCGTTGAGGTGGACGGCGAGATGCGGTTGCGTGGAGAGGCCGCCGGCGACGCGTATGGAAAACCCGAGTTCGTGACCCGTGATTCGTGACTCGTGATTCGCGCCCTCGCGCACGGGGCGGAGGATGGCAGTCAAGGCGATGTCGTTGATTTCAGGATAAGAGCACCATTCGGGGCAGCCCGTGACAGTAATTTTGAATTTGCGCGGGAGGTTGTAGAAATCGGGATTGCCGCACAGTTCCCTGTCGAGCGCGAGGACGATGGGAGAAACGTCGGCGATTTCATGGGCGTGAAGTCCGGCGAGAGGGCAACCCGTAATGTTGCGGACGACGTCGCCGCAAGCGCCGGTGGTGCGCAAGCTGACGGATTGCAGGCGTTCGAAAACTGCGGGGAGAGATTCGATCTTGAGCCAGTGGAGCTGGATGTTCTGGCGTACAGTGACGTCGGCGACGCCGTTGCCGTGTTCGTCGGAAAGCGCGGCGATGGTTCGGAGTTGTGTGGAGGTGAGCAGACCGTTGGGGACGCGAATGCGGAGCATGAAGAATGGCACGGCGCGACCTTCTCCGCCAGAGCCGCCGGTAACGCCTGCGCCATCGCCCTGCGTGTATACGCCCCAAGTGCGGAAGTAGGTGGAGAGCCATTCAGGAGGGATGGAATCAAAACCGAGACGCGCGAATTCGCGGATTTCGTCGAGATGGTCCCAGGCGTTCTTGCAGCGTTTGAGGCGCTCGATGCGTTGGGATTTGGTTTCCTTTTGGTCGGGCATTTGGTTGTCTCAACCACCCCTCAGGCCGCGGGACCTGGATTTAGCATCGAAAGCCTCAGGCCTAATGGCCTGAGCTACAACCGAGAACCCAAGATGGCGGCCTAAGGCCGTCCCTACAAAAACAACCCACAAGAAAGAAAAAGCCCGCGTGCGGGTTGACTGGCACGCGGGCTTCGAAAGTTATCGATCGTCGAAAGAGCTAAATTCGAATGCGCCGGTAGCCAGAGGTGCAACATGGACAACAACAGAAGGTTGTTGAGAACGAGCAGCGGGTCTGGCAGTAATTGCGCATCTTCAAAACAGCTTACGCAGCGTTGAAAGGAGAGTCAACGGGGCGTAGGGCTCAAAAATTGGATGATGTCTATAGGGGAAATGGATACATGGCGCGGGCTGATGCGGATGCGCAAGCGGTAGAGGCTAAGGGCTACCTGCCGGTAACGTCCTGTAAATCCGGATCTTAGAGGTGCCGGCAGCGGGTACCCGACCCCCACGAGCGGATGGGCGGACCAGGGGAACCTCAAGCAAACCGAAGAGCCCGGGTACAAATGCGGTACCTGGGGCGGCCGCACGGGCAATTGCGAGTCCAAGATGGCGGCTTTGAAACCTGACTCTACGGTTGGGGAGGCTTGGTTGCTGGCTTTGCCGTGGATGTGGCCGGCTTGCTTGCGGGTTTCGTGGTGGTGGCTGGCTTAGCGGGCGCGCTGGCGGCAGCGCCTACCAGGGTCGCGGACTTGATCATGTCGAGACGAGGCCACTTAGCGTCGATGTATTTCTTGCCGCCCTTAGTGATGGCGTCCTGATCCATGCCAGCGGTGTCTCCGTACTGGTCGTAAAGCATTTCGACGACTTTCATGCCGTCGCCATCAACCACACCGAAGGGGGTGAAGCCCTGCGAGTCGAGGGAGGAGCCATTGTCCTTGAGATTGATAAAAAGCTGCGTGGTGCGGGTGTTGGGGCCGGCTGTGGCGAAGACGACGGTGCCGCGCTTGTTGCTTTGGCTGTGGGGATCATCCTTAATGGTGGCCTTTTCCCAGGCGGCGGAAACCGGGGGATAGGCGCTGATACCAAATTGCGCAACGAAATTGGGAAGCACGCGGAAGAAATGGGCATTGTCGAAATAGTGGTGCTTGACGAGATTGTAGAAGCGGTCTGCGCCAAGAGGAGCCCATGCGCGAGTAACAGTGATGGTGAACTCGCCGCGGGTGGTGTCGAATTTGACCTGGTAGGTGTCGGGGGCTTTGTCTTTGAGAAGATAGGGCTTGAGAAGAGTGCGGTCGTAGGTGGAAGCAGCGGCCGATTTGGCGGTGGTGGTGGATTTGGGCTTCGCAGGAGTTTGCGTGGTGGCAGGTGCTTGAGCGAAACAGGTGCAGCAAAGTGTCGCGGACAACGCGGCGGTGAAGACGCACTTCATGAGTTGCATGACGAAAATTGCCTCCGTACTTTTCGGGAATGCTGATTCAGGTCCGGCCACGAGGTATTTTTGCACGTTTGCGGTCGATTCACCACAGAGAACACAGAGGGCACAGAGGAAAGAAAGCTTTGCTGCGCATGGCGAATTTGAGTGGCCGTACCTGGATTATTTGGCGGAGGAGTTTAGCTCGTGGCTGACGCGCTCGACCTCGGACATTACGCGAAGAGTATTTTCGCCCAGAATCTTGCGAATGTCCGAGTCGGAATAACTTTTTTGGAGGAGCGCATCGGTGATCTGCGGGAGGTGGGTGACGTCCTGCATGCCGATGGGCATGACGGCGCCGTCGAAATCAGAGCCCAGGCCAACATGATCGATGCCGGCAATTTTAACGGCGTGATCGATGTGTTCTATGATTTTGGTCCAGTCGACCTTAGGGAGTTTACTGGCTTGCATGAGGTCGCGGACCACCTGGTCGCCGGTGACGAGGGTACAAGATTCATTGTCGCCGCAGCGCTTTTTGACTTCGTCGTTGATTTCTTTTTCGGCTTCAGGATGAGCTTTTTCGAAGTCGCGAAATTCCTGGCTGAGGAAACCGACATGAAAGTTGATCTGGATGACGCCGCCATTTTTGGCGAGGGCGCGCATCATCTCGTCGGTCATGTTGCGAGGAGCTTCGGTAAGAGCGCGTGAAGAAGAGTGCGAAGCGATGACGGGTGCCTTGGAAGTGGCGATGGCGTCGTAGAACGTTTTGTCGGAGACGTGCGAGATGTCGACCATCACTCCGAGGCGGTTCATTTCCAAGACGACTTGCTTTCCGAAATTGGTGAGGCCATTGTGCGCGGGTGTGTCTGTGGAGGAGTCGGCCCACTCGGTGTTGCCCATATGCGTGAGGGTCATGTAGCGAACCCCGAGAGCGGCGTAGGAGCGAAGCACGGCGAGGTCGTTGTCGATCATGTGGCCGCCTTCGACGCCCATGAGTGCGGCGATTTTGTCTTGTTTCTTGGCGGCGCGGATTTCGTCGGCGGTGGTGGCGAGGACGAGATCATTGCGATGCTTGCGGACGGCTTCGCGGACCGCGTCGATCTGGTCGAGGGCTTTCTTGACGGCTTCGGGACCGACGGTTTTGCTAGGGATCCAGATGGAGAAGAAGATGGCGTTGAGGCCGCCTTCGCGCATACGGGGGACGTCGATGTTGCCGTCGACGACGCGCGTGCTGATATCGAACGTGGAATCGAGAAGACGCTGCGTGGTGTCGTCGTGAGTGTCGATGACGATGGAGGACGCGTGGAGTTTTTTTGCTTTGTCGGAAACCGATTGCGCCTTAGTGGATCTGGGCATAAGAGAAAGACCGAAAAGACAAAAAACTGCCAAGAGCAGGAGTGAGCGGAACATAGTCCCCCGGATGCAGAAATTTTGATCGTAGCTAGAGTAGCAGAAGTGTGAGGTTGAGGGTTAAAGCCGAAAGTTAAGAGTTGCAAGTAAGCCGGTTGGTCGCGCATCCAGCGGAAAAGCAGATTTTCTCGCTGCGCTCGGGATGACAAATCAAATTTGGTTACCGGGGATCAGGAGGCGGAGGCGCGACGTGAGGTTTGGTTTTTGGTGAAATTGAGAGTGAAACCCTTGAGCCCAAGAACTGGGTCCCCGAAGACAACATCGCGACGATCACAAGAGCCAATCTGGAGATTAGCGTTAGCGCGTTAGCCTGCGCCGACTATTGTGGATTCGGGGCGGTCGGTGAAGGCGGCTTTGATGTAGTCACGGTTGGTGCGGGCGATTACTTCCAGCTTGATTTCTTTCGGGCAAGCCGCCTCGCATTCGCCGATGTTGGTGCAGTTAGCGAAGCCCTCTATGTTCATTTGTTGAACCATGGCTAGGGCACGACGGTCCCGCTCGACTTGCCCTTGCGGCAAGTGGCCAAGATGGGAGATCTTTGCGCCGACGAAGAGAGCTGCGGCGGCGTTGGGACAGGCGGCGACGCAGGCGCCACAACCGATACAGGCAGCGGCATCCATAGCCAAGTCGGCATCCTGTTTTTTTACGGGAATGGCGTTGCCGTCAGGTGCGCTACCGGTAGGGGCGGATATAAAACCACCGGCGGCGATGATGCGATCGAAAGAGGTGCGGTTTACGACGAGGTCCTTGACGACGGGGAAGGCTTTGGCGCGCCAGGGTTCGAGGTAGATCACGTCACCGTCTTTGAAGTGGCGCATGTGAAGCTGGCAGACGGTGGTGCCTTTGAAGCCGCCGTGGGCTTTACCGTTGATCATCATGCCGCACATCCCGCAGATGCCTTCGCGGCAATCGTGGTCGAAGGCGATGGGGTCCTCGCCCTTGGCGATGAGGCTCTCATTGAGGACATCAAGCATCTCGAGAAAGGACATGTGCTCGCTGACGTTGGGAACGTTGTAGCGGACCATACCTCCGGAATCCTGGGGATTTTTTTGCCGCCAGACGTGAAGAGTGAGGTTCATAGTTGTTTGTGGCTGCACTGAGACCGTTGATGCGTAGCCAGTGGAATTGAAGATTGTGGCAAGAGGCATGGATCGAGTCGGGATTCCTCACTCCCCGGGTTGCGTTCGGAATGACAGCATGATTTGGTGTTGGTAAGCGCCAGAATCACTTGTAGCTCCGTTGAGAAGGCTTCACGTAGTTGAACGTTAGCGGCTCTTTTGTGAGCACCGGAGCGCGACCTTCTCCCTGGTAGCCCCAGGCGGCGACGTACGAGTAATGCTCATCGTCGCGAAGGGCTTCACCTTCGGGTGTCTGATACTCTTCGCGGAAGTGACCACCGCAGGATTCGTTGCGATGCAGCGCGTCGATGCACATAAGTTCGGCGAGTTCGAAGAAGTCAGCTACGCGGCCTGCTTTTTCCAGGGACTGGTTGAACTCTTCGTTGGCGCCGAGCACGCGGACACTCTTCCAGAACTCTTCGCGAAGCGTGGGGATGAGAGAGAGCGCCTTATTGAGGCTGCTCTCATTGCGGGCCATGCCGCAGTAGTCCCAGACGATTTTTCCAAGTTCGCGGTGAAAAGAATCCACGGTTCGCTTGCCGTTGCCGTTGAGCAGCTTCTTCGTGATGGTGGTAGCGTTTTCCACGGAGTGCTTGGCGGCGGGCGCGTCGGCGGAAACCTTGGCCAGCTTGCTGGTGGCGAGGTAGTTGCCAATGGTATAGGGAATGATGAAGTAACCGTCGGCCAGGCCCTGCATGAGAGCGCTGGCACCGAGGCGGTTGGCACCGTGATCGGAGAAGTTAGCTTCTCCGAGGACGAACAGGCCGGGAATCGTAGACATCAAGTTGTAGTCGACCCAAAGGCCGCCCATGGTGTAGTGAGTGGCAGGATAGATGCGCATGGGCACTTCGTAGGGATTCTCGCCGGTGATGCGCTCGTACATTTCGATGAGATTGCCGTAGCGCTCGGCAATTTTCTGTTTACCGAGGCGCTTGATGGCGTCCGTTAAATCAAGATAGACGCCCAGACCAGATTCGCCGACGCCGCGGTCAGCATCGCACTCGGCCTTGGCGGCACGGGAAGCGATGTCGCGTGGCACGAGGTTACCGAAGCTGGGGTAGCGGCGCTCGAGGTAATAGTCGCGCTCGTTTTCTGGAATCGCGTTGGGTGGCCGCTTGTCGCCAGCCTTTTGGGGAACCCAGATGCGGCCATCGTTGCGGAGTGACTCCGACATGAGGGTGAGCTTGGACTGATACTCGCCGGCGACGGGGATGCAGGTGGGGTGGATTTGCGTAAAACAGGGATTGGCAAAAAGTGCGCCGCGCTTGTAGGCGCGCCAGATAGCAGTGGCGTTGCAACCCTTGGCGTTCGTCGAGAGGTAGAAGACGTTGCCGTAGCCGCCGGTCGCCAGGATAACGGCATCGCCCATGTGCACTTCGATTTTGCCGTCGTAGAGGCTGCGGGTGACAATGCCGCGGGCCTGGCCATCGATGACGACGAGATCCAGCATGTCCATGCGCGAATACATTTTTACGCTGCCAAAGCTGATCTGGCGCTCGAGGGCCTGGTAGGCACCGAGAAGGAGCTGCTGGCCGGTCTGGCCGCGCGCGTAAAAGGTGCGCGAGACTTGCGCGCCGCCGAAGGAACGGTTGTCGAGAAGACCGCCGTACTCGCGGGCGAAGGGCACGCCCTGAGCGACGCACTGGTCGATGATGTTCACGCTAACTTGGGCGAGGCGGTAGACGTTGCCTTCGCGAGCGCGGAAGTCGCCGCCCTTCACCGTGTCGTAGAACAGCCGGAAAATGCTGTCGCCGTCATTGTGATAGTTTTTGGCAGCGTTGATGCCGCCCTGAGCGGCGATGGAGTGGGCGCGGCGGGGACTGTCCTGATAGCAGAAGCACTGCACGTTGTAGCCGAGTTCCCCGAGGCTGGCGGCAGCAGCGCCACCGGCGAGGCCGGAACCGACAACGATGATGTTGTACTTGCGCTTGTTGGCCGGATTGATGAGCTTGAGATCGAATTTGTGCTTGTCCCAGGATTGCTCAATCGGACCGGTCGGGACGTGGGAGATTAATTCCATGAAATCGGGCTCCCTAAACGGGCTTGATGAAGCCGGCCAGAATGGCGACCGGGATGGAGATGTAGCCGATGGCGATGAGCATGGCGACGATCTTGGCGATGCGCTGCAGCCAAGGGGTGTAAACGGGATGGCTGAAGCCGAGCGATTGAAACATGCTCCAAAGGCCGTGATAGAGGTGATAGCAAAGCATGGTCATGGCGACGATGTAAAAGAGCGAAACGGGCCAGACCTGGAAGCCCAGGACAACGTTGTTGTAAACGTTGTGTTCGTCGAAAGGTGCGCCGGGATGGACGGCTCCGAACGTGAATTGCAACAGGTGAAAAATTACAAAAGCTGCGATGATCGGGCCACTCCACAACATGGTGCGGGAGGCGTAGGTGGAATTGAGATTGGCCTTCTTGACGTACTTAACAGGCCGGGCGTCGCGCTGCAGCAGCCAGAGCTGGAACGACGACCAGATGTGAACGCCGACGGCCAGGAGCAACGTGATCCGCGCTGTCCACAACAGCGAGGGCATTGATTTCAAAAACGCCGCGTAGCCATTCAATTTCTCGGGCGGCTCAAAAACCTGGAGATTGCCAGCCAGGTGGCCAACCACAAAACCGAACAGGATCAGTCCGGTGATGGCCATGACTGCTTTCTTGCCTACAGTGGTCTGCCAAAAGCGCAACGCGCGGGGCTGAAGGTTTACGGCAGTGGCGCTCATGGAATGGTTTGGTCCTTCTGCCCGCTGTGAGCAATGCCGTACAAAGGGTGAAACTCTTGGAGCAGGAAGCTTGACTCAGGCTCGGTTGTCGTAGAAGACATGCCCTCTCCGCCGCAGGAGATCCCGAAAATTTGAAAGGAGCGCAAAACCAGAAGCGATGGGAGAGCGGCAAGATCAGTATAGAGGAGTACAGAGGAACGTGGCAAGGGTATGGGTAGGAAAGGCACAAAGAGAATGAAAAAAACGTTGCGAGGGATGGCGGGAAAAAAGAAGATAGAGAGAGCAAAAACGGACTGAAGTCTCCACCCAGGCCCCCCCGCTCCCCCTGTAAGCGAGTGGAGACCCATAAAAGGACAACATGGCGAGCAGCCTGGTTAGCGAACTGGAACGCATGTCCAATGCGTTGGAGAAGGAAGAACTGACGCTTGAGGACATTTCCCTGCCCGCGATCACAGACCGTGTTGCGAAACACTTGGGAGTGAATACGGACGAGGTGGCCGTTTTGGGGGTGTCGCATCGATGGAGGCATTTGCACTTTATCGTGCCGGCGGCGCTGAAGAACGTGGGATTCATTCCGTTGACTAGCAACTCCGCATTGGCGGCTCGGACGGTGCGAGACAGCCGGCCGGAGATTAACAATAATTTTTCGGCGGTGCGACACGCTACGGTGTTTGAAGGGGTGAAGACCGCCACAACATCGGGAGAATCGATTCAGAAGATCGTGAGCGCACCGATCTTGTGCGATGGGAGAGTGGTTGGAGTGATGCAGATTAGTCGGAAGGGCACCTCCGCGAGTAATGCGGGGCGGGATTTTACGGCGGAAGACCTGGGGAAGGTGCTGGCGATTTGCCGGCCGTTGGGGGAGATTGTGATGAGGCTGGCGGGAGAATAGGCAGTGTTCAGTCATCCGTCGTAGATTTTCAGTTTCGAGACCAAGTGCGCGGAGTTGATTCACAACCCAGGGTAATTACTCTAGTCCGATGTTCCTACGCTTCCTGATTTCTGATGACGGATCTCGGACATCACCGTCACCGATTCCACAAAAACAATCTCCGAGTCGTTCCCTACCGTGATTAAGAGCGCAGCCGGAAGATTTTCGGCGCATTGTGCATTGACAGTGAGGAATAGACTTGTTACTTTTCCACAGGACGCAAATATTTTGCGTGAGATCAAAGACGGAGGCCGCGAGCCGACACTATGGCGTTTGTTGCTAAGAAGATATTTTTGACCAAAGGCGTCGGTAAACATCGCGAGAGGCTTTCGAGTTTTGAGTTGGCATTGCGCAACGCAGGAATAGCAGCGTGTAACATCGTGCGCGTTTCTTCGATCTTCCCGCCGAACTGCAAATTAATTTCCCGAAGCGAGGGCCTGAAACTGATCAAGCCGGGGCAGGTGGCGTTCACGGTGATCAGCGAAAATTCCACGCGGGAGCCGCACCGGTTGATCGCGGCGAGCATTGGACTGGCGCTGCCGAGTGAACGGCCGATGTATGGATATTTGTCGGAGCACCACTCTTTTGGCGAGACGGAAGAAGTGGCGGGCGAATACGCGGAAGAATTGGCTGCGGAAATGCTGGCGACAACGCTGAACGTGGAATTCGATCCGGATTTGTCGTGGGACGAGAAAAAAGAGGTCTACCGGATTTCGAACAAGATTGTGCGGACGATGAATATCACGCAGTCAGCAGTGGGGGACAAGCGTGGATTGTGGACGACCGTGTTGACGGCAGCGTTTTTGATTGGGGAAGACGATTGAGCTTGTAGGGAAAAATAGAAATTGCCGCGGGGCGCGAGAAATCGTGCCCCGTTTCTCATTTGCACTGGGAAGGATCTCTTTGGTTAGTCCTGCACGATCCCTCCACTTCCCTCCACAAAATGGCGTCCCGGACGCGATAACAGCCTGCCAGAAGACGAAATCCTCGGAGATATGCGGCGTACCGCGAGTCATGACGCCGCTGTGTTGAAGAAGGAAGGTGCCCTTGCCGCCGTGGAGAGTGCCGGAGTCGGCGACGACGCTGACAGTGTTTAGATCGCCGTAAAATTGCTTGTCGATAAACATACGACCAAGCGAGTTGCCTTGGGTCTTAAAACGGGATCAAGGGGGCGACCTTGACATCGAAGGGTCCGGTGGCGTGAGCGGTCACGAGCAGTTGGTGATGAGTTGGGAGCCGAAGAATTCGACTGCGATTGTGCCGTTAAAGAAAGGCCAGAAGTAAAGAAACAGCGATGAACATTTGTTCGGTCATGATACACGGAGTCCTTTAGCTGGCAAACGATTCTTGCAT
>Ga0126369_10001345_pt1 | contig 16917 bp, 28 predicted proteins | sample PanSoiMetaPlot_1_FD_109646 | JGI IMG/M metagenome (GOLD analysis project Ga0126369, IMG submission 109646) | Tropical forest soil microbial communities from Panama - MetaG Plot_1 | ecosystem: Environmental > Terrestrial > Soil > Tropical forest > Bulk soil | place: Panama | collected 2016-02-17 | reverse complement strand
GCCTGCGGCCTTATAATTCTCTTGCTTCTGGGCGTAGGATGCGACGAGCTTGTCGAGAACTTTGCCCTTGAGCTCAGGATCTTTGGTCTTTTCTGCCAGATCCTTAAGACCCTTGAGTTCGTCTTGCCCAGTCTTGAGTGGACCGCCAAGCCATTTATTGACAGCGGCGATGTGTTCGGGTGTATCGCCGTAGGAAGGTTTCTCGACAGGCTTTGCTACTTCAGTAGGTTTTTCCTCAGGAGCTTTGAACTCGACTTTTTCAATGGGCTTTTCTAAAGGCTCCTTTACAGGAGGAATCTGGTACTTCTCGTTGTTCACTCGGCTATATAGATCAACCTGACGCTGAATCAATTTCTCTGCGAGTTCATGACTACCACCTGCTTCCTTCACTGTGTTGTAGATCTGGTTGCTAGACAGATTAAGTTTTGCCAGCGACTCCTTGATCTGCTCATGGGTCATGTCGCCATAGAGCTGGGCTGCAGCGTGGTTCTTGGTCGGATCGCGCAGAGTGTCGAGCTCAGTGACTTGATTTCCGAATGCTGCGCCCTTGGGCGTGCCTTGGGCGCGATACTCGAGCGCTCCACCCACATCGAGCGTCGTCACTTTACCGTTGACGACTCCCACATTGTCTCCGACAAGGCCTGCAGCGTCCCAGTTGGCCAACCACGCATGGACAGCGAAATCTTTCTGAGCCTCGACGCGCTCATTAGGAGTGAGTTTTGATGCGTTGTCTTTCTCGAGATCAACCCATTTGGTGGCAATGTGCTTTGGGCCTGCATCGACATACTCGAGAGTATTGGCGCCGGCGAGCTTGTACAAGGCAGCGGCGACTTTCTCGTTGGTGACTTGAGCTTCACCCTTGGGCTCCTTGACGTAGAACTTTTCGCCGGCCTTGTTGACGTAGACGCCACCTTTATTGGTACCCAGCTGCTCGCCTACTTTCTCGGTCTCACCGATCTCGAGCTTGCTAGGACCACTGATGCCGCCGGTGTACTGATTGCCACGGAAAGGATGTCCTGGCTCGTCGTCGCGCACCCAACCGAATTGCTGATATAGCCACTGCTCAGCGTCCCAACTGAGCTGTGGCACTGCGTCATATGGAATTGCCCCGCCTTCGCTCATGGCGTGCAGCGTGGCCACAAGACCTGGGTGCAGCGGAGCAGGCAGTCGCGATGGCTTGTACCAGCCGTGCTGCGTATGCTCGGGGTTGAGAATTGGCTTGAACTGCCACTCGCTCGGCTGCACGAAGGTGTGGAACTTAACTCCGCGCGTCGTCGCCGTATGCACGCGATAAGCACGTGAGTTGCCTGGCCAACCTGTCTCCTCAGCTGCTTCGCGCTGCGCTGCGTGCAGAGGTGTCTCGTTAGCTTCGAGGTGACCCGCCGGGATTGACCATTCGCCCGTGTCGGCGCGCTTCATGAGAAGCATATGGCCCGAGCGCGTGCGAAATAGGACCCCAGCAGCCTCAGGCGCGTCGTGGATGCGCTCAGCGCTCGATGTCTGTGATGTGAGTGCGCCAAGCGCCTGCGCGTCACCTGTGACCGTACCGGCAGGCACGAACGCACACCTGCACCATGGATGCGCTGGTATCAAGTCTTCGGCTTCATCGAGTTCATAAGGCCCATCGTCGCTGATCTCCTCGCAGACGATGCATACATCTTCATCTTCAGCCGTCAGAACATCGACCTCATCGAGCTCGGGGTCCCACTTCGCATCATGCGTGCGCGTGCGACGTATGCGCTCGGGCTCAATCCCCACGTGGGTGATGCCTGAGGAGCGGTAGACGCTGAGAGTCGCTGCTGCATGCGTCTTGGCTACGATGTATTCCGACATAGCGCGTGTGCGGTTGCGCATGACCTTGACGACGCGCGCGGCGGTGTTAGCTGTAGCTGTCGGAGTTGCATTGGCCATTAGGCAGTGGGTGACAGCGCGCGTGATCTGCTGCTGCGCCGCCTCGATGACGCCGCGCAGTTCGCTGACTGCCAGCGACTCCATGGCTGCCACGCGATGTGGATCCACAGGCCCATGCGCAGCCAGTGTATGAGCACGGCGTTGCGCGACATCAGCTGAGCGCTGCACGTAAGGTCGAACCCATGAGCCGTTGTAGCCGAAGACCTTATGCTGGAGCTCAGCTCGCAGCCAGGTTGCGAAGCCTGTAGTCTTGTCGCCATGCGGGAGGCGACCAATGCCACGAATGCCCACGAGGTCATGTTCTATGAGAGCCTGACGCAGTGTGCGTGCAAGTGCTTGCCAGCGACGATCACCTTCCGCACGCATACGCGCGCGCACATAATGAGTGCCCGTCGGATCTTTACGCCGCCGCGCATCGAATGAGAGTTCGGCCAGCATCAACCGGCTTGCTCCTCGAGAAATTCATCCCACTCAGCGGCAATCCCAATAATGGTCTTGAAACCTGTCACTTTCTTCTCTTCATAAACATTGGGTGCTACTGAATAATCCGCAATGCGCCGACATTCCTTTTCCGGGCCGCGATATGCCTCAAAAATAGTGATGCCGCCATCATATTCAAGACGATATGTCACTACCCAATCTCCTGCTGCCCATTTACTACGCTGGCGTGCCCGTGCCTTCATATGCTCTTCAACCATCTCAGGCGTTGCACGACAACGATTCATCCGGTGTGGCCTATCTCTTCAGGATTTGGACTTGGCTCGAGTTCAGGCATGCTGCCACTTGGCATATAGCCGCCGGTGGTGTCAGGCTCCTCGGGCTCAGAGCCGTATTTCTCGACGGCGTCATCAAGACCTGGATATGTTCCATCTTCTATGAGCTGATTGACTAGGCCTTCACGCAGAGCGTCTTCGTTGATCAGGCCTGTAGTCGCATAGATTTGCGTGGCCTGGGCTTTCTCGAAGGCGATCTTGGCTTTATCAGCATCGCTGAGCTGCCACAGAGGATTCCAGTTGTAATGAATGTTGGGGTCGTCTTTGCCTATGGCGCTGAGCATCAGTATATGATCGAGCATGCCCAGGCGCGGAGTGATCTCGTTCTTTTGTTTATTGCTGCACATGTCATAGTAGTTACGCAGATCGCTCTCGCCGCTCGAACTCGTCGAGCCGCCGCTGAGACCACGCCCTGATGCTTGCCCGAACAATCGGCTCACAGGAATATCAGCTGCACCACTGATGACTGTGATGAACTCGTGCAGGATCATAGGCAGCCCGCCATAATTGGTCTGCACGCGCTGCCATTCCTCAGTCGAGTCGAGAAGCAATGCACTAATCACTGACTTAGTCTGCGCGCTGAGAGCAAATCTCTCGATCAACTTATTCTTGTAGTTAGGCGTCGTCAGGTTGAGCGACATTTCAGGAATCTTCACGACATCGAGCTTGCCATCGGCCACTATGGCTGCAATCGATTGCATGGTCTGAGTGAAGCTCTGCATAGTATCAAGGACAATCTGAAGAACGCTGTCTCCCCATCCACCGCCAAGCGGTGCGAGCCGCCAATCAGGTAACTCGAGGCCAGGTAGTTCGAGCACCCGCGATGGATGAATCTGCGTGAGGCCGATGTTCGTCGGGGTCGTGTAAGGATAGTTCAGCAGTGCGCCTTGTTGATTCTTGCGCCCGCCGAAGGGGATCACATTACTGAGAAAGTTCTTGACTGCCCCAGGTGGTGGCAGTGGTGGCTGGCCTGGGATAGCAGGCATTGTCGTGCCTTGCTCGCCCTGAAAGCCGAACATCGGCGTAGCCACAGTGTAATAGGCAGGCCGCGTGTAGTATGGATCCATCACATTGTAAATGCGCGGCCCAGCGTTGAGCTCGTATCGGTGCAAGACGACAATGTATTTGAGACATCCGCGTTTGCACTTTTCGAGATCTATAGGTTGGCTGGCGTCGTTTCCATCGTCTACGCCGATCACAAGGGCTGAGCCGCCATACAGCCGCGCCTTGATGATCCAGTTCTTCACTTTGCGCTGCAGATCGAGTGTCTTTTCGACTTCTTCGAGGGCTTCGATCTGTGGCTGGTTCGCCTGCCACTCGCGCCATTCGCGCGTCATATCTTCAGCCGGGGCATCGCAGATCTTCCTGGCAATCCAATCCCCGCGATACATGTTTTCGAGAGTGGCTCGGTCAAGCAGAGTGAGGGTAAATTGAACTGCCTTAGTCGAGTCTATGCCCGGCATCCCCAGCCCGGTGACGAAGTTTTGCAGGGTATCCTTAGCGTAACGCACGAAGCTCATCTGAACTCCACAGCGAGATTGGTGTTGATCACATTCTTGATGTCGCGGTGAGGCATCGACTCCAGCACCTCAGGCACGCCACAGCCATCCCAGAAGGCATAATCGTGCCAGATGATGACTCCACCTTCACACACGGCATTGGTAGCCAGGTTGGTATCGTGCCTGACCGTCTCAAGCGAATGATCACCATCGATGATAACCGCATTGCATGGTGGTAAATTTGTCAGATCTAATGTCCCCCGTGGAGGCATCATCAGCTCGAACGCTGGATGGCCGTTGACCAGACGTGCGATGTATGTGCCCGGCACCTCGCCTTGCTGCGAAGGTATCGATGGCATATGCGTCGAGTGAGGCGCTAGGTCAATCCCGATATACCGCTTCACCGGCAAATGCTTGAGCACATCGAAGGCGAGATGACCTTCGTTGACGCCAATCTCAACCACAGTCTCAGCCTGTACGTGGGCCAATAGCGCAATCACCACCGAACGCTCGAGGTCAGTCATCCACCTCTTGCCATGCGTGCGCTCGAATGGTGGCACAGCAATCTGAGACATGTCCATTATAGGAAGCATCAAAACTTCACTGGCAAATTGACTATGATCGGTACGCCCGCTGGCCATGATTCGTTGTATTGACAAGCCGCGAACTCGGTCGGATACTGCGCACCATCGGCGTACACCAGCGTAGATGGATCGACATCGATCTGCGGCAGAGTCGCGAGGAAGTCATGCAGTTTGACATGCATCGGATCATTGAGCATCTCGACTGGCAAGATCAGGGTGCCGTCCTTAAGCGGCACCGGTGCGCAGGCGTGACCCGGGCGGGAGAGCATACGGACTTTATTGGCGTCATCAGCAGTGAGATGAATGAGCTTTGTCATGGCAGATTTTGGTCCATTTGGTAGCGCGCAATCTCGGGGTCGAGCGCAGCTAGGGGCGTGAAGAATTTCTTGCCCAGTTTTGTCTCGATCAGATAGCGACCCAGCGCGTTGTCATAACTGCCATATGGCCCGAAGTTCACGCCAATCGCCGTGATGATTGAATCATTCACCAGCTTGGGTGAATAAGTGTAGCTGGGATGCGTGAAGTACTTGGTAGTTGCGAGGGCTTTACTCATTGCTTCGTCTCCGTGCTGATCGGCTCTTCCTTGAATATCTGCTCATCAGCATCGATATCCACCTGATCTCTGCCGCGGTAAAGCGCACATGCTTCCTCATGGACCTCGACCACTGGTCGCACCATCTGCGTCTTGATTTGGCCTGGCCCGACCATTCCGACAGCGATCACAGTGGGCGGTGCACCCCAACATATGCGCTTGCTAAGATCATTTGGAATGATCTTGCCGAAATGGCAATTGCCGCAGCGTTTGATGCCAAAGATGCCGGTCATACGATACGCTCCATCTCATCGACATAACTTTGCACCGCCGCTAGCATCTCATCGGCCTCGCGCACGAGCTCGACTTCTTGACGGATGATAGGACCATAGTGATTGCAGAGATTGCGCAGTGTAAGCGCCGCAGTCTCGACTGCAAATGGCGGGCATTGCTTGCAAAGCTGCTGGAACTCATAGCCTTTACCGCTGCCATAATTATCCCAATCGCTGTTGCTACACTCCACCTCTTCAGAGAAAGCGTCAAAGTAACATGTTCCTTCGTGCTTGGGATCATCATATTCGGCCATCAGATCATCGAACTCAGGTGACGATGCCGAGTGCGCATTGTATGAAGTCTGGAACAAGCCGGCCTCAGCAGTATCGCTCTCGACGTTATCCGCCGATTGGTCACGGCCTTCACAATGACGACCGCTCGACTCGCGCATCCCGTGGCCGAGCATCAACGCATACAAATGCCGCAGCGTGTCATCGCCATTTTCTTCATTCGACATATCGAACTGATCAAAACGCGCCTTGTAGATGTTAAGCGCATCCTTGTCGCTGTCGGTGCGTGCCTTCGACATCTCCATTGCCGCTGGATGCCCTAGCCGCAGTTTGCGATAAGTCTGCGCGAATGCCAACGCCATGCCTTGCATGTAACCCACAGGAGCCACGCCACGATCCTTCCACACATATCTAGCGATGGTCGACTCGTTGGCAATATCGCAGATCGCCGATTGGTCGCGCATCGTGAACGCCTTAGGAACGCGCGACAACTCAGGCTTCTTCTTGCCGCTGAGAGACATGGCGACAGCATGGCAAATCCCATCGAAGTGCGCGCGGTATAAATTGCAATCGGTCTCGCTATCCACGAAGCACATTTCAAGTAGGATGGCGGTCTTCTCAGTATTGTTCAGGAAATATAGGCCAGTGCTTTTCTTTGCACCACGGTCGATGAAATCACCGGCATCTGCAATGGCCAGTGATACCTTCGCTGCAATATCCTGTGCGCTGTAGTACCACACCTCGCAGCCGCGTGGCGATTTAGTTTGCTCGTAGGCATTAAAGTGGACGCTCACGTCTAGATCGCGCGTCTGGCTGTTGTGGTAGTCAACAATACGCTGGAGGTTCTCATCCTGCGTGGTGCTCACATCATCGTGGAAAGTCTCGACTTCGACATCGAGTGTTGTGAGATGATCGGCGACGTGATCGACCACACGCCGTGCCTCATTGACTTCATCGAGCCCCCACGGTGATGGGCCCTTAGCTCCCCGAATCTTCTTGCCGTGACCTGAGCTGATGACGATCTTCATTTTTCACCTAAGTGCGAGGCCGACATCCTCTAGGAGGGCGAATTCCATCAAAGAGCCGGCCTCGCTGCTGCCGAACCAGCGACCCCGCGTGCGGCGTAATCGGTAGCCCGGGCAGCATTCTAATGAAACACCCTACCAAGACCACCAATCAACTCACTAGCGATCCACGCGGCAACTGCAGCCCAGCCCATATGCCAGCGTCCAAACGAAGGCTGGAATGCTGCCGCAATGACTGCGAATACAAACGCGAAGACGAGCAGGATCAATCCGACGTTCTGCATTTTCCTCCTCCCATCATTGATGGGGCGCGCATTGCTTTAGCGTTGTTTCAAGTAGCGCTTGCCACCGCTCGCCATTAGCGTGTTGGATATACGCCACGACCCCAATGAAGGCAAGATTGAACAGAACGAGTGCTAAAACTGCTGGTGCCGATTTGAAAGATTCAACGATCGTGCGAGCTGTGTGACCTACTTCTTCACTGATACCTGGATTCATTTCTGCTCTCGTTGCTCAATCTGCTGTGCCCGTGCTTCGTATACTTTCATGATCTCGACAAAGGCACGTCGCGTCTGAGCTGCTCCTTTGACCGGGCGCTCGGGATTATCCAGACCCTCACGCACCCACACACTGAAGAGCGCCTTCATCTTCTCGACATAAGCCTCGCGCAGTGCTTGGCGATCCAATTCAAGCATCTCACGATCCCAGGGCGATGGCGGCAGCATCAGCACTATTGCCTGGCCATGCACATCGTCATCACGAGCGATGCTCAGTAGGATGTAGGCAAGCAATACAGCGACGAGCATCGCTGCAATCGCATAGAGATAATGCCGTATATGCGACATTAGAAGAAGCGGCCTCCATCTGGAGAGGGGACCATGAACCCGAATGGAGGCCGCGAGTTGGCTCGGGAGGTTAATTACTTTGACGGCGTCGGAGTTCCGGGATGGCTCTCCGATGGAACGATCGCCACACCCCATCCAGTGGCAGGCGACCAGTAGGTCTTCACGTCCCAGTTCTCCAGCACTTCCGGCTTCTCCTCCGAGCCAGGCGGAGGCAGCACGATTGGGTGCGATGGCCTCGGATCGGTCGGCCCCCAAATGCTAGGCGGGAGATAGATGGGATGCTCTGGCTTCAGGCCAGGAATGAATCCAGGTGGTAGATAGATCGGCGGCGTCGGCATCGGGACTCCACCACCTCCCCAAATGCCAGGGGGCGGTCCGCCCGGTGCGATTGGATGCGTCGGCCGTGGATCGGTCGGCCCCCAAATGCTCGGAGGATAATAGATCGGCGGAGTGACAACACCGGGCGGTTGTGCCGGCGGATAGTGGATCGGAGGTGTCGGTACTGGCAGCGGTGCTCCACCCCAAATCCCCGGCGGCTGTGCCGGTGGATAGTAGATCGGCGGTGTCGGCACTGGCAACGGCGCACCGCCCCATATACCAAGCGGTGGCCCACCAGGAGCAATTGGATGCGCCGGGTGCAGTGGTGGACCTCCCCAAATGCCGAGCGGCGGCGGTAACGGATAGCCGACACTAAGGCTCGGATCGTACATCTCGCCAATAATAACTACAGGTCTTCCAGCCATCTTTAGAGTCCTCCTAACTGACGGTTAAGTTTCACTTGCTTACGACGACGCTGAAAGCGGCGACGATTCCTTCGCTTCGCCACTTTCTTTCTTTTTGAGTCTTTCCTTCGCATTGATCAACTCAGCTATCTGTCTGACCATCGAAGCATCGAGTATCGACACGCAATGTGTCCATTCATTGCGAAATGCTGGTAACTTATAATTCATTTGCCCAACATCTCGCGGCCCTTGTCGAACAGCTCCTTCGGCAGCTTGCCCGACTTCACAGCCTCTCGGCGACCGGCACGGTCAGACCTCTGAAACAACTCACGGCAATCAAATCTTTGACAAACATGCGGTGCTCGTCCGTGTATCGTGCATCCATTTTCACCGAGATACACGCAGCTACCATCCTCTCGCCGCAACAAAGCGCGACCCAGACGCTTTCCCTCACGGGTAGTGATCCAACCCCAGTGCCCCTCGTATTGCTCATATTCTTCCTCCGCGAGCGGAACAATCAACGTGCGGCAACACAGCGTGCATTTCCCACAGGGCACATCGGCGCGCTGCAAGTTCTTGTCGACTAACTTCGCCGGCATCAACGGCGGCAGACGATGGGACGAGAACGCCGCTAACCTCGCCCCGTCGTCTTCTTGCGGCGATGTCATGACACCCAGCTCAGTGTTGTGTCATAGCGGTACTTGCTAGCGATCTTATTGAAGGCGCCACTCGAGGCGTCGACTTGATCTTTGTACTTGCCTGCTGGGAAGTGCTCGTGCTCGTCCAGATAGGCGCGGTTCCACGGTGCAGCGACGAGACGCACATTGCCTGCTTGCCATTGCGCTGCGAATGGATCCGCGCGCACTTCCTTGGATCCACTCACTCTGTCAGCCTCAACGCTGAATCCGGCGAGCATGCGTACGCTGGCCTCGGCCGACTCTTTGCCCCCGCTGCCTGGCTCTTGTTCGACGTAGATCTTGGTCGCTGGATACAGCTCGCGGTCGATCTCGGCGGTTTGCTTGATCATGCGCTCGCGGTCGAGAGCCGACCATTGCCCTCGCCGCACGTCGACCACGCAGAACATCCCGTCTCGCTGGCGCACCATAAGGACACCACTCGAATAAGCGCCTCCACCTGCCGTGCCTGCCTTGTCCCAATAGCGCGCGACCGATGCGACTTGCCCAGCAGCAGGCTGCTCGCGCACTACGACGGCCTTCTCCACAGGGAACATGTCTCCACCGACGATGATAGGCGCTTGCTGATAAACCGATTGCCAGCCTGCCAGCGTCATCACGCTGCGCTGCTTGTCGAGGAATTCATGCGATTTGAGCTCGGGGAATAGCGGCGTTCCTTCGCGCCACACAAATGGGCGATCCGCCACGCTGCGATGCTTCTCGTCTTTCTCGGCGAGCGCCGGATAACGCAAGATGCGTATACCTGGATATTGCTCCATCATGCGCCCGGCGGGGTCATCGAGATGCCAGCGCGTCATAATCATCAGCAAACCTGCCTTGTCGGCGAAGCGCGGCAAGAAGTCATCGGTCAACCAGTTCCACGCCTTGTCACGGATCACTAGACTTGATGCCTCAGCGCGCCCTTTGATTGGATCATCAATGATTCCAATATCGAGGCCTTCGCCGGTGATACTACCACCCACTGTGGTATTGCGAAAATAGCCATCGTCGTTGCTTGGACCGAACTCGATCAACTTGGTGTTTTGCAATCCACCTTCATACATCGAGCCAAACACACCGCCAAAGCGTGGATTATTGAAGATGCGCCGCAGACGCAGATTAGCGCGCACGCCCAATCGGTCACTAAATGACGAGAAGATGATCTTGAGGCGATGATCTTGCCCGATGATCCACGACAGGAAGTCCACCACTTGCACGGACTTGCCGTGCTGTGGCGGCGACTGCAGCAAATACTTCGGACGTAGACCTGCGCGATACTCGTCCCAGAAGCGATGCAGCTCGAGCGCGACCTCGCGCTGCCACCAGCCCACGATCATATGCGGATAATTGATGTATTGACGATAGGCCCAGAAAGACCCGCGCGACTCAAGGCGAGCCATCTTCTCGCGCAACTCGACGTCTTCAGGCGTCAGCTCACGTCTCAGACTGCCGTGCATCTATGATCTTTATCGGCTGTGGCTTGTCATTTCCAAACACGACTGGGGGCAACCCTCGTTCCATCATCTGACGCGCTAGATCTTCATGTTTGATTTCGAAAATAAATGCACCATCTTCACCTGTGCCTTTCAAGCGCACTGGCAAGAGCCGCATGACCATCGATGTCCAAAAGGCAAACTCATTCTCGGGGCGCTCACGGATCCATGCGAGAAGACGTTCGAGACCTCCCATCTCAACGACCGCATCTTCGAGCATGCCCTTGATAAAGACGGTACGCTTGTTAGGTGTACCTGGCGCTCGACCTGCGCCTGGAAGTTTCGGATGCCCGCTCTTGAATTGACCAGCGTGTCTTGCTCTCACATCGTTTCACATCTGTTATGATGATGACGCATTCGGCCATACATCCATCGCAACAATTGCAGTAATCGGGGCCACTGTTCTTGCGGCGTGGACATGCATGAAAATCCACGCCAACATCGATCTGCTGACACTCTTCGCAAAGCATTTGGGGGAGAGTCGAACCTGCACAATCTGAGGCATCAACCGGCATTCCGGGGATTGTGAGTTTCGCACAAATTTGTAAAGGCCATGCCGCCTCTTGTCAATGGCACCATCATTAGTGTCGATTTTAGCGTATTCACCGGACAAACTAGGCGGTCGCGTGCCAACTCATGGAGGTAACGCATACGCCAACCGAGGTGCCGCGCCAGAGTCATGTAGCGGTGCGACAGCATCATTGGCGTGCCCACTCGTCCACCTTGCACGCGCTCGTCCATCGGTGCTGCACGCATAGAATCGGGGCTGAGTTGTAGGAAGGAATAGAAGTGCCCGAGGTGTATCGCCTCGAGATGGCCGCGCATGAACATGACACCGGCCAAATAACCTGCAAGTGGATTGATGATCTGCTGACCTCTGACACCGAACTCCCTCGTTCGGTACTCTGCCGTTACATAACGCTCGTCCAATTTACGCTGCTGTACAAGACGCCCACACGGCTTACGCTCTCCATTCTTGCGTGGTCTGGCCATCATTGCCTCCCTGGCTCCGACCTAGAGGATACAATGATGGCCTCGCCTTTGTCAATTACAGTACATTGACGGTCCTGAGCAATGTCATGGACAACGCCATGACAGCGACAAATACTGTCAACACATCCAGCCAGTTAATTTCCATGTTCTCTACTCCGTTATTCTACGTCGGTCGCGCTTCTTGCTCCCGACCTGAGTATCGAGCCCGACGTTCTCGCCAGCATCTTTTCCACGCTGGTAAGATGGTGTCGAGCGCCGACGTTCGTCCCAGTCGACGCGCTCGCGATATGAGCGGCGCCCACCTGACGACTTCTTCCATTGCGCATCACGCATCTTCGCTTGATCCAGTGTCATATGCTGGTACACCATCCACCAGGCGATGTCCCATTCGATGCCACTGTCTGTCAGCTCCTTCATGTGCGCCTCACGCACGCGTGTCCTTTCCTCAATCTCCGCACGCTCGCGCGCCGTTGTACCCGGCGCTACACCTCGACGGAAGTCCGCATTGAGATCACGCTCTTTAGTCTCGTAGTCTTCGAGAATGACGACGAGAGCATCCCCGTTCGCAGCGCTCGAATGCGAAGCACGCTCGCGCGCCTCCTCACGCTCGCGCTGTTCGCGTAAAAGGCTGCTGTGGCGCGTTCGCAAGCGCTGAGCAATGCGTTCCGCACAACCGAAGCGAAAATATCGCTGCGAGTCGTGCTCACGCCTGCTCAGGCGTATTACGGTGCGCGACAGATATTCGTACATGACCTGACACGATACTACAGCGCTGCTTCGTCCGATCAGATTGAAGCGCGTGAGCTTGCGCCCACTGCGTATCTCACCTGCCCAGCAAAAGCAGCTCTCGGCCACAGCCTCCATTAACGTCAGCGCCCAGTCTTCACGGCCTAACCCGACGACGCCGGCGTCTCCCTTCTCGCGGGACTCACCGACCCCGCCCGACAACTCGACCGCTGCCGTCGTCAGGCCGTGTTCTTCCATGATCTCAGCGGCTTTTTCGGCCGCGAGCGCTGCCTCTGCCTCGGTTGCGCCCGAGTCGCGCGACAGAGCCAGCAACTTCTTTATTCGCTCGACGATCTTGATGTCCATCTTTCCATTCCTTGTTTGGACACCCAGCCGCGCCATCGCACGGCTGAATGTACCAATGCCCACAGTAACGACATAGTCGGCCGCAATGACCTATCACCACAACGCGACTCCATGGATCAAGAGCATGGTGATCCACATAATGAAGATCGCCACGCTCAATGCCACGGCTACGATGCCGTTCACGACTTACGTCCGTCGCGCTTGAGCAACGCACGCACGGCGTCGGTCTTGTTCGAGCGGAACTTCCACTCGCTGCCATCGCCAACGAGCCAGGGCTCGACCGTCTCACTCGCCCGACGCATTCTCGCACGGGCATTCTTCGGGGACATCCCGATCTTCTTCGCGATTTCACTCAGCGTCACGACGCTGTTCTTCTTCGTGCTCATGATTTTTACTCCGTTTGGTCATCATCAGTGCAGGCATAACCTGCAGACGATGGCGAGCGCACCCGCCACCGTTTCGACCTACTCCTTGCTGGTGATCACATTCAGCCCGACGCGAAAGTCGCCATGCGTGACGAAGCCGTTGGTTGTCGCAACGACTTTGTTCTTGCCGCTCTTGCTGAGCGATGCCGACGCAATCGCCTTCTTGCTCACGTCGATGGTGATAATCATCTTATCGCCTTTCACTTCGATGTTCATGACTTACTCCGTTTGTTGGTCATCATCAGGTGCCGCATGACGGCACGACGAGGCGCACGCACGCCTCGTTTCGACCTTACTTCATTGCAACAATCGTGACCTTCCAAGCTATGATACTCCCACAAGACATGTGGACACCGCCCACACGACTTTGTCGATTATTGCTAAGACATAGAGCCAACAGAACGTCAGCTCTACGATGGCGAACGCCTTCACAATACGCATCAGTCCCTCCCGAAGCCTAATGGTAGATCAGCGCCTTCGGCATCTACGAGCACGCTTTCCACCTCCTCGACTGCGTCACGTATTCTCTGCGCAGCGTCCTCAATTTCCAAGTTGCACACCTCCTCCAGCTTTTCGCCGTAAGCGGAGCTGCGCAAATTGTCAGGCATGTTATCACGCATCTCCTCGTATTTCTCTTGCACCGCACGCAGTTCGCTGCACGCGCTGTCGAGGTCATCGAGATGGTTCACGATCTCCTGCATTACCGCCAATGCATTACCAGCGGCGTCAGCCCAACGCGATGCCTTTGAAGGCGAACGTTTGCGCTTTCGCCGTGGAGGCGGTGCAGATGGCGGGGTAGGTTGCTGGATGTCACTCATATTTCCAACTCCGTTTCATTGGTCATCATCAGTGCGTGCATAACACGCAGACGGGGCTCACTGCCCCGTTTCGACCTTGCGCAAGTCGCGCGCATCACACGCCTCGAGCCAATCTGTATCGAGCCAGCGCACGCGCACATTGTTCGACACCACAGCAACTACGATGCCGACGTGACGCTCATCGTCATATCGGCACACATGATTTCCACAGCCAAACGGGAAGTAGTCATCGACGCGCAATCGCCTCGACAACGGCTCCAACCCCAGTTCACGCCGCAAGCGGCGCGCCGGAGACTCAGTCACAAACTCCATCAGTACACCTCCTTGATCTTGACCTCGTAAAACCTGAGCCCACCTTGTTGAGTCTTTATCGATAGCATCAAGGTATTGGGTGCAGGCTCGCTAATTCCAAACTTGATAATGGGCCAACCATCATTATCAGTTTGTGGTTGCCACTTGAGCAATGCATCATAGCATTGCTGAGTAATACGTCCTTTCAGACTGTTAGCCATCTTATTCTCCGTTGGTCATCATCAGTGAGCGCATGACGCTCAGACAAGCGAACGCGTGCAACGCCCGCTTGTTTCGACCTTGTTACTTCTTGACGATCTTCGCCTTGGGCGTCTTCTCGCCCGCCGGCAACTTCGTCACCTTGACGCCTTTGGCCAACTTCTTGACTTCCTTCGTCACATCGGCCTCGACGTTCACAGCGATAGGCGCAGCGACGCGCTTGATCTTCGCCTTGCCCGACCATACTGTCTCGCTAGGAGGCGGCACCACCGCTGCCTTGCGGCGCGCGTACGTCACAGCGCCCTTTGCAGCGGCGGGCGTCGGCGCTTTGCCCGCCTTCAACACCTCACGCACCTTCTCGAGTGCTGCATCCTTCGCGTCGTACGCCCATCCGCCTTTCGGCTTGGGCAACTTCGCTGCACGCAGCAACGCACGCGCCTCACGCGGGATCAAGCCGTACTCTTTGGCAATACCCGCCACAGTGACCTCGCCACGCACCTTCTTCTCGGCGCGCTCCTCAATCCTCTTGGTCACTGAGTCCTTCTTCGGCACTTCCTTGTTGAGCGACAACTTTGGCTTCGCCGCTTCCTGCGCCGCTTTCACCTTCGCGTCGATTTTCACCTTCGCCTCGGGTGCTAACGGCGTTCGGTTCTCGACCTTCAACGACTTAGGAATGTCAAGACCATCGGCATTACCGTTGCCATCGACTTTCTTCTTAGGCACGTCACTTTTTGCCTTCATGATTTAACTCCGTATATTGGTCATCATCAGTGCGCGCATCACGCGCAGACGTGCGACTCGCGCCGCACGTTTCGACCTTAATCCTCGAGATACGCGAGCGCTGCAGGCTTGAGCGCATACAGCTCCTCGCATATCCCATCACAAGCGTAGTCAGCGAGCCCCCAATTAAGCAGCTCCTGCCAACGCTCCTTATCATTATCGATCTGTATATGCATCAGCAGCTCTGACAAGCGCAGCCCGCTGGTCAGATAGTCGTACCCGTCGTCGCTGTAGCCGTGCTCGAGCGCGCCCTTGATCAGTTCGCCCGTGTGCCTCAGCTGTGCATTCACTAGTTCTTGCGTCAACATTATTTCCTCCCGCTTTTACCGACGAAGCGCGACATCTTGAACACGCTTTGCTTCGTGAACAAATCAGATACGCCGTCATCCGGCAATTCCTTCGAGGTATCGATGGGCTCATAGCCGTTCGGGCGCTCCTGCATCGCTGCATTATACGCCTTGACGTTCGCCTTGTGTCGCTTACGCCCTGCACTCGTGCCCATTCCACGCAACTCGGGCGACGACAGCTCGCCGCCACCCAACCTGCCTGCGCACTCAGGTCCGATGCCAGCAGCAATCGACTCAGGTACAGTCAATCGACGTCCGCATTTTCCACAACGGCCTTCGTGCCACACCTCGAGATCAGCAGGCAACATGCCTGCGCCGAGCTTCGCATACGCCCATCTAAACGCTTTCGCGCTGGGCGCGTCAGCTGTGATCTTGCTCTTCGCAGTCGTGCGGAACTCACCGTCCCGCAGAATGCCCATATAGGAATACGACGCATTGTTGTCGCTCCCTGTGAGCAATCCCACGAAGAACACCTTGCCATCGTCGCTTTCGCGCACGCGATAGGTAAAGCGCGTGCCCGTCTTGACGCTGCGCAAGGTCACAGTCGCATTGCCAGCCTGCATAAACTGCAATGCATCGCCGGCGTTGCTGAACTTATGACCTTCACTCATGTTTCTAACTCCGTTTCGACCTGTCATCATCAGGCGCTGTAGGTCACATCAGCGCGACGAGGCATTATCGCCTCGTTTCGACATTAAACAATTTATTCTGAGCGGCGAACTCAACGAGTTTCGCGTAGACATTGTCTAACGTTGCATCTCGACCATGTGCATCGTCATACCATTCAAGCAAACCGATGCAGTCGAGAATATTCTGTTTCAACTTTATTTTCATTATTTCCTCCGTTTATCCCATTGCTCACCACCGCTCGCCGGGCGCAACATACACTCGACGGCGCGGTCATACTCGAGCAGGATTGCCTCAGCCATCCCTCGCGGGACTTGCCGATGATTCGCTGCCCACATGAAGAATTTGGCGCGCTCGAGCCTACGCCCGAGCTGCGCCCAATCCCGCGTCGTGTCGCGCATCAGAAGTCCACCTCGAATTTCAGAGTCAGGAATTGAGCCTGCACATTTTGAATCGCTGCTGCAATTGCATCATCGAGGATACAGGCCAGACTTTCCATTTCTGCATCGGGCATGTCGTTCCACAGTTCATCGGACATTCGCGCCTTCACTGTGTACTCAGCAAACATATGCATTAGCGCCCCCGATACTGATCGAGTTCGTATTTACGCAGGATGGCGATTATCTGTGCTCGTGTCATCGTCATTACTCCGTTGATCTGATCTTCAGGCGCGAGGCGATCACCCTCGCGCTACGCAGGCGATT
>Ga0126369_10001344_pt1 | contig 16919 bp, 17 predicted proteins | sample PanSoiMetaPlot_1_FD_109646 | JGI IMG/M metagenome (GOLD analysis project Ga0126369, IMG submission 109646) | Tropical forest soil microbial communities from Panama - MetaG Plot_1 | ecosystem: Environmental > Terrestrial > Soil > Tropical forest > Bulk soil | place: Panama | collected 2016-02-17 | reverse complement strand
TCGCTGATGGCGGCGCGCTCTTTCACGCGCTCCGGGCCAATCAACGCGTCATCGAGGTAACCAGCCAGATTTTTTTGTACCGTAGTGCACTTCATGAGAGCCCCTCTCCCGCGTAGGCTTCGCGCGGGGACTTACTATGTGAAGCAACCGCGACCTGCCGCACAGCCGAAGAGGCTTCGCCATAAGGCGACGGCTGCGGCATCACCACTTTTTCATTTACAACTGTTTCTTGAACGAATCTTCCCTGCAAAAAAGCATGCGCGTGAGCTGGAATGTGGCCCAAGGGAATTTGCGCTCCGCTTATGTTGGCGGCGGGGTTTCGTTCCGCCTTGGGCTCCTGCAACATAGGTTCGAGAATATCCTTTAGCGCGCGGCGTCCGCGCAGAATCCGCGACTTCACCGTGCCGACGCTGCACTCCAACACTTCCGCGACTTCTTCGTAACTTAGGCCTTCGAGATCGCGCAAAATCACCGCGCTGCGAAACGCTTCCGGAACTTCTTGCAACGCGCCTTGCACCGCGTCTTGAATTTCGCGGGCCGCAAGCTGCTCGAAGGGCGTGCCGCCGGCGTCCGGAATCTCGAGGCGCAACTGCCCTTCCCCTGGCTCCGCATCGATCGAAACATTTTTCTGCAGGTGACGCTTGAACCAGCGTTTCTGGTTCAGCGCCTCGCGAATGGCGATGCGATAGAGCCAGGTCTTCAACGAACTGCCTTGGCGGAACTTGCGAATGCCGCGAAACGCTTTCAAAAAAACTTCTTGCGTGCCGTCGGCGGCGTCCGAGGTGTCCCCGAGCATGCTGAGGATCAGGTTGTACACCGGCGCGTGATAGTGGGTGACGAGCCAGTCGAAGGCCGTCTCCGAGCCCGCCTGGAGCTCGTGGACGAGTTCGGCTTCACCGCCGCCCCAACTTAGGGCACTAGCCCAATCGGACACTGCCGGCCTTTCCGACCTGGAGTCGCTTTCAGCCCCGAATTTGTTGGGGTTGCATCTGAGAGAACCGGTGTAAAAGACCGGTCACTACAGATTCGACTCAGGTCTCCCTACGATCCCCATCGTTCTTACGTGCACAGCATCTCGGGCGCCTACATACCCTAGAACGATGTTCCCAGGCACGACTTGCGATCGAAGATCCCGATGCTTTGGGATCCCCATCTATAAACCGGGCCCGGCGCTGAGCCTTGCCGAACCCGCTGTCCGCTCTCTTTCTCTTAGACACCGAAAGAAGCGGCTTTGTTTCCCAGCATTTGGCGTACGGTGCAATTCTGGCACTGTGCGTAGGCCAACGCAATGGAACCATTGGATGGCGGCTGTGACGTGTTGTTTGCCATTCGCCGTTTGCCGTAACCCCAATGAATCTCAGCACGGGCTTCGGCCGATGCGGAGTACCGGCGTAAGCTGAAGTGGGCGTGTTTTCAATGAGTTGCGAGCAGCCTGCAAGCGTGGTGGTGGTGCAAAAAAGCCGTGGAGAACTCCTGGTTACGATTCCGTTGCGGGCCAGCCGGAAATGGAGAATTTGTCGAGGGCCCAGAGCCAGGTGCCGTTTGGTTGGCGGCGGGCGACTTCGGCGGTGACGCTGCCATTGCGGCAGCGCGTGGAAGTGAGCGCCAAGTCTCCGCAGACCAGCGCCGGTTGCTGCTCTCCCAAATCAAACTTACGTCCCGAGGCGACCAGTTCGCGAAAGAATTGGCGAATGGCTTCGCGGCCGTGCAGCAGGTGTCCTTCACCGGCGTCCAGGACGGCTTGGGGCTCGTACAAGGCGGCCATCCCTTCGGCGTCGCCGGCGTTTTGCCGGAAGACCAGCAAACGCTCCAGGTCCTGGGGATCGCACGCGTGCGGCCGGTTCGTTTGGTCGGGCATTGTGAGCTCCGTGGTACAGAGACAAATATAGTCTCTGGCGTGCCTGCGGCGCTCGGGACCTTTTGGGGCAACGTTACCCAGCGCTGACGCGCTGGGCTAACGTGTAGCACGCCTCCGGCATGCAAGAGGCGCCGGTCTTCTGGGTAGGAACCGGGACTCCCCGACCAAGTCGAGGTACGCGCCAGCCGCGAAAGACCGGCCACTACGGGGACGATGCACCATCACACACAAAGAAAATATGGCGACGTAAAGTCCCCGCTGCAAAAGGGCGCGTTGTATTGTGTTTCTACAGCACCTAACGGCGTGGCGGCGGCGAAATGAAACGCAACCGACCCTAACACCACTATTTTATTGGTGGTTCGAGGTATAGATTCAACTATGAATCCAGATATGGCGATCGACCTGGTCCTTGAGCTTTCGGCAGAGGCCCATGTGAAGAGACGCGAAGCCGATGAGAATTCGCCGGCGTTTCACAAACTAACGGGAGCCATTTTAGCTTACGGTGAAGCATTGGACCTGCTTACAAGACTCCGCAAAGAGTGTGTCCGGAGGCAAAGAAGCACCAAAACCCCGCTGGCGGCACTCGCCCATTTGTTTCTTACTTCAGGTTCACTCGTGCACAAAGGAAGTTGAGGACAATGAGAAGGCTAGAGCCGCCAAAATAACTGTAGTGATTGGGAAAACATTTGTACGTTTTGCGCACAGTTCTGCGCGTAACCATCACGCTGGAATCCAGCGGTCCCGCATCAAAACAAAAGGGATACCCACCCTTAAGACCCACGGAAGTTCGCATGCCGCCAACGTTTCCCGCGAGATAAAGCCGGCGCCACAGCTTGCTTTTCACTACAAAGTACTTTACATTGCAAATGGAGAGCGCTAGGATGGGAATGCGGCGGAGAAAACCCTTGCAAGTTGGGGTAAAACGGAGTTTCCAATCACATGTTCAAGCGCATTGCAGCGATCTGCCTGATCTGGGTGTGCACGGCGGTGGCGTGGGCAATTCTCGGGGCTTCGATCTTTTCCAGAAGTGAGAGCGCGGAGTCCGGACTCTCCGGGCGCGTAGCTTCGACGTGGGGAGCGCCACAGGAGCAGGCGCCTCCGCGGATTACGCGGGAATGGCAGGAAGTCCGGACGATTGAAGATGAATACGATGGAAAGAAGAGGACGCGGAAGGAGACCTACCAGCATTCGGATCTAGTGAAGATTGACGGGAGCCGGATCACGGCGGCGCTGCACGTGGATTACCGGCAAAAAGGGCTGCTGTGGTTCAGCACGTACAAAGTGGATTTCGGTGGAGCCTACACGTTCCAGAATCCAAAGCCCAGCGAAGAGGAGTTCGCGATTGCGCTGCCGCTTCCGGCGCAGCAGGCAGTGTACGACAATGTGCAACTGAAGGCGGATGACGTGCCGTTGCCGCTGCTGTTCAGCGGGTCGCAAGTCTTGGCTCGCGTACGGCTGGCGGGGGGAGCAAAAACGGTGCTACACGCGGAGTATCGCTCGCAAGGGCTGGCTAGCTGGCGGTATTCGCTCTCCGGAGCGAATGCGGCACAGGCGAATGCGCAGAGCGACGGCCGGTCCCAGGCAAAGGAAATCTCGCAGGCGCAAGATTTTCGCCTGCTGTTGAAGACGGATTTTTCCGGCTTCGATTTTCCAGACAATTCCCTGTCGCCGACGGAGAAACGCGAGACCGCCAACGGCTGGGAACTGCAGTGGAACTACGAGAACCTGGTGTCCGGGTTCGACATCGCGCTGAAGATGCCGCAGAAATTGCAGCCGGGGCCGCTGGCTGGGCGGATCAGCTTCTTCGCGCCGGTTTCGTTGTTTTTCTTTTTCTTTCTGGTGTTCATTCTCTCCACGATGCGCGGCAAGAACCTGCATCCGATGAATTATTTCTTCCTGGCGTGCGCGTTCTTTGCGTTCCACTTGCTGCTTGCGTATCTGGCGGACCACATTTCGATTCACGCGGCGTTTGTGATTTCGTCCCTGGTTTCGATTGCGCTGGTGGTGAGCTACCTGCGATTGGTGGTGGATTGGCGGTTCGCTGCGGTGGACGCGGGGCTGACGCAGCTCATCTACCTGGTGCTGTTTTCGTATGCGTTTTTCTTTGAAGGATTTACGGGATTGGCAGTGACGATTGGAGCGATCCTGACGCTGTTTGTGGTGATGCAAATGACCGGGCGACTGAAGTGGGAGGAGAAGTTTGAGCCGCCGCTTCCAGAAGGGGGGCAAGGCCATGTTGTGCCCTACGCTCATAAGGGACAGTAGAGTGGCTCTGGGGGTGCGATGGCGGTGGGGAAAGCGCGGGCAAACGGCCCTTCGAAGCTCAGGGTAATCCGCACTCCAAATTGAAGACCACGAAGATGCCGGACGCGAAGTCCGGCCTACGCCGCGCTAAGGCGAGGGACAATGGCGCGGCGCGGCCGGGGTAGCGCGCTGTGCCCGCGGTGCGCAGGACTAGTCTGCCGCGTGGCGGCGTTAGCTGGTGGCGGCGGAGAGGAGAGAGAGCCATTCGTCCCAGTCGTTGAGGACGATGTTGTAATCGGCCGTCGGCAACTTGCGGCTGGCGGAGGGGATCAGGGCGACGACCTTTACCTTCGGGAAATTCTTTTTCAGCCAGCCCACCATTTCTTTGCGCGTTTCTTCGGGTGCGTTGGGGCCAACGACGAACAGATCCACATTTTCAATCGAGGTCAAGGCATGCCTGGCCGCGGCATTGTCAACCACGGATATGACGTGGTGGCCGCAGCGGCGGAAGAGTTCGGCGCGGGCGTTTAAGTCTTTTTCGTCGTAGCCGATCTGAAAGACAATTTGCTTTACGTGGGATTTGATGGAGATCTCTTCGCCGGTCTGCTGGTTGGCAATGATGTATTCACCGGGCGAAAAGGCGGACAATTTTTTGACACGGTCTTTGGCGCGTTCCAAGTCTTCCGCTTGTTCGATCAAGCGAAAGCTGCCGTCGATTTCCACTTTGCAGATGTGAAATGGCTGCGACATGAACGTTAGCAACCAGCAACAAGGGTCCCGACAGGCAAGATTGAATCACAGGGTTGCTCGCGTGTCCACCCTTCAATTGGGCGAATTTATGCAGTTTCATACGATATAACTTCAGGCTGGAAGTACATATGTAGCAATAAAACCTTGTGCACCATAATGGGCCGCTACGGCACGAGGGCGGAGTCTTAACGGAGAAGCCAAGACCCAGGAAGGCGTTTCAGGGTAAACAAGCTGCTGCAGTCCAGGAGCGGAGTAGTATCATTCCGGCCTGCCGGGACTAGGCCGCATGGCAAGGAGAACAATGATGGGACCACGACAGTCTCTCCGACTCGCTACCATTCTTGTGGCCGTGGCCGGGATCGCCGGGATTTGCCCAGCGCTCCATTGGAACGCGGAGGCAGAGGCACAAGCGCAACAGCAAAAGGCGCCATCGCGCATGTACAACACTGCGAAACAGAAGCTGCGCGAGGGTAAGATACTGGTCGGAGCGACGGTTCTCTCTCCTGACCCGAACATTTATTGCGCGGTGGCCAACTCGGGGTACGACTACACGTGGATCGAGATGCAGCATAGCCCGCTGACGTACGAGGACGTGGCGAAAATGATTTGGGCATGTCGAGGGTCTACGGCGATGCCGTTTATTCGCGTGCCGGACGCGACGGAGAGCGACATTCAGAAAGCGACGGACATCGGCGCGGTGGGGGTTATCGTTCCGACGGTAGACACGGTGGAGAAAGCGCAGGCGGCAGTGAAGTGGTCGAAGTATCCGCCAGAGGGGCGGAGGAGCCAGGGCAATGGACAGTACGGGGCCCTGTGGGGGAGCGATTACCGGCAGACGGCCAACGACAACATGGTGGTGGTGATCATGATTGAGACGCCCATCGGCGTGGAGAATGCAGAGAAGATTGCGTCGGTTCCGGGTATTGACGTGATTTTCGCGGCGAGCACGGACTTGGGGAATTTTTCGGGGCACAGGCAAGGCGAAAAAGAATATGAGGCGCTGGTAACACGAATCCACGACGTGACGCTGCAACACGGGATCCGGCTCGGCGGGCCGCAAGCGTGGAAGGGGCGGCCGGGATTTACGTTTTTCCAGGCGCCGGGGGAGCCGGAGCTAATTCGTGCAGGCGCGCGCGTGAATCTTACGGGGAATGCAGGCGGCGAAGCGAAGCCGGGAGTCGCGCCTGTTGAAGGCGAGAAGCCGTAGGGTAGTCATTAGGGAAAAATGGAAAGAGGAATGATAGCCAGGCAAGATGCGGGCCCGTCGAGGCCTGCCTGCAGCAGGTAGGCGGGCTCAGGACGAACTGAAGCCCGACGCTCCATCAAACTTTAGGGAGCGAAAATTTTCTCTCCTGCTGTGATTTGCGTTGACCAGGGCTGCTAACGAAATTAGCTTGGCATAGTCTAACTATGGCAGGGCGCCCGCTTAGGGCCTGGAATGGCGGGCGTGTCCGCGCTGCTGCAGGGGTGAGGTTTGCACCGAGACGAAATTCCACCGGGAACGCTTTATCTGCTGATTCTGAAGACGCTGGCGCGTTCCGGTGAAATGCATGGATACGAGATTGCCAATTCCATCCAGCGGATTTCGCAAGACGTGCTCCAAGTGGAAGAAGGGTCGCTGTATCCCGCGCTGCAGCGGATGCTGATTAAAGGCTGGGTGACCGCGGAGTGGGGCACGACTGCGGAAAACCGGCGTGCGCGGTACTACCGGCTGACGGCGGCGGGGCGGAAACAACTGGAGGTGGAAGTGAGGCAGTTCGAACGGGTGATCGGCGCGATCACGCGCGTGATTGCAGCGGTGTGAGAGGAGTGGCGGCATGGAGTGGCTGGGCGAGTGGACGAGACGGCTCGGAATGTTGCTGCACCGGCGGCAGTTTGATGCGGACCTCGAAGAAGAGATGCGCATGCATCTGGAGTTGCGCCAACAGGAACAGATCGAATCTGGAATTCCAGCCGACGAGGCCCGAGCCGCGGCGCGGCGGCGCTTTGGGAATACAATGCATTTGAAAGAAGAAAGTCACATCGCGTGGGGCTGGGAATGGATCGAAAGCTTGGCGCAGGATGTTGGTTATGGCTTGCGCTCGCTGCGCAAGTCACCCGGGTTCGCTTGCACTATCATCCTTACGCTGGCACTCGGCATCGGCGCAACCACTGCCATCTTCAGCGTTGTGGACGCTACCTTGCTGCGTCCTCTGCCCTTCCCCGAGCCGGAGCGACTCGTAATCATTCAAGATGATCTTCCCGGTGTGGGCGCCCGGGACGTAGGAATGTCCGAGCCAGAGTGGCAGGACCTTCAGCGCTCTGGAATCTTCGAATACGTGTCGCCAACGTGGTTCGATGAGAACAATCTCACCGGCTCCTCCGAGCCAGCTCGGGTCCGAGTGCTGATCGTCGCGCCGACTTACTTTGCGCTGCTGGGTGTGAAACCACAGTTGGGCCGCACGTTCAATCCCGAAGATCATTCCCCCGGACTTATTCCCGAAGTGGTCATAAGCGACGGACTGTGGAAGCGCCTTTTCGGCGCCGACGCGCATATTTTGGAGAAGAGCGTGCGGATGGACACCGACTTGTATCGCGTCGTCGGGGTCATGCCGCCGGGTTTCGATGCCCCTGGGCGAATTGTGGAGGAACGCAATATCGAAGTCTGGCCGGCAACGAGTTTTTACGGTTTGCCCATGCCGGACCATCCGACGCGCGGCCGGCGGAACCTTCCCACAGCCATCGCCCGGCTCAAAACTGGGCTGACAGTGGCACAGGCGCAGAGCCGCTTGGACGCGCTGGTGGCATCGTTGCAGAAAGAATTCCCCGGCGATTATCCGCCGCAAAGCGCGTGGACATTGCGATCGGTCCCGCTGCAGGAGCGAGTTGTGGGCAATGTTCGCGAGCCGCTGATCCTGCTGCTTTCTGTGGTGACACTAGTGCTGCTGATCGGCTGCGTGAATGCTGCCAACCTTTTGCTCGCCCGCGCCAGCGCGAGAGGACGCGAGATGGCAGTGCGGCAGGCGCTCGGCGCCGCACGAAAGCGGCTGATCGCGCAGTTGCTCACGGAAAGCCTGCTTCTGTCTCTCGCCGGCGGCATTACGGGTTTGCTGATTCTCTTTTTTGCGAAAGACCTTTTGTTGCCGCTGCTGCCGGAAAACCTGCCGCGGCTTACGGACATTTCGATCAGCTGGAGCGTTGTGCTCTTCGCGGCGATGGCCTCTGTCTTCACCGGGGTCATTTTCGGTTTGGTTCCTGCTCTCCACACAGGCCGCGTTGATTTGACGAACGCGCTCAAGCAGGGTGCGCGCGGCTCGACAGGCTCGGGGGATCAGGCGCGCACGCGTCGAATGTTGGTTGTTACTGAATTCGCGCTCTCCTTGGTGCTGATGGTTGCTGCCGGCCTCCTGCTTCGCAGCTTCTGGGACTTGCTGCGCGTGCCGCTGGGATTTCACCCAGAGAACGTGATGGCGGTCCGCACCAGGCTGCCCGATCCCAATGACCCCAAGGCAGACCTTTACGGAACCGCTGAGAAAGAGGCGCCATTTTTGCGCGAACTCCTCCGTCGCGCGAGGACATTGCCCGGCGTGGAAGAAGCCGCCATTGGGGATACGGCAGCCATTCCGTTGGACCAGAGCCTGCAGGATCTGAAGCGCATTTCCGAAGGGCAGTATCTCGTAACTTTCGAGGGACGCGACGCTCTGGGCGACCAGCCTTCGGTGGTCGAGCGCTCCTGCGTTACGGCAGAGTATTTCCATCTAATGGGAATCCCACTGCTGCGCGGCCGCTTGTTTGAGGACGCGGACAACAACAAGTTTCCACAAGTGGCCGTGATCAACGAGGCGTTCGCGCGGACCTATTGGCCGAATCGGGATGCACTGGGAAAGCGCTTCCGGCGAAATCGTGAGGGTTCTCCCTGGATCACCGTAATCGGAGTGACCGCCAACGCCAGGACGACTTCACTGGAACGGGCCGGCGTGCCGCAGGCTTATCTGGACATCTATCAGACGAACGAAAAGCGCCTGGCCATTTTTTTGCGCGGGCATTTGGACACCGCTTTGATCCCTGATGAAGTGCGCAAGCAGGTGCAGTCGGTCGATGCCACGCTTCCCCTTTCCGGCGCGCAAACCCTTACTGAAACCGTATCCGCGTCTCTTGCTGAGAGGCGCTTTTCGATGGAGGTCGTAGGGCTGTTCGCGCTGACAGCGCTCCTGCTGGCCGGGATGGGGATTTACGGAGTGGTTTCGTACACCGTAAGCGCGCGCACGCATGAAATCGGTATTCGGATCGCGCTTGGAGCGCGAAGGCAAAACATCGTGAGCACCGTTCTGAAGCAAGGACTGCAACTGGCGGTCGTGGGAGCGGGAGTGGGGTTTGCCGGGGCGCTGGTGGTCTCGCGCTTGATGGCCGGGCTGCTTTACGGGGTGAAGCCCACCGATCCACTGACCTTCGCGGGTGTCACCGTGCTTTTTATCGGTGTCGCTCTATTGGCCTGCTACATTCCGGCGCGGCGGGCGACGCAGATTGATCCGATTGTGGCACTGAGGCACGAATAGTTGCAAAGCCTGGAATGATTTCGGTTTGGGCATCGGACTACAGGGATTTGCGCGTGTCATTCGACATGTTAAGGGAGACTGCCGTGAGACAAACACGAAGGCTATTGCTATGGGCAGCAGTCGTTTTTGCAGCGATCGTTTTGGTACCCGCCAAAGGGACCGCGGCGAGCGCGGGAAAACTGCAGCAGGCAGCAGGGGCGCAGCCGGTCCAGGCGACCGTAGCTTCGGCGGTGGACCGCGAGATTGACGCCATCGAAAAGCAAATCCTGGATGTCGCCGAAGCTATGCCGGAGGACAAGTTCAACTTCTCTCCAGAAAGTCTGAACATTCCAGGTAGCGATTACAAAGGCGTGCGCTCGTTTGCCGTGCAACTCAAGCATGTCGCCACTTCGAACTATTTCATCTGGTGGCGCCTCACCGGCGAGAAGCTGCCGGAAGTTCTTAAGGATGGAAACGGTCCTGAAAACGTGAAGACCAAAGCTGACATCATACGGTTCCTGAGGGATTCTTTCGCGCTTGGGCATCGGGCCGCCGCTACGCTGACCACCGAGAATATGTTGCAGACGCCGCAAGGCAGCAAGTCCACGCGGCTGCATCTCGCCGAATTCGGAGTCTCTCACGCCTGCGATCACTACGGCCAGATGGTCGAATACCTGCGAATGAGCGGGATTGTGCCGCCCGCGAGCCGGGCAAAGTCGGATTAGGAGTCAGACGGAAGGAGGAATTGCGATGAAGCGGATTTCCCGGCAATCGTTGGTGCAGGTCGTAATTGCACTTGGTGTCGTGACATTGTCTGCCGTCGGCGGGATGCGGCTTTACGGTCAAAGCCAGGCGCAGAATCAAGCTTCGGCTCAGGCGCGTTCGCATGCGGAGGAGATCGCAGAGTGGTGGAACCAAATCGGCAAGAAGCTGATCGCCCTGGCTAAAGACTTTCCTGAGGACAAGTACGATTTCAAAGTGCAGAAAGACCAGCGGTCGTTTGCGGAGAATCTTCTGCACGTCGCCGCGGTGGACTACGACATCGTCAGCAGGGTTGCCGGAACCCAAATCGGACCGGATTTCGGCAAGGACAAGCACAATCCGCCGAAGGACGCTTACAAGACAAAAACTGAAGTGGTGAAGCTGCTCGAGGACGCAGTGGCGGCCGGGGCAAGGGTGATTCAGGAGCAGGGCGACGCGGGCCTGGACAAAACGCAGCCGTTCGGGTGGGAGACCGGGAGGCATGTGGTCCACAATTCGTACATCTGGCTCACCGGCATCGAGCACAGCACCGAGCATTTCGGCCAGCTGGTAGTGTATTACCGCGCGAATAATCTGGTGCCGCCCGAATCGCGGCCGCGGTAAAGCCCTGCCTGCCCCGGTCTCTCTATCGCTCACCTGCCCCTAAGGCGGCCATCTACGAGAGCAAGAAAATCACGGGTCTAAAGACCCGACTCTACAAACGCAGGCCGAGGCGAATCCTTTCTGCGCTACCAGATACCGCCCCAAAAAGGGCGGCACTACAGGCATGCCCCCAAAAAAAGTTGAAAAAAGTACTTGACAACCTATACTGTGTGACGTACAGTGTGTGGCGTACACTATATGACACCCGGTACAAACAACCACGACATGTTTGAAAACCTCCGGCTGGAGCTGCGCCGGGGGTCGCTGGTACTCGCTGTGCTCGCGGCGCTGCGCAAGGAGCAGTACGGCTACACCCTGCGCAAGACGCTGGAGGAACAGGGGATGGCGATTGACGAGGGCACGCTGTACCCGCTGCTGCGGCGACTGGAGAGCCAAGGCTTGCTGCTCAGCGAATGGCGCGAAGAGGAAAAGCGCAACAAACGGTTTTACCGGCTCTCCACGGACGGCAAAGTAATCCTGAAACAACTACTCGCGGAGTGGCAAAGCATCAATTCCTCCCTGAACGGGATGTTGTAAGGAGCGAAAGGAGCACGTTATGGACCTAGTGGATCGTTACTTGAAAGCCGTCGGCAAGGCGCTTCCGGAGGCGCAGCGCGAAGACATCATCCGCGAGCTGTCGGAAGACATCCGCAGCGAAATGGAAGACAAGCAGAGCGAATTGGGACGGCCTCTGACAGAAACGGAGCAGCAAACCTTGCTCAAGCAACGCGGAAATCCGTTGCTGCTGGCGGCGCGCTACCACCAGGACGACCGGAGGGTGGCGTTTGGCAGGCAACTGATCGGTCCGGTCTTGTATCCGTTTTACATCAGAGTGCTGTCTTTCAACCTCGGGCTAACATTTGTGGTCATTGGCACGATTTTTTTGGCGCTAAGCTTGAGCGGACAACACATCGGGTTCAACGACATTCTGTCCTCGAGCCTGCTGCAATTGTTTATCCAGTTGGGCGTCGTGACGCTGATTTTCTCGCTCATCGAGAAGAGCCTGACGAAGCATCCGGATCGCTGGGACCTGAGTGGCACGTGCGGCAGCGTTCGGCTCGGTGTGAAGATCGAGAAAAACATCAGCAAGCCTCCTGATCGTTCAAAGTGGATTTCAAGGTTCGAGTCCGTGTCTATCATTGTCGCGTGCACGATCGCGCTGATCTGGGTGACCGGAGTGCAGAGCTATCCCTTCCTGATTCTCGGCCCTGCCGCGGCGTTTCTAAGGCTCGCGCCGATCTGGCAGCAGGTGTACTTCCCTATCGTGTTTCTGACAGTCTTGGAAATCGTGCGCGCGGCGATCAATCTTGTCCGCCCGGACTGGACGCTCTTTCGCGCTGTGTACACCGTATGCGTGCATTGCGGCGGGTTGGCGGTGGTCTACTTCCTGATCCGCGCCGGCGGCTGGGTTACGGCTGCGGATTCCCTGGCGGCGGGCCCTGGGGCGTACGCACATGCGGCACACATTGTAAACCAGTGGATTTACTACGGATTGTTGGTAACAGCCATATTTTCCGCGGTGATGCTGATTGTCCGTGTGACGCGGCTGATTCGCCAGCCGCGCCAGTGGGGCGGCTCGCCGCGCGTTACTGAAACAGCGAACCAAAGGAATTAAGGAGGTTAACACTCATGTTGCACGCCATGATGCTACTGCTCTCTGCCCTTACGGACTACCAAACCATGAGCGACCTCGCCCACAGCGCTTTCACGATGGGTGTGGCGAACGTAAGCTTGCTCTGCGTCATCGGAACTGCTCTGGCCGTCCGCCACCGGAGGCTTGTTCGGGGATAATGGCTTAGGGAAGATACCTAATTTACTACCAATACGGCGATGTTGTAGGCTGGCCGTATGCTGATTGGTCAGAAGCTAAAGGAAATACGCGAAGCGAAAAAGATGAGCCAGGTTGAGATCGCAGAGGCCACAGGCCTGGTGCAGCCTTATGTATCTCGCGTGGAGAACGGCCACACCATTCCGGGAGTGGAAACGCTGGAGAAGTGGGCTAGCGCTCTAAGGGTTCCCCTTTATCAAATTCTTTACGACGGCGAAGAGCCACCCAAACCGCTGAAGCTTTCCGGAAATCATCACAGCGAGCTGTGGGGAAACTCGGGGCGGCAGATGCATGACCTCAAACGGCTGCGGCAATACTTAGCGAAGATGAACGAGCAAGAACGCGAGCTGTTGCTGTCGTTGGCAGGACGGATGGCGACACGGTCGCGGCATAGTTTGGGCGAATTGTAAGAATCTTAGGTTGCGCAGCAAGGCTACCGGGAGTCGGAGTCGGAATCCTCTTCCGATTCGATGCCGGCGCGGGCGATGAGCCTGCGAAGCGCTTCTTCCCCACCGGCACCGCGCTGGGTGCCGACGATAAAGCCCTCGTGGTCAATCACCACATAAATCGGATAGGAGTTGGCCTGATACATGGCCGCAAGATTGGTGTCCTCCATCATCACGATCTTGCAGTCGCGCGGATGCTGCTCGAGGTATTTCTTGGCGGTTTTCCTGGATTCGCCAACGTCAATGGCGAGAAGGATCAGGCCTTTGGGGGCAAGCTCCTTGCCGATTTTGTCCACGAAGGCGGCCTCGTCGGCGCAGAAGCCGCACCACGTGGTCCAGAACTCGAAGAGAGCCACTTTGCCTTTGATGGAATCATTGGTGAATTTTTCGCCGGAGTTGGTCGTGGCGGAAAAGTGCGGAGCGGGTTCTTTGTCTTTGGAACCTGCGGCAAGGCCTAGGGCGCCGGCAAGCAAGGCGGCTGAAAGTGCGCCGCCGAGGAGAATAGTTCGCCCGCGCATGGAGGGAAGATAGCACGAAACGGAAGGGAGGGATTAGGGATGGGGACTAGGATTTGGGCACCGAAACGGTAAAGGTCAGCCTGAGGGCGGCGAGGAGAAAGTGTGACGAGCACTCTTATTTGTTAAGGCCGAGTGTAACGACGTGTTCTTTGCTGGCGGGATAAGAGCAGAGTTTCTGAGCTACATCGGGCAAAGCGCATTGCAGGGTGGTGAGGATTTCGAGGGCTTGCTCTTCCGACAAGTGATCGCCAACTGTAGCTGTTTTCCATCCCACTTTGCATTTCAGTCCCGATGGCTTCCCTTCGGAACCTTCAACCCACTCCAGCTCGCTACAATCTTCAAGCGGGTATTCCTTTCTTCGTTCCCAGCCGTGCATTTCTTTGGTAACGGTTACTCTCCATGAGTCAAACTCGATCTTGTGCGTGCCAGAGAATCGGTAAAACATAGCCAACAATTCGCCGATGAACACCCAGACCAAGATCACGCGGAAAGGCCATGGCATTATCGCCCCACCGCGATAGAAAACCGCCGCGCTTACCGAAATAGCCGCGGTTTCCAGTAGAACCTCAAGCCACGACGGCCTAGGCCAGACCGTTACCCGAACCATCCCTGAACTGCTAGCGACTTCTATCTTTGTCTCTCCGTTGAAAAGCCCCATGGATCACTTTTAGCACACGACATTAGCCAAGCCGCGCTGACAAAGCTAGTTGATTGTCAATCGTGCGCTGACAAAGGCGCCCGCCGCAAGAAATTCCCTCAGAAAAGCTGCCCCAAAGAACCGCTTCGAAACGGATGTGGCAGCCCAGACGAGGGGGTAGTATTCGGATGGCGTGTGTGTTAAAGAGAGCCCGGAAGTGGCGGGAGGAAACATGGGGAGAGAGCTGAGATACGCATTTTTCCTGATTGTGACGACCTTTTCATTCCTCGTGGGAGGGGGCGCGATAGGAGTGAACGCGGTTTATGGACAGACACCCGGGCAGCCGGCCGACAAAACCGTTTCGGTTTTTGGACAGACAATCCATTACTGGGACGTCGGCTCAGGGCCTGTCGTCGTGCTGGTGCATGGACTCGGAAGCCGCAAGGAGGATTGGCTACCGGTGCTGGAGCCGCTCGCACAAAAATACCGGTTGCTGGTGCCGGATCAGATTGGCTTCGGAAAATCGGAGAAGCCGCTGCTCGATTACAGCGTGCAGACTTATGTGGATTTTCTGAATGAGTTCTTGAGGGAATTGAAAGTGGAGAAGACGAGCCTCGTGGGCGAATCGCTGGGCGGATGGATTTCGGCCTTGTATGCCGTCGAATCAGGCGACGGCGCGCACTTGATTTCGCTGGATAAACTGGTGCTGGTGGATGCCGCAGGACTCAAGCAGGACGCGGCGATTCCGAATCTGAATCCAAGCTCGCTGGCGGCGATGCGCGGGGTGATGGAAGCGGTGTTTTACGATACGAGCTGGCTGAACGAGGATGCGCTGCGAAGGATCTTCACGGACAAATTGTCGGTGCATGACGGATATACGGTGCGGAGCTTCCTGGGAAACCCGATGATCGCTACGGAGAGAGTGGATGACCGGCTGGGGAAGATCAAAACGCCGACGCTGGTGGTATGGGGCAAGCAGGACAAGTTGATTCCGGTCGCGATGGGCGAGCGTTACGCCGCCGGAATCGTAGGGGCAAAACTGGTGAGCTTCGACAAGTGCGGGCACGTGCCACCGATAGAAAAAACGGAAGAATTCCTCTCGGCGATAACGGCGTTTCTTGGCGGAGGGGCGGCGGGAACGTATTAGGAATAAATTCGAGCCTCCCGGAGTCTGCTGAATTCCGCAACTGGTAGCGGCAGCAGCAGCGCTAATCTTTAGTGGTGTCGACTTGAAGAAACTACACCCGAACCATTGCTTTACGTGGCTTGTGGTAGAGTTGATTTGGGTGGAGATGCAAAAGATTCTCAGCTTATTTTTGGCTCTGGGATTGGCAGGCTTAGGATGTTTGCCTGTTTCGGTTTGTGCCGTCATGCATTCGAAAGCGAGTGAGTGCGCAACTGCTCAAACAAAAGCGGAATGTGAACATATGGCAATGGGTCGGGCGGAAGAGCCGCCGGTTTCCGTTTTGCGTTCGAGCAAAACCTGCTGCATCGTGACCGCAGAACCGTCGCCCGAGGCACAAAGCTGGGCTGGGGACTTTTCCGTGGCAGCGGTCCCCGCGCCTGTATCATCCATTTCCGTTGTGACCCTGCCCTGCAGCATTTCGCGGTGCGGCGTTGCAAACAAAGACTCTTCCCCCCCGCTGCAGTCGGTTCTCTGTACCTTCCTAATCTGATTCTTTGCTGCAAACGCTTCGCGTGGGCATGTGTCTCGGTGCACGTGGGTAGTGTAACGCAGCAGCTCACCCATTGATCTGCGCCGAGTGACGAGTCGCGCAGTTGGGAAAGCGGCCCTTCAGCTTCGCTCATGCAAGCAAGCCGCCTTTCGAGGCTCAGGGTAAACCGCACTCACAAATGGGTTCGACGATGGATTTGAATCGGGAAAGGAAATTTGCATGGGGTTCAGGCATATTCGCGTTTTGGCATTTGTTCTTGTTGCAGTGAATATGGAGACGGCGCGTGCGCAGGAAACGGCTGCGTTGAGCTCGATCGCAAAGCCCGCCGATCTCCAACAACCCTGCATGGCAGGGATGCAAATGCCGAGATGTGCCGACAAAAAGGAAATGCCCATCCAGCATGACCGTGAACAGATGACCATGGAACCAGAAGATTTTCTGCAGTCGATTCTCAGACATGCTGGCTCGGGCACAGGTGTGGAACCGATCTCGACTCCTTCGCCGATGCTCATGACCATGAAAGGCCCGTGGATGCTCATGTTTCATGCGAACGTCTCCGTTCTCGATGCGCAGCAATCCAGCCCGAGAGGCGGCGACAAGTTTTTCTCGACAAACTGGTTCATGCCTATGGCCCAACGAGGCCTCGGCCGCGGAGTTTTTACAACCCGAGTGATGGTGAGCCTGGAACCCGCCACAGTGACCAGCAGACGGTACCCGCTGCTGTTGCAGCAGGGCGAAACTGCATTCGGAGCTCCGATTGCCGACGGCCAGCATCCGCACGATTTCATCATGGAGCTGGCTGCTCTTTACGATGTGAGGCTCGGCGAAAAGAGTCTTCTCTCGTTCTACTTCGCTCCAGTGGGCGACCCGGCACTTGGGCCGACAGCGTACGCGCACCGCGCTTCTGCATCCGAGAATCCTGTCGGCACGCTCGGTCACCATCAGGAAGATTCCACGCACATCTCCGACGACGTTGTCACCGTTGGATTTACGCACCACATAGCGCGAATCGAAGCGTCGGGCTTTCACGGCCGCGAGCCGGAT
>Ga0126369_10001343_pt1 | contig 16923 bp, 13 predicted proteins | sample PanSoiMetaPlot_1_FD_109646 | JGI IMG/M metagenome (GOLD analysis project Ga0126369, IMG submission 109646) | Tropical forest soil microbial communities from Panama - MetaG Plot_1 | ecosystem: Environmental > Terrestrial > Soil > Tropical forest > Bulk soil | place: Panama | collected 2016-02-17 | reverse complement strand
TTCCCACCCAGTTTGTCGAATTCAAAGAGGTGAAGAGCGCGCGCCCGCAACTTACCGAAGCCAAGGTGGTGGTCTCGGGAGGTCGAGGCACCAAGGGAGACTTCAAGGAGATCGAAGCGTTGGCGGATGAGCTCGGGGCGGCGGTGGGCGCTTCGCGCGCGGTCTGCGATGCTGGCTGGGTGCCGAACGATCTGCAGGTGGGCCAGACTGGAAAGGTCGTCGCGCCGCAGCTTTACATCGCGGTGGGCATCAGTGGGGCGATTCAGCACATCGCCGGAATGAAGGGTTCGAAGACGATCGTCGCGATCAACAACAACCCCGAGGCACCGATTTTCCAGGTTGCGGATTACGGCCTCGTCGGCGATCTGTTCAAAGTTCTGCCCGAGCTTCGCGCCGCAATTCACGCCGCCAAAGGATAGCAGGACCTACACCCGCACCTTTTTGGAGCACCTCGTTCCGCAGCACAATCCGTCGCTGTGGACGAAGCCTGCATTCACAGCAAGGTCCGGATCCACCCCAACGCCGCGGTGCAGAAAGTCGGGGATCGACTTTTAGCGGTCGGCCCTGGGGATTTGCTCCACGTGTTCGAGGAGGAGACCGGGGAAGCATCGCCGGTGGCCGAGAGGATCATCGAGTTGGCGGATGGAACTCGGACTCTCGAGACGATCGCGCAGATGCTGTGCGCGGAATTCGACGTGGATCCGCAGGCCTGTGTTTCGGACACGGTGGCCTTCGCCAAGCTCCTGGTGGAGCGCCAACTCCTGATCGTCGGTTGAAAGGAAGGGGATGTGATGAAGGACGATGAACGGCGGGCCAGCGGGGGGCGCTTGCGCATGGGATGGCCAAAACTCGCGCTCGCGGCCGTGCTGTCGAGCATCCTCGCCGGCTGCTCGAGCTGTGGCTCGTCGTCCCCGTCAGCGACTTTGCAGCTTACCTTTGTCCGGCCCGTGGACGGTCAACAGCTCACGATCGCCGATGAAACCGACCCGCTGACCCCGGGATTTCAGTCCGACATTCAAGTTCAAGTTCAAGACACCAAGGGCGGGACGCTGCAAGCGCTCACTGCCCAGCTCCAGCTTCGGCTTTCATCCGATTCAGTTTGGACGGCGGGTCCAGGCGCGCAGATCAGCGGAGGCACCATCAGCTTCGCCAAGGTAACGCTCCCGGCAGGCATCGTGGTTCTTCAAGTGACCGTCAGCGAAGCGGCAACTCAGCGGAGCAATACCGGGACGGTGACGATTCTAGTTCCCGCTGTGAATCCTCCGGTGATTTCGAACGTCGTTCCCCCTCAGAGCATTCTCTTCTGCGTCGCCAATTCCAACTATCATCTCTTTTTGTCTCCGCCGACGCCGGGCTACATCCAAGACAAGATCCCCGACGGAAACTGCGAAGCAGACTTCTCGTTCACGGTCACCAACGCCAACGGAGGCGTGGCTTCACTGACTTACGGAGCCACCACGATTCAGCGACCGATCACCGCCGACCCGCAGACCATCAACTTCATGAACACGGTGCTGTCGCAAAAAACCTCTGGACAACTTCGCTTTCAAGCGACGAACGTGATTGGAGACACGGCGGTCCAGACCGCGAACATGACCGTAGATGTGATTCCCCCGGCTCCTTCGACGGTCACCAAGGCGATCGCTCCCGGTGCTGCCCGAGTGGCAACCGTGGGCGTCTCGTGGACGGCCAGCGGCGATGATGGCGATGCCGGAACTCCGGCAGGCTACGATGTGCGCTGGAGCACCAACGCGGTATTACCGGGAACCATCTTCGACGGTGGATACGTCGACGGCGGCATTCGGGACGATCCAGCGTACTTCGACCTGACAAGAGTGGTGCAAGAGGCCCCGTTGCCGTCGAGTACGCTCTCGACCCAACTCACGCCCCTCCCGCCTCTCGCCAGCTATTCGATTCAAGTCCGTGCCTTCGACGCGATCGGAAACTACGCGCGGATTTCTCCGCAGACGGATCTGGCTAACTTTCTCTCGAGCGTCGTTCTGGCAAATCCGGGTGCTGCGGGAGCGGGCTTTGGTGCCCACCTCGCCAAGGCCGACTTTAACCTCGACGGCGCTGACGATCTGGTGGTCGGCGCGGGTTTGCTCCAACCAGGCGCAGTGTGGATCTATTATGGAGGCCCGTCGTTCGGGACTTCTCCTCAACAGCTCACTCCTTCCGATGGTGTGGCCGGCAACTTTGGCCTGGATTTTTCGACGGGAAACGTGGGGAACCCAGACGGTGCGCCGGATCTGCTGATCAGCCAGAACACCTGGGCGTCGGGACGAGGGCGAGCGTTTCTGTACTTTGGCCGCCGTAATCTTCAAATTGATCCCAGCACTTTCATTGAATTTCGCGGGACGAACTTGCCGCCACCTGCCGGAGGGTTTGGTGGTTCGGCGCGGATCATCTCAGACATCAATGGCGATGGCCTCGGCGAGGTTCTGATCAGCGCGCACCGCGAGTCCGCCAGCGTGGGGAAGGTTTTCCTATTCTACGGGCGCACTGAGGCGCAGTGGATCGCCTCGATGACAGCGACAGATCCGCTGCCCGATGGCGGAACCGTCCCCTACGTTCCGACCTCCGCGGCGGACCGGATTTTTACCGGCGATGGTCCACCCGACAATTTCTTTGGCCGACTGAGAGGCTATGCCGATCTCGGAAATCTGATGGGCGACGGAGGAATGGCGTTCACGATCCCCGCTTCGTTGGACACCGTGAACAAGGAATTCATCTACTCGGGTCCACTGGTTGATAGCAGAGGGCCTGGCGGAACGGTTGCGGTCAGCGACGCGACCCAGACCCTGTATCGGGCCTCCGTCACCGACGGTGGCACGCTATTTGGTTTCGGCTATGAGGCGTTGGGCAACGTGAACTTTGTCGATGGTCCCGCCAACGACCTGGTCGTCACCCAACCCCGCAACAATCAGGTCCTGATCTACCCCGACGGAACGCCGACAGGCTTCAATACGCCGCCGCAAGTCATCAATGGAATCAACGACAACTTCGGCGCTGCGCTGTCGTACGGAGACATCAACGGCGATGGGAGGCCAGATATCGTGGTTGGCGAGAACAGTGGCAATGGCCAGCAGGCTTGGATTTTCTACAACCGCGGCACCCCGGGATCAGAGTTCGATCCGTACGCTGGTGCGGGCTTTTCCCAGTCGAGGTTGTTCAGCCCCAATGCGCTTGGCATCGGCGTGGTGGTTGGCGACTTCAACGGCGATGGTCGGGCCGACGTAGCGGCGGGAGATAACTTGGACGGCAACGGCAAAGTGACGGTTTGGTACTGAGCAATGGCAAACAAAAAGACGTATCGAGCTCCGAAGGTGCAGACGACCAAGATCTTGGTCTCCAATCTGTACGCCACCCAGTGCACGGCCTGTGACCCAATACGCTGCCCTCAGCTCTGCTGAGGCATCGCGAACCGATGGCGTTCATTCAGGTCGGAAATTGGTCGGCAGCCTGCGATGATCGGCTGTTCGAGCTGGCGGCGCAATGCAGCGGCGCGGAGCGGTTTCGCGTTGCTGCGCCGGCAGCGACACCGCACCTCAGCCTAAGCTGGGTCGAAGCGTCTCCGGCTGACCACTGGACTCGGCTGGACGGCGAGACTGGGCAACCGGGCAGCTATCGGATCGAGGGCAATCAGCTGCTCGCCTGCATTCCACCGGAGTCGGCAGCAGCCGAAGCGGCGCTCCGCGCCCTCTTCCACATTGCCACGTTGAGACAAGGCGGGGTCTTGCTCCACGCGTCCGCCGCGCGCTTCGGCTCCGGCTCAATCGTCGCACTCGGACCGAGCGGCGCTGGCAAGTCGACCCTGGCCCGGTTCTGCGTGGAGGCTGGAGGAGAGCTTTTGTCGGATGAAACCGTGGCGCTTTACCCCGATGGCCGCGTCTTCGGCACCCCGTTTTTTTCCGACGACGATCTGGTCGGCGCGCCACGCGTGGCTTGGGCGCAGCGAATCGTCTGGCTCGAAAAGGGCGAGTCTGAGTGGCTTGAACAGCTCCCTCGAGCAAAAGCGGTGGCGATGCTTCTGAGCCAGGCCTACCGGCCTGCCGCGAGTGAGGCGACCTTCGAGGTGCTTCTGGATCGTGCGGCGCGAGTCACCGAGGCGGCAGACCTACATCGCTTTGTATTTCGCAAACATCCAGACTGCGGTCAGTTCCTAAAGAGGTCTTTGCTTGCAGCTTGAGCTCGCTCCGATTGAAGAGCTCGAAGGCCTACCCTTAGGCGCCTCACTTCAAGTCCGCGTGGTGGGGCGTTGCATGTGGCCGTTGATTCGGAGCGGAGATGCTCTGCTGGTGCGCCGGTGTTCACTGGACGCCATTGCGCCGGGGGACGTCGCCGTGGTTCGCACCGCAGAATGTCGCTTTCTCGCTCACGTGGTGCTCGAGGTGCGGCCGCTCCGCACCGCGACCCTGCGCGGAGTGGCCGATCCCGAGCCTCTCGAGCTGCTCGGACGAGTAACCCGAGTGTTCAAGAAAAGGTTCAGCTTCCCTCTCGCGGTCTTCAGCCGCCATCTGCTCCGCATAATTCAGCGGGGCTACGCACATGTTAGCCATAGTCCTTGGCCGCGACTCGCGATCCGGGGGCTTCGAAAGCTGTCGCAAAGGCGCATCCTCGGCCCGGTCGGCATCCGGGCCGTGAGCATGCTGGACGCCGAAACGTTGCGGCTCTTCGCCGGTGAATACCTCACCGACTCGCCTGATTTCCTCAAGCGACAACTGCTGACACACTGGCATCGCAAAGGCGCGGCAGTTGCCGCGGTGGACGGAGTTGGCCGCTGGTGTGGATTTGCTTACCTCGGCGCCTTTGCGGACGAGGATTTTGCGCTGGAAGGCTTCGGCATCCGTTCGCTGTTTGTGGTTTCCTCCGCGCGCGGTATCGGGCTCGAGCAGCGAATGGTGAGCTTTCTCTGCCGTGAGGCGAAGCGGCAGGGTATTTCCCCCGTCTACGTGAACGTGGTGGACGCCAATCCGGAAATGGTGGCCGTGCTTTCAGAGCTGGGATTTAGGCGATCCACCCCTCAGCGCGAGCGCCAGGTGGCATCCGAGTGGGCGAAGCGCGGCGTCGTCAGGCACTGGGCGACGCTCGAACGAGCCTGATCCGCTCTCGACTGGCGCCGGCGGGCATCAGTACCGCGTGCGGATAGCGAGAGGCCTCTCGTTCGTAGTAACCGATCCGCCAGCCAGCCTGAGCCGCTTCTTCGCGCAGCTCGGGCTCCGTGACGTAGTGGTAGTAGAAGCCGCGCGCCCACCCGGTACCTCGCTCGAGCGGAGGCAGCTGAAAAATCTTCTGCCGCAACCATACCCGCGTCCAACCCTGAAGCCGTCCGCGCGGAGGCGGATTCAACGGGGGAAGCTCTTCATTGCGCTCCTGTTCGTCGAAAAATTTCCGGCCGCTGAAAAAGCTGAGCAACACGGGCCCCCGTGGACACGCGTCCGCGAAGCAGCGCAGTGCGGTGAGGCGGTCGCTTTGGCGGATCAAATGGGTCCAAGCCGCCCATCCGACGATGATCCCGTCATATCGGCAGAGCGGAGCCATGCGTCGCGTCGCGCACCAGTCCTGGATGGAAGCCGACTGCACGCGAGGGACGCCGACCCTGAGCCGGCGATTGGCGGCGGCGGCGAGCTCGACGACGGGTTCGAACGCGTCCAGTTGATAGCCCCGCTCGAGAAGCGCGAACAGCTCTCGCCCTCCGCCCGCGCCGTGGAGCAGGAGCCGGGCCGGCGACGCCGGAAAGTATCGGTCCAACATCCGCTCCTCGAAACGCAGCAGCCCAGCTCCTTGGTTCTGCGCATCGCGGTATTGCCTCTGGGTGCGGTAATAGCCGTCCAGCGAGAGGCGCTCCAAAGCCGGGCAGTGCAGCGCGGTCGGAAGCTCCGCGCCGACTTCCAACAGATTGCGGAGGGCACGATACCCGGCCAGGTACCCGGCAAAGAGCGCCCGCTGGATCGGGCGCGCGACTCGCAACGAGGTGTCGCGCCTCACCATGCCAGGCTCAGAATAACTCAACTATTCGCTGATTGGACCTCCCGCCGAGCAAGGCCGCTGGTGTATAGCTGGCGGCGATGTGTGCCGTGGAATTGCGACGAGGGGGGCTGCGACTGAGCGGAACGGCACTGTGGCTCGATGCCACGCAGAAATCCGAGCTGGCCTTCGTCTCTCACGCTCATGCAGACCACATCGCGCGGCATGAACGAGTAATCGCAACCTCGGCCACGCTTAGGTTCATGAGCCATCGGTTGGGCGAAATACCGGCGGCGCTGCCCGTGCCCTATAACCGGCCGTTCGCCTTGGGCGCCCTGGGGATCGAGCTGCTTCCGGCGGGGCACATGCTCGGGTCGGCCCAAATTCGCGTTACTCGCGAGGATGGGCGGACGGTTGCGTACACCGGGGATCTGAATCTGGCGCCGTCCTTGACCGCCGAGGCGGCGGAGGTCGTCGAGTGCGACACCCTCGTCATCGAGGCGACCTTCGGGCACCCGCGCTATCGCTTTCCTCCTAAGCATCAGGTGCTCTCCGAGCTTGAGAGCTGGCTCAAGGAAAAACTCGCGCGAGGAGACACCCCTGTACTGCTGGGATATGCGCTTGGCAAAAGCCAAGAGGTGATCGCGTTTCTGGTGCGGCTTGGCTTTGAGGTGGTGGCGCACTCTTCGATCTGTGAGATGGCCAGCATCTACTCGGAGCTCGGGGTTTCGTTGAGCCCGGTTCGCCGCTTCACTGGAACGGTTCGACCGGGCGAAGTGTTGGTTTTTCCACCGCACCTATGTCGGTCCCCTTCGCTGGGCCGCATTTGGCCCAGGTCGGTGGCCGTTTTGACCGGATGGGCGACCGATCCAGCCTCGGTGCGCTGGTATCGCACCGATGCCGCGTTTCCTCTCTCCGATCACTGCGATTTTGATTCTCTGGTGCAGTACGCGGAGCGCACCGGCGCCCGCGAAATCATCACCCACGGCGGCTTCGCGGAACAGTTGGCCGCATCGTTGCGAGAGCGCGGCAAAGATGCCCGCGCCGTGGGTCGACCCCTTCAGCTCAAGCTTCTTTGAACTGAGACAACGCTCAAGGGGACTGCACCAGGAGTTTTTCCTTGCCGCACACCGAGCAGCGAAAGTGGATGAACAAGTCGCCCTCGCTGTCTTCGGGCACCGAACCGCTCGGCACGCCCAGCTCCGCCTGAGCCAGCGCCGCGACCTTCTGGGGAATTTCTTCCGCACGCAGCGTCTGAAGGAATCGCATTTCTTTGTCGTGGCACTCCCGCGACTCGGGCTCCTGCAACCAGGCGGGCTCGATCCCGGCGGGTAGCCGCCCCAGAGCCTCGAGGTGCGACGTGGCCTCGGCAAGGTAGGCCAATCTGCGCAGGCGCCCTTCCTCGGGAAGTCCGGCGAAGGCGCGAAACGAGTGTTCCAACTGGATGCGATCTCCGGCAGTGGCCAAGGTACTCAGCTCGATTGCCGCCTCGGACGCATCAACCGCTTCCTGCCAGTTGTTGTCGGGGTGGAAGCCTGCCTCCAGCAAGGCGCTGAACAATCGAGCCGCCGCAAGGCGCCGACGCGCCTCGCCGTAGTACTCCGTCGCCTCATGGGGCAAGCGCAGCTCCAGTAGCGCGCCCGCGGTTCGCGGATCGATGGAGGCGGTAAGATCGTCGATTTCAAGCTCGGCGCGCATAGCCTCCTTGAGCGCCTTGGCGGCGGAGAAACGAAACTCCGGTTCAACGGAAACCTCGCGCAAATACATCGCTGCATGCGCTGCGTCCCGGGCACCCAAGCGGAGCGACTTCTGGGCGCGTTTGACGACTTCGGCGTCCGCGAGCGGCTTGCGGTTCTCGAGTCGGGTTCGCACCGCTTCGCGATACAGCGATTCGAGGCTTGCTCCGGCGGGCGACGGCGCGGGCAGCGGTGGCCGCAGGCCGGGAGCGTCCAGCACCCACAGAGGCGTCGAGCCAAATGACTTCAGGCCCCGAACCAGCAGGGTACCGGGCGGATCCTGCGGCCGAAATGGGGGTAGATCCGAAAGTTGCTCCGCGGCGGCGTTGGCCAGTGCGGCGTTGCGCTGTTCGCGGGTGAACGAGGTGACTCCATGCGCCGGAGCCGGCGGCGGTGGCGCTTCCGCCCCGCCTAAACCCACCACCCGATCCATGTGAACCCCTTCCAGCTCCAGGTCCTCCAGGCCTCGCGCTCCCGAAAAATCACACCGCAGGAGCTTCACCCGCTCGATCGTCGCCCCCTCCAGGTTGGCTCCGCGAAAGTCGCATTCCTGAAGCTGGCCGCCATGCAGGTAAGCGTTGGAGAGATCCGCCTCCCGGAAGTTGACCTTGGACAGATCGCAGTTCTCCCATTCGCTGCCGACCAGGATCAGGCCGGACAGGTCCGCACCCGCTGAGAACAGGTTCTTGAACGTCGCCCCCGTATGCTCCAGGGGGACCTTGCCCTCGTTGCGAAGCTTGTTCCAAGCGGCTGAACCATTCTTGAGGAGGGCTTCTATCGCTTGAGTCTTTGCCATGGGTGCTACTTTACCTGTGTGCCCAGCGCTGCGTACCCATCAAAATGATCGAGTTTACGGTTGATGCCGATTCCGCCGGTATGAGGCTGGACAAGTTCCTCCGCAAGAAGCTTGAGCGGGTGCCGGTTTCACATCTCTTCAAAATGATCCGGACGAAGCGGGTCCGCGTGAATGCACAGCGGGCCTATCCCCACCAGGCTCTTCAAGCAGGCGATGCGATAGTCGTCAGAGGGACCGAGGAGCAGCTGTTGGGGCCCCCAGCCCCTCGCAATCGGGCACCCGCGGTCGACGTCTCTGGCCTGAAGGTTCTGATGGAGGACGGGTGGATGATGGCGGTCGATAAACCCTCGGGGCTGGCGGTTCACGCAGGAAGCGGCATCGCGGGACCGACGTTGGTGGACCAAGTGCGTGCGTACTTGGGCGTACACGCGATCCGAAACGATTTCGTGGCCAGCCCCGCCCACCGCTTGGATCGCGACACTTCTGGGGTGGTACTGGTGGCCAAACGGCGCCCGGCGATGGTGCGCTTTACCGCGCTATTTACGCAGGGGCGGGTAGGGAAGCGCTACATCGCGCTCGCCAAAGGAAAGATGCCTAGATTACGTGGAATTATCGACGTTCCTCTCTCAGAGCACCAACAGACCGCCGCCTCCAAGGCCCTTCACGGCGTCAAAATGCAGCCCGCAATCACCCGATATCGCGTGCTTAGCCAAACCAAGGATGCCTCTTTTCTGGAATGCCAAATAGAGACTGGAAGAACCCACCAGATTCGAAGACACTTGGCTGCGGTAGGTCATCCTGTCGCGGGCGATCGCAGGTATGGCGATTTCTCCTTCAACCGGGAGGCGAAAGCCCGATGGGGACTTCGGCGTTTGTTTTTGCACGCACAGCAGATTGAGTTTCCTCACCCGGAACATGGCGCAAATGTTTGCGTATCGGCAGAGTTACCGGCTGAGCTCAAGGACGTCATGAAGCGCGCCGGACTGAAAAGCGATGCGTGAAGGGTCCAGGCTGGTTTGGGTCGGCGTCGGGCCCAAACGCAGCATCAAGCAGTTGGCTCTTATGGCGCTGGCCTGGACCGGCTTGGTCGGCCTCACCGGCGGCGTGCTGACGTCCGCGGCGCTCTACTACCGTTTTTCGCAAGGCCTGCCGCGGATTCCGCGAATCGACCAGTACTGGCCGCCGATCGTGACCGAGATTTACTCCGATGACGCGGTTTTGGCGGGTGAGTTCTACAACGAGCGGCGAAAGGTTGTCCCCTACGAGCGCATACCCAAGCGTCTGGTTCAGGCATTCATCGCTTCCGAGGATGCCGGGTTCTTCGATCACAAGGGCGTCGATTTCCTGGGCACCGCTCGTGCCGCGTTCAAGACGGTGTTGCGAAAGGCCAGCGGCAGCGGCTCGATCCAGGGCGGCTCCACGCTGACCCAGCAAACTGCCAAAGCGGTTTTGATCTCGGCCGAGGGGTACAAGACTTCCACCGCGCGAAGTCTCGCCCGGAAGATTCGTGAAGCCATTCTCGCCTCGAGGCTCGAAGCGGCGCTCACCAAGGAGGAGATCCTCTACCTGTACCTGAACAACGTGTACCTGGGCCATCACGCCTATGGGGTTCAGGCGGCCGCGGAGAACTATTACCGAAAAGATGTGCGAGACCTCACGCTCGCGGAAATGGCCCTGATCGCCGGGTTGCCACAAGCGCCGTCGAGGTACTCTCCGTTCCTCAATCCCGATGCAGCGAAAAAGCGGCGAGCCTACGTTCTGAGGCGGATGCTGGAGGTGGGAATGATCTCCAAGCAAGAGCACGAGAAGGCCAATGCCGAGCAGGTGAAAGTGTACCCGGTCGAGGACGTGTTCCACGATTTCGCTCCTTATTTTGTCGAGCAGATTCGGAAGGACGTGGTGGAGCGCTACGGCAACGTGAACCTGCTCAACGAGGGGTTCAAGATCTTCACCACCATGGACTCGGAGCGTCAGCGCGCTGCTCAGGAGGCGATGCTCCATGGACTGCTCGAGGTGGATAAGCGCCAGGGTTTTCGAGGACCGTTGCTGCAGCTCACCAGTGCGGAAGAGCAGCGCGCTTTCTTGGAGAAGAGCCGAAGGGCCATGGGCGCGTCCAAGATCGAGGAGGGCAGGTACTACGTGGGCTTGGTCACCGCGATCGACCCCGATGGCCAAATGGCGGACGTGGCCGTGGGGGGATATCGCGGAAAGCTGCCGCTCTTGGGAATGCGGTGGGCCCGGAAGGTCAATCCCGTGGTTTCCTACCCTTCGGCGCTGATTTCATCCATGAAGTCGGCGCTGCACGTCGGAGATGTGGTGGTTCTCAAGTCGGTCGCCGCGAAGGATCTGACGGATGACCGTGAGCAGCGGTTGGCCAAGCTGGAGAGGAAACTCCCCGAGAATGTGCCCTTGTTTCGGTTGGAACAAGAACCGGAACTTCAGGGTGCGCTGGTCTCCATTGATCCGAATCGCCAGTACATGGTGGCGATGGTCGGCGGATACGACTTCGACGCCAACGAGTACAACCGCGCCTTTCAAGCGTGCCGCCAGCCAGGGAGTTCCTACAAACCGGTGGTCTATTCGGCGGCCCTCGAGCTTCTGGGTTGGACCGAGGCGACGCCGATTGTCGACAGCCCCGTCGTCTTCGATGACCCGGAAACGCAGCTTCGTTGGAAGCCGGAAAATTACGGCGAGAACTTCCAAGGAGATGTTCTGCTGCGAACCGCCCTCGTTCACTCGATGAACATCCCTGCGGTCAAAACCTTTGCGGCCATCGGCGTGGCTCCGATGGCTCAGTGGGCCAAGCGAGTCGGGCTCTCCACTCCGATGAACGCCGACTTTTCAGCGGCTCTTGGCTCCTCGTGCGTTTACCCGTACGAATTGGCGGGCGTCTACGCCACGTTCAACCGCCTAGGCGAGAAGAAGAAGACGTATTTGATTCGGAAAGTGGAGGACCGTTTTGGCCGGGTCCTCGAAGACCACACCTCCTACCAGGATCCGTGGGCTTCTTTCGAGGACCGTGTCGCCGCGGGGTACGGCCGGCTTTTCGAGCCCTCGGAGCAAGTGATTAGCCGCGAGACCGGATACATCCTGACGGACTTGATGCGCAGCGTGGTGAAGGAAGGAACCGGCGCTCCCGCTCAGAGACTGGGCAAACCCGCAGCCGGGAAGACCGGAACCACCAACGATTCGTTCGACGCTTGGTTTGCCGGCTTCACCCGCGATCTGGTGACCGTAGCTTGGGTGGGTTACGACTTGAATCCCCATCCTTTGGGCCGGTACGAGACCGGAGGCCGTGCCGCGTTACCGATCTGGTTGGGCTACATGAAACAGGCCGTGGCAGGCGTTCCGCAGCCCGAGTTCGAGCCACCTCCTGATCTGGACCTGGTGCGACGCCGCGTGGACTTGAAGACTGGAAAGCTCGCGTCGTCGGGAACGCGCACGGGAGCCGAGATGTGGTTTCGGCGCGGGACCGAGCCGGTCGACGCGCAGCCGGAAAAGAATCAGGTCGACCCCAACCGTTCCTTTATGCAGCTTCCCAACTGATCTCCGAAGCCTGCTTACATTCTCCTCGCGGCGACGTCGAAGAGGCCAATGGGCAGAGCGCGAAGGGCGCGCGCCGCTAACGCCATGGGCCAGGGGAATGCGAACACCGCATCACCCCGGAAGATCGCTTCTCCAATCTTTGCGACCGCGTCCTCGGTCTCCATCAAGAACGGCATCTTGAAATTGTTCTTCGCGGTCATCGCGCTTTTCACATAGCCCGGGTGAACGCTGGTGACCTTCACCTGGGTCGACTTCAAATCCACTCGCAGCCCTTCCAGGAACGTGGCCAAGTAGGCCTTCGATGCGGAGTAAGCGGCAACGCGAGGAAAGCCTCGAAAACCTGCTAGCGACGAAATCCCGACAAGATGTCCCCGGTTTCGCTCGACCATCCGCGGCAGAACCGCGCACAGGGTCGCGGATGCGCCCATGACATTGACCTGGATGGTGCGCTCGACATGCTCCCATTGGCAGCGCTTCGCTGGCGTATTAAAGCCCACGCCCGCGTTGGCGACTACCAGGTCCAAACCGCCGCAGGCGGAATCCAGCTCTTGAATCTGCTGAAGGGTTCCCCGTGCATCGACGACGTCCATGACGACGGGCTCCAACTGTCCTGAAGCGGATTGAATCTCCGCCTGGAGCGCCTTGAGCGCCTCCAGCCGGCGGGCGCCGGCAAAGACCTGAATTCCCTTTCGCGTAAACCAGGCTGCCAGAGCCCGGCCGATGCCGCTCGAAGCGCCCGTAATCAGGGCGGTCCGGTACACCCCGTTCCTTGTCTTCATCCGAACCCCTAAAGCTGCGGCCAGTAAGGTCGCAACGCCTCCCGGCCCCGGCGCACTGCAGAGTAGCCCGATATCGATGCATCGGCCGGAAATTCGTCATAGCGGCCGGTCATGACTTCCAGGCAGCCGTGAACCGACTGCGCGGTAGCGTCCAGATCGTATCCGCCCTCGAGGAAAAGGATCAGTCGTCCGCCGCAGGTTTCCTTTGCGAGTTGAAGCATCATGCTGCACATCGCGGCAAAGCCTCTTTCGGTGACGTTCATACCGGCAAGCGGATCGGCGCGGTGCGCATCGAACCCGGCCGAAACCAGCACCAAGTCGGGGCGAAACAGAAATCCCATCGGAAGGAACAACTCATGGAACGAGGCGCCGTAGTCCGCGTCGATGCGGCCAGCTGGGAACGGGCAATTGACCGTGTAGCCGGCACCGGGTCCACTTCCGAGCTCTTCGGTAGCTCCAGTACCCGGATAGAAGGGGTATTGATGCACCGACTGGTACATCACGTCTCGGCGAGCGTAGAAGAAGTGCTGGGTTCCGTTTCCGTGGTGCACATCCCAGTCGTGGACAAGCACCCGTTCCGCGCCCAACCGAAGCGCCGCCTCGGCGGCAATCGCCACATTGTTAAACAAGCAAAAACCCATCGCTCGATTGGCCTCGGCGTGGTGACCTGGAGGCCTAACCAGGGCAAACGCGTTATCGGCTTTTCCGCTCATCACGTCCTCGACTGCGTTTACGGCTGCGCCGGCCGCCAGCACCGAGGAGTCGTAGCTCCTAGGTGAAATGTGGGTGTCGGGATCGAGTTCGGCCGTCTGTCCGGCCAAGGCCTTCAAGTGAGCCCGGTAGCTTGGGGTGTGGACATACCCCAATTCCTCCTCGGTGGCCTGCCGAGGCCGGCAGCGCTGAGTGCCGGGCAACGGATTGCGCTCCAGGACCTCGATAATCCGCTCCAGGCGCGCGGGGCTCTCGGGATGATGCAATCCGGGTTGATGCTCCAAAAACAGCGGGTCAAAAAATACCGAGGTCATTGTCTCACCATGCTTGCTCGCGCTGTTTTACCTCCCGTACAGTGATCGGGCGCTTGCCCCCAACCATCCACAGGCTTGGCCTCAAGTGGGCGATCTTCAGCTCGTTCACTCTCGCTCTTTTGATCATCTTAGGCGCCCTGTATTTCATTGTGCCGAAACAAGTGGAAATCTACCTCCTCCACCGACTGGAACAGCGAGCGGATGCCGTGGCGCGGGAAGTGAAGCGCCGGATCAACTTTCGAGGCGGCACCGAATTCAACGACGCCGCCTCCCGCACCATGACCGAGGTGGCCGAGGCGGAAAAGGACGTCCGACGGATCCTCCTGGTCTCGCCGGATGGGCAAGTCATCGCCAAGACCTACGGCGGCGACGTTCGAGAAGTGGAGTCGATCATCGAGCAATTCAACGCCGCCAATCACCCCGTGCGGATGCAGCTACGCAACGGCGACTTGCTGGTGAGCTCGCAGGTGTTTGCGAGCTCCGGTCAGGGCACCGGCTACCTGTTGGTTGAGATGGAGCGCGAAAGCGTCGATCAAGTCCTTTCCGAGCTGCGGAAGACGGTTCTAGTCGCCCTGCTGATCGGCTGTGTTCTTTTCGTGGGGCTGGTGTGGCTGATTTCCCGGGTCTTCATCCTTCGCCCGCTGAACTCGATGATGCTATTGGCGTCGCGGCTTTCCGAGGCCGACCTCACCGGACGCGTCGAGAGCGCAAGCCCAGACGAGCTTGGACAGCTGGCCGAAGCCTTGAACCGGATCGGGGATGGCCTGAGGACCACCTTGGGACGGGTGCGCGGAGTGGCCGAGGGCGTCGCTCAGGTGATCGAGCAGATTTCTCGCACCGGGAATGCGGTCTCAGAGGGCGCGGTGACCGTTTTTTCTCGCGTGGAAGAGACTTCGAATCTGATGGCCGCTGCCCTTGACTCGCTGCGCGGCATCGCCGCGAACGCCGAAGCGCTCAATCACAACGCGCAGGCCAGCTCGTCCTCGGTGGCCGCGATGGCTAAAACCAACGAAGAGGTGGCCGACAACATTCAGGCCATGGCCAGTTCCGTTGGGGAAACCACCTCCGCCATCGAGGAGATGACATTCACCATCAAGGAGGTGGCGAAGAACATCGAGAATCTGACGGCTTCGATGGAGCAGACTTCCAGCTCAATGCGGGAAATCGACATTTCCATAAACCAGGTCGAGGTCAACGCCACCGAAACCGCGAAGCTCTCGGAGCAGGTTTCCAGCGACGCCGAGCGAGGCGTCGAGTCGCTTCAGAAGACGCTCACGGGAATCGACAAGATCAAAGAGTCCTCGCGCACCGCCGCCGAGGTGATCGAGAACCTGCGCAAGCGGATCTCCGAGATCGGCAACATCGTCGATGTCATCGACGAGGTCGCCGACCAGACCAATCTCTTGGCGCTCAATGCCGCGATCATCGCGGCACAGGCGGGCGAGCACGGCAAAGGCTTCGCGGTGGTCGCGGAAGAAATCAAGGATTTGGCGGAGCGAACCGGAGCATCGACGAAGGAAATCTCTGAGCTTATCGAAGGCGTCCAAGGGGAGTCCCGCAACGCGGTGGCGGCGATGGATCAAGGAGTCCGCAACGTCGACGAGGGTGTTCGCCTGGGCCGTGAGGCGGAAAGCGCTCTGAAGAAAATCTTTGAGTCGGCCAACAAATCTACTGCCATGGTGAAGGCGATCGCTCGAGCCAGCGTCGAACAGTCGCGCGGCTCGAAGCAAGTGACCTCAGCGGTACAGAAGATCGCGGAAACTGTTCAGGAAATCAGCCGGGCATCCAGTGAGCAGGCGAGGGGGTCCGAACAGATCATCAACAGCGCTCAGAGAATGAAAGCGCTCACCAGCAACGTCCAAAGCTCCGGGCAGGCTCAAGCTCAGGCTTCGAACCAAATTACCCAGGCTCTCGAGAGGATCAACGAGATGGTCAACCATCTCAGTAAGGCTCAAAAAGAGCAGACCAAGGGAAGCGACCAGGTGCTGCGCGCGGTTCAAGCGATCAAGACAGTCGCCGACCAACAGACCAAGTCGGTGCAGCAGCTCGAACAGGCGATCGAAACCCTTCAGAAGCAAGCTGAAGTGTTACGAGGCGAGGTCCGAAGATTTCGAGTCTAGCCGGCCCAGCAGGCCTGCGGGCGCTCTCAGTTGCGGCGATTGCCCCCGGCGCGATAAAGCAAATGCATCATGTTCAACATCGGGGCGGCTGAGCTGGCAGTCATTTTCGTGGTGGCCCTGCTGCTGCTCGGTCCGGACAAGCTGCCCGAGCTCGCGCGTGGAATCGGCAAATTCATGCGCGAGTTCCGTCGCCAAACCGACGACGTGCGCGGGATGGTGGAGCGCGAGTTCTACCAGCTGGATCAGGACATCAAAGAAGAGCCGCCCAAGGCGAAGTACACCGTCCCGTCAATCAGACCGCCTGCGAACGGAACACCCTCGCTGCCGGATTCCTCGCCCGAGACGCAGCCCGAGTCGCCCAGTCAACCGTCGCCTGATTCGATGGCTTCATCGGCTCCCAAACCGGTGAGCCCACAGCCGTTGCTGGATCCAGACGGCATTGGTGCCGACCCGGCGGCGCCCTCAGAACCCGTGTCCGAAAGCCCCCACGTCGAAGACAAGGCCCGGATCTAGGAAACCCAAGCACCGTGGAAAACAACGGCGAACTCCGAATGAGCCTGATGGGTCACCTGCAAGAGCTGCGAAAGCGGCTGCTGCGCTGCGTGATCGCCGTACTGCTCTTAGCAGTGGTATCGCTGGTCTACTCGAAGCGCATTTTCGCGGTCTTGATGCAACCGGTGCTCAACGCGTTGCCCGCTTCCTCGCGCTCGCTGATTTACACGTCGGGGATTGAAGAGATCAACGTGCTGATGAAGGTGGGCCTCTACTGTGGCCTGTTTCTGACCACGCCGGTGATCTTGAGCCAACTGTGGGGATTTGTGGCCCCTGGCCTCTACCCCAAGGAGCGGAAGTTGGCTGCGCCGTTCGTCCTCTTCGGTTCATTGGCATTCTTGGTGGGCGCCCTGTTCTGCTATTTCGGGGTGCTTCCCACCGCCTTCCAATACCTGCTCAACG
>Ga0126369_10001342_pt1 | contig 16924 bp, 13 predicted proteins | sample PanSoiMetaPlot_1_FD_109646 | JGI IMG/M metagenome (GOLD analysis project Ga0126369, IMG submission 109646) | Tropical forest soil microbial communities from Panama - MetaG Plot_1 | ecosystem: Environmental > Terrestrial > Soil > Tropical forest > Bulk soil | place: Panama | collected 2016-02-17 | reverse complement strand
GCGCCGTTCGGCGCAGCTGCCTGGGCAGTCTATGCGAAGACCTGTTGCACTTCGCGCGCCCAGTGCCCGATTCACGGGCATCACCATTCGCAAACGTCCGCAAGCTCCGGGCACGCCATGGACTGCGGTCATAACATGACGGCCATGGGGCAGTGCAGCATGTCTTGTTGCCACAATCCTGACCGGCCGACGGTTGCGCCCGCCATTTTTGTGCTTCCGGCCCCTGTCAGGGTCTCCGTCGCCGCGAACTTTGAGCCATTGATCGCTTTTTCCGCTTCACAAAGCTCTGTCCGTTCCTCGGAGCCTCTCTCCCCTCCTCCGCGATTCTCGTGGCGAGCCGCTTGAACGGCGGCGAGTCCCTTCCCATTCGCTGATTCATCTGTTCCGCGCATTTTTTCGCGCGTCCAGTTCGTTTAGAGGAAAACAAATTTCATGCGACGCATTTTATTTTTTGCAGTTTTCTCGTTCATCGCCGTCGGTGCGTTCGCCACAGTTTTCGGCAGTGTCCGGGGTATCGTTCACGACCCCCAGCACCGCCCTGTTCCGGAGATCCAAGTAATCCTCAAGGCGCTTGCCTCTGACTATTCGCAAACCACCCAAACCGACGCCGCCGGGGAATTTCAGTTCGACGCGGTCCCGCTTGGCAAGTACGTCGTCAACATTTCCGACCCGACCTTCGTGGCCGACGAACAATCGGTCACCGTGCTCTCAGGCACTTCTCCGATTCTCCATCTCGAACTAAAGATTCCTTCGCAGAATCAGACGGTCACCGTTTCGGCCGATACGGGTCAATCGGAAACCGTCACGCCATCGAGTTTGGTCGATCGCTTGCAGATCCAGGGAACACCGGGGGCTTCGCGGTCCAACAGCCTCGCGATGATTACTGATTTCGTTCCAGGCTCATATCTCACGCACGACCAGCTTCACGTTCGGGGCGGCCATCAGGTGAGTTGGCTGATTGACGGCGTCTCCATCCCGAATACGAACATCGCAAGTAACGTAGGTCCCCAAATCGACCCCAAGGATATTGACGCGCTCGAAATCCAGCGCGGCAGCTACTCCGCCGACTACGGAGATCGCACCTACGGTGTCTTCAATGTCGCTCCCCGCACAGGGTTCGAACGCAACAACGAAGCGGAGCTGATTCTAAGCGCGGGGAATTTCTATCAGACCGACGACCAGCTTAACTTCGGCGGGCACTCCAACAAACTCGCTTACTACGCCAGCGTCAACGGCAATCGCAGCAATCTTGGGCTTGCGCCGCCCACGCGAGCCGTGATTCACGACGCCGCCAACGGCTTTGGCGGTTTCACTTCGCTCATCTACAACGCGGATCCCCAGGACCAGTTTCGCCTCGTCGCACAGTCTCGTCGCGACTTCTACCAGGTTCCGTATGATCCCAATGACCCAAACGTACAAGGACAATTCCTCCATGATGCCAATCGCGAAAGCGATTCCTTCGCGATTTTCTCCTGGGTACGGACGCTGAACCCCGGCCTGGTGCTGACAGTCTCGCCCTTCTATCACTACAATTCCGCGAATTACGTAAACAGCCCACAGGACTTCCCCACTTCCGCAACGCAAGACCGTGCCTCCAACTACGAAGGCGGCCAAGCCACCATCTCCTGGGTCAAAAAGCGCAACAACTTGCGAGCAGGACTCTTCGGCTTCGCTCAGCAGGACGCACAAACATTCGGCTTGGTGTGCCACGACCCAAACCAAACCCAATGCCAGGGCTCGCCAAACAGTCCGCTATCTGAAACTGACAACCCCTCCGGCAGCCAGCTCGCCGTTTATGCGGAAGATCAGTTCAAAGTTGCTTCTTGGCTCTCCATCGACGCCGGGGTGCGGCAGACCCATTTTTCCGGCGGCGTGGTGGAAAACGCCACGAGCCCGCGCTTCGGCGCCTCGTTACGCATTCCCAAAGTCAACTGGGTTTTCCGGGGTTTCTACGGCCATTTCTACCAGGCGCCACCTCTGCTGACAGTTTCCGGACCGCTACTGCAGCTGGCCACGAATCAAAACCTGGGTTTTGCCCCACTCCACGGCGAACGCGATGAGGAACACCAGTTCGGCCTAACCATTCCCTTTCACGGCTGGACGCTCGACGCCGACAACTTCCTCACACGCGCCACCAATTACTTTGACCACAACAATTTCAATAACTCCGAACTCTTTATCCCCATCACCATCGAAGGCGCTCGCGTCAGCGGCTGGGAGCTCACGCTGCGTTCGCCGCGCATTCGCGGCCGCGGGCAGGTTTATTTGACCTATTCCAACCAGCTTGCTCTTGGCTGCGGTGGTATCAACGGCGGCCTCAGCGATTTTTCCTTTGGCGGCGGCTGTGGCCTTCTTGACCATGACCAGCGGCACACCCTGCACCTCGGCAGTCAGGTCTCTCTGCCTTGGGGGCTCTCGGCTTCAACGGATGTCTATTACGCCTCGGGCTTCACGAACGGCGAAGGAACGCCCATGGCCCCCGGTGACCATCTCCAGCCGCACACCACGTTTGATCTCTCGTTAAGCAGAAATTTCGGCGAACGCTTTTCCGCCAACGTGCAGGCCATCAACGTTGCCAATCGCCGGGTGCTCCTCGACAATAGCTTTACTTTCGGCGGCACGCACTATCTCCACCCGCGCGAAATCTTCGTCGAACTGCGCTACCGCTTTCACTATTGATTGGCGGCGGCCTTGCGAATTTCCTGGAATCGCTTCATCACCCATGCGGGCGGGTCCGGATCGTGCTCGTAGTCGGCCTTTTGGCCGAAGTGAACTCTCCATCGGTCGAGCCATGAAATGCCCGCGGTGCCGATGAACCGGTCGGGAGTGGCATACGCGGGATCGCCAAGCGCCTCGTCGAGGGTCACAAACTGGTAGCCGCGCTTCTCTAGGAAGCGGAGCAGCTCGTCCAGCGTCTCTGTATTGATTTGGTTGTCGTGCATCAGGAAAATCTGCGGAATTTCGCGTCCAAAGAGTTTTCTTGATGCATCTTCGAAGTAAGCAAACTCAGTTTGTGCGAATTCGAGGTACTCCCGTTTCGTTTGCTCGGTCAGCTTGGTGTCTTTCTGCATCGTCGCTTCATGGAGGATATCGTTGAACATGTAATCCGCATTGTCCACCGTGACCGGCGCGTTTTTGTATCCGCGGCTCTTCAAGAAAGCCTCGAACGCCTCCTTGAGTTCCGCCGTTGGTCCGGTGAAGAGGTACGGATACCGAAAGTACCGCTCGGGCTTACTCACGGCTTTCAGCAGCGACCGCGTCGTCACTTCTCCGCGAATCGTTTCGTCCTCCATTTCCTGCAACGAAACCTGATTGAAATTGGCGTGCGAATAAGTGTGGTTCCCGAGCTCGAATCCTGCGTCAATCCATCGTTGCAAAAGCGCCGTGCGAGCATCCCGCTCCCCCGCAACGTGCAGCCTCTTCTCGTTGACAAACCCAATCGCTGGAGCGTGATGCGCCTTCAGGATGGCCGGAATCGTCTCGTTATACCGCTCTAGTTCCGTTAAATTCCCGTTTGCCGTGGGCGTCGCTGGAATCGCCCCCGGCAAATCATCCACGGTAATCGCCACGCGCCTCTCGGCTTGCTGGCCCCTCACGGTTTCGCCTTCTCCCATGCTAAGAAACATGGAGGCCGCAACTGCAAGCAATAGAATGGAAGAACCGAGCAGTTTGTGAGTCATTTGGCCGTCATCCCCCGCTAAATTTTTGCCCTTCAACCATACCTTATTCATCTGGAGCCGGACGGTGTTTTGCCAAAAAGTGTTACACTACCGAAATTCAAAGGCGATGGAGTTCGCCATAACCGGGCCTGGCTCACACGGCTCTGATGACTCCTGGTAGCTTGCCCCAGCGATGTGGGGCTCTCGGCGCCAGGAGTTTTTTGTTAATGGTTAGGTGCCAGGGCCTTTGCGACCACATCGTGCTCCTCTGGCTCGAGAGATGGAGACACTTTGCAACTGTTGCTGATTGCCATCTTCGGCGCGATCGGAACGCTCGCGCGCTACGGCTTGCAAGGCCTCGTGCAGGTTCGCGCCGGAAGCGCTTTTCCTTACGGCACGCTCGTCATCAACCTGAGCGGTTGCTTCTTTCTCGGTTTGATCGGCCAATTCACAATGAATCGCATGGTGCTTTCTCCCGACTGGCGGGTGGCCATCACCGTCGGCTTCTTCGGAGGGTATACAACGTTCTCGAGTTTCGGCTGGGAGACGGCGAAAATGCTGGAAGACGGCGAGTGGCTTCGCGCGACAACGTATGTAGGAGCCAGCGTTATCGCGGGATTGTTGCTGTCCGTAGCAGGCATCCGCCTCGCCAATAAATTTTAGGTTGGCTGCTGGCAAAACGCGGGCGAGAATCACAAGTCACTAATCACGAGTCATCGGTCACGGGGTTTTATGCCGCACCAAAAATTTGAAGGTGAACGCACACTGATGCGCATTCACATCGGGGAGTCCGACAAGTGGCACGGCAAGCCGCTACACGAAGCGATTGTCGAATTGCTGCGCAAGGAAGGCTTCTCTGGCGCAACCGTTCTTCGCGGTGTCGCGGGCTACGGCGGCTCGAGCGTCTACCACACCGACAAAATCCTTCGCCTCTCGCAGGACCTGCCCATCGTTCTCGAGGTCATCGAATCCGCCGAGCGCATCGAGCAAATCCTTCCCCGGCTCGACGAAATGGTGGACGGCGGCCTCATCACTCTTGAAAAAGTCCGTGTCATCCTCTACCGCCCTGCGAAGAAGTAATTTGGAGTGCGGTTTACCTCTGAGCGTAGGCGAAGGGCAGCCCGGCTGCCGCATTTTGTCGGCAAATCCTGAAGCGCCCTCGATACGAATCGGAACCATTGCGAAGTTCGGCTCTGAACTTTGAAGAGGAAAGCGACGCCTGTAAACTGCTTCCTCATGCCAGAAGCCGCAGAAAAGCAATCCTGGCTTAGCCACACTGTGCTTGGTGTTGGCCTCACCAGCCTGTTCAGCGACTGGAGCCATGAAACGGCGACCGCCGTTTTGCCCGCGTTTCTCGCCGCGATTGGCGCTGGTCCCGCCTGGCTCGGCGCGATTGAAGGCGTCGCCGACGGACTATCGAGCTTCGCCAAACTCATTGCTGGCCACTATACGGATCACCTAAAAAGCCGTAAGCCGCTCGCCGTGTTTGGCTACGCGTTCACCGCGCTTTGCACGGCTTCCTTCGGCCTGGCTACGCAAGCCTACCAGGTGCTCCTTGGCCGTGCGGGAGCCTGGCTTGGCCGCGGCGTGCGTTCGCCTGCAAAAAAGGCCCTGCTTGCTGCAGATGTTCCTCCTGGCGCGTACGGGCGTGCGTTTGGCCTCGAGCGCTTGATGGATACTCTGGGCGCCATCGTCGGCCCGCTCACCGCGCTTTGGCTTCTCGAAGTAACCAACCATTCTTACTCCAGAGTCTTTTTCTGGACACTCCTCCCCGGCCTCGTCGCGGTCGCATGCTTTTGGCTACTCGTGCGCGAACGGCCGTTCACCGCTCGCTCAAAGCGCTCCTTCCTTCATGGGCTTCGAGATCTCCCCAGTCCCTTCCGGCGTTTACTCGTCGGCGTTGGTATTTTTGGCGCAGGCGACTTCTCCCATTCCCTACTGATTCTCTACGCTTCCCGCATGCTCGCGCCCGGGCACGGCCTTGCACGCGCCGCCAGCCTCGCAGTAGGACTCTACACGCTCCACAATGTTTTCTACGCCGGCTCAGCCTACGCGAGCGGCTGGCTCAGCGATCACGTCCCAAGGCGCAAAGCAGTGCTCGCCACTGGTTACGCGCTTGCTGGCGTAACCGCGATTCTCCTTTGCACGGGAATACACTCCCTGCCCTTGCTAGCCTTGGTATTCATTCTCGCCGGCCTTTATATCGGCACGCAGGAAGCGCTCGAAGATTCGCTTGCCGCCGAACTCGTGCCCCAGGAGCAGCACGGCATGGCTTTCGGCACACTGGCTGCAGTTAATGCAGCGGGTGACTTCGTCTCGAGCCTCCTGGTGGGCTCGCTCTGGAGCGCCTTCAACGTGCAAACTGCCTTCGCCGCCTCCGCCATCCTCTTCTTTGCCGGAGCCCTCCTCATCCTCCGCCTGCGCACCCCGTCCTGATTTGCTCTTGCGCCGCGGCAAGCAGCATGGTACTTTGGCGAACAAAAGGCGAATCTATCGCCTGGAGCGAACGTTTTTTGGAGGGTTTTGCTTGCCGGAATCGCTGGCAGTCCGAAGGGCCGGGGAATCACGCGTCATCGCGCGCGTCCAGGAAGTCCTGGACGGCTTGGCCTCGCGCGACCGCCATGGAGGAATCCTCACCGCAGTCCGCCACTTCCCTGCGCGTGAAGCCGAGTGGGCGGACTTCCCCGCATGGGTGAATGCGAACCTGGTTTCGGCTTACAACCTGAAAGGCGTTCGCCGACTTTATTCACACCAAGCGGCGGCGGTGGAAGCGGTGCATGCCGGGAAAAATGCTGTGATTGTCACGCCCACCGCTTCCGGGAAAACGCTTTGCTACAATCTGCCGGTGCTGAACGCGGTTCTGGAGAATTCCGACGCCCGCGCGTTCTATCTCTTTCCCACGAAGGCGCTCGCGCAGGATCAACTCGCGGAACTCTATGACTTGAATCAGCGGCTCGAAAACTGCTTTGGTGTCTTCACCTATGACGGCGACACGCCCGCCGACGCGCGCAAAGCCATCCGCGAAAAAGGCCACGTCGTGCTCACGAACCCGGACATGCTTCACACCGGGATCCTGCCACACCACACGCGCTGGACGCGGCTCTTTGAAAACTTGCGCTACATCGTTCTCGACGAACTGCACACCTATCGCGGCGTTTTTGGCAGCCATCTGTCGAACGTTCTGCGGCGATTGCGCCGCATCGCGCGGTTTTATGGACGCGAGCCGCAATTCATCTGCTGCTCTGCTACGATTGGCAATCCCGGCGAACTGGCTTCACGCCTGCTCGAAGCCGACGTCGAAGTCCTGGATTCCAACGGCGCGCCTAGGGCGGAGAAGACGTTCGTTTTCTATAACCCACCGCTGGTCAATCGCGCGCTGGGCATCCGCCGCAGCTACATCAACGAATCGGCGCGGGTTGCGCAGGAATTCCTGCGTCACGATCTACAAACGATCGTTTTCGCGAATTCCCGCCTGAATACGGAGATTCTTCTCACCTATCTGCAGCAGGCAAATCCGCAGTTACCGGGCACGCCGGAAAAGATTCGCGGCTACCGTGGCGGGTACTTGCCAAACGAGCGGCGGGAAATCGAGCGCGGCTTGCGCGACGGAAAAATCCGAGCGGTGGTCTCAACCAGCGCCCTTGAATTGGGAATTGATGTCGGCTCGCTCGACACGGTGGTGATGGCCGGCTATCCCGGCACCATCGCTGCGACGTGGCAGCGCGCCGGCCGTGCGGGACGCCGCAGTGGAAGCTCCTGCGCTGTGCTCGTGGCTTCTTCCGCGCCACTCGATCAATTCATGGTGCGCCATCCGGATTATTTCTTTGGCCGCACACCCGAGCACGCATTTATCCAGCCGGACAATCTGGAAATCCTCATCAATCACCTGAAGTGTGCCGCGTTTGAATTGCCGATCGGTCCCAAGGAAGAGTTCGGCGGCGTAGATCTGCCGGATCTTTGCGCGCGGCTTGCCGAGGCGGGTTTTCTGCACCTTGCGGGAGGGAACTATCACTGGATGCACGAAGCCTACCCGGCCGATACCATCAGCCTGCGCTCCGTAACCAGCGACAATTTTGTGATTATTGACATCACCGGCGAGCCGAATGTCATCGGCGAAATTGATTTTCCCAGCGCGCTGGTTTTTGTCCACGAAAAAGCGATTTATTTGCATGGCGGACAGGAATTCTATGTCGAGCATCTCGATTTCAAAGAACGGAAGGCTTACGTGAAACGCGTCGACGTGGACTATTACACGGATGCGGTGCGTTCGACACAGGTGCGCATACTCGAAATCGCCGTCTCGGAGAGCCGCAAACACTCCGCGTCTTCCATCCTGAGCCCGCCTGCGCACACAGGCGAAGCGAAGGATCTCAACCCAAGTTCAGCGAAAGGCGCATCCACGAACTCCCATGCGCATGGAGATGTTTTGGTGCGCTCGCAGGTCGTAGGTTTCAAAAAAATCAAATTCTTTACCAACGAAACGATAGGCGACGGAAAGCTCGAATTGCCGGAAAACGAAATGCACACGACGTCTTATTGGATCACGCTCGAAAGGCCCTTGCTCGTGTCCCTTCCCTTCTCCATTAGTGAACGCCAATCGGGCATGTTTGGATTGCTCCACGCGCTCGCATCCGTCGCCACTTTGCTTTTGATGTGCGACCGGCGCGATTTGGGCACGGCCATCGGCGAGCGCCCGCCTTCCCCGGAAGAGGAAATCGATGCCATCGTGACCATGCGCATGGAGGATGCCGTTTCCTCGAATGCCCGCGAATTCTTCGAGCCCAACCTCTATCTCTACGACGCGTATCCCGGCGGTATCGGTTTTTCCGAACCTCTTTTTCGCGCTCACGACCTGCTGATGGAGAAAACGCGCGAGCTGGTTTCTTCCTGCGAATGCGAAGAGGGTTGCCCTTCCTGCGTCGGCCCTGCGGGCGAGCTCGCGCCCCGCGCCAAAGAGGCTGCTCTCGCCATCCTCGACCGGTTGTGTGCGTAGATGCCGGCAACCGCTGACAAATACTCGCGATTGGCCGCGCTGAAGCCAGCGAGGACCGTTACGCCGCGTGCGAAGCAGACCGCGCTTCGCGCTCCAGGCGACGAAGATATGCTCGGCAAACTCGTCGGAGCAGGCATTGCGGGAAATCATTTTGGCGAACATCTTGCGGTGCGAAACTGGTTTTCCACTCCGGAATACGTCAAGCCGTCAGCCGTCTCTCTTGAACTGTTGTCACGGTCGCGAGACGAGACCATATCGCGAAAGACCCGCGCGGCCCTTGACGATCCCTCAAAATGGCTCTTCCTTGATACGGAAACGACTGGCCTCTCTGGGGGAACCGGCACGTACGCGTTTCTCATCGGGCTGGCCTGGTGGGATGCCGGGGGACTCGAAGTGGAACAGCTCCTAATGCGCGATTTCACCGAGGAATATTCCCTGCTGCAAGAACTCGCGGAACGCGTTAAAGACCGGCCCGTCCTTGTCACCTTCAATGGAAAGTCGTTCGACTGGCCGCTGCTCGAAAATCGCTTTGCGATGACCCGCTCCATTGCCTCACCAAAGCTCGCAGCGCACCTGGACCTACTGCATCCTTCGCGGGCGCTATGGAAGCTGCGACTGGGTAGCGTGCGGCTCGCGGAACTCGAACGGAGTGTCCTCGACGCGCGGCGGCTCGGCTGGCACCGCGAACACGACATCGAATCCGCGCTAATCCCGCAGCATTATTTCGACTACTTGCGGGGCGGACCGGCCGAACCTATCGTCGGAATTGTGCGGCACAACCAGATGGACCTGCGCGGGCTAGCAGCTCTTTTTTGCAAAATCAGCGCGATGCTCTCCGAATCGACTGGAACTCTTGATGAATGCGAGAGCCTCGATCTGTTCGGGCTAGCGCGTTTCTTGCAACGCCGCGGGGATACGGGCCGGGCGCACACCGCCTGTGCGCAGGCGTTGGCCATCGGATTGCCTGCTGCTATTCGCCCCAAGGCGCAGCGGGAACTGGCACAGATGGCCAAGCGCCGTGGCGAGCACGAGCGAGCCGCAGAAATCTGGGAAGAGATGGTTGCGAATTCTCAAGACGCTACTCACGCCTGCGAGCAACTGGCAATCCATTACGAACGCCGTGTCAGGGACCTACGTCGCGCCCTGGAATACGCAAGATTGGGATGGGCCAGACTCAGACGCGAACGCTTGGGCGCGCTGCCCGGTTCAAGCGATCCTTCTCTGGCGGCACGGTTTGCGCGTCAAGAGATAGCCTTCAAAAGGCGGCTTGCGCGGCTGGAAAGTAAGGAAGGAAAAGCGCCGTCTTCTCCGGCGCAGCGCCGGGATGGTCCGGCGGCTGCGGAGCCGAAGGCCATTCCAGAGCTTTGATAAAAGCATCGAAGAGTTTGCGCGTCCCGCCTTCCATGGTCACACAACTTTCGCCAAAACAGTAAAGAAAGGCATTGCCTTCCGGGGTGTCGAACTGAAAGAAGTTCGGGCGCCGCAGCAGGTTTGAACGCTGAACATGTTTCTTTTCCAGCGCTTCGGAATACTGTCCAAAGAAGCGCGCTGCGTGCTCCTCGCTATCCAGATGCAAACGCGTGACTAGCAGCAGCTTTTTGGTTTCTTTTTGTTCGTAAGTTGCATAACGGTCTCCGTCCCAGGCCGCGGCCAAGGACTTGGCCCGGCCATCGTCCAGAAACTGCTTCAACACTTCCTTCCAGCCAAACTCGCCCAGGATGTTTTCATCGAGCTTCGCCCAATCCTTTCCGAGCATTTTATCAAGCGGCGGCAGCAAAACGGCCGCCGGGGTCTTGCCGGACTTGTAGAACGCCGGATGCAGAATTTGCTGCGTGGAGATGGGAGGCTTTTCAAATACGCCGGCGAGAGCCGGCCATCCACTGTTTTTTAGAACGGCCGCGGAGAAATTCAATCCGCTGATATACGGAAAGATGAGGGCATCTTTCAGAAAGGGCGGCGCGCTTTTCAACGCTGGGGTATTCTGCATATCCAGCTGATCGAACAGCATGGAAGGATCAAACTCCGGCAGATCCTTGAGCGAACGGCCAGTCCCCTGCATAAGGTAGTCCACCATCGCGGCCATGGCACTCTCCTCGAGCACGGCATCGCGCGCAAGTTCCGAGTCTTCATTGGGCCGCGCGGCACGGCTCCACGCTTCAATGTGGAAATGCTGGTCCTCCAGCGCGTGTGTCAATTCGTGGGCCATGACCATGCGTTGCTCATCCGGCGGGCTCCAGTCCGCGATATAAAACTCCCTGGCCTTAGGGTCGTAGAGCCCTTCAATCTGCTCGGTCAGCACATTCACCATGAAGGTGTCTAAGTCAAATCCTTTGGGAAGCAAGCCCAAGGCTTCGGCGGTGCGCGCGTCGGCGTAGCGCTCGGCGGGATTCTTTTCTTCGTTCATCTGCTTGATGACATAGGCACGAATCTCCTCGCGCGATCGCAGGGACTTTTTCAAGGGCGTGAGCAGCTTCAACCCGGTGATCTCGCTCATTTGCTGGAGGACTTCATCAGCGGCTGCGAGGAACTCGGCATTATTGGCCGTTTTGGAGCCGGCACGCGGGGCCACTGCAGAACTATTTTGGGCCTGCGCTCCCAAGCTCAAAAAGCAGCAGGCCAGGCAAAGCCATAGCACCGGGCGAGCGCGCCTTACCCGTTGGGGGGAAGGAGACATAGCAAAGGCAGAATAACAGAATCACGATTCGCGTGCCCCAACAGCTAATCGCGCGGCCAATTGGACACCACTGCGGTGAACGAGGGCTGCGCGTTTTCAAATTGCAATTGAGCCAAGTTCCGTTCTTGTTCCGAATTCTTAACACACTGGTAATTCTGTAGTACCCTGAGCAGAGGCTCCCACCTGGCACGGGGGAAAGAAGAATTGATGCAACCTGGTTTTCGTCTTAGGCAAGCCCGAGAGAAACTGGGCTTGACGTACCGGGATGTAGAGCGCGCCAGCTACGAACTTGCTTCAGTCCGGGGGCGCCCGGACTTTATTCTCCACATCAGCCGGCTGGCAGACATTGAAAACAGAGGTGTCGTGCCGGGCCTGCACAAGCTCTACACCCTGGCAGCGCTCTACCACCTGAGTCCGCTGGAAATCTTTCGCTGGTATGACGTTCCCCTCGAACAGTGTTTCCACGATGGAGCGACTTTCGAGGTCCCGCAGACCCATACCATGGCGCCGCCCGCTTCGTTACGTATTCCCATGAAGTTCGACCCGGCCTTTGATCCTCGCAGGACAGAGCTGCTCTCCCGCATGGTCGAGAAGTGGGGGCATTTTGAAGGTGTGCTCACCAACGGCCATAGCCACCACATCTATGGATACATTGGCAGCAACGACCGGCGAATGATGCCGATCCTGCGTCCCGGCAGCATCGTCCTGGTGGACACTTCTAAGAACAAGGTAGAAGACAGCCACTGGACTACGGAACATGACCGCCCCATGTACTTTGTAGATGTGCGGGCAGGGTATCGCTGCGGATGGTTCTACCAGGACGGAGGGAGACTGGTCATGCAGCCCCACCCTCTGTCACATTGTCTGCCGGAAGCGTGGCGCACCCCGGATGAAGCGGAGATCATGGGCCAGGTTGCGGGGATTGTTACGCGTCTGAATGGCTGGGGTTGCACTGCTCGTGAAGGATTTCCAGCAGCGCACGAAGATTAGAAAAGAAGAGCTCCTTGAGATAATCGGGAGCGTTTTCGGGTAAGAGAACCCGGTAGGGCTCCAATTGGCGCCAGTGGGAAACCACACCCGGGAGTCCCCCTTCCATGCCCGCAAGGCAGTTGCGCAAATCCTCCAATTGCTTCTCCAAAGGCATCTCCAGGATGCGCTCGAAAATCTGCTCGTGACATAACTCCAGCGCCTGCTGAACCGCCTCTTCCGGGTACAGGGCCACCAAGCCCTGGTGCTCATAACGCCCGCTGGATAAATCCCGCAGTGAAGCCACGTACACAAGCCTAGCAAACGGACCGGCAATGCCCGCCAGGGAATTCACCGTAAAGTCCTGAACCACTCTGCGGTTTTGCTGAAGCTTGGTAAGCGTTTGCAAAAGCCTTCCCTGTTCCGAAATCAGAACATTTTTGAGTTCTGACCCCGCGCGGTTCTGGAAGCCCTCATGGTGCAGGTCCAGGAGGGTTCATCCATGAAAAAACTTGTAATTCTGTCGGCAGTTTTTTTACTAGCTGCTTTCATCCTACTGCCCGCAACCGGCAATGGCAAGTACGATGTAAGTAAACCCGTCGTCGCTGACGGCTCACCTTTGCCTTGGCCACCGTTCCCGCCAGGTGGAGGAACCCTGGTCGCTGACGGCTGGCCCTTGCCACTGCCTCCGCCCCCCGGCTCTTATTCGGCAGCTTCCTCTGAAACGCTCGTGGCTGACGGCTGGCCCTTGCCACTGCCTCCTCCTCCTGGCTCCTATGCAGAGAGCACCGAAGTGGTTTAGCATCTTGCGTAAGCCGTCGGTGGCCTTTCACGCAGGACTTTTGCGGCACTTTCGGGCTACCCTAGGCGCGTAATACTCGTACTACCTATCTATTTACTACCTGATTGGGGAATGTTAGTATGCGCGCGGATGCCTGAAGCCCTCACATTCGAGAAAGTCCTCTGGGGCGTTAGCTTTTTCCTGAACACCGGACTCCTGGCACTTCTTGTGTACGGGAAGAAACACCGTGTCCTTCCCTTCTTCGTCCTATACCTGCTCCTAAACTTTTTGCAGGCGATTGTTCTTTTTGGGGCCTACCAGGCTTGGGGATTCTTCTCTCGTGAAGGGATACGAATTGCCTGGACCACTCAGGGTTTGGTCAGTCTGGCTCGAACTGCAGCGGTGGCGGAGATCTGTTATTTGGTGCTTGCGAAATTCAGAGGGATCTGGCGGCTGGCGTGGCGGCTGTTCACTGCCGCAGCCACGCTGGTGGCGCTGAACACCATGGCAACATCGCGAGGCAGCTGGCAGTTTGCAATCCTGAACCTGGACCGCGGCCTTGAACTGTTAATGGCCACGGTAATCGTCCTGCTCTTTCTGTTTGTCAGATACTATGAGGTGGCCGTGCAGCCGTCCATCCGTATGCTGGCGACCGGCTTTTTTCTGTACTCAGCGTTTCGCGTCCTCGATGACTCCATCTTAGAGCGGCTGTGGCACACCTACGGACCACTCTGGAATGTGCTTGGGACCTTAACTTTCCTCGCGACTCTGCTGCTGTGGAGTTGGGCTTTGCGTCAAAAACAGGAACAGACCACACCGGAGCTTCCGTTACTTCCGAAAGATCACTATCGCTCATTGTCTCCCGCGATCAATGTTCGCTTAAAGAACCTGAACGAACGATTGGGCAACTTTTGGGATGCTCAGGGAGAAAAAACTTGAGCCTTACCTTCTATTTCTTCCTGGCAATCATCGGGATTCTCTTCGTGTTATTCGTGTGGTCGCTGCAAAGCCCGAAGAGGCAAGCCCCCTCCGCTGGGCCCCCTTCCGCGATACCACAAGACCTTCAGGGGAGCCACATTTCGCATCTGCCGCAGATCCGGCGCGCGCTGGCGCCGGCGGACTTTGAGTTTGCCTCCAAAAACATTCCACGAGAAGCGCTACGAAGAATGCGGCGAGAACGACGGCAAGTCGCTCTAGCCTATCTTTCTGCGCTGAGGGCCGAGCTTGACAAGCTTCTGCGCACCGCAAGAGTTATAGCCGCCCTTTCTCCTGAAGTTGTCGCCGGCCAAGAAGTCGAACGTGCACTTTTGACGGCAAACTTCTTGTGGCGATATCGCATGACTCGAATGAGCGTGTGGGCAGGCTTCACACCGCTTCCTCAGTTGAATCATCTGAGTGATATGCTGAGTGCGTACAGTATTCACCTGGAAGAGGCCATCCGGGAACTGGGCGAGCGCGCTGCGCTCGTTACCGAGATGGTTTCATCGCCCGATCGGCGCCGCATCCATCCGGTCTAGCAGCAGCTCATCCACGGCTGCGAGCAACTCGCTCACTTTGAAAGGCTTTTGCAGGATCCGGGAATTGTTGTCGCCCACGCGTTCGGCGGCTCCTTCCGAAGGAGCCACGGCGCACATCCAAATGAGCTTGCGCGAGAGGGCTGGCTTGTTCTGGGCAAGCCAACCTTCCAGTCCGCTGCCGGTGGGGCCCTCCGCAGTCTGAAGATCGGCAATGATCACCTCAAAGTTCTCCTGCTCCAGCACGGTCCGTGCTTCTTGCATGTTCCTGGCAGCGTGGACGCGGTGATCGCGCCCACGTAAGAACGTGCTCACAGCTTCCAGAACAGATTCGTCGTGATCCAGCAGCAAGATGTGAGCGCTCCTGCCCGAATCAGCCTTGGGAACATCCAGAGCCGAGCCGAACGCAGTAACTGGCTGACAAGGCAATTCGATGGTGAAACAGGCGCCGCGCGCCGGAACATTTCGCACGCGAATCGTTCCGCCGTGCTCTGTGATGATTCCGTAGCAGATGCTCAGGCCGAGGCCGGTCCCTTTTCCCACGGGCTTTGTAGTGTAGAAAGGATCGAAAACTCTCGAGGGGTCTTTGACGCCGGGGCCACTATCGGTAAATTCGATGACCAGCCGGTCGCCTTCGATTGCGGTTCGGACCCAAAGATCGCCTTCGTTGGAACGCTCCAAGATGGCGTCCACGGCGTTATTGACCATATTAAGAAAGACTTGCTGTAATTGATGAGGGTCGGCGGCCGTCACCGGAAGGTCAGAAGAGAGGTCCAAGTGAACGCGAATGTTGCTCATGCGCAAATCGTAGTCTCGAAGAGCCAGCGTCTCTTCGAGCGTCAGATTCATCTTCACGGGGATTCTTTCCGGCTTGTGCTGGCGGGCAAAGCTCAGGAGGTTCTGGACGATGCGGTGGGTGCGTTGCGCCTGCTTGTAGAGCTTTTCGGAATACTCCACTCCTTGTGGTCCCAATTGGCCGCTCGAGGTCAGCAACTGACTGTAGCCAAGAATGGCGGTAAGCGGGTTGTTCAATTCATGGGCAACGCCTGAAATGAGTTGGCCCACGGCAGCCAGCCTTTCGCTGTGGAGTAGTTGTTCCTGCGTCCGGCGAAGGTTTTCGTAGGCCTGGCGCGTTTCCTCGTAGAGAATCGAGCGATCGATGGCACTGGAAATCTGGCTGCCAACGGCAATCAGCAAGTTCACGTCAGCGGGAGAGAATTCTCGAGGCGTGCGAGTTCCTACGACGAGACCGCCAATCACGCGGTCTTTGGACCACAGAATCACAATGTACGCCGTGGCAATTCCTTCCTTTACTTGGGCATCACGAAAAACGGCAGGCAAAGGCAAACCCTGGGCGGAAATGAAAGTGGCGTGCGCATCCCGGATGTGCTGCAAAAGCTCAGGTTTCACGGGGACCAGCGGAAAGTGCCGGGAGTATTCGGAACGATGGCCCGCGGCGGCAACACGGCGCAACTTTGTCCCGCTCTTATCAAAAAGGTAGAGGGAAGTGGCATCCAAGCTGAAGAGCTCGGCCATTTGCCGCAGCGTGCGGTGGAGCGAATCGCCGAGATCCGGGGATTCCATCAAAGTCTGGCCAATGGAATTCAGCACCATGAGTTCACGGTTGCGCCTGCGAATTTCCAGTTCGGCCTGCTTGCGTTCGGTAATATCCTGAAGAAAACCCTGGTACGCTGTAACATTTCCCGCGGCGTCGCGTACAGTGATCGAGGATTCCAGCATCGTGCGCACTTCGCCGTCTTTGCGGCGCATTTCGAATTCAAAATCCGCTACCGACCCGTGTTCGTTCAACAGCCGTTTGAGCCTCTCGCGGTCGGCGGCGTTCTTGTAAAATGCGCCCGGAATGTCGACTGCCAGCAATTCCTCGCGGGTTTCATAGCCTGACATGCGCAGCAAGGCGTCGTTGAAATCAAGGAAGCTGCCTTGTGGAGTGGAAATAAAGACGCCTTCCTGTACATTGGAAACCAGCGTGCGATATTTTTCCTCGGCCTTCTTTCGTTCGGTAATGTCCTTCAAAACATGAACGGTACCCAAGTCGCGCCCGCTGGAATCCGCGAATTTGGAGTTGGAAGCGAGAAAGAATCCGGGAAGCCACGGGTCGGGATTGTCCCCTTCACCTGCCACTCCTTCGCAATAAGGGCAAACCTTGTAGGCAGCATTTTTGACGGAAAGAAGCTCCGCAACGCTCCAACCGACCATGGCCTCGCGTTCGCGGCCTAAAAGATGGCGCAATCGCTGATTGCTGCGCAGGATGCGCCCTTGTCCATCGTGGACCAGGATGGGGTCGCCAATCGAGTCAAACGTGTATTCCCACTGCCG
>Ga0126369_10001341_pt1 | contig 16929 bp, 18 predicted proteins | sample PanSoiMetaPlot_1_FD_109646 | JGI IMG/M metagenome (GOLD analysis project Ga0126369, IMG submission 109646) | Tropical forest soil microbial communities from Panama - MetaG Plot_1 | ecosystem: Environmental > Terrestrial > Soil > Tropical forest > Bulk soil | place: Panama | collected 2016-02-17 | reverse complement strand
GCTTCGCCGGCCACGTCTGCGCGCGCGCCGCGCCGCTCGCGGCGACGACAACGAGCGCGAGCAATACACGGAGCAGTTTCTTCACGCTCATCTCCGAAGGAATCAGGCGGGCGACGCTTCGCGCACCGCGTCGATGACGGCGCGCAGGTGCGCTTCCGGCGTGGCGACCGGGACGACGCATCCCGGGCCGATCAGCAGCCGCCGCCCGCCAGTCTGGCGGATCGCGTCGCGGACCTGCGCGTCGATGGCCGCGATCGGACCGTCGGCGAGCGTTCGCGTCTCCTCGACGCCGCCGACGAGCAGCTTGGGCGATGTTCCGTGCGCCTCGCCTATCGCGGGCGCGGTCAAGCGGTCGTGCCAGTTGACGAGCTCGACGGGATACTCTGCGAGCAGGTCGAACATGATGTCCTCGCCGTGGAGGTGCAGGAGGTTGAGCCGCGTCTTGCCCTTCAGCGCGGCGAGGAACTCGAGGTCGAAGCGCCGCCCGAAGCGCTCGTATTCCGACGCCGACGCGACGCGGTAGCTCGCGCATTGCGTGGCGAGGAACACGCCGTGCGCGCCCGCGGCGAGCGAGGCGAGCGCGAAGTCGATCGTGACTTCGGTGATGATCCGCAGGCCCGATTCGAGCGCCTCGGGCGCGCGGCGGAGATCGGCGAAGACGCGCTCGCCGGCGAGCTTGCGCGCGGTGGTGAGCGGGCTGAACACGGTCTGCAGGATCGGCGCGCGTCCGCCGAGCTCGCGCGAGGCGAGGCGCAGGGCCTCGATCTGCCTCCCGAGCACGCCCGTGCGCGGATCGAGTCGAGCGAGCTTCGGCCAGTCCTCGGCGCGCGCCACGCCGGGGCGCACGACCGTTCGCGCGCCGTTCGCCGCACCTTGGAACGCCGTCTTCGCGCCCCAGTCCTCGACGCCGTAGGTGCCCGACGGCATGAACTTGACGAGGTCGAAGTCCCACTTGCGCTGCCAGGCGACCATGTGCGCAGCGAGCTTGCCTGGATCGAGATCGTCCTCCGGGAAGTGCCGCCAGAGGCTGATGGGGATTCGGTCGACGGGACGACCGGCGATGGCGGCGTCGAGCCGTTCCCAGTGATCCATGCGCGGATTCTACCGGGCGCCAGTCGGAGGTCCGCGCTAGGGTCGCCGGCCTGGCGCGATAAAGCTCGTGCAGCTTGCGAATCGTCCGCGATGCCGTAGTGACGACCAGGAACGGCAGCGTCGCATGCACGAGGCGGGCGAGTCCCGCACGCAGCATCACGAAGCCGCCGCCGTCCGCCGTCGCGAAATGCGCAGCGTGCGTCTCGCCCACCGACTGGGGATGGGCGATGAAGATCTCCATGATTCGGGGAGTCGATCTTCGTCCCCCATGTCGCCCCGCTTTACGCCTCACTTCGGGAGGCTCGCCGCTGCTGGACGCCTCGCGAAAAGAATACCTTGATTTCCAAGAATTCTCGGAGGGATGGCACATTGCGTGCTACGTTGTTTTTTCTCGAGCTGATGGTCATTCGAGGCCGCTCCGTGCCAAACGTCGTCGGTGGAGGCGATGTGGGCACACAAAAAGGAAGGAGGCGTGCCGTGAAACAACGCTTGGCCGCGTGGTTGCTGTACCTCGTTTGCCTCGTCGCCCCGACGCTCACGCAGGCAGCCCCGTTTTCGAACATCTTCTTCTTCGGCGACAGCCTGTCAGACGGGGGAAACAACTTTCTCGCGCTCGGTGGAGCGACCACACCCGTCCCGATCGCCAACAACTCCTTCGTCCCCACCTTCCCTTACGCGAGCACGCACTATACGAATGGACCGGTCTGGGCTCAGACTTTTGCCGGGGCCTTCGGGTTGACCGCGACCCCGTCGCTGCTCGGCGGCAACGATTTCGCGTTCGGCGGGGCGCGGACCGGACCGCTCACCCTTCCGCCCGGCGATCCGGCTGGCTTCCCGTTCAGCCTTCAGAACCAGGTCTTGTTCTTTCTCGGCGCGCATGGCGGCGTCGCGCCGAGCGACGCGCTCTATGTCATCGCCGGCGGCGGTAACAACGCACGCGACGCGATCACCGCGATCGGCGGCGGGGCGCCCCCTGGCCCGACGATCGCGGCCACTGCTTCGGGCTTCGCGTCGGACATCGGCACGATGCTCGCGCAGCTCGAGGGCGCGGGGGCGGAGCACATCGTGGTCTGGACGGTGCCCGACGCGGGCAAGACCCCTGCTGTCATCGCCGCAGGCGGTTCGGCGGTCGGCACGCTGGTGTCCGGCGCGATGAATGACGCGCTCGAGAATTTCCTCGTCGGCCATCCGATGCTGGCGGATGGCGTCCAGGTCTTCGACCTCTTCGGCTTGCTCCAGGCGGTCACCGCGCCCGGTGCCTCCGTCTTTGCCAACGTCACTGACGCCTGTGCGCGGTTCGTGGTCAGTGCGACGAATTTGGGGGCCTGCGACCCCGAAGAGTTTCTCTTCTGGGACGGGATCCACCCGACCTCCGGGGGGCAGGCTCTTATCGCGAGCGCGATGATCGCCCTCGTCCCGGAGCCGTCGGCGCTGGCCCTCTTGCTCGTGGCAGTCGCCGCGGCGGCGCTCGCCTACCGCCGCCGCGCGCCGGGTGTCAGTGCTTCCCGCCGTAGCCGAACCAGCCGATGAAGAACCGCGCGATCCCGTAGGCGATCCAGATCCGCACGCGCTGGTGGAGCGGTCGCCGGCGCCAGCGCGCGGGTGCCACCGGCCGCGCGCCGTCGATCACCCGCTCGAGCAGGCTCTCGCGCAGCTCCTGCGCGAACTTCCGGTCCTCGACGACGACGTTCGCCTCGCGCATCAGAAGCAGGCTGAGCGCGTCGATGTTCGACGACCCGACGGTCGCCCAGCGGCCGTCGACGACCGCCACCTTCGCGTGCAGAAAGCTCTTCGTGTACTCGAAGATCTGCACGTCGGCGTCAAGCAGCGCGCCGTACAACGCGCGCGACGCGTAGTGCAGCAGCACGTACTCGACCCGCGCCTGCAGCAGGAGAATCACGCGCACGCCGCGCCGCGCCGCCGCGACCAGCGCGCGGCGGAAGCGCGCGCCGGGAAAGAAGTAGGCGCTCGCAAGGATGATCTCCTCGTTCGCCTCCTCGATCGCGGCGAGATAGGCGTCCTCGATGTCGGAGCGGTGGCGGAAGTTGTCGCGGACCAGGAACGCGGCGCGCTGATAACCGCCCGCCGCGGCGTCCGCCTGGGGCGGCGGCGACTCCTCCCACCACTGCTTGAAGTTAGCGAGCGACACGAGCCGCCAGAGGCGGTCGGCCTCGGCCCGCATCGGCGCGACGAGCGGACCCTCGATGCGCACCGCGTAGTCGTACCGCGGCGGCGTGTGCCCGGGCGTGTGCATGTCGTCGATGATGTTGATCCCGCCGATGAACGCGACGCGGGCGTCGATCACCGCCATCTTGCGGTGCAGCCGCCGCAGCCGCCGCTCGCTAAAGTCCCACGGCGAGATGTCGGGGCGGTAGATCGCGAACGACACGTCGGCGGCGAGCAGCCGTTCGCTCAGGCGCCCGAGGTAGCGCTTGACCGTGATGCCGTCGACGATCACGTGGGTGCGTACGCCCTGCGCGGCCGCCTCGGCGAGCGCGCGCGCGATGCGGCGGCCGGCCGCGTCGTCGGCGAAGATGTACGTCTCGAGATAGATCTCGTGGCGCGCGGCCGCGATCGCGGCCTCGAGCGCGGGGAAGAACTCGGCGCCGGAGCGCAGGAGCTGCAGCCGATCGCGGTCGACCAGCTCCATCGCGGAGGCGCTAGTAGAGCGAAAGCCTCGCCGTGAGCATCGCGTGATCGGAGATCCGTGACCACGCGTGCCCGTGATGCACCTCCGCGTGGTAGACGGAGAAGCCGCGCACGTAGATCCGGTCGAGCCGGAAGAGCGGCAGCCGCGACGGGAAGCTCCGCGCCGGACGGCCGCGGTGGTCGCGAAACACCTCGACGAGGCCGAGCTCGGCGGCGAGGCGGTGTCCGGCGCGGTTCCGCCAGTCGTTGAAGTCGCCGGCGACGATGAGCGGCGCGTCCTCCGGCACGAGCTCGACGATGCGGTCGATGAGCGCGTGCAGCTGCTGGCGCCGGCCCTGCTCGAGCAGCGCGAAATGCACGCAAAGGCAGTGCAGCGTGGTGCCGTTGTCGGGAATGCGGACCTCGCAGTGCAGCAGCCCGCGGCTTTCGAAGGGGTGGGACGAGACGTCTTGATTCTCGGCGGCGACGATCGGCAGCCGCGAGATGATCGCGTTGCCGTGATGGCCGTGGTCGTAGATTGCGTTGCGCCCGTACGCGAACTCGCGCCAGACGTCGTCGGCTAAGAACTCGTATTGCGGGCGCTCGGGCCAGTTGTGGAAGCGGCTCGCGTGCCGCTCGTGGCGGCCGACCACCTCCTGGAGGAAGACGATGTCGGCGTCGACCGCGCGCAGCCGGTCGCGCAGTTCGTGCACGAACGTCCGCCGGTTGAACTGCGAGACGCCCTTGCGAATGTTGTAGGTGGCGACTTGGAGGTCCATGACTAGTGCGACTGGCTGGAAACGTCGATTTTATTGGCCTGGCGGCGCGTCGCAAGGGCGGCGGTCACGCTCGGCGCGCCGCTGCACCCCAGCGCTCCGGCAGCATCAGAATCGCGTCCCGGTTCGACCACGAGAAGCACTTTTCCGCCGCCTCGCGCCACGGGAGCCAGAGATGCCGCGAGTGCTCCGCTGGGGCGAGGGTGACCGCGACCGGCCCCGGAATCGTCAGCCCAAAGACGCGCTCGACGTTGTGGGTCACCCCGGGCGGGTATTTCCAGCGCCACTCGCGGTAGATCTCGAAGCGGTTCTCGATGCCCCAGTCGGCGAGCGCGTGCCGCGTCGCGTCGATGCCGGTTTCCTCGCGCACCTCGCGGATCGCAGCCGCGACGTGCGGCTCGTCCTGCCGCGCGAGGCTTCCGGTTACCGATTGCCAGTAGCCCGGCCACGGCGCGCGCTCGAGGAGGAGCACCAGAAGCTCGGGCGTGTGGACGACAACCAGGACGGAGCGGGGGATCTTGTGGCCGGGCTCACTCATCGCGCTCGCCGAGCACCGGCAGATCGAACGCGCGCGCATCGACGCCGTCGATGAAGACCCAGAACGGGATGTCCTCGTCGTAGCAGCTCTCGGCGACGCTGTCGAGCACCTCCAGCGCGCGCTCGAACGTGTCCGGATCGGCGTTCGCGAGGTCCCCGGCGTGCTCGAGCGCGAGCACGACGCCGTTTGGCTGCTCCCACGCGCGCTCGACCAGCACGTCATTCAACGCGTCCCAGTTGTCGCCGAACCACTCGGGGAACGCGAGCCGCTCGCCGACCGTCGCAAGCAGCGCCTGCTTGGTGGTCACCCCGGCGAGGTCGACCACCCAGCGCGCGAGCCCGGCGCGCTCGGCCGCGGCGTCGAGGGCGGCGGCGTCGGGGGGGCGCGCGAAGATCCCGGCCTCGCCCGGGTCGATCAGCAGCTGCTCGTAGTCCATGGGGGTGCTCGTCGCCGGCGGGAGCGATCACTCCCGCACGCGCCGGAACGTCCGATAGTGATCGCCCGTGTAATAGTACTCGCCCGAGGTGCGGGCGTCGCCGCTCTCGCCCGCCCCGGCGACGATCCGCCGCGGGCCGCGATCGTGCGCGCCGGGCGTCGGCACCGTGTACTCGCGGTAATAGCCCCGGCCGCGCGCGGGCAGCCGGTGCTCGAAGTTGCCAAAGACGGCGCCGTCCTGCCTGTACGGAAACGGCCCGCCGCGCTTGATCAGCGCAAGCGTCGTGCGCGCTTCCTGCGGCAGGTCCGCGGCCGGGACTTCCGGAATCGGCTGCGGTCCTTCGCGCGCCGAAACCGGGACCGCCACCGCGAGGAGACAAATGGCGAGGACCGCGGCGCAAGGCGCGCGCGAGGTGCGCAGCGGCGACCGGGCGAGGCTCACGATGAACCCTTGGCCCGCGCCTCGCCGGCTACGTCTTCGGCGGCTCGCGCAGCCGGATGTGCAGCTCCCGGAGCTGGCGCTCGTCGACCTGCGCGGGCGCCTGGGTCAGCAGGTCCTGCGCCCGCTGCGTCTTCGGGAACGCGATGACGTCGCGGATCGACTCGGCTCCGGCCATCAGCGCGGCCAGGCGGTCGAGACCGAACGCGATCCCGCCGTGCGGCGGCGCGCCGTACCTGAGGGCGTCGAGCAGGAATCCGAACTTCTGCCGCGCCTCCGCCTCGCCGATCGCGAGCGCCCGGAACACCTGCTCCTGGACGTCGGCGCGGTGGATCCGCACCGAGCCGCCGCCGATCTCCCAGCCGTTCAGCACGACGTCGTACGCCTTCGCGAGCGCGCTTCCCGGGTCGGACTCGAAGAACCGCTCGTGGCCGTCCTTCGGGCTGGTGAACGGGTGGTGCATCGCGCCCCAGCGCTTTTCCTCCTCGTCGTACTCAAACATCGGGAAGTCGACCACCCACACCGGCTCCCAGCCGCCGGTCGCGAGTCCCTTCTCGTGCCCGATCTTCGTCCGCAGCGCGCCAAGCGAATCGCTGACGATCTTCGCCCGGTCAGCGCCGAAGAAGATCACGTCGCCGTCCTTCGCACCGGTGCGCTCGAGGATCGTCTGCAGCGCATCCGCCGACATGAACTTCACGATCGGCGACTGCAGCCCCTCCTCGCTCGGCTTGGAGGCGTCGTTCACCTTGATGTAGGCGAGCCCCTTCGCGCCGTAGATCGCGACGAAGCCAGTGAAGTCGTCGATCTCCTTGCGCGTGAGGAGGTTGCCGCCGCCGGGAATCCGGAGGCCCGCGACCCGCCCGTCCTTGAGCGTCGCCGCCTGCCGGAACACCTTGAAGTCCACGTTGCGGGCAACGTCGGTGAGCTCGGTGAGTTCGAGTGGCACGCGCAGATCCGGCTTGTCCGAGCCGTAGCGGCGCATTGCCTCGGCGTACGTGAGCACGGGGAACGGGTCGGGGAGCCGGACATCGAGTACTTCCTTGAACACCGTCCGGACCATCTCCTCCATCAGCCGCCGGATCTCGCGCTCGTCGAGGAACGAGGTCTCCACGTCGATCTGGGTGAACTCGGGCTGCCGGTCGGCGCGCAGGTCCTCGTCGCGGAAGCACTTCGTGATCTGGTAGTACCGGTCGAAGCCCGCGATCATCAGCAGCTGCTTGAACAGCTGCGGCGACTGCGGGAGCGCGAAGAACTGCCCGGGGTTCACTCGCGAGGGTACGAGGTAGTCGCGCGCGCCCTCCGGCGTGGATCGGGTCAGCATCGGCGTCTCGATATCGACGAAGCCCTGGGCGTCGAAGTAACGCCGCACTGCCATTGCGACCCGGTGGCGCAGGAAGAGATTGCGCTGCATCGGCGGCCGGCGCAGATCGATCACCCGATGCTGCAGGCGCACGTTCTCGTTCAGGTGCTCCTCGTCGAGCTGGAACGGCGGCGTCGCGGCGGCGTTGAGGATCTCGAGCTCGTGCGCGAGCACCTCCACCTCGCCGGAGGCAAGGTCCGGGTTGCTCGTTCCTTCGGGACGGCGGCGCACGGCGCCGACGACGCGCAGGACGTATTCGCTGCGGACCCGCTCGGCGCTCGCGAACACCGCAGGGCGGTCCGGATCGCAGACGATCTGAACGAGTCCCTCGCGGTCGCGCAGGTCGATGAAGATCACCCCGCCGTGGTCGCGGCGGCGATGCGCCCAGCCGCAGAGCGCGACGCTGCGGCCGACGAGCGCGGTGTTCACCTGGCCGCAGTAGTGGGTGCGCATCGGCAGTCCTTATAGCGGCGGCGCGTGAAGCGCCGCGGGCGCCGCCTTCCGCCGAACGGCACGGGGCACGGCGACTCCCATGGAGATGATGTACTTCAGCGCTTCGTCGACGCTCATGTCCAGCTCGACGACGTCCTCGCGCCGGATCATCACGAAGTAGCCGCCGGTCGGGTTCGGTGTCGTCGGCACGTAGACGCTGAGGTAGTCGCCGTCGAGGTGATTGGCGACGTCGCCGCCGGGCTGGCCGGTGAGGAACGCGATCGTCCAGCTGCCCTCCTGCGGCCACTGGATGAGCAGCGCCCTGCGAAACGCCTGCCCCCCCGGGCGGAACAGCGTGTCGCTCACCTGCTTCACGCCGCCATAGATCGAGTTCACGACCGGGATGCGCCGCAGGAGCGCCTCCCACCACCGCAGGAGCCGCTCGCCGATGATGTTGGAGGCGAGGACGCCGGTCAGGAACACGACGAGGACCGTGAGCAGCAGCCCGAGGCCCGGAATCTGGTGGCCGAAGAGCGTCTCGGGCTGGAACGCCGTGGGCAGGAGCGTGAGCACCTGGTCCATCGACGACACGATCAGGTTCAGCACCCACAGCGTGATGCCGAGGGGGATCCAGACGAGGAGGCCGGTGATCAGGTATCGCTTCAAGGCGGGGAGCCGCGGATGGACGCCGGTAAGGATCCAGGTCGGTGGCCGGGGCGCGGACGGGAGCGCCGCCCGACGCGCGCCCGAGGGTTTCGCCTGTCGGTCTCTAGGCGGCGACGCGACGGCGCGTTAGGAGCACGCGGGACAGGCGCCGGCACCGCAGGCCATGCCCGATCCCTCGGTACCCGAGCCGGAGTCCGGCTTCGAATCCGCGGTCTTCGACCCGGCGTCGGGCGCGGACCCCGACTCCGGCTTTGCGTCGCCGCCCTTCTTCGCGGCGGGCTTCGCCCCGCTGTTCTTGAAATCGGTCGCATACCAGCCCGAGCCCTTGAGCTGGAAGCCGGCCGCGGTCAGGAGCTTCCGGAACGTGGCCTGGCCGCATTTCGGGCAGTCGGAAAGCACCGGGTCGCTCACCTTCTGGAGGTATTCGTTCTGAAACCCGCACGATGCGCAGCGGTACTCGTAAATCGGCATGCCCACCTCTCGACCAGGCGCTTCGCCCCCCGGGGCGTTCACCGGGTGGCCAAAGAAGGCTGCGGATTATACCGGACGCTCCGCTTTCCCGAGGTAAATCGGGCCCTTGCGCCGGGTTTTCAAGCCCGCGGCAGGGGGTGCAGCCCGCGCGCCGTGCCGCCAGGACTGTCGCAACCTCGACGGCGACCGCTCATCACGTGCATGCGGCTTGACGGGGGGCGGTGCTTCGGGCTAAATGACGCCGTCATACTATGACAACGGCATAGACCCGGCGCGGCGCTCCGCTCACCACGCGGGGCCCGCGCGCACCGCGAGCCGAGTGCGGAACAAGCCAGCCCGGGACCCACCGGGCGGACGGGGAGGCCAGCTGCCGGAGGCCCGCAGGCGGGGGCGTCCGGGAAGGAAGCAACAACAGACGATGAGCCTCGACCGAAGCACCCGGTCGCCCGCGCGGCGAGGGAATTTTCCTCGCCCTGGGGCAGCGCCCGCAGCGACTGCGGCGCGACTGGAACCATGCGCTATGTGGCGGCATGCGCGCTTTCCCAACCGTCATGCGAGCCGCGAGCGCGTCCGCGCCCCTCGCTGATCGAGAGGAGCACGCTATGGGCCCCGTCCGAAGCCGTTCGCGCGCGCCCGCCTCCGGCGCCGGGCGCCCCGCCGCCCTGCCGGCACTCGCGGTTGCCCTTGCACTCGCCGGCTGTCTCGGCAGTAGCGGAAGCGGTGGGGGCGGAATACCCGTCACGCAGATGACGAGCACGACGACGACCCCGCCCGGTGCTTCGCCACCGGGCGCCGCCCCGCCGGCCCCGCCGGCGCCGCCCGCAAGCGCGATGCCCGCCGCGCAGCCGACCTCCGCCGGCGACGCGGTGCGTTTCCTGGAGCAGGCGACATTCGGTCCGAACGACGCGACGATCCAGGAGGTGATGAACAAGGGTCCAGCGCTCGCGCTCGAGGAGCAGTTCGCGAGGCCGATGAGTGGCTACGGCACGTTCGTCGACATCGATCCGGACCCGCGGAAAGGCTGCCCCGACGGCTCGCCAGACACTTGCTATCGCGACAACTACACGGTCTTCCCGCTCCAGCGGGCGTTCTTCCAGAACGCAGTGGCCGCGTCCGACCAGCTTCGCCAGCGCACCGCCTTCGCGCTGTCGCAGATCCTCGTCGTCTCCGGCACCGAGCTCGAGACGATGCACGGCGTCGGCTACTACCAGCAGCTGCTGATGAACTTCGCGTTCGCGAACTTCCGCGACCTCATCTACGAGGTCACGCTGAGTCCGGCGATGGGCGAGTACCTCGACATGGTCAACAACCCGAAGCCCGACGCGGCACGCGGCATCGAGCCGAACGAGAACTATGCGCGCGAGCTGCTGCAGCTCTTCACGGTCGGCGAGTGCGAGCTGAACGCGGACGGCACGTGCAAGGTCGACGCGGCCGGTGCTCCCGTTCCCACCTATGACCAAGACACCGTCGAGAACCTCGCGCGCGCGCTCACCGGCTGGACCTACCCGCCGCGGCCGGGCGTCGCGAGCCGGTTCCCGAATCCGCGCTACTACATCGGGCTCATGGCGCCGTTCGCCGCGCAGCACGACACCGCCGCGAAGATGCTGTTCGGCAAGACGATCGCCGCGGGCCAGACGCCAGACAAGGACCTGAACGACGCCCTCGACGTGATCTTCAACCACCCGAACGTCGGGCCGTTCATCGGCCGGCAGCTCATCCAGCACCTGGTCACGAGCAATCCCAGCCCAGCGTACGTGGCGCGGGTGTCCGCCGCTTTCAACAACAACGGGTCGGGCGTGCGCGGCGACCTGCGAGCGGTGCTGCGAGCGATCCTGCTCGACCCCGAGGCGCGCGGCGACGTCAAGGCCGCGGCCGACTACGGCAAGCTGCGCGAGCCGGCGCTGCTAGTGACCAACGTCGCGCGCGCGCTGAACGCGAGCTCGGACGGCGTGTACCTCCTTCAGCAGTCGACGGCTATTGGTCAGGCGGTATTCCAGGCCCCGTCGGTGTTCAACTTCTACCCGCCGAACTACCAGGCGCCGGGGACGGCCCTCGACGGGCCGCAGTTCAAGCTGATGCTGACCGGGACGATCCTCAACCGCGCGAACTTCGCGAACCGGATCCTCTTCGGCGGCAACGTCGGCGCCGACACCACGGTCGCCGGCGCGACCGGCACGCAGATCAATATCTCTTCGCTCCAGGCGCTCGCGGCGACCCCCGACCAGTTGCTCGACCGCCTCAACCTGGTCTTCCTGCACAACACGCTGTCGGCGCCTGCGCGCACGGCGATCCTGACCGCGGTGAACGCGTACCCGGCGACCGACACGGCCGGACGCGCGCGGCAGGCCGCCTATCTCCTCGCGACGTCAGCGCAGTACCAGGTGGAGCAATAGCCATGCAGATCCTGCGTAGAGACTTCCTGAAGGGCCTCGGCGCGATCACCGCGGCCAACACGCTCCCCGGCCTGTCGCTCATGAACGCCTATGCCCAGGCCGCCGGCGACTACAAGGCGCTCGTGTGCCTGTTCCTGTACGGCGGGAACGACGGCAACAACATGGTGGTGCCGACGCAGTCGGCCGAATACAGCGTCTACTCGACCGCCCGCGGGTCGGGCGCCGTCGGCATCGCGCTCGCCCAGGCGAGTCTCGTGCCGCTCGCGGAGGCGAGCGGCACGCGGTTCGGCCTCCACCCAAGCCTCGCGCCGCTCCAGCAGGTCTGGACGAACGGCGACCTCGCGCTCCTGTTCAATGCGGGGCCGCTCGTCCAGCCGCTAACCCGGGCACAGTACCGCGCAAACCGCTCGACGCGGCCGGAGAATCTGTTCTCGCACGACGACCAGCAGGAACAGATGCAGACCGCCATCCCGAACAACAACGCGAACCTCGGTTGGGGCGGGCGGCTCGCCGATCGCGTGACCGTCCTGAACGCGGGCGCGTCCGTGCCGATGAACATCTCGGTCGCGGGCAACGACGTCTTCCTGAAGGGACAGACGACTCCGGCTTATTCGGTGCCGACCGGCGGCCAGTTCGGGCTGAACGGCTTCAACACCTCCGCGCAATCGACTGCGCGCCGCAACGCGATGCAGCAGCTGTTCGCGCTCGACCGGACGAACATGCTCGTGCGGTCCGCGGGCGACGTCATGTCGGGCGCGATCAACGCCAGCACCGCGCTCAACACGGTGGTGAACAATGCCACCTCGGCCGCGGCGCCGGCGTTCGCCGGCCTCAACACCGGGCTCTCGCGCCAGCTGTTCACGGTGGCGAAGATGGTCGAGGGGCGCGGCGCGCTCGGCCTCCGGCGCCAGGTGTTCTTCGTCTCGCAGGGCGGGTTCGATAACCACCAGAACCAGCTCGCAGATCAGGGCAACCGCTTCAACGAGCTCGGGCCGGCGCTCCGCGCCTTCTACAACGCGATCGTCGCGCTCGGCGTCCAGGACCAGGTCACGGTGTTCACGCTCTCGGATTTCGGCCGGACGCTGCGGGTGAACGACGGCGGCTCGGACCACGCATGGGGCAACCATCACCTGATCCTCGGCGGTGCCGTGCGTGGCGGCGCGACCTATGGCACGTTCCCGAACCAGGCGCTCGGCGGACCGGACGACACCGACTCCGACGGGCGCTGGATCCCGACCACCGCGGTCGATCAGTATGCGGCGACCCTCGCCAAGTGGTTCGGCGTGGCGGACGCGGATATCCCGGCGGTCGTGCCGAACATCGCGCGCTTCCCTACGCGCGATCTGGGGTTCATGATGGCGTAGACGCGTGCCAGCGGCCGGCAGCGACGCTGGCCGCAGCACTCGCCCCGGCGGTGAGGCGTAAAAGAACATGATGGAACGACTACCTATGATGAGACGGGAACCTTTCCGGCGCGGTTCGCTCGGCTTCACCCTGATCGAGGTCATGGTCGTCGTCGTGATCCTCGGCCTGCTTGCCGCGATCATCGTGCCCAAGGTGATGAGCCGTCCCGACGAGGCGCGCGTGGTCGCCGCGAGGGCCGACATCGCGGCGATCACTCAGGCGCTGAAGCTCTATCGGCTCGACAACACCATGTACCCGACGACCGAGCAAGGCCTGCAGGCGCTCGTCGTCCGACCCACGACGCAGCCGATGCCGAGCAACTGGAAGCAAGGCGGCTATCTCGACCGCGTGCCCAAGGACCCCTGGGGCCGCGAGTACCTGTACCTCAATCCGGGTGTGCGCGGCGAGATCGACGTGTTCAGCCTCGGCGCCGACGGCCAGGCGGGCGGCGAGGGGACGAATGCCGATGTCTATTTCTGAACCTCCCCCGCTTGCCGCTCTTGGCACACGCCGCGGCGGGGGAGCGGGGTTCACCCTCGTCGAGATCCTCGTCGTGGTTGTCATCATCGCCCTCGTCGTGGCGCTGGTGACCGTGAGGATCTCGCCCGACGCCCGGCAGAGCCTGCGCGAGGAAGGCTTGCGGCTCGCCGCGTTGCTCGGGCACGCGCGCGACGAGGCCATCGTGACCGGCGCGCCGCTCGCGTGGCAGCGCACCGAGGAGGGCTACCGGTTCATGCAGCGCGCCGCCGACCGGACGTGGCAACCGGTCGACCGCGACGCGAGCCTGCGGGCGCGGACCCTCCCCACCGGGGTGAGCCTCCCCGCCGTGGAGACGTCCACGCCGTCGAGCGGCACGTACCCGGTGATCGTGCTTTCGCCGACTGGCCTCACCGAGCCCTTCCGCATCACGCTCGCCCTCGGCGCGCACCGCGTTTGGGTCAGCTCGGATGGCACCGCCGCGGCGATCGTCGAGGATCAGCGCCAGTGAGGAACCTCCGGACCGAGGGATTCACGCTGATCGAGGTGCTCGTCGCGCTCGCGATCCTCGCCGTGGCGCTCGCCGCGGCGGTCCGCGCAACGGGCACCGCGGCCGACGGTGCGGTGGACTTGAAGGAGCGGCTCCTTGCCACCTGGATCGCCCAGGACCGGCTCGCCGAGTACGCCGCGCTCTCGCGCTGGCCCGAGATCGGGGCACGGGAGGGGGCCGCCGAGCAGGCCGGGGTTCAGTTCGCGTGGCGCGAGACCGTGAGCGGCACACCGAACCAGCGCTTCCGCCGCGTAGAGGTGCAGGTCTTCCCCGCGCGCGCGCCGAAATACGCGATCGCAACGTTGGTGGGCTATGCGACGCAGAGCCAGTGACATGTCGCTGCCCGCGCACAGCCGGTCGTCGGGGCTCACGCTCGTCGAGCTGCTGGTCGCGCTGGCGATCTTCGGCATCCTCTCGGGAATGGCGTACCGCGCGCTCGCCGTCGTGCTCGAGAGCCGCGGCCGGATCGAGCAGGAGAACCGGAAATGGCGCGAGCTCGGCCTCTTCTTTGCGCGGCTCGAGCACGATGTCGCCGCCGTCGCGCCGCGGCCGGTGCGCGACGCCGGCGATCTCCTCGCGCCCGCGTTCGTCGGCAACGCGGCCCCCGTCCGGAGCAACGAGGGCGCGATCATGTTGACCCGCACCGCGTTTGCCGCTGATCCCGCCGCCGTCGGGCCGCCGCAGCGGCTCGGCTACCGCCTCCGCGACGGCGTCGTGGAGCTGCTCACCTGGAATGTTCTCGACCAGGGGCCGCGCAGCGAGCCCGCGGTCGTCGCACTCCTGCGCGACGTCAAGGCGATGGACCTTCGCTACCTTGACCCGCGCGGGCAATGGTATCCGGTGTGGCCGCCCGCAGGCATGAGCGCCCCGACGACCGCGATCCCGGCGGCGGTCGAGACGACCATCACCCTCGCCTCGGGCGAGCGTATCGTGCGGCTTTTCCCGACCGCAGCGAGGCTGCCGCAATGATGCGTCGCGAGCGAGGCGTCGCCGTCGTGGTCGCGATCCTCATCGTCGCGCTCGCGACGAGCACGGCGTGCTACATCGTTTGGCACCAGTCACTGTGGCTCCGGCAGGTCGAAAACCTGACCGCCCGCGCGCAGGCCGATGCGCTCGCGCGCGCCGCCGCGAACTGGGCCGCGGTCATCCTCGCCGCGGACGAGCGCGCGGTCGACCATCTCGGCGAGGCGTGGGCGCGCAAGCTGCCGCCGATCCCCGCCGAGCGGGCGGAACTCACCGGCGTGATCACGGACGAGCAGGGGAAGCTGAACGTGAACAACCTGGTCCGGGAGGGCGACGCGAGCGCGCAGGACGTGGTCGCATTCCAGCACCTGCTCGCGGCGCTCGGCCTCCCGACTGCGCTCGCGGAAGCGGTCGTCGATTGGATCGATCCCGACGCCGAGATCACGCCGCCGAACGGCGCAGAGGACCCCTACTACCTCAGGCTCAATCCGCCCTACCGCGCGGCCAACCGCCCGGTGCTCGAGCTGGGCGAGCTCGCGCGCGTCAAGGGATTCGACGCCGCGATCGTCGCGAAGCTCGCCCCGTACGTCACTGCGCTGCCCGTGGCGACGGCGGTCAACGTGAACACCGCGCCCGCACTGGTGCTGCAGGCGATCATGCCGAGCCTGACGGCCGCCGACGTCGCGGGGGTGCTCGACGAGCGCGGCCGCCGGCCGTTCGCCACCCGCGAGCAGTTCCTGCGCGCGCTGCCGAAGGGCATGTCCTCGTCGCAGATCGACGCGCAGATCGACGTGCGCAGCCGGTTCTTCAGCGCCGAGGCCACGGTGCGACTCGGCCGCGTGGTCACCAGCTACCGCGCGCTCTTCCAGCGCGACGAGCAGGGCCTGCCGACGCTGCTCGCAATGGCCCAGGTCGCAATCTAGGAGACAGTCGATGGCAAAGCGGGCTGCACCCAGTTTCCTCCAGGTCCACGTCCCCGAGCGCTTCCCGGACCCGCTGAACCCGCCGCCGGTTCGCTGGACGCGCCGCGCGGGCGCGGGCGTCGAAGACGGCGTCTCGCCCCTGGAAGAGGTGCCGAGCGCCGACGAGGTGCTGCTCGTCCTGCCGGTCGCGCGCGTCGCGTTCGTCCGCGCCGCGCTGCCCCGCGGACCGGCGGCGAAGCTCGGGCGGCTCGCGCCGTTCGCGATCGAGGACGCGATCGCGTCGGCGCCCGAGGACGTGCACTGCGTCGTGCTCGACGGCGCCGACGGGCCGGAGGCCGAGCGGCTGGTCGCGGTGCTCGACCGCCAGTGGCTCGCCGACGTGCGCAGCGAGCTCGCGGCGAACGGGATCGCGCCCGATCGCGCCATCGTGGAGAGCGCGCTCGTCCCGGCTTGGGAAGACGCCTGGACGGTGGTGTGGACGGGCAGCGGCGGGTTCGCGGTGCTCCCTGGGGGCGAGGCGGTCGCGCTCGACGCGACGCCGGACGGCCGCCCGCCGCTCGCGCTCAAGCTCGCCGCGGACGAGCGGCGCCGCGGTAGCAGCGCGCTCCGCTCGGTGCAGGTGCTGGTCGCGGGAACCGCCGAGCCGCCGGATACCGGGCGCTGGAGCGAGTCGATGCACGTGCCCGTCGCCGTCGCCGGCAAGTGGCTTCCGGAGGAGATCGACGCGCGCGAGATCGAGTTTCCTGATCTCCTGCCGGAGGCGGGCTCGGGCAGCTGGCACGACGACGAGTGGGTGCAGCGGCTCAAGCCCGCCGCCGTGTTCGCCGCAGCGATCCTCCTCGTCCACGGCGCGCTCACGATCGGCGACTGGGCGCGGCTCGCCTACGAGGCGCGGAGCCTGCGCGCGGGCATGGAGACCGCGTTCCGCGGCGCGTTCCCCGACGCGAAGGTGATCGTCGATCCCGCGCTGCAGATGCGGCGCAACGTCGCGGACCTGCGGCGCGCCGCCGGCGAACCCGACGCGGCAGATATGATCCCGCTGCTCGCGCGCGTCGCGCCTGCGCTCGCCGCCGCCGGCGCGCGGCCGCAGTCGCTTCGCTACGAGCGCGGCGAGCTCCAGCTCGAGCTCGCGGTGCCCGCGGGCGAGACGCGCGAGCGTCTCGCGAGCCGCCTGCAGGTTCCCGGCGTGCGGGTCCGGGTCGAGCGCGTCACGACCGGCGGGGCCGAGCCGTCGGCGAGCGTGCGCGTCGGCGTGGAGGGCGCATGATGACGAGCCTGCGCGAGTGGTGGCAGGCGCGCGCGCGCCGGGAGCGGTCGGTGATCGCCGCCTGCGCGGCGGCGCTCGTGGCGGCGATCCTGTGGGCATACGTCTGGTCGCCGAT
>Ga0126369_10001339_pt1 | contig 16943 bp, 16 predicted proteins | sample PanSoiMetaPlot_1_FD_109646 | JGI IMG/M metagenome (GOLD analysis project Ga0126369, IMG submission 109646) | Tropical forest soil microbial communities from Panama - MetaG Plot_1 | ecosystem: Environmental > Terrestrial > Soil > Tropical forest > Bulk soil | place: Panama | collected 2016-02-17 | reverse complement strand
GGCGCCGTCGTCTACGATCAGGCCACCCCGTTCATACCGCTGGAGCAGGCGGGCCTGACCTCGGCAGGCGTGGTGAAGGTGCCGGACGCCAGGCCGGAAGGGCTTGGTTTCGCCGGGGTCTTCCTGCCGACCGCGGTGGGCGTGAACGGCCGGCTTGCCTCTGCCTTCCCTGCAGCGTTGTTCCCGCGGGTCAGCCTGGTCTCCTATGCCGGCAACCTCGGCATGGATGGCGGCCAGCCACAGTCGGTCTACAACCTGGATATCAGCCGGATGCACCAGCTTGCGGTGCGGCCGGTGCCTCTCGCGCCCGGCCAGTCGATCACGTTGCCGCAGGGCCGTGGCAAACTGACGTTCCAGGGCTACCGGCAATGGGTGAGCCTGGCCATTACCTATGACCCCGGCCAGTTCCCGGCGCTGATCTCGGCGATTGCCGCGCTCGCGGGGCTTATCCTGTCGTTCGCGGTCCGTCGCCGCCGGGTTTTCATCCGGGCGCTCCAGGCCAGTGCCGACGACGAACTGGCCGCCGCCGAGCCTGCTCCGCACGCCGTCGTCGAGGTGGCCGGCCTGACCAGATCGGATGCGGCGGGGGGCTTTGAGGAAGAGTTCGCCGAGCTTGTCGGCCAGTTGCGCGGGGCGCTCGACCGGGTCGCACCGGCCAGCGACGCTCCGGTTCTCGTGAAGGGAGAGTGAGGCGCGGTGGTCGGGAGTCAGTTGGCCAACGCCAGCAACTTCACCCTGGACCTCGCCATCGCGGTCTACGCGGTGGCCATGCTGGGCTACGCGCTCGACCTGATGGTCCGCGGTCAGGCGCGCGTCGCCGGCATGGCCGCCCGGGGCGCCGGGCGCGAGGGCGGCGAACCTGCGGGCGAACCCGTCCCGGCCGAGGCGCTCGTGGCTGCCGCGGCGCCGGGCGGGCTAGCCGGACCTGCATCAGCAGGCGGCATGAGCCCGGCCGACCTAGCCGCGTTTGGTGCCGAGCCCGCCGAGCCGTCCGAGCTGGCGGACCTCGCCGGGGGCGGCCCCGACGCCGCCCCGCCCGCGGGCCTATCGCCGGGCTCGCCTGACCCGGCGGCCACCTCCCGCTGGCCCGGGAGCCGATGGCTGCGCCGCGCATTCGCGCTGACCTGTGCGGGGCTGGTGCTCCAGCTCGCCGCGATGGTGCTGCGCGGGATCGCTGAGCACCGGCTCCCATGGGGCAACATGTTCGAGTTCATCGTCGCGATCTCCTGCGCGGCCGTGCTCGCCCTGGTCGGTGCCGCGGTGCGGTTCCGCTCTTATTACATGGGCTTGTTCGTGCTGCTCCCCGTGGTGGTCGCGCTCGGCGTGGACGTCACGATCGTCTATACGGCGGCCGGGCCGCTGGTGCCCGCCCTCCAGTCGTACTGGCTGGGCGTCCACGTCACCGCGATGATCATCGCGATGGGAATGTTCATCTTCGGCGCCGTCGTCACCGTGCTGTACCTGCTGGCGGAGCGTTCAGAACGCAGGGCAGCCGCCGCCGGCGGGGTCGGCCCGGGCGGCACGGGCGGCATCCTCGCGCTGCTGCCCCGCGCCCAGGCGCTCGACCGCCTGGCCTACCGCGCGGTGCTGTTCGCCTTCCCGGCCTGGACGTTCGGCGTGATCGCGGGCGCGATCTGGGCGGATCATGCCTGGGGCAGGTACTGGGGCTGGGACCCGAAGGAGACCTGGTCGTTCATCACCTGGGTGGTGTACGCGTCGTTCTTGCACGCGCGCGCCACAGCGGGCTGGCGGGGGCGGCGCGCCGCAGTGATCCAGCTGGCCGGGTTCGCCTGCGTCCTGTTCAATCTGGTAGGCATCAACCTCTGGGTCGCCGGCCTGCACTCCTACGCCGGCTTGCACTGACGAGCCCGCATAAGCCGGGTTTTACCGGCCCTCCCGCCAGCCGCGGATCCGGTGCTCGAGCTCGAGCAGGAACTCCGGGTTGTCATCGGGGGCGACGAAGCGCACCGGCACCATCATCACCTGGCGGCCGCGCCACATGCCAGAAGGGCCGTACCCGGGCCTGAGGCCGAACGCATGCATCCTCGCGCCGGGACCTGCTGCCATCTGGTCCCACGCCCACTGAGCCCGAACGTCGCGCCTTCCCACGAGCAACCACGCTGCCGCTCCGAACAGCCAGAACGCCACCACGACGACCAGCCACGTCTGCTTGGACGGCAGGTCAAAGTAGTACCGGGGGGTCGTGGCGATGTCGATGATGACCGGCACCACGAAACCGACTGTTACCAGCGCAATAATCACGGAAAGTAGCAACATGGACACAGCCTAGCCGCCAGGGTGCCGTGCTCGTCACCGTTTCTCGCCAGTTCCCCGGAGCTGGTGTTCTGCCAGGCTGGCATGAGGTCGGCATGGTTCGGCCGGCTGTGTGGCGGATGCTGACGCGGCGGCGAAATCGTCGTACTCTGGCGGCCTGACTTCGTCTGCGGAAAGCGGTGGCCATGCGGCGGTTACTGCACTTCTTGTGGCGTAACCGGCGCCCGCGCCTGGCCCGGGCCAGGCCGCGGAGCGGCAAGGTCCAGGGTGCGCCGGGTTCCGTGCGAACGACAGCGCCGCCTGCTGTGGGCACACGGGTCACTCCGCAGGCAGACCGCGCTGCTAACCCGGCCCGCCCGGCCGGACCTGCACCGGTGGCACCTGGTCGCCCGGCAAGGGCGGCGCCGTCCGCCGCGGGCAGGCATGCCAGGCCGCCGGCATCTAGCCGGGCCGCGCCTGGCGGCCAGGCCGCGGCACGGGCGGCGATCAGAACCGAGCCTGCAGCGGGCGCTCGCGGCAGCCCGGGCACCGCTAGAGCACAGCCGGGGCGGGAACGCCAGGCCGCCGCCCCCAAGCTGGCCGAGCGGTCTGGCCAGGCGCGCGCTGCGGAGCGCGCCGCCGTGCCGTGGTACGAGCGGGCGCGGAGCTCTCCCGCGGCGGCGGGGCACAGGCACTGCGGCCACCTCGAGCGCATACTGCACCGTGACTGGGCACCGGGTCAGGTGCCACCTCCGCAGGTGGTGCAGGCGGTCGATCGCCTGGCCGAGCTGCCCCAGCTGATCAAGGAGAAGCTGGTGGCGGGCCTCGATGCGATCTGGGTAGGGCCCGGCGGCGTCCCTGACCTGGACGACATGGGCGAGCTCAGCGGCATCGCGCTCCCGTCCGGACGCGCGACCTGGGATTCCTGCGCCGGCGCCTACGGCCAGCGGAAGCTGATCGTGGGCTCGCGGCCGTCCCCGACGCCCGATGTCATGTGCCATGAGATCGGCCATGCGCTCGACGACATTGACGGGTCTGGTGCGGCCTGGCAGTCAGACTCGGCCGAGTTTTCGGCCCTGTATGAGCAGTGCCTGCCCTGGATGCGGAGCGCATTCCACCGCGAGCCCGGCGCCCTCGGCCGGCGGGAGTTCTTCGCTGATGCGTTCGCCGCGATCGCGTCGCACCAGCGGCCCGCGCTCGTCGAGATGGTGGGCGGTAATACTCGCGCGGCGCTCAACGTCATGCTCTACTTCAATGTGCGGTACGGCATCTGACGGTCGGACGAGAACGGTGCTGCGATGTTCGTGATCAAGCTGGCCAACGGCAATCTGCTCGTGCCCGAGGCGGCGACCGCGCGCAGCGGGCACGTCATAGGCGACGCCTACGTGGAGATCGACCCGGCAGACCCGGACTATGCGGCGTATGCCGCCGACGCGCTCACCCAGGAGGAAGTGGACCAGCGCAAGGCGCGCTGGCGCGACGGGGATGAACCGCTGCGCAGGCAATTCCTCGAGTTCCTGGCCCGCGGCGCAGACGACGGGACGCCAGGACCGGCCTGAAGCTCGACCGCCGGCACAGGAGCCCATCCGCAGACGGTGTCGATTCGCCGCGCGCTCGCTCGTCGTAGCCAGTGGGCGGCGCGACCGGCGCGCCGCGCATCAGGAGGCGAACGTGAGCAAGTACATGTTCTTGTACCGAGGTCCTGCTACGCCGATGGATCAGCTCAGCCAGGAGGACTCGGCCGCGCAAATGGAGGCGTGGGGCCAGTGGATCGGCCGTCTCGGGCCGACCCTGGTCGATGTTGGGAACCCGTTCGGCGAGCGCGCGTCCATCGCCGACGACGGCACGAGCGGGTCACCGGGCGACCTCAACGGGTACTCGGTGGTCGAGGCGGACAGCCTGGCCGCCGCTCGGGGGCTGGCGGACAAGCACCCGTTCCTCAGCGAGGGCAAGGGCCGCTTCAGCGTGGAGGTATTCGAGCTCGTGCCGATGTAGCGGGCGATGCCCGGAGCTCGTTCACCGGGCAGCATCACGAGCCGGGGCCGGTGCGATCGCCAGCCGAACCGCACCGGCCGCGGCCATGCTGCTGCCCGCGTTGCGTCAGCTCACTTGTTCAGCCGCCGAGCCCGAGTAGCCGGAATCCAGGCCGAGCAGCGCTCTGATCTCCGCCTCCTTGTAGCGCCTGTGGCCGCCTGGCGTGCGGATGCTGCTAATCCGGCCCGACGCGGCCCACCTGGTGACTGTCTTAGGGTCTACGCGGAAAAGGGCAGCGACCTCTCCGGGCGTGAGCAGGCGATCACTGTGGCCATCCATTCGACACTCCTCCAACTCGCCTTGCCCCCCAGAACATAATGTTAATGCCAAACATCACTATTCGCATTATCTTCCGTAAAAGTTTGCTCACTATCCATGTCAGCGGTTGTCATAGGCTTTGACCAGGAAGCAGCCAGGCACAGCTTGATCACGTAGGCTGGACCGATGCCGTGCTCGATGCCGGAGCTTGTAGGGATCAATGAGGTCCGTGCCGCAGCAGGCCGCCTTGACGGAATCGCGCTGCGTACGCCTCTTGTACCGTTCGCTGCGGTGGCCTCGCGCCTGCTCATCAAGGCCGAATCGTTGCAACCGACGGGTGCCTTCAAGCTTCGCGGCGCCTATAACGCGATCAGCATGCTCCCGCCGGACCGTCGGGCTCGCGGCGTCATCGCGCACTCCAGCGGCAACCACGCGCTCGCGGTCGCCTACGCGGCGGGCTTGCTCGGCGTCTCGGCCACGGTGGTGGTCCCGGCCAACGCCCCGGCCGTCAAGGTCGAGGCCGCCAGGTCGCATGGCGCCGTGATCGTCACCTGCGAGCCCGGGCTTGCGGCCAGGTCGGCCGCGGTCGCCGAACTTGTCGCCCGGCATGGTTACGCGCCCATCGCGCCTTTCGACGATCCGGGCGTCATCGCGGGTCAGGGCACCGTCGGGCTCGAGATTGCCGCCGACCGCCCGGACGTCGACCTGGTCGTCTGCCCGGTGGGCGGCGGCGGCCTGATCTCGGGAGTCGCGGCGGCCGTCACGGCGACGTGCCCGCGGGCCCGGGTGATAGGGGTGGAGCCCGAGTTCGCTGCCGACGCGAGGGACTCGCTGCGGCTCGGCCGCCGGGTCGCCTGGTCGTCGGGGGACACCCAGCGCACCATTGCCGACGCGTTGCGGGCCGAGCAAGTCGGCGAGCTGCCGATGCGGCATTTGCGCAGCCAGGTGAGCGACATCGTGACGGTCACCGACGACGAGATCGCCGAGGCGATGCGGCTGCTCGTCACGGGCGCCAGGCTGGTCGCCGAGCCGGGCGGCGCCGTCGCGGTGGCGGCGTGCCTGTTCCGCTCCGACCAGCTTGGCAGCCCGGAACGTCCCGTGGCGATCTTGTCGGGCGGCAACGTCGATCCCGCCCAGCTAGCCGCCGTGCTGTCAGGACGCTGAGCGCAGCCAGCTAAGCTGAAGCCGCCATGCGTGCGACGCTCTCCTACACCCTGCTCAGGTTCGCCGTCTTCTGCGCGGCGTTCGGCCTGCTCTACCTCGCGGGCGCACGGAGCTTCCTCTTGCTCGGCGGGGCGATCCTGATCAGCGGGATATTCAGCTACTTCCTGCTCGCCGCGCAGCGGACCGCGATGGCCGGAGCCATTGGCAGGCGGGTCAGCAGCTTCCGCCAGCGCCTCGACGCGGGCACCAGAGCCGAGGACGACGACTAGGCCGGTTCGGCCTGCAGCCAGCCGCCCGAGGTCAGCATCGCCAGGATCGCGTGCGTCGCCTGGTCGCGGTCGAGCACCGAGGTGTCGATCGACAGGACGGCATCGGTCGGCTCTTCGTAAGGGTCCGAGATCCCGGTGAACTGCCCGATCAGCCCGGCCCGCGCCTTGGCGTACAGGCCCTTGCGGTCGCGCGCCTCGCAGACCTCGAGCGGGGTGGCCACGTGGATGAGCAGGAAGTCGCCGACCTCGCTGACCATCTGCCGGACCCGGTCCCTGGCTTCCGCATAAGGGGCGATCGGCGCGCAGATCGCGATGCCGCCGTGCTTGGCAACCTCCGCGGCGACGTAGCCGATCCGGGCGATGTTGAGGTCGCGGTCCTGGCGGGAGAACGTGAGCCCGGCCGAGAGCAGCGAGCGCACCAGATCGCCGTCGAGCAGCGACACCCGCCGGTCGCCTCGCTCGGCGAGCAGGTCACGCAGGTCCCTGGCGATCGTCGACTTCCCCGAGCCAGAGAGCCCGGTGAAGAACAGCACGAAGCCACGCTCCGAGCGGGGCGGCCTGGCGTGGCGGAGCTCGGCGATCACGGCGTCCGGTGCGTACCAGCCCGGGATCTCGGCACCGGTGTCGAGCATGTCGGCGACCTGGTCCGCGGACAGGTCCTCCATCTCGGCGCCCGCCTCGATAAGCGCGAGCGGGCGCCAGACGTCGGCGGCCGGGTCGTAGGCCCACTCGCCGGCAGGCACGATGGGAATGGGTCCGTCAGGCAGCGTGACCGATCCGACGTCGACATCGGCCATCAAGTGCGTAGCACCGTACGCGGCGGCGACGTTCGCCGCGGCGGCGAGGTCCCGGGCGTCGTCCCCCCTGCGCGCCAGCGGGACCGGTATCACCAGCGGGTTTCCCGGCAGCTGCGCGGCCGCCGCGAGCACGGCCCTGATCAGAAGCTCCGGGCGGCGGACGACCTCGGCACGGTCGGCGACCAGCGGCAGCAGCAGGATTCGGGCACCGAACTGCCCGGCAAGGTGCCGGAGCTGGCCGATCCGCAAGCTGCCCAGCGGCGCGCGGCTGGCGAACGCGAGTACGGGGCCGCCGTCGAGGTCAACCCGGGCCTGCTCCGGGGTGAGCATGAGCCGGCGAAATGAGCCGTGCTCGGGCTTGCGAAGGCCGTCGACCGGGCCGGCCAGCCGCACCAGGCCGTCGTGGAGCGCCGCTCGTTCCGTGATCGTGAGCACGGCCAGCGGCGTCGCCTCCGGATCGGCGAGCAGGACCTGGCCGGCGTCGTCGGGTACCGCGCCAGTCGGCACGTCAAGCGTGACCGGAATCGGCCATGGCGTGCCGTCGGCCAGCGTCGCGCCCGCCGCCACCGCGCGCACGTCGGCGTTGGACATGAAGCCGCCGAGCGGGGCGAACCCGCCGCTGAGCAGCAGCTCGAGGTCGCCAAGCTGGCGGCCGTCCAGCACCAGCACGGGCAGCGCCGCATGCTCGGCGGCCGAGCGCGCCCCCGCCGCAGTCGCCCCTGCTGTCACCGGTACTCCCCCCTCGCGCAGCGCCCTGCCGTCTGAGGTTACCTGTGGCCGAAGATGGCCCGTAAGCTAGTAGCGCAACCCGCGTTCTGCCGAACGCGGGCTTGTCGTGTTGCCCGCCCACGGCCAGGCGACTGGCGCGCGAGCGTGCAATGCGGCACGCCGCTGCTGCGCGAAGGGACGTCATGAGCCTCACCGGACTGCTCGGCGCCGTCGCCGAAGACCCCGGCCTCAGCCGCGCGCTCGAGGTCGCCCGGCAGCCCGCGCTCGGTGACGCTGAGCTCATCGGGCCGACCGCGCTGCGGCCGGTACTGGTCGGCGCGCTCGCAGCTCCGGGCCACGGCGTCGGGCGTACCGGCGCGAGCCCGCCGACAGTTCTCGTGATCACCGCCACCGCGCGCGAGGCCGAGGACCTAGCCGACCAGGTCAGTTCGCTGCTTGCGGACCCGCATGCCGCGGCGTACTTCCCGGCCTGGGAGACGCTGCCGCACGAACGGCTGTCGCCCCGGTCAGATACCTCTGGCCGGCGCCTGGCGGTGCTGCGCCGCCTGGCCAGTCCCGACGCCACCGATCCGAGGTCGGGCCCGCTGCGCGTGGTCACCACGCCGGTCCGCGGCGTGCTCCAGCCGCTCGTCGGCGGCCTCGGCAAGCTGGAGCCGGTGCGGCTCGGCGCTGGCGACGAGGTCGAGCTCGACGAGGTGGTCACGCGGCTGGTCGAGATCGGATACGCCAGGGTCGAGCTGGTGACTGGCCGCGGCGAGCTCGCCGTGCGCGGGGGGATCCTCGACGTCTTCCCGCCGACCGAGGAGCATCCACTGCGGATTGAGTTCTTCGGCTCGCAGGTCGAGGAGATCAGGCCGTTCAAGGCCGCCGACCAGCGATCGCTGGGCGTGATGGCCAGCTCGGTCTGGGCGCCGCCGTGCCGGGAGCTGCTGCTGACCCCCGCCGTCAGGCACCGGGCGAAGCAGCTCGCCGCCGAGTATCCCGGGCTTGGCGAGGTGCTCGGCAAGCTAGCCGACGGCATCACGGTTGAGGGCATGGAGGCGCTCTCACCGCTGCTCGCCGACCGGATGGAACTGCTGCTCGACTCCCTGCCGGCGGGCGCGATGGTGGTGGCCTGCGACCCCGAGCGGATCCGGGCCCGCGCTGCCGACCTGGTGCAGACCAGCCAGGAATTCCTCGAGGCGTCGTGGCTGGCAACCGCCGCCTCCGACCGGCCGGAGTCATCGGCGAGGCCGCCGATCGACCTCGGCGGGTCGGCGTTCCGGCCGATTACCGAGGTCCGCGCCGCGGCGGCGGGGCTGGGCATTCGCTGGTGGACGATCACGCCGTTCACCGGGGCCGCGGAGGATAGCGGGCCCGCGGAGAGCGGCGAGGACGGCTCGTTCTGGCTCAAGGCGGAACCGGCCACCGCCTATCACGGGGACGTCGCGCGCGCCGTCGCCGACGTGCGCGGCTGGCTCGGTGACCGGTGGCGGGTCGCGATCGTGACCGCCGGGCACGGGCCGGCCAGACGGCTCGCCGAGTTGCTGCGCGGCGAGGACATGGCCGCGCGGGCCAGTGACCTCGGCGATCCGCCCGAGCCCGGGGTGGCGGTGGTCGCCACCGGTGAGCTCGCAACCGGGTTCGTCTGGCCTGCCGTGAAGCTAGCCGTGCTGACCGAGGCCGACCTGTCCGGGCAGCGGGCGGGAACGGCCGACAGGTCACGGATGCCGAGCAGGCGCCGCGGCGGCATCGATCCGCTGCGCCTGGTCGCGGGCGACTACGTGGTGCACAGCCAGCACGGCGTCGGCAGGTACGTGGAGATGACCAGCCGCACGGTGCAGGGCGCCACCCGGGAGTACCTGGTGATCGAGTACGCCCCGGCCAAGCGCGGTCACCCGCCCGACCGGCTGTACCTGCCGACCGACCAGCTCGATGAGGTGACCAGGTACTCAGGTGGGGAGGCGCCGAGCCTGCACCGGCTCGGCGGCGCCGACTGGGCCAAGACCAAGGGCCGGGCCCGCAAGGCGGTGCGGGAGATCGCCGCCCAGCTGATCAGGCTGTACTCGGCCAGGACGGCCTCGCCGGGGCACGCTTTCGGCCAGGACACGCCGTGGCAGCGCGAGCTCGAGGACGCGTTCCCCTACACCGAGACCCCCGACCAGCTCGGGGCGATCGACGAGATCAAGGCCGACATGGAAAAGCCGCTCCCGATGGACCGGCTGATCTGCGGTGACGTGGGCTATGGCAAGACCGAGCTGGCGGTGAGGGCGGCGTTCAAGGCCGTGCAGGACGGAAAGCAGGTGGCGGTGCTGTGCCCGACGACCCTGCTCGTGCAGCAGCACATGGCCACGTTCGGGGAGAGGTACGGCCCGTTCCCTGTGGTCTTGCGGTCGATGTCGCGATTCCAGTCGGACGCCGAGGTGGCGGACACCAGGGCCGGGCTGGCTGGCGGAACCGTGGACGTGGTGATCGGAACGCACCGGCTGCTGTCGCCCGAGACCCGGTTCAAGTCGCTGGGGTTGCTGATCGTCGACGAGGAGCAGCGTTTCGGCGTGGAGCACAAGGAGTACCTGAAGGCGATGCGCACCCAGGTGGACGTGCTGTCCATGTCCGCCACCCCGATCCCGCGGACGCTGGAGATGGGCATCGCCGGGATCAGGCAGATGTCCACGATCCTGACTCCGCCCGAGGAGCGGCATCCGGTGCTCACGTTCGTCGGGCCCTACGACGAGAAGCAGATCGCCGCGGCGATCCGGCGCGAGATGCTGCGCGACGGACAGGCGTTCTTCGTGCACAACCGGGTCTCTTCGATCGGCAAGGTGGCGGCCCGCCTGGGCGACCTGGTGCCGGAGGCTAGGATCGCGGTCGCGCACGGCCAGATGAACGAGCACGTGCTCGAGAAGATCATGGTCGACTTCTGGGACCGGAAGTTCGACGTGCTCGTCTGCACCACGATCGTGGAGTCCGGGCTCGACATTACGAACGCGAACACGCTGATCGTGGACCGGGCCGACGTGTACGGCCTGTCCCAGCTGCACCAGTTGCGCGGCCGGGTGGGCCGCGGGCGGGAGCGCGGGTACGCGTACTTCCTGTTCCCGCCCGAGCAGCCGATGACCGAGACCGCGCACGAGCGCCTGGCCACGGTGGCCCAGCACACCGAGAAGGGCGCGGGAATGTTCGTCGCGATGAAGGACCTGGAGATCCGCGGTGCGGGCAACCTGCTCGGCGGGGAGCAGTCCGGCCACATCGCAGGGGTCGGGTTCGACCTGTACGTGCGGATGATCGGCGAGGCGGTCAGCGAGCTGCGCGGTGACGGGCCAGCCGAGCGGCCTGAAGTCCGGATAGAGCTGCCGGTCGACGCGCACGTTCCGCACGACTACGTAGCGGGCGAGCGGCTGCGGCTGGAGGCCTACACCGCGATCGCCGCGATCGAATCCGATGACGGCGTCGCGGCGGTGCTTGACGAGCTGACCGACAGGTTCGGGCCGCCGCCCCGGGCGGTACTCAACTTGCTCGAGGTGGCCAGGCTGCGCGCCCTGGCCCGCCGGGCCGGGCTCACCGACGTGTCCTTGCAGGGCAACCAGGTCAGGTTCGCTCCCGTCGAGCTGCCCGAGTCGCGGCAGGTCCGGCTGCAGCGCCTGTACCCGAAGACGCTGCTGAAGCCGACGGTGCGTACCATGCTCGTACCGGTGCCGCGTGCTTCCGGGGCCGGCTCCGCCGGGTCGGCCGGCTCGGTTGGCGGCCGGGTGGTGAGCGGTTCGCCATTGTCTGCCCCGCCGTTGCGCGATGGTGAGCTGCTGGCCTGGTGCGAGAAGCTGATCGAGGCCATCTTCGAGCCGCCGGCCGGCGACGGTGCAATGGCTGGCGGCTAACGTGCGAAGGAGAGTCGCGGTGCGAGGGTCGCTCAGGCGCATGGCGCGATGGCGCGCGGTCACGCGGGGGGTCGTGGCGGCGGGCGCCGCGACGATCCTCGCCGGGTGCAGCCAGCTTCAGCTCGGCGCTGCCGCGCTCTACGGCGGTCAGCGCATCACCTCGGCCAGGCTCTCCGACGAGGCCTCGAACCTGAGCGCGGCCTACACGAGGTACCAGTCGAAATTGCGGATCGGCTACCGGCCAGCCGAGATTCCGGCCAGGGCGCTGACCTGGATGCTGCGGTTCGCCATCGTCAACAGGCTGGCCACCTCGGAGCACGTCGCGGTCACCCCGCACGAGGCCGGGGTCGCCCTGGGCGGTGCCAAGGCCCAGCTCAAGCAGTCCGGGCTGACGCTGCCCGAGTTCGCGGTACTCGTCGGGCTGCCGCCCGACATGGTGAACCCCGGGCTCGGCTACTGGATCGCGATCCAGAACAAGCTCGAGCGCACGCTCGCGGGCGGCACCCTGCCCACGACGCCGACGGCGCAGCAGGCGCTCACCCTCCTGCTCGGCCACCTGGAATGCAAGGCCGCCAAGAGCCTGGACATCAAGGTGAACCCGCAGTACGGCGCGTTCGACTATGGCCGGTCCGGCTTGTCGAGCGGGACTGCCGTCGTGCTCGTGCGGAGCACCCTGGCCGCGGCGCCGACCGGGGTACGGCAGGTGCCTGTCCCGTCCCCGCAGCTGACTCCGAAGTGCTGAAGCCCGACGGCACGGCGCCGGGAGACCCCGCAGCCGCCGGGAATACCGGAAATGCCGGAAGCTCTCTGCTCCGGCTGGTCGCGATCATGGACAGGTTGCGCCGCGAGTGCCCGTGGGACGCCAAGCAGACGCACGAATCGCTCGCGCCGCACCTGCTCGAGGAGACCTACGAGGCCCTCGCGGCGATCGAGGAGAATGACAGGGCGGCGCTCCGCGACGAGCTCGGGGACGTTCTGCTCCAGGTCCTGTTCCACGCCAGGGTCGCCGCGGAGCGGACCGACGGGACCGGCTTTGCCATCGACGATGTCGCTGATGGCATCGCCGACAAGCTCGTGCGCAGGCACCCCCATGTGTTCGGCGACGTGAGCGTGTCCGGGCCGGACGAGGTCAAGCGCAACTGGGACCAGATCAAGGCGGCCGAGCGGGCCGCGGCCAGGGCGGCCGCTGGCGAGGAGCCCGGCTCGGTCCTGGACGGCGTGCCCATGGGCCAGCCCGCGCTCGCGCTTGCCGCGCAGCTTCAACGGCGCGCGTTCAATGCGGGCGCGCCAGCCGACCTGGCCGACCTGGCCGGGGTGGTCAGCGGAGTTGGCGCCGACCTGTTCGCACTCGTGGCCAGGGCGCGGGCGGCGGGAGTCGACCCGGAGCTCGAGCTCAGGCAGGCCGCCCGGGTCTTCCGCGACCGGGTGCGCTCCTGGGAGCGCGCAGGCTAGGCCCCGGCCGCGACCAGCGGGACCGGCGTGCCGACCGGGGCCGGGCACCGCGGCTCAGTTAGGCTCCAATACGGACCAGACAGTGCCGCATCCAGGGGGCAACCGTGCCGTCCATCGAAGCCATTCATGCCAGGCAGATCCTGGATTCGCGCGGCAACCCGACGGTCGAGGTCGAAGTCGTACTCGACGATGGCACGCACAGCCGGGCGGCGGTCCCCAGCGGCGCCTCGACCGGCGCGTTCGAGGCCGTCGAGCTCCGGGACGGCGGCGCCGAGTATGCCGGGAAGGGCGTGGAGAAGGCCGTTCGCGCGGTCATCGACGAGATCGAGCCCGAGCTCCTCGGCCAGGACGCGGACGAGCAGCGCCTGATCGACTTCGCCATGATCGACCTGGACGGCACGCCGGACAAGTCACGGCTCGGCGCCAACGCCATCCTCGGGGTCAGCCTGGCCGCCGCGAAGGCCGCCGCGGAATCGGCCGGTCTCCCGTTGTTCCGTTACCTCGGCGGGCCGAACGCGCACCTGCTGCCCGTGCCGATGATGAACATCATCAACGGCGGGGCGCACGCCGACACGAACGTGGACATCCAGGAGTTCATGATCGCGCCGGTCGGCGCGTCAACCTTCACCGAGGCCGTGCGCTGGGGCGCGGAGACCTACCACGCGCTGAAATCGGTGCTGTCCGGGCACGGGCTGAGCACCGGAGTCGGCGACGAAGGCGGGTTCGCGCCCGACCTCAAGCACAACCAGGCGGCGCTCGACCTGATCATCGAGGCGATCACCACCGCGGGCCTGACGCCGGGCCGGGACATCGCACTGGCCATCGACGCCGCGGCAACCGAGTTTCACGGCGAGGCCGGGTACACGTTCGAGGGCACGGCCCGCTCGGCGGAGCAGATGACCGCCATCTACGAAACCTGGCTCGCCGCCTATCCGATCGTCTCGCTCGAGGATCCGCTGGCCGAGGACGACTGGCCGGGCTGGCAGCGGCTCACCGCCAGCCTCGGCGGCCGGGTGCAGATCGTGGGCGATGATCTGTTCGTCACGAACTCGGAGCGGATCGCCCGCGGAATCACCGAGGGCTGCGCCAACGCTCTGCTGGTGAAGGTCAACCAGATCGGGACGCTGACCGAGACGTTCAGCGCGGTGGAACTCGCTCATCGCAGCGGCATGCGATGCATGATGAGCCACCGGTCGGGCGACACTGAGGACGTGACCATCGCCGACCTGGCGGTGGCGCTCAATTGCGGCCAGATCAAGACCGGCGCGCCTGCCCGATCCGAGCGCGTGGCAAAGTACAACCAGCTGCTACGGATCGAGGAGCGCCTGGACGACGCGGCGGCCTATGCGGGGCGCTCCGCGTTCCCCCGGTTCGCGGCGGACGGCACATGACCGATCCGGCCAGGCAGCACCTCACCAGCCGCGCGGCGATCCTGGCCATCGTGCTCTGCGCGATCGCACTGAGCTTGGCCTACCCGGTCCGCGAGTACCTGGCCCAGCGCCGGCTTATCGACCAGCTCAGGGCTCAGGGGGCCGCGCTGGCCGCGACCGAGAAGCGCCTTCGCGCCGAGCAGCGGCAGCTAGCCGACCCCGCCTACATCGAGCGCCTCGCCCGCGACCGGCTGCACATGTGCGCGCCAGGGCAGCGCTGTTACGTGATCATCGGGCCCGGGCCGTCGCGCGCCGGGAGGTCCGCGCCCAAGCCGTCGCCGTGGTACGCGAGGCTGTGGTCCTCGGTGCGGCGGGCGAACATCGTCCCGGAGCCTAATGACAAGGCGACGGGCAAGAATGGGCCGCACGCCTACCCTCGCCGGCAGTGACGCTCAGCTCGGCCGACGAAGCGGCGGTGACGACGCAACTCGGCCGGGCGCCGCGGGCGGTGCTCGGCGTCGCACATCGCTGCCCGTGCGGGCTGCCCGACGTGATCGAGACCGCGCCGCGGCTGCCAGACGGAACGCCGTTCCCCACCTTGTACTACCTCACGTGCGTCCGCGTTTGCGCGGCGGTGAGCAAGCTCGAGGCGACTGGGACGATGAAGGAGATGACCAGCCGCCTGGCCGATGACCCCGATCTGGAGCGGGCCTACCAGGCAGCCGACCGCGATTACTCCGCGCGGCGGGACCGGGCGGCGGCGCGAGCCGGGGTCCAGGCGCTCCCGCCGGGGTCGGCCACCGCGGGCGGCATGCCCGACCGGGTCAAGTGCCTGCACGTGCTGGTGGCGCACGAGCTGGCGGCGCCGGGTGCCAACCCCTTCGGCCGGGAGGCGATAGCGTCGATGGGACAGTGGTGGCTGGCCGGGCCGTGCGTGGCGGTGCCGGGCACCTGACCACCGGGCCCGCATGCCCGCGGAGGACGTGATGGACGACGCTGGCCGGCGCCGGGTCGCGGCGATCGACTGCGGCACCAACTCGCTCCGGCTGCTGATCGCCGACTGGCATCCGGATCGCGGCGAGCTTGCCGAGCTCATCAGGAGGATGGAGATCGTCAGGCTCGGTCAGGGCGTGGACGCCACGGGCAGGCTCGCGCCTGAGGCTCTGGCCAGAACGTTCGCGATGCTCGAGGAGTACGAGCAGGTAATCGACGATTCCAGGGCCGAGGCGGTCAGGCTGGTCGCGACGAGCGCGACCAGGGACGCGTCGAACGCCGCAGACTTCGCCTCCGGCGTGCGCCGGATACTCGGCGTGCCTCCCGAGGTCCTGACCGGGGATGAAGAAGCCCACATGTCGTTCCTGGGCGCCACGGCCGAGCTTGCCGCCGCGCGGCGGGCCGGGAACCCGGCGCCCGAGCCGCCGTTCCTCGTGGTGGACATCGGCGGCGGCTCGACGGAGTTCGTGTACGGCGAGTCGCCCGGCGGCGGCGCGACTGGAGCTGGCGGCGAAGGGCTCGCCGCGCTGTCGGTGAACATCGGGTCCGTCCGGCTGACCGAGCGGCACCTGCGCGCCGACCCGCCTGAGCCTGCCCAGATCGCGGCGGCGACGGCGGACATCGACGCCGCACTAGAGTCGGTGGCCGCGGCGCTCCCGGTGGCCCGCGCCAGAACGCTCGTCGGCTTGGCCGGGTCCGTCACCACGCTGACGGCGGTGGCGCTCGGCATGCCGCGCTACGATCCCGGCACCGTGCACCACGCCAGACTGTCCGCGCGGCAGGTGCATGATGTGGCTCGCGACCTGCTGAGCCAGAACCATGCCGAGCGGGCCAAGAACGGCGCCATCCACCCCGGCCGGGTCGATGTGATCAGCGCCGGGGCGCTGATACTGGACCGGATCCTCGACCGGTTCGGCTTCACCGAGATGCTGACCAGCGAGCACGACATCCTCGACGGCGCCGCGTGGTCGATCGTGACCGCAGGGGCCGGAACGCCCAGGCCGCGATGACCGCGTGGCCCGGTGGCGCGGGGCTTGCGGCGGTGCCTGGGGCTGGCTGGCCTGGTGATCCGGCCACGGCGAGCACCCCGGTGGCTACCGACCCGGCCAGGGTGCGGGACCTGGCCGCGGGTGCCGTGACGATGAGCGAGCTCGCCGCGAGGCAGTCGGTCTGCCGCGCTTGCCCGCGGCTGGTGGGCTGGCGCGAGGAGGTCGCGGCCGTCAAGCGACGCGCGTTCGCCGACGAGCCCTACTGGGGTCGCCCGGTGCCGGGCTGGGGCGCCGACAAGCCCGCGATCCTGATCGTCGGCCTTGCTCCCGCTGCCCATGGCGGCAACCGCACCGGCCGGATCTTCACCGGCGACCGGAGCGGGGACGTGCTGTTCGCGTCCCTGTACCGATGCGGCCTCGCGACGCAGGAGACCAGCGTGGCGGCCGGTGACGGGCAGTCGCTGCGCGGGGTACGGATGACCGCGGCCGTCCGCTGCGCGCCGCCGGAGAACAAGCCCGTACCCGCCGAGCGCGACGCCTGCGCGCCGTGGCTCGCCGCGGAGCTCGCGCTGACCTGGCTGGGCCTGCAGGTGATCGTGTGCCTGGGTCACTTCGCCTGGCAGGCCACGTGGCGTGAACTGCGCCGGAGTCGCCTGCCTGGCGCCGACGCGCCGGGGACGGGCCGGCGACCGGCGTTCGGTCACGGCGCCCAGGCCCGCTGCGGGGGAATCACCGTCATCGGCTGCTACCACCCGAGCCAGCAGAACACGTTCACCGGCCG
>Ga0126369_10001338_pt1 | contig 16949 bp, 14 predicted proteins | sample PanSoiMetaPlot_1_FD_109646 | JGI IMG/M metagenome (GOLD analysis project Ga0126369, IMG submission 109646) | Tropical forest soil microbial communities from Panama - MetaG Plot_1 | ecosystem: Environmental > Terrestrial > Soil > Tropical forest > Bulk soil | place: Panama | collected 2016-02-17 | reverse complement strand
GTGGAGGTCGTGTACCGGCGCTGGCCGCTCGACCCGGGCTGGCCGGGCCTCGCCGCCGCGGGCGCCGTCGGCCTGGCGGTGGCGTGCGCGGGCTGGGCGCTCGCATGGCCGTCCTGGACGGAGGTGGCTCGCATCGCGGACGCGCGGCTGGGCGGCAGGGAACGCCTGACGACCGCGCTGCAGTTCGCCACCGAGGGCGGCTGGCTCTACACCCGCCAGCGCGAGGACGCGGCGGCGTTTGCGCGGGGCGCCGACCTCGACGCGCTCGGGCCGGTGTCGCCGCCGGTGAAGGTGCTCGCGGTGGCCGCCGGCGCTGGCCTGGTCGCCCTCGCCCTGGCGCTGCTGCCGAACCCGGCGGTCCAGCAGCTGAGGCAGCATCGGATCGAGGCGGCCGCACAGGCGCAGGCCGCCGACCAGGTGCAGCAGATCGCGCAGAAGCTCGGGCAGGGCCAGCCCGGTGAGGACCCGGCGCAGCGGCAGGCGCTCACGCAGCAGCTCCAGAAGGCGGCCGCCGGGGTCCGCCAGGCGCCGGACGCGCAGTCGGCGGTCGCCTCGCTCAGCCAGGCGCAGAACAGCCTGCGGCAGCTCCAGGACCCCACACTGGGCCAGAAGCAGGATGCCGCTGCCGGCGCGGGCGCGCAGCTGGCGCAGAACGCCGCCGCGGCCAAGGCCGGGCAGGCGCTGGCGAGCCAGGACCTCCAGGGCGGGGCGACCCAGCTCAATCAGCTGGCGCAGAACCTGCCCAACCTGAGCGCGCAGCAGCAGCAGCAGCTGGCGCAGTCGCTGGCACAGGCGGCGAACGCGGCCAGCGGCGACCAGAAGCTGCAGACCGCGCTGAGCCAGGCATCGCAGGCGCTTCAGCAGGGCAACGTGCAGGGCGCGCAGCAGGCGCTCCAGGCCGCCGCGCAGGAGACGCAGTCCGTGGCGGCCCAGGACCAGTTCCAGGGCGACGTCAACCAGGCGGTCAACGGCCTGCAGCAGGCCAAGCAGCCGCTGGAGAACGCCGCGAGCGGCGAGTCGGGGCAGCAGGGTCAGGCCGGGCAGGCCGGCCAGCAGGGGCAGGGCCAGGGCCAGCAGGCCGGCCAGGGCCAGTCGAGCCAGCAGGGCCAGGCCGGCGGCCAGGGCCAGGGTCAGGGCCTGCAGGCGGGGCAGGGCGCCGGCCAGGGCCAGGGGCAGGGGCAGGGCCAGGGCCAGGGTCAGGGCGGCAACGCCAACGGCGGCGGCAGCGGCGGCGGCCAGGCCAGGCCGGCGGCCAGCACCGACAAGATCTACGTGCCCAGCCAGGCCCAGGACACCGGCAACGGCCAGAACGAGGGCAATCAGCCCGGCGTGCAGAATGACCTCGTGCCGTACCAACAGGTGCTCGCAGACTACCGGGCCAGCGCGCTGAACCAGGTCGACCGCGCGGACATCCCAGAACAGGAGCAGCAGCTCGTGCAGCAGTACTTCAGCGGCCTCGGCTCGTGAGGGCCGCGGAGGTCAGGCCGGCCATGGAGCCCGAGCGCTTCCAGGAGCTGGCGCTCGCCATCGAGCAGGAGCTGGCCAGGCTGATCGTGGGCCAGCGCGAGCTCGTGCGCTCGGTGCTGATCGCGCTGATCGCCGGCGGCCACGTCCTGCTGGAAGGTCAGCCCGGACTGGGCAAGACCGTGCTCGTGCGGTCGCTGGGCGACGTGCTCGAGCTGAGCTTCGCGCGTGTCCAGTTCACCCCCGACCTGATGCCGGCCGACGTGACCGGCACCAACATCGTGACGGAGGACGACGCCGGCCGCCGCCGGTTCGAGTTCCAGCCGGGCCCGCTGTTCACGAACCTGCTCCTGGCGGACGAGATCAACCGCGCCACGCCGAAGACCCAGAGCGCCCTGCTGGAGGCGATGCAGGAGGGCCAGGTCACCGTCGGCGACCGCACGCGCCCGCTGCCACGGCCGTTCTTCGTGCTCGCGACGCAGAACCCGATCGAGCTGGAGGGCACGTACCCGCTGCCGGAGGCGCAGCTCGACCGCTTTCTGTTCAAGCTGCTCGTGCCGTTCCCGGGACCGGAGGACCTGGCCGAGATCGTGCGCCGGACCACGGGCGTCACGGACGCGGAGCTGCGGCCGGTGGCCGGCGGCGACGACCTGGCGGCGATGTCGACCCTGGCCCGCGAGGTGCCGGTGGCCGAGCCGGTGATGGAGCGCGCGGTGCGCATCCTGCTGTGCACGCACCCGGACCGGCCCGAGGCGCCCGAGGAGGTGCGCCGCTACGTGCGCTGGGGAGCCAGCCCGCGCGGCCTGCAGACGCTGATCCTGGCCGGCCGCATCCGGGCGCTGCTCGAGGGCCGCTTCAACCTCGCGCTGGAGGACCTGGAGGCGGTCGCGGCCCCCGCCCTGCGCCATCGCGTGTTCCTGAACTTCGAGGCCGACGCGGCCGGAGTGGACTCGGACCGCCTGGTCGCGGCCGTCATCGAAGCCTCGCGGGGGAAGTGACCTGCTGACGTCCGCGGAGCTCACGCTGCTCGGACGCCTCGACCTGGCCTACCGGCGCCCGCAGAGCGGTCTCTACGCGGGTGAGCGCCGGTCGCCGCGCTCCGCTCGCTCCCCGGAGTTCTCGGACTTCCGTCCGTACGTCTCCGGCGACGACTTCCGCCAGATCGACTGGGGCGCATACGCCCGGCTGGAGAAGCTGATGCTCCGGCTCTACGTGGCCGAGGAGGAGGCCTGCCTCAACGTCGTGCTCGACCACAGCGCCTCGATGGCGCTGGGCGAGCCCGCCAAATGGCCGGCCGCGCGTCGCCTGACCGCCGCCCTGAGCTTCCTGGGACTGGCCGCGATGGACCGGGTCCAGGTGGGTGCGCTGGGGGGCGGCCGCGTACCGCCCCTGCGCGGGCGCGACGGCGTTTCGCGGGTGTGGGCCTTCCTCGAGGGGCTGGAGCCGGCTGGCGAGGCCGGCCCGGACGACCTGCGCCGCCTGCACTGGCTTCGGCCCGGGGTGACCGTGGTCGTCTCCGACTTCCTGTCGGAGGACACCGGCTGGGCCCAGCCGCTCGCCTCGCTGGCAGCCCGCCGGCAGGAGCCGGTGCTGTGGCAGGTGCTGGCACCGGACGAGGAGCACCCGACGATCTCGGGCGACCTGAAGCTCGTGGACCACGAAACCGAGCGGACGCGGGAGCTGACGATCACGCCGGGGCTGGTCGTCGAGTACCTGCGCGCGCTGGCCGCCCACCGCGAGGGCCTGGCGCGCGCCGCGCAGGCGGCGGGTGGGCGGTTCCTGTACACGGGCAGCGCCGACGACCTGGAGACGATGATGCTGGCGGGGCTCCGATCCGGGGTCGTGAGGCGGGGCTGATGGAGTTCCTGCTGCCGCTGGCAGCGCTGGCGCTGCTGGCGATCCCGGCGATCGTGCTGCTGTACTTCCTGAAGGTGCGGCGGCCCGAGGTCAGGGTCTCGACCCTGCTTTTCTGGCGGCCGTACGTGGCCGACCGGCAGGCGAACGCGCCCTGGCAGAGGCTGCGGCCGAGCGTCCTGCTGTTCCTGCAGCTCCTGGCGGCGCTGGTGCTCGCGCTCGGGCTCATGCGGCCGGGCCTGATCGGGGCGGCCGGGGTCGACTCGACCACGGTGGTGATGATCGACGCCTCGCCCACGATGGGGGCGACGGACGTGAGCCCGAGCCGCTTCGGGGCGGCGGTGAACCAGGCACGCTCGCTGGCCGGCCAGCTGGCCCCCGGCCAGCAGATGGCGATCATCCTGATCGGCGACCACGCCACGCTGCTGGCGGCGCCGACGGGCGATTCGGCGCTCCTCCGATCGGCGCTGGACCGCGCCCAGCCGTCGGGCACGGCCGGCGACTTCGCCGAGGGGATCTCGCTGGCGAACTCGATCCTGCTCGGGCGGCCCGGCGGGTCGATCATCATGCTCAGCGACGGCCACAGCCAGGCGCCGACCAGCCCGCCCCGGGTGAGCGCGCCGTTCTCGTACGTGTCGATCGGCAGCACCGGTGAAAACGCGGCGATCCAGACGATGAGCCCGGCCGGCAACGGCTCCGTCTTCCTGCGCCTTGCCAACTACGGCCGCACCGCGCGTGACATGAAAGTCGAGATGCGGGCCGACGGCAGGCTCGTCGACGTGCTCCCGGTTCGGCTGGAGGGCAACACCACGACGGACCTCAGGTGGTCCCGGCTGGCCACGTCGACGCAGGTGCTCGAGGCGAGGCTCACGCCTGGCGACGCGCTCGCGCTGGACGATGCCGCGTGGCTGGTCGTCGCGCCGCCGCCCCGCCACCCGGTCCTCCTGGTGACCGCCGAGAACGGCTTCCTGCAGCAGGCGCTGAAGCTGCGGCAGGGCGTCGACCTGACGGTGGTCAAGCCGGCCGACTACAAGCCCGGCAAGTACGACCTGGTCGTTTTCGACGGGTTCGTGCCGCCGGGCAAGCTGCCCGAGCCGGCGCTGCTGGTCGACCCGCCGGCCGGCCAGGGACCCGCGCCGCTGGGTCCGCAGATCGACCCTGGCGGCGTGCAGCCGGCCGACCCGCGCGACCCGCTGCTGCGCGACGTGAGCCTCAAGGACGTGCACGTGCAGAGCGCGGGGTCGCTGAAGGTCCCGAGCGGCTGGCGGACTGTGATCTCCGCGGCCGCCGGACCGCTGCTCGCGGTGCGCGAGGGCGACCCCCGGGACGCGCTCCTGACGTTCGACGTGCACCACTCCGACCTGCCGCTCCGCGCCGCGTTCCCGATCCTGATCAAGAACCTGCTCGACTACCTGCTGCCGGGCGGCTTCGAGAACCAGGTGTTCGCGCCCGGGCAGACGGTGACGCTGATGGCGGAACCAGGCGTCCGCTGGGCCGACGTGACGACCCCGGCCGGGCAGACGACCCGGCTGACGCCGCCATTCCCGCCGTTCATCGCGACGGACGTGCCCGGCGTGTACACGGTGCGGCAGCAGCTCGCGTCCGGGACCCGGCTCAGCCGCTTCGTCGTGCAGCTTCAGGACCCCTCGCTGTCGCGCATCTCGCCGGGGGCGGCGCCGCTGATCCAGGCGGCCGACCGCGCCGGCGGCGTGCTGCCGCGTGGCACACTGGAGGTCTGGCCGTGGCTGGCCGCGGCGGCGCTGCTGGCGCTCGTCGCGGAATGGTTCGTCTTCCTGAGGGGGCGCTGATGATCGGCGTTGCCGTCCTCCGGCCCGAGTTCCTGCTCCTCCTGCTCCTGGTGCCCGCCCTGGTGGTGGCGTGGCTGCGCTGGCCGCCGCCGCTGTCCACGACTCGAAGCCGGCTGGTCCTGGCCTCGCGCGTGCTGCTGGTCGGGCTGCTCGTGCTGGCCCTCGCCGGCGTGCGGCTGACGACGCAGCCGAACAAGCGGGCGGTGGTCGCGGTCGTCGATCTCTCCGCGAGCGTCAAGGCGCACGGCAGCCTCGACACCGAGGCGTCGGCCGTCAAGTCGCTCCAGTCGTCGAAGGGCGCGGACGACCTGTTCGGCATCGTCACGTTCGGCCACGACGCCGCGGTTGAGCTGCCCCTGACGCGCGACCCGGCGTTCGAGAGCTTCCAGACGCAGCCTGATCCGTCGTACACAGACATTGCGGGCGCGCTGCGCCTGGCCGCCGGCCTGCTGCCCGACGGGTACGCGCGCCAGCTCGTGCTCATCTCGGACGGACGGCAGAACCTCAACGACGCCGCCACCGCGGTCGCCGCGCTGCGCGCCGAGGGGATTCGGGTGGACGTGGTGGCGGTGGGCGAGGCGCCGGCCGCCGAGGCGCTGGTCTCAGGCGTCGACCTGCCGTCCCAGCTCCGCGAGGGCCAGACCGCGACCGCCGTCGTGCACCTCCAGTCCACCGGCGAGGCGTCGGGCACGCTGACGCTGATCATGGACAACCAGCAGGTGGAGAGCCGGGACGTCACGCTGCCGGCAGGCAGCTCGACCCAGACGTTCCAGCTGCCCAACGCGGCGCTCGGCCTGCACACCGTCCGCGCGGAGCTGAACGCCCAGCCCGACACGTACACGGAGAACAACGTCGGCGAGGCGAACGTGCGCGTGCTCGGCCGCCCGCTCGTCCTCGTGCTCGAGGGCAAGGACGGGGAGGGGGCGAACGTCGCGGCCGCGCTGCAGGCGGCCGGGATGGACGTCGAGCGCCGCCAGGCGGCTGGCGCGCCGACCGACACGCAGACCCTCGGCCGCTACGACTCGACGGTGGTCGTGGACGCCTCCGCCGACAGGTTCCCGGCCAGCTCGATGGCGGCCCTCGCCTCGTCGGTCCACGACCTCGGCAAGGGCCTGGTGACCGTCGGCGGACCCACATCGTACGGACCCGGCGGCTGGGCGGGCACGCCGCTCGAGGACGCCCTGCCCGTGCGCATGGACATCCCGCAGCGCAAGGACAAGCCCAAGGTCGCCGTCGTGCTGGTCATGGAGACCATGGAGGACCAGCGCGCCGACCAGGTGGTGCTGGGCGCCGCCGAGGGCGTGATCGACAAGCTGTCACCGGACGACCTGGTGGCCGTCACGGACGGGCGCCAGGACGACCCCGGCTTCCTGGTCGACATGACCACGGCAAGCAACAAGAAGGCGATCGACGCGAAGCTGGAAGCGGGGCAGCTCGGCGATCCGCCGAGCTACCTGCCGTTCATGCAGCGGGCCTACGACGCCCTGCAGAAGACGGACGCGCCCCTCAAGCACATCGTGGTCCTGGGCGACGGCGACGCCGATTCGACACCGTCCCAGCAGGTCCAGACGTTCCTGGAGACGGCCGTCGGCAAGAACGTGACCACGTCGGCGATCGCGGTCGACGTGCACGGGCAGCCGCAGTACATGTCATTCATGCAGGACATCGCGCGCTGGGGCGGCGGTCGCTTCTACCAGTCCAACAACCCCTCGCAGGTGCCCGACCTGTTCCTGAAGGAGAGCGTCGCGTCCCTGAAGCCGTGGTTCGAGCAGACGCCGTTCTTCCCCAAGATCGCGGCTGCGGGCGACCTGCTGCAGGGAGTGCCGACGGATCAGTTCCCGCAGCTCGGCGGCTACGTGGTGACGACCGCCAAGCCGTCCTCCGAGCAGTACCTCACCAGCCCGAAGCAGGACCCGGTCCTCGCGGCGTGGAGCTACGGCCTCGGCCGCTCGGTCGCGTGGACGAGCGATTCGAACGGCCAGTGGACGTCCGGCTTCCTGAGATCGCCCGTGTCGCAGACGCTGTTCGCGCGGATGGTCGGTTGGACGCTGCCGACCGGCCAGCAGCAGCTGCAGATCTCGGCGCAGCCCAGCGGTGACGGGCTCCAGGTCGACGTGACGGGCCCCGACACGGCCGGCGCGACGGTGTCCGTCGGCATGGTGCGACCCGACCTGCAAAACACCACGCAGGACCTGGTCGAGGTGGCGCCGGGCCACTGGCAGGGCCGGATCGGCGGGACGACCGTGGGGACGTACCTGCTGCACGGCGTGCTCAAGAAGAACGGGCAGGTGCTCGGCCAGGCGGACCAGGCGGTCTCCGTCCCGTACTCGCCGGAGTACCTGCAGCTCGGCCGCGACGACGGCCTGCTCCACCAGGTGGCGCACGACGGCGGCGGCATCGTGCTGACGAAGGCGGCGGCCGCGTGGGCGCAGCGCCCGCTGCCGGTGCCGGTCAGCTCCGACGTGTTCTGGCCCCTGCTGCTGCTGGCGGCGCTGCTGTGGCCGCTCGATGTGGCCGCGAGACGGATCACGCTGAGCCCTCGCCAGCTCTACGCGAACGCGGTGAGCCTGGTGACGGAGCGCCACGCGCGCGACCTGGAGATCGCGGTCCCGGAGGAGCTGTCTCGGCTGCGGCGGCGGGTGGCGAGCACGCGGGGGCGGCGCCCCGTCGGAGCGCCGCCGCCGGTGGTCGCGGAGGACACGCCGCGGACCCCAACCGCGGCGGCGAAGGCGCAGCCGACGCCGGAGCGCCAGCAGGAGCAGGAGGCCCTGTCGGCGCGGCTGCTGGAGGCGCGGCGCCGGCGGCGCGGCCAGGGCGACTGACCGGGCCGGAAGCGCGGCGAAGCCGGCGGGCCAGCAGTCGACCGACTTGTCGCGCCCAACTGCGTCGCACGTGATCGCGATGACGCCAGGTGCGCCACGGTGAGGCTGTCGCGGTCTCAGGCAGCCACGGGCGGCCCCCGCGGAGGGATGCGAGCGGGGGATCGGGTATCCTTGCCGTGCGGCCGAAGAGACTTCTCGGGCGACTTCGGCGGATTGGCGGTTGAAGTCGCCGATCGATCAGGACCGCGCGAGGGAAGTCATCGAAGGTCCAATTTGGACTCGCCCACTTAGCTCAGTCGGCAGAGCACTTCCTTGGTAAGGAAGAGGTCTCGGGTTCGAATCCCGAAGTGGGCTCCGCCGAGGTCCTTCGAACTCGAATCGGACCTCTTCCTGCGGTTTTTGAGCCACCTCCGAGCACCTGAAATCTGCCTTGAGAAAAGCCGTGGCGCCGCGGAACGGGACAAGCTGATCGTTCGCGTCCTCGCCGACTGCGGCATCGGCGTCGGCGAGCTGGTCAAGCTCAAGACGAACGACTTCGAGGAGCGCAGCGGCACCTACTTCCTGAACGTCGCCGGCAAGGGCGCCCGCGAGCGCCTGGTGCCATTCGGGTCGTCCCGTCGGCCGTCCCGGTAGGACGCCGCTACCCGGCTGACTCGATCGAGCCATAGGCGCCGCCGGCGATCATTTGGCTCGGGACCCGCTACCGGTAGCGTCAGAACGTCCAGCGTGACGATCGCTAGCGCGGCGTCGGCGTCCACATGGATGCTTACCAACTCCGCCTCGTTCAGCGCCACGTTGAGGTCACGAATGCTCAGGGGAGAATGCTCAGCCACGTGCAGCCGAGCTCCTTCGTTCGGCGCGCTGGGTCGGCCGGGCAGCGCGTCCGACGGCCCGGCCTCGGCGATCGTTGTGGCCGGCTTGCCCCTCGTGAAAGCGGATCTCGAGCTGGAGGCTGAGAGCGTCAGCCACCCTCTCCAGCGTGGCGAGCGTCGGTCTGGACCCACCGGACTCCAATCGGCCAACTACGGATTGGGTTGTACCCATCCGCTCGGCCAGTTGACGCTGGCTCAGCCCACGCGCCTCGCGTAGCTCGCGGACCATGCGACCGACCTCGTAGGCAGCCCGAGCCTGGTCGTACGCCTCCATAGACGTTGGGCTCTGCATCCGCCGTTCCCGCAGATCACTCCACGACTTGCGCTCGCTCATCTCGTCATCAATCCTCTGCGGTGTGGCCCTGGGCGATGCACCGCAGCATTGCAGCGTCGGCCCGTGCGACCTCCTGGACCTCTCGCATCCTCGTCTTGCGGAAGACCGTCAGGAGCACGATCCGCCGCCCGCTCGCGATGTAGTACGTGATCCGCCGCTGCTGGCGGCCCAGGTGGAATCGCAGCTCCCGGAGCTTCCCCCGGAGCTGCCGGGTGTACGGCTCGTCGAGCTGCACCCCCTGTTCCTGCAGCAGGTCGATGTAGAACGCCACGTGACCGAAATCCTCGTCCGTCAGGCCCAGGAGCCAATCGCGGACCTCCGGCTCAAGCTCTACGATACCCCAGCTCATAGCAATTTTGCGATCGCGAAGTATGCCAGATCGGCCCCAGGGCCGAGCAGCGGCCGCTACGAGCGGGGAGAAGGACCGGCTACCGCAGGAAACGGTCCATCAGACCGCTATCGCCAGAATCGCGGTCCTCGCCAACTCGGATCGGCCCGCAGACCGCGCCCGAACTCGACCACTTCCTTGGTAAGGGAGAGGTCTCGGGTTCGAATCCCGAAGTGGGCTCCAGGTCGGCGGCAGTGCCCATCCAGGCTCCCAGGGCCCCGCTGCAGTCGAGTCAGCCGCCGGCGACCCTGGCGATCACCCTGGCTGCGCCGTCCACGGAGCTGATGCCCGGCCAGCCGTCGACGGGTCCGCTGAACCAGGCATGGATGACCGGCTGGAACCGCAGTTACCGAGAGACCGTTCCCTTCGGATCGAGCAGTGACATCAAGAGATCTTCCATCTTGTCGAAGCTGTCTTCCTGGCCGTCGGACCTGGTCATGTGGTCACGGCCAGCCTTGTCGCGGAACGCGAGCTTCGTCGTCAGCTTCGTCACTCCGTCAGCTTCGTGCAGATCCACGGACTCGACGGCGTCCGCATCCGGCCACCCTTCGAACAGCCACGTCGCGACGGTCCGGGTCGGCGGCTCGACCTCCAGGTACGTCCCCCGAAACGAGCACTCGGTTCCGTCCTCGGTCACGAAGACGAGGTGGTAGCTCCCCCCGACGCGCAGGTCGACCGAGCACACCGTCACCACACACGCGAATGGAGCGAACCATTTGCTCACATGCTCCGGCTTCGTCAATACGTCGAAGACGAGTTCGATGGGAGCTTCGAACTCTCGAATGGTGACAATCTCGAGATCGTTCGGGAATTCGATGACTGCCGATCGATGCCGATTGGGTGTCACTGCAGCTCTCCCTGTTGTTGTAGCTCTTTGACGTAGTCGCTCAACCGGTCCAGGCGGTCATTCAACGCCTGCTCGTACTTGGCCAGCCACTCGTGGAACGGCCGAAGGCGTGCGGGTTCCAGGCGATACAGCCGACGACGCCCCTCCGCCCGGCACCTGACCAGTCCCACCTCACCGAGCACCCGGAGGTGTTTTGAAACCTGAGGTTGGGACATCGACAGGTCGCTCACGATCGCCCCGACTGCCTTCTCGCCTGCGATCAGCGCGTCCAGGATTTCGCGACGGTGCGCTTCGGCAACTGCGTTGAAGACATCCGACGTGGTGGAGGAGCGGGCCACAGCCGCATCATATTCCTATGTCGGCATATGTCAACCCGCGGGATGACCGGAGGGTCCAGGTGGGCACCGGCCGGCCGGGTTCTCGGCCGGTGAGCCCTGTCGCCGCGATCGAGCAGTGCCGGCGCCGGGGAGTTCGCGCCCGGCCGGCCCAAGCAGCGCCTGCGGCGCCGACCCCATCGGGATCCCGCGGCCGCACCCTGCAGGGAGGTGCTCGCAGGCCTTCGGTTCGCCCCCTCTCGCCGATCCGCCGTGCGCATTCTGCCCCTACCAGAACGCGCATCCGGCCTTGCTATGGTCCGCTCGCGAGACCGCCGCGGCTCGTGCGAGCCTGCAAGAGGGGAGACGAGGCCATGCTCGAGAATCTCTGGGGCTCGGTCCCGAGCTGCGATGCAACACTGTTCAACGACTGGCCGGTCGGAGCTCTGGGATTCGTCTACAGCCAGGCATTTGCAGTCGGCGGCAACCGTAGCCGCGGCATATACACCGAGATCGCCGCCGTCCATTCCACCGATGGGGTCAACAACTGGCAGTTCATCGCAGGTACCGGCAACTCGGGCATCGGTCGAGCGGCCGCGGTGGACGCGAGCCGTCAGGCCTGGATCGCCTGGATGGACCAGAGCACCTACCCCGACTTCGGGAAATACCCATCCTGAGGCGGTGACAGCCGGCGCCGACGCCGCTCGGACGTGATGGGCGATGCGGCCGCCCCATCGCCCCCCGCCCGATCACGGCGACTCGCGTCACGCGCCGGCTACCATCCGCGCGCAGCCAGCAGTTCCTGGGTCGGGATCGACGAGATCGCGACGCCCGGCATGGGAGCGCACAGGCCGCTCGACACCTCCGCGATCACATCGGGCTGGTCGTGGTAGGTCGTCGCCGCAACGACGGCCCGCGCCATCCGTGCCGGGTCGCCGGACTTGAAGATGCCCGAGCCGACGAAGTTGCCGTCGCAGCCCAGCTGCATCATGAGCGCGGCGTCGGCCGGGGTGCTGATCCCGCCCGCGGAGAAGTTGACCACCGGGAGCCGGCCCAGGCGCTGACACTCAGCCAGGAGGTCGACGGGCGCCCCGATCTCCTTCCCCTCGTGCACGAGCTCGGCGCGCGACATGCCCTGCAGCCTGCGGATGCCGGCGCTGACGGCACGCATGTGCCGAACCGCCTCCACCACGTTGCCGGTGCCCGCCTCGCCCTTGGTCCGGATCATGGCCGCTCCCTCCGCGATGCGGCGCAGGGCCTCGCCCAGGTCGCGGCAGCCGCAGACGAACGGCACCGTGAACGCGTGCTTGTCGATGTGGTTCTGCTCGTCGGCGGGCGTGAGCACCTCGGATTCGTCGATGTAGTCGATCTCCAGGGCCTCGAGGATGCGGGCCTCGACGAAGTGGCCGATGCGGCACTTGGCCATCACCGGAATCGTCACGGCCTCCTTGATGGCACGTATCAGTGCGGGATCGGACATGCGTGCCACGCCGCCCGCCGCACGGATGTCGGCCGGAACACGCTCGAGGGCCATCACGGCGCAGGCGCCCGCCTCCTCCGCGATCCTCGCGTGCTCGGGCGTGACCACGTCCATGATCACCCCGCCCTTCAGCATCTCGGCCAGCCCGGCCTTGACCCTGAACGTCCCCGTCGTATGGCTGGTGTTTGGCTCTCGATCTATCATTTGAACTGATCACAAGTACGATATACCGGGTAGATCACGGTCCAAAAGGCCCAAATTGGAACATCAGACATGGCCAAATGACCAACCGGGCGCCGGCCGGCGCCGTCGCGCGCCTCTGGGCGACGCCATCCTGAGGATGGAGCTCGACCGCGGGCGGTCCGCGTCCCCACTCTTCGACCAGGTGCGCGCGCATGTCCGGAGGGCGGTGGCGGATGGAACGCTTTCGCCAGGCGTCCGCCTCCCGCCTGAGCGAGCGCTCGCGGCCGTTCTGGGTGTGAGCCGATCGACGGTGATGCGCGCCTACCAGGAACTGGCCGCCGATGGGTTGGTGGTGGCCGCGCCGTCCCGGGGGACAGTCGTCGCTGCGCGGCCGTCCGCCGGGGAGGGAGCGGGTGCTGCGGGCGGCTGGTGGGTCGTGGCCCTGCCGCCCCTGGCGGCCTCCGGCACGGACCCCGGACTGCTGCGCGAGGTCGTCGGCCTCCGCGGCGACGACGTGGTCTCCTTCGCGAGCTCGGCGCCGCCCGACGACCTCATCCCGGCAACCGAGCTCCTGGCCTGCGCCCGGGAAGCCCTCGAGGAGATGGGGCCGAAACTCCTCGGGTACGGGCCCGTCGACGGATCCGATGAATTTCGGGAGATCATCGCGGACCGTATGCGCGCGGCGGGGACCATGGGGCCGAGCGACAGTGTGGTTGTGCTCTCCGGGTCGACGCAGGGCCTCGCGCTGGCCGCCAGGGTCCTGACGGAGCCCGGAGACGAGGTGGTGGTGGAGGCGCCGACCTACGTCGGAACCATACAGACGTTCGAGGCGGCAGGAGCGCGGCTGGTGGGCGTTCCGGTCGACTCCGACGGCATCCGGCCTGAGCCCCTGGAGCAGGTGATCTCGCGCCGGCGAGTCCGGCTGATCGTGTTGCAGCCCAACTTCCAGAACCCGACCGGCGCGAGCCTCAGCCCGCAGCGGCGTGAGCACATCCTGTGGCTGGCGCGCCGGCACGGAGTGCCGATCCTCGAGGACGACGCCTACGGAGCGCTCCACTACGATCCGCCCCGACCGGACCCGCTGAAGCGGGCGGACCGTCATGGCCAGGTCATCTACCTGAGCGGCTTCTCGAAGACGCTCGCGCCGGGCCTCCGGATCGCCTGGATGTGCGGTCCCGAGCCCGTCGTGGCAAGGATCGCCGTCGCCAAGCAGTTCTCGGACCTCAACAGCAACTCGCTGGGCCAGGCCATCGTGGCCCGCATGCTGTCGAGCGGACGCTATGACGTCCACCTGGAGCGACTTCGGGAGGCCTGCCGGGACCGGATGAGACTGCTCCTGGGCTGTCTGGACGAGATGGCGGACGTCGTGGAGCGGGATCTCGAACCGCTCGGCGGCATGCACGTCTGGTGTCGTCTCCGGGTCGGCGACGCGCGTCACGCGGCCGCAGCGGCCGGCCGCGCGGGCGTGGCCGTGCTGGCGGGGCCGGCGTTCTATCCGACCGGCTCTGCAGGGCCGGCTGGGATCGACCGGATCCGGGTCAGCCTCCCCGTCTCGGGCCGAGAGGCGATCGATTCCGGTGCGCGCCGGCTCGCGGAAGCCCTGCGGGGGCTCCCACCGCGCGCGGTGGGGCGGCCCTCGCCGCTGGCCGTGGTGGTCTGAGAGGCTGCTCTCCGGCGGCGGAAGGCAACGCGTGAGCCGCTCAGCCGGTCGGCTACAGCCCGTGATCGACCATGTCCAGCAGGCGGCGCAGGTCTTCGTTTGCCTGCGCCTCGTCGTGGCCGCGCAACGGGCCCCCCGTGAGGAGCACCGCAAGGCCGTGGACGGCAGACCAGGCCAGGAACTCCGCACCTGGACGGCGTTCGGCCGGGAGGACGCCTACTTCGACCAGCTCGTCCAGCACCGCGCCGAGCAGCCGGAAGGGGCTCAGGCCACCGGCGCCGCCGCGATCGGGGCTCGAGATGTCCCGCAGGTCCGTGGGGACCGAGAACGCCGTCCTGAACAGTCCGGGCTCGGCGCGGGCGAACTGCACATAGCCGGTTCCAACCGCACGCAGACGGCGCCGAGCGGTTGCCGCGCGGTCGAGCCCCGCCGGGACCCTGGCCAGCTCGGTCTCGATCGCCAGCGCCACCCGGGAGATGGCGGCCGAGCACACCGCGTGGAGCAGCGCCTGGCGGTCCGCGAAGTGGCGGTATGCAGCATTCGGAACCACGCCGGCACGGCGGGTTGCCTCGCGCAGCACCACGGCGTCCGGCCCCCCATGGCGCGCAAGCTCGAGGCCGACATCGATCAGGGTGCGGCGGAGGTCGCCGTGATGGTACGCGTCGCGCGCCGGCAGCTGGGATTCGGTGGTCATCCTCTATGTGGACAGGGTCCACTCACCGTTGTTATCATGAATACCGGTTAGATAGTCCTGGGGAGGAGGCTGAATGGGCCTTCCAGAGGTCGTCTCGCGTCATGAGTGGCTCGTGGCCCGCAGCCAGTTGCCCACCACGCGGAAGGAGCTCATCGGCGCCTGCGACGCGCTGAGCGCAGAGCGCCTCGTGGTGCCTGTGCGGGTGTTCGACAGGGAATACATCTCCGAGCGACTGAGTGGGCGGGCGATGCAGCGCGACCTGTTCGCGCGCCGCCGCCACCCCAGTGTCGAACACTATGTACCAGCATGGCTGCCGCACGGGAGCCGTGCCGGCTCCGATCTATGGCCGAGCTGACTGGTCCTCGCGAGGACGTCCGGCTTCCAGGAAGCGCAGCTGCGCCCGATGACCTCTCGGCGGGCCGCGACCGTGCTCAGGACAGCACCACCGGCTTTCGCCGGCTCGACCGCCTGGCGACGCTCGAGCAGGCCAGCCTGCCTGACGTCCTGGCCAGAGCGGCGCCCCGTCTCGCGCTTCCTCCGCTGGTCCCGGAGTCCGCCCGGCCAGGGGCGCGCGGGATCGCGGCCGCCGAGGGGGACGGCTTCGGGGAGCTCCTGCGTTCGAGGCGCCAGCGGTCTGGCCTGACCCAGGCCCAGCTGGCTGAGCTGTCCGGGTTGGGGGTCCGGACGATCAGGAACTGGGAGCAGGGCTGCATCCTCCATCCGCACCGGGATTCGGTTCGACGACTGGCCGAGGGCCTGGGGCTCACGGGGGAGGCCAGGGCGAGCTTCGAACGGATCGCCGCCGGCGCCCACCCTCTGCCGTCGACCGTGGTCCCCGAGCCGCCACGCCAGCTGCCGCACGATCTCGCCGACTTCACCGGGCGATTCGAGCAGACGGCCAGGCTGCGAGCGTTCCTGTGCCCCCGGGAGGGGACGGCCGCCCGGGTGGTGGTCATCTCGGGCCCGCCCGGGGTGGGGAAGACGGCCCTCGCGGTCCGCGTCTCCCACCAGCTTCAGGAGCACTTCCCCGACGGGCAGCTCTTCGTCGATCTGCGGGGGCCCCTGGGAGCGCCGCTGGAGCCGTGGACGGTCCTGGCCGCGCTCCTGCGCGCGGTCGGCGTCGCCGCCGCCGCGATCCCGGCGGAGCTGCACGAGCGGGTGGCGCTCTACCGGACCCGGTTGGCCGAGCGCAGGATCCTGCTCGTGCTCGACGCCGCCGTCGACGAGGCCCAGATCCGGCCGCTGCTTCCGGGCGGCCGTGGGGGTGCGGCGCTGGTCACGAGCCGGAGCCGTCTGGCCGGCATCGAGGGAGTCAGCGCGGTGCCCCTGGGAGTGCTGGAGGCGGGCGAGGCGATGGAGCTGCTGGCCAGAGTGGCCAGCCCGCGGAGGGTGGCCGCCGAGCCGGAGGCGGCGGCGGCGGTCATCGGCATGTGCGGTCGCCTGCCCCTTGCGGTGAGGATCATCGGCGCGCGGCTGGCGGCGAGGCCGCACCTGCAGCTCGGGCGAATGGCCGAGCGACTGGCCGACGAGCAGCGGCGGCTGGACCTGCTCGACATCGGCGACCTGGCGGTGCGGGCCAGCTTCGAACTCAGCTACCGGCGGCTGGAGCCGGAGGCGGGGAGGGCGATCCGGCTGATGGCGCAGCTCGAGGTGCCCGACCTCAGCGCGTGGGCCATCGCCGCCCTGCTGGGCACCAGCGCCGAGCGCGGCGAGGAGCTCGCTGAACGCCTGGTCGACGTCCACCTGCCGGAACTGACCGCCCAGGGGCGGTACCGGATGCACGACCTGCTGCGGTTGTTCGCCCGGGAGCGGCTGGAGCAGGAGGAGCCGGAGGAGGCCAGGGCCGCAGCGCTGGACCGCCTGCTGGCGAGGAGCCTGCGCCGGCTCCGGCACCTGAACCGGCTGTTCGGCCCGGACTGCTGGGAGCCGGGCCCGGCGACCGTGGAGGACCAGCCCATGGGGGGAGATGCGCCCTTCGCCAGCCGGCAGGAGGCGGCCGCCTGGCTGACAGCGGAACGGCCCACGATCGTCAATGCTGCGGTCCAGGCGAGCGGCCACGCCGATCCGGCACGCTCCTGGCAGGTCGCAGAAGCGCTGTTCCAGTTCTCCGAGATCCGCACCGCCCCCATCCCGGACTGGAGGGTCCTCATCGAGGCCATGCTGGGCTCGGCGCGGCGGGTTGGCGAGCGGGATGCGGAGATCCGCTGCCTGGTCGAGCTGGGCATCGTC
>Ga0126369_10001337_pt1 | contig 16959 bp, 16 predicted proteins | sample PanSoiMetaPlot_1_FD_109646 | JGI IMG/M metagenome (GOLD analysis project Ga0126369, IMG submission 109646) | Tropical forest soil microbial communities from Panama - MetaG Plot_1 | ecosystem: Environmental > Terrestrial > Soil > Tropical forest > Bulk soil | place: Panama | collected 2016-02-17 | reverse complement strand
TCCACGGCGAAGAACACCGCCGCAAGTAGAACGCCGATACCCATCATGATGGTCCCAGCCATTCTGTCATCGCTGGGCGCGCGCCCCGCGTGAACCACCCACACGGGGTCGGCCACAGCCATGCCGTTCTTTTCGAACGCATACTTCACGTCGCCTTGCAATCCTCTGTCGGCGACTCCACGAACGGTAACGCTGCCGTCTGCTTCCTCATGCAATCGTTTGTTGGCGTCTTTTTCATTCACGCCCACCACCAGCCGCACCGGAACTTTCCCATTCTCTTCCGTGTACATGGGAATGTAGAGGTAATTCTCTTTGCTCAGATAGGTCCCGCTTAGGTGACCTCGTACGTCGGCATAGACAATCCGTGAATGCAGCTTTCCGGTTTCAAAGTCCACGGCCGTCAATTGCTGCAAGCTTCCAGCTTGTATCCCGTTGAAATACATCCATCCGCCGATTCCCACAACAATCAAAGGAGCTGCATACCGGACATACTGCAACCAAGGTTGTGGCAGCGCCGCATTCGCGATGGGAACTGCCGCCGCGGGCCCGCCCGCTGGAACTGGGACAGGTCGTTCCGCCCCCCTCAAGACCACCTTGATCACTGCGGCAATCGCAAGAAAGCCAAGGATGATCACCATCGCTGTAAGCTTCGGCACATAGTAGCCCAGCCACTTCACCTGTAATTCAGCCAGGTAGCGGTAAGGGCCGGAGTACGTAAAAGTCCAATAAAGCGTGATTCCCACCATTGCGGCAACGGCGACTGCTGCCAATCTACTGTTCTTGGGAGTTTCCGGATTCATGGTTGCCTCCGGTTCAGCTCTACTGCTATGAGCTAATTTTCTCAGGCCTAGGCGCGCGTCGAGCCGCTTCGGGGTACATCTGTTTTTTAAGGCAAACCGTACTCAAGGACAGGCGGATTTTGGGTTTAGTTGAGGTTGCTCGAGGAATTTCCGTCCTGGAACTCTAATCCCCAGAATCGCGGCGCCGGCGTCAGAAACTCAATGCCCACACGCTGCCCTTTTTCTAGGGGCTCACCGAGGTAGACGACACGGCATTCTTGTTCTTCCTGCGTCAGTGGATTCGTCAGCACCAGCATCTCTCCGTTATCCACTTCGTGCCTCAGGAGCAGCAAGCCGCCGTGAGCGCTCACCACAACAGTCTCGCAAGTTTCCTTGAACTTCTTGCGGTCGTGTGTGCGCCCTTGCGCCTGTACGCGCATCTTATGGAAGGCTCGCGTGCTTCGTCTTGGTGTTGCGGAGATGACTTCGTTCATAGCGCCATAATCTGCCGCTGAATCTCCCCTCGTCAATCTGGCCTTTCGTACAGGTGTTCTCCATTCGAAACGCCAGATCCTGCGCGTCAAATCTCCGAGGTCTATGCTTTCAGTTGATGACTGGCTCTGTAACGAGCCAGCACTCCATCGGAGTTCCTGAGGCCGGACCGGTTTGCTGGGGTATCCGTCCATGCACCCGGCAAGGCACTTCCTATGCTCGCCTTTCATGGCGTGCGCAATGAGTGCCACGATCATCTGATGCAGGCCGCTGCCCTTTTTTCTTCCTTCGAATAGCGGCTGTCGCCTCAAGCCCAGTGTCGCCCTTGAAATCGCATCCAGCTTGTGCCGCGGGAACCGGCAGTCATAAGATAGGAAGGCGTGGCAAACCAGGTCAGCATTTATTTGCCGCCGCAACATTCATTGCCATTTTGCGTAAGATTAGTTGAATCCCAATACGAGAGGACTCTCGTCCCCTGAGGTCTTTCTATGAATCTTGTTGACGTGATTGACAGCTCGCGCGACCAGCACCTCGCCGAACTCTACGAATTTCTGCGCATTCCAAGCATCAGCGCAAAGAGCGAGCACAAGCCAGACATCGAGCGCGGTGCACGCTGGGTTGCCGACCATTTGCGCACCGCCGGTTTCAAGATGGTGGAGATCGTTCCCACGAACTTGCACCCACTCGTCTATGCCGAGTCTTTGGAAGCCCCCGGACAACCGACCGTCCTCTTCTATGGGCATTACGACGTGCAGCCGCCCGAGCCGCTGGATCTCTGGACTTCACCCGCCTTCGAACCTACGGTTCGCGACGGCAATCTCTTTGGCCGCGGAACCGCCGACGACAAGGGCCAGGTCCACATTCATCTGAAGGCATTCGAATCGCTCCAAAGGGTCAACGGCAAGCTACCCATCAACGTGAAAGTCCTAATCGAAGGCGAAGAAGAAGTCGGCAGCGTCAGCCTCTGGGATTACGTCCAAAAAAACAAAGCGAAATTGAAAGCCGATGCGCTCGTCGTTTCCGACACCTCGATGCTCGGGAAAGGCGTACCGTCGATTACCTATGGGCTTCGCGGGTTGAACTACTACCAGATTGAACTTACGGGTCCCGAGCGCGATTTGCACTCGGGCGTCTATGGCGGTGCGGTGCCAAACCCTCTTACTATTCTCACCGAGCTTTTCGCCAAGCTACACGATAGGGATTTTCGCGTCACCGTCCCCGGCTTCTATAACCAGGTCGCCAAGCTTTCCACACGAGAGCGCAAAGGTTTAAATTCCCTTCCTTGGAAGAAAAAGGATTTTGAGAAGGCCGTCGGCTCGCCCGGGTATTGCGGTGAGAAAGGCTTCACGACAGTCGAGCGCCTTTGGACGCGCCCGACACTCGAATTAAACGGCATCTGGGGCGGCTATCAAGGCGAAGGGGCCAAAACTGTCATTCCCTCGAAAGCGTTTGCGAAATTCTCAACGCGCCTTGTGCCGAACCAGAATCCCGACAAAATCGCGCAACTCGTTGAGAAGCACATTCGAAAACTGCTGCCGAAAACGGTCCATTGCAAATTTGAAGTCTTGAGCAAAGGAAAACCGTGGGCCGCTCCGTACAACAATCCCATTTTCCAAAAAGCGCAGGCGGCACTGGAAAAAGGCTTCGGGAAAAAGGCTGTGTTCATCCGCGAAGGCGGATCGATTCCCTTTGTCACACAGATGTACGACACTTTCAACGTTCCTTGTGTGCTGATTGGTTTCGGTTTGCCCGACGAGAATGCCCACGCTCCTGACGAGCACATCGCCCTCGAAAACTATTTTGGCGGCATTAAGGCTGTCGCTCACTTCTACGCCGACCTAGCCAAGCGATAGCGGCGCGGAGCCTCCCGGGGTCGCGGTTTCCTTCCCGGCCATTAACGGAAGAATTCCGAAAAGCCCTTTTCGGCGGCTCGCAAGTTCCTCGAAATGCGTTGCAACCGCATTTTTAGCGGGGTTTTCCACACCTTCCATCAAAAACTTGCATTTTTCCGGCCTTTTTTTGCGATTTTTCCTTGCGTTCCCGCTTTTCCTTGGCTATAGTCCTTCCCGGCCCGAGTATTTCGCACACAATTTGAAGGGGTAGCCGACTCGGAGCCTGCTTCGATCGCATCGAAGCCTGCCTCGATTACCTCGGGGTGGAAAGCAAAATCAGGAGGATACGCACTAGATGTCCAAGCCACTGAGCAAGACGAAAATCGTTGGGCATATCGCCGAGAAAGTCGGAACTCCGAAGAAAACCGCAGCCTTGTTTTTTGATGAGCTCTTCAAGCTTGCTGTGAAAGAAGCCAAGGGCGCTGCAGGCAAATTCGTGATTCCGGGCCTCGGCCGCTTGGTTAAAGCGCACCGCAAGGCGCGCATCGGCCGCAACCCCCAGACGGGCGAACAGATCAAGATTAAGGCGAAGACCGTTGTTCGTCTGCGTCCGTCGAAAGCGCTGAAAGACGCTGTCTTGAAGTAGTCTGTAGTCTTCCGAGAGTTTTGGCCCCCGGTTGGCCTGAGTCCTCAGGCCAACGGGGGCTTTTCTCTTTCCAGGAGGAAATGGCAGTTGCTAGATCTCGCGGAGTCGCTGCGCCAACAACCATGTCGACTATTCCAAGAGTTTGTCCCGGCTTTCCTGAAAACAGAACCAAGAACCAGGAACCAAAACTGTCCATCAAAGCGTCTTGACGTAAGCAACCACGTCCTTGATCTGTGCGGGTTCCAGCGAATCTTTCATCCCCGGCATTTGCGAGTCGCCGTTCTCAATCCACTTGGTCAGCGATTCCGTCGTCACCTTGTTTCCATTCACGGTGAACGTTCCCCGCTTGGAGATTCCTTTCAGCCCTGGCCCGATTTTCTTCTCTTCCTTGTCCGCGAAATGACACATGGCGCATTTCTGCTCGAACACTTCTTTTCCTTTTGCCGCCGATCCCCCCGAAGCGTGACTCACGCTCTTCTTCGGGGCGTCTTGTGCTGGCGAGTCCTGCGCCGCGACGGCGCATGCCAGAGCCAGGGCTGCAATCCCAAGTAGTAGAAGATTCCGCCTCACGATTCCTCTCCTTCGTCTCCGCGAGAATTAAGTTACCGGCTTTTCCGGAACGGCCTCGTTCTCAAACTCACCCATTTTCCCTGTTTACACACAGAATTTCCACTCGCGGAGCAGGCGCGCCACGAGTACAGAGCCGATGACCGGCAAAAGGTACAGGTTGCTTCCCTGCACGCCTCCGACTTTCGTACTCTTTACCCCGCGCAAATCCTTGTGATAACTATGCCCCATGAGCATGGAGACCCTCACGCGAGCGTGGGAAATCCTGCAAGACGCCTACCAAGCACAAATGGAAGGCGATTACGATCGCGCGGTCGAGCTTTATCAATCTTCGCTCGAAATGCACCCCACGGCCGAGGCCCACACTTTTCTCGGCTGGACTTACCATTTTCAGGGGCGCATTGACGAAGCCATTGCCGAGTGCAAGCGCGCCATCGAACTCGACCCTGACTTTGGCAATCCCTACAACGACATCGGCGCGTACTTGATCGAGCAAGAGCGCTACGATGAGGCGATTCCCTGGCTCGAGCGCGCCACCGAAGCGCGCCGCTACGAGCCGCGGCATTTTCCGCATTACAATTTGGGCCGCGCCTATCTCGGCAAGGAGATGTACAGTAACGCCATGCGCTGCTTCCAGGAAGCTCTGCAAATCGAGCCGCGCTATTCCCTCGCACGCCAGGCGCTTGCATCTCTGCGCCGCATGGTCAACTGAACGTGCATTCCGATTTCTCTTTTAGGGGCCGGCTTCGGCCCGGCTTCTTATGCACTGTTCGCCTCAAACCATTACGCCTTGGGTGAGCTCGGCCTGACGATGCGGTCATAAATCCACAGCAACAGGGTCGTGGAAAGTCCCACTCCAGAAACCACGCACCACGCGCGTTGCGGCTGGTGCGCCACTTCGGCAAATTGATGCATCACCCGGCCCCCAAACCATCCTCCAATCAGGGAGCCGATCCCTATCGGCAGAAATGCAAAGCCCATGTACGTGCCCTGCTGTCCTGGAGGCGCGAGCCGTGAAATGTATTCGTAATACCGCGGTTGCTGAATGATCTCGCCCAACGCAAGAACAAGGATGGAGAGTATGGCTCCAAGAATCGTCGGCTGAAACGCAACAATCAGCCACGACACGGAGGACACCAGCGTACCGAGAATCACCGCATGAAACGCCGGAACTCCCCGCAACAAGTAATTTACGAGGAGCGTGAAACAGATGACCGCAAGACCATCGGTAATCAGGATGAGTTCCACATCGGCGCGCGCGTTTATATACGCCTGGATGTATCCAGGAAGCGAAATGTACTGCTGCCAGAACACAATCCAATATCCCGTAAAAATTAGCAGGAACAGCATGAATTTGGGGTTGGAGAGAACGGTAAGAAAATTTCGCAAGGTTTCGAGAATGCTGGGGGGCGGGGCGCCATCTGCTCGCTGCGGCTCTCGAAAGAAAAGCAGCACACCAAAAAACATAGCAAAGACGCTTAGCGCGGCCACGCGAAAAACGTTTTCTACACCAAGATGCCGATGCGCCCAGGAAGCCACGTAAGGCCCCGCAGCTCCGCCAATGTTCACCATCGTGTAGTAAATCGAATAGCCGATCGAGCGAACGTTTTCCTTAGAGGCGCTTGCAGTAGTTCCCACCACGCAAGGCTTCACCAGCGAAACCCCCAACGCGGGAAGAATCAGGATGCAACCCACAAAAAAGCTCAAGGGCATGGCGTTGCGAATGGGAGTCAACCACGGTGCGCCTATGGACCCAATCAGGAAATAAGCAACAGCCAGAATTAGGTAAGCTAGAGACAGGGCACGGCGAAAACCGAGCTTATCTGCCACGGCCCCCCCAAAGATCGCTAGAAACCAGACCATGCCGCCAAAAATCCCGGTGAGCGTCCCCGTTTGCTCCGTCGAGAAATTGAGCTTTCCCTGTAGATACAACGCCAGCGAAGCGAACGCACCGTAATAGGAGAGGCGCTCGAAGATTTCGCTGATGTTGGCCACCCAGAACGGCCGCTCGAAGCCGTCGCGAATCTCCGTAAGCCTTTGGCTAAAGCCCATTTCGCCTCCCCGCCTGCGCGCCGGGATAATAGTCGAGGAAAGTGTCAAGGTAAAGGATGGGCCGTGCTAAGTGTCTATACCGAAGGAAAGAGACTTTGCCGGATGCTAGAATCTCGCACGCTATTGGAAGAGGCATGAAAGAAACAAGCCAACTTGGGACAGCCGTCGCATTGCTGTTAGTTACGGCCGCGGCAACGGCATGGATAGCGCGCGGAGCGGTGGCGCAGGAGGTATTGTCGCCCACGGCCGAAGAGTCTTCCGCGATTGCCGAACGGGGCCGCCTGCTTTATGAATACGACCAGGCCAGTTGGCACGCCAGCGATGCCGTGCAGATGGCGAACCCCAAAAACGTCGAGGGGCGGCGCTACATCGCGAGGAAGGAAAACGGGAAGTGGACCGTGGTCTTCGGGAAATTGAACGAGGATCACAGTTATTTCGGAATTTCCTATCAAGCGGACGAGCAGGCGACGCTGCGGCAGTTTGCCGTGCGCCAGGAGCCGGCCGAGCGTCAAGATGACGGATTTTTTCTGCATGCGGGTTGCGCCATCGAATTAGCCATGAAGGATTTTGGCGCAGTGAGCCGGCCGTACAACGTTGCGGTGCTGCCAGGCCCTGCAGAGCAACTATACGTTTACCTGTATCCCGCGCAGATCAAGGCGCGCGTTTACCCACTGGGAGGCGATGTGCGGTACCTGGCAAGCGCCGACGGAACGAAAATCCTGGAAAAGCGCCTGATGCACAAGACCATTATTGAAATCGAGACTAAACCTGGCAAGAAAGCTGCCGCGGGATTCCACACTCACGTTCTGAGCGACCTGCCGGAAGACACGGATGTACTTCACGTCCTCGTGCAGGATCCACCACAGCCTGAGTTTGTGGGAACACCTCACTTCGTCTATCAAGTGAAGACCGACGGAACCATCCAAATCGAAAAAAATAGGAAGAGGAAAAAATAGCGCCAATCCGTCAGAAGAGGCGCGAGTGAAAGGCGAGCGACGCGGGGATGTGGGTGGCGAAGTAGCCGGGGTCGTGACGACCAGGGTAGATGTGGAATTCGTGTGCGATTTTGCGCGCCGTTAGGATTTTGTCGAGCGCCGTGGCGCCCGCGTCGAAGCCGTAATCGTCCTGATCGCCGCAATCGAAATAAATTTTCAGTCCGGCGAGATTCGCCGAGCGCGCCAGCGTCAGCGGGCTGTTGGCGTTCCAGAACTCGATGTCCGGAGGAATGCCGAAAACCGCGCCGAGGACCCGAGAACGCGGGGATTGAGGGACACTTACAAAAGCCGGAAACTTCTCGATCAACGCGGCACTGTGCGCGCTGACGGAACTGAAAAGCTGCGGATGGCGGAAAGCAAGATGCAGCGCGCCGTAGCCGCCCATTGAGACTCCGGAAATCGTGCGGTTTCCCCGGCCCGGTGATGCGCGGTATTTCTTTTCGATGAACGGGAAAAACTCCCGTAGCAGAAAATCCTCGTACCGCACCTTTCCATCCTTGGAGTTGATATAAAAACTCGCGCCGCCCGCCGGAGTTGCTATCAGAAAATCTTTTAGCTTCCCGCTTTCACGCAAGTCTTCAACGAGATTCCACAACCCCGAATGCACGAAGAATTGTTCGTTGTCGCCGAGCCCGTGCAACTCGTAGAGAATCGGAAAGTGTTTCGTCTTGTCCGCTTCGAATGATGCTGGAAGCACGATGCAGTAAGGGACGTTGCGGGCCAGTATTTCGCTGGGTACGGAGTTGCACTCCACGCGGCCCGAAGCGAAGGAGCAAGAGGCGCAAAAGAAGATAGCAAGAGCGGCGAGCGACGAGTAGCGGATGACGAGACGAAGAGTCACAAGGGTATTCTACTCATAGCGGAGGGCCTGGACGGGATCGAGGCGCGCGGCGTGCGAAGCGGGATAGAGGCCGGCGGCGAGGCTGACGCCGACGGCGAAAAGAATGCTGAGCAAAACGAGCCACCACGGAACTGAAGAAATGTCCACCCCGGGAAGATTCTGGCGATGCAGATAGATGTTGGTTCCGAGAGTAAGCGTCCGGCCAATGAGCCATCCGAGCAGGACACCGAGAATTCCGCCGAAGAGGCCCATCACTCCGGCTTCGACAAAGAAAAGCTCTTTGACGTCGCGGTCGGCAGCGCCGAGGGCTTTCAGAACGCCGATTTCGCGGCGCCGCTCGAGAATGGCCATGACCAGCGTGTTGATGATTCCAAGTGTGGCAACAGCGAGTGCGAGGCTTCCGAAAATGCCAAGAAGAAGATCGAACACGGAGAAGAAAATACGGAGACTCTTGGAGGCGTCGAGAAGAGAAAACGCGCTGAAACCAAGATCTTTGAGCTTGGCCTCGGTGGCTTCCACGAGCGATGGACTCTTCACACGAACCGTGAGGCTGGAGTAGGTGGGCTTGTCACTCGAAGAATCGCGAAGGATGTCGCGGAGATCGTTGACCTGCGCGGCGCGCAAAGTCTCCGCAATCGGAAGAGGAATGAGCAAGCGGCCGCTGCCGAAACCGCCGAATCCCGAGGCGGGCTCCGTTTCGACGACGCCAATGATGCGAAAATGCTTCTCTTTGGGGACAACAGAAAAGCCGCCGGAGTTTCCCGCAGATCCGCTCGCTTGCGCGGCCAGCGACTGGCGTTCTGCATAGCGCAGAATCAAATCTTTTCCGATCAAGGAGGAAGTTTGCGGATTCAGGTCCTTGGCGAATTCCACCTGCAGAATAGCTTCGTCCGCATTTGGTGAGGAGAAAAACTGGCCTTGCATGCCGTCAAACGCGCCGCTGGCTTTTGAAGATTCCGGCATGCCCGCGACCATCGTGGCATAAGGCTTGCCGTCGTAGCGCACCTCGGTGAAGAAACGAATTTGTGGATAAACCTCGACCACGTTGGGCATGCGAGAAATTTCCGTGCGCGCGTCCGCGTCGAGCAAACGGGCTTTGGCGTCTGGTGTGCGCGTGGCGGGGGGGCCTCCGCCCGGTCCACGGAGATTCGTCTTGGGAGTGACAAAGATGGAGTCGAAAAGGCCGCTCTTGGCGAGACGGCTGGTGGCAAGTTGCTGAAGGCCGACGCCGAGAGAAAGCATGGCCACGAGCGAAGCCACGCCCACGGCAACGCCTAGTGTCGTAAGCGAATTACGCAAGACAGCTTCTCGAAGATTGCGGAACGCCAGATCACTGAGGTCGCGGAGCTTCATCGCGCGGCTCCATTCGAAAGGAGCTTGCCGTCGCCCATGACCGCGAGGCGGTCGGCGAAGCGCTCAGCGAGCGCACGCTCGTGCGTGACCATGACGATGGTCATGCCGGGATTTTTTTGGATTTCGCGTAGAAGCGTGAGGATGGCTTCGCCGGTGGTGCTGTCGAGATTGCCGGTAGGCTCGTCCGCGAGAAGAATCTTGGGGCGATTGACGAGTGCGCGGGCGATGGCGGTGCGCTGCTGCTCACCGCCGGAAAGTTCGCTGGGACGGTGGCCGATACGCTTTTCGAGCCCGACCCGCTGGAGCGCTTCGCGGACGCGCGCGGCACGCTCGGAGTAGTCGACTTCGGCCAAGCGGAGCGGAAGCTCAACGTTTTCTTCGAGCGTCATACGAGGAAGCAGGTTGAAAGACTGAAAAACCATGCCGACGGTTTGCCGGCGGTAGCGGGCGAGCTCGAGCGAAGACATTTTCGATAGGTTCTTACCTTGCGCGATGACTGCCCCGGAGCTGGGTCGGTCAAGCCCGGCGATGAGGTTGAGCAGCGTGGATTTTCCCGAGCCGGAACTCCCGAGAAGAGCAAGGAATTCGCCGGATGGAACGGTGAGGCAGACGTCGTTCACAGCGCGGATAACAGATTCGCCCATCGTGTATTGACGGGAGACGGATTCCAAGCGGATGGCGGGAGGAAGCTCGGTCATAAGTGTGTGGTCATTCATAATACGACGGTAAGGGCGCAGAAATTTCAGGAAAGTTGGATGCCGGTTGGCGTAGGCGGATGAAAAAGGAAAGTCAGGCTCGAAGCGGCGAATCGGAATAGAATGCGGCGCGCAAGGAGAAGCTATGAAGAGAGTGTGCTTTGGACTGATCGGAGCGCTGTTCCTGTTCGGAGGGATGGCCGCGGCCGCATGGGCGCAGAAGGCTCCGCTCCTGTCGGAGAAGGACATCGCGGCGCTGGCGAATGAGTTGAGCGGGGAGACGGCGAAGCGGAATCTCGAAGGTATTGCGCGGTTTCACCGGCAGCGCGGGTCGCAGGGTTTTCACGCTGCGGCGGAACTGGTGGGGGAGCGGTTGCGCGCCTACGGCTTGAGCGACGTGGCGATTCTGCAGTTTCCAGCGGACGGCAAGATCCTTTATGGGACGCAGAGGTCGCGGCCAGCATGGGATGCGGATGTGGGGGAGCTGTGGGAGCTCACAGGGTGCGAGCAGGTAGAAATCCAGATGATGATCGACCGCCAGCTGCTAGCTAACGCGGATATAGGAAATGTACAGGAGATGCTGGACCGTTCTAAGAGAGCGCACGAGGATTGCAGGCGTTCGGCCTCAGGAATGTTGTTGGCGAGTTACGCGGCGGAGCCGATCGTGCTAGCGGAAGATAGCGAGTCGGCAAATGTGACGGCGGATTTGGTGGATGTGGACGAGGGGACGAAGGAAAGTGACTATCCGCGGAAAGATGTGAAAGGAAGGATTGTCCTGGTCAGCGCGCAGCCCGGAGCGGTGCAGGATCTGGCGGTCGGGAAGTTTGGCGCTGCTGGCATTGTGAGTTATGCGCAGAACCAGAAGACAGCGTGGTGGGGCGAGGACGAAAACCTGGTTCGCTGGGGGCATCTGGATACGTTTTCGCCGAGCAAAACGTTTGCGTTCATGGTGTCGCTGAAAGTAGCGCGGGGATTCAAAGAACGATTGTCGAGAGGCGAGAAGATCGAGTTGCACGCCGTGGTGAAAGCGGGGCAGCATCCGGGGAATTATGAGGTGGTGACGGCAACGATTCCGGGGGCGGATCCGCAACTGAAGGGCGAGGAAATTGCATTTAGCTGTCACCTGGATCATCAGCGGCCGGGAGCGAACGACAATGCTAGCGGGTGTGTGACGATTCTGGAGGTGGCGCGAACGCTGCAGAAGCTCATCAGCACAGGAGCACTTGACCAGCCAGCCCGAACTATCCGTTTCATTTTCCCGCCTGAAATTGAAGGGACTCTGGCGTTGCTGAATGGAGACGGGCACCGATTGATGCTCAAGGAAGCACAGGATCCGTCTCCTGTCTCCGTGATCACAGGGCCGCAGCTCGCGCGGCACATCAAAGCCGTGGTGCACATGGACATGGTGGGCGGAGGGCCGGAGACGAAGGCGGTGTTCCATGTGACGCGCGGGCCGATGAGCTTGCCGAGCTTTGTGCATGACGTAGCATGGGCGTTCGCGGACTGGGTGAACGAGGAGTCGTACCAATCTGCGGCGACGGGGAAGGCGGATTACCCGATGGTGGCGCCTGAGGGCGGCAAGGAGCCGCTGCGAGCAGAGTACTCGGCGTACACCATGGGCAGCGACCACGATGTGTATCAGGATTCGTCGTTTAGAATTCCGGCTATTTATCTGAATGACTGGCCGGACCGCTACATTCACACGAATTTCGATTCAGCCGCAAATATCGACCCGACAAAGCTCAAGCGCGCCGCGTTTATCGGCGCCGCGAGCGGATATTACTTGGCGAACCTGAATGGCACAGGGGGCGCTGCATTGAGTTCGGCCATCATTCACGGGCGGAACTTAAGACTCCTGTCCTTCGACAGACGATCTCAGCAGTTACCCAGAGAAGATGTAGAGCCGCTGAGGCGAAGCGACGCGGAATACGACGCAGGGATTTCCAATTCGGTGCGTCAATTCTCGCAGCCTCCGACTGTTTTGCAGGTGCCTTACGATAGGCGGCTGAACCCTTCGAGTAGGCCAAAAGCAGTTGGCGACGGCCTCGTAACCTACTCGCGAAAGAATAAACTTCGAGGGCCCCTGGCCGTGTTTGGGTACGACTACTTTGCAGACCATGCGAAGGCGGCGGGAGTGGGGACGCCCACGCTGCTGAGTTTTGAAGGATTGTGGGGAAGCGGCGAAGAGTACGCATACGAAGTGTTGAATTTTGCGGATGGAAAACGGAACGCACAGGAAATTCGCGACGCGGTATCGGCCGAATACGGCCCTGTGCCTTTAGAAATAGTTGTGGAATATTTGAAGGCATTGGAGAAGATCGGAGTCGTCGAACAGGCAAACAATTGAGGAAAAGAGGGAAAGACGTCGCGAAGAAAAGAGAAGAAGCGGTGTGCTAGCATCGAGGACTTGTGTGAGGTAGACACGGAAACACTTTAGGGCGGCGTACTAAAATGAGGAAAGAACCGGTCTGAAAGCCGGCCACTGCAGGAGCGCCGGCGTCAGAAGGCGGCCGCTACGGCAACGGGAGCCTGAATAGATGGCAGCGACGATGAAGGCATTGCGGAAGATGCAGCCCGCGCGGGGCTTGCAGATGGACACCGTGGCCATACCCGCGGTCGGTCCGACCGAAGTGCTGGTGCGGGTGAAGGCTGCTTCGATTTGCGGGACGGACCTGCATATTTATGGATGGGACCGCTGGTCGCAGGGACGCATCAAGCCGCCATTGACGCTGGGGCACGAATTTTGCGGTACTGTCGAGCGAGCAGGTGAGGAAGTCACGGCAGTGAAAGCGGAAGATTTCGTCAGCGCGGAGATGCATGTCAACTGCGGGCACTGCCGCCAATGCCGGCTGGGCCAGGCCCACATTTGCCAAAACCTGCGCATCATTGGGATTGACCAGGACGGGGCGTTTGCGGATTTCGTCAGGATTCCCGCGTCGAACATCATCAAGTTGGATCCGGACATTCCCGAACATTACGGAGCGATTCTCGATCCTCTGGGAAACGCAGTGCACACGGTACTGGCGGGGCCAATCGCCGGGCAAACCGTTTTGGTGACGGGTTGCGGGCCAATTGGGTTGATGTCCATTGCGGTGGCCAAAGCTTGCGGAAGCTCGACGGTCTTCGCGACGGAAACGAATGAAGCAAGGCGCCTCATGGCTAAGAAGATGGGCGCGGACGTGGTCATCAATCCGGCAACGGAGGATGCCGTTAAGAAGATCCTGGGCGAAACCGGAGGCACCGGCGTGGATGCCCTGCTTGAAATGAGTGGGAATCCGCAAGCGATTCAGCAAGGATTCAAAGCGCTGCGAGCGGGAGGGCGCGCTTCCCTGCTGGGAATTCCAACGGAGAATGTGCCTCTGGACCTGGTGAACGATGTGATCTTCAAAGGGGCGACGGTGCAAGGAATTTACGGGCGGCGCATGTATGAAACTTGGGTGCAAATGACCGCGCTATTGAAGGCGGGCCGACTGAATCTGGAGCCACTCTTTGGGCAGCGCGAGCCGCTCGAAAAATTCGAGGTTGCGTTTGCAAAATTGCAGGAAGGATTGCCAGGGAAGATTTTGCTGTATCCCAACGGTATCCGGCGATAAGCTTTTTGTCCCTCTTCACGGGCCTTTCTTTCTCAAAGCTTTCTGAAAACCTAACGTGGGGACCCCATCATGACATCAACGGTTGTCGCTCCGGCTCTTGCGGGAAACACACTTGGCTCCAGCGCGAGTAGTTTTGTGATTGCGGAATGGCGCGATGCGGGTGGGACTACCGGAGAGAGGCGGCTGATCGCTCCGCCGCATGTCCATCATAATGACGACGAGGCGTGGTACGTACTGGAAGGCACGATGTGCGTGCAGATAGGAGAGAACGTCGTTGAGGCGCACGCGGGTTCAGGCGTGCTTGTTCCGCGGGGCATTCCACATACCTATTGGAATCCCGGCCCTGAGCCAACGCGCTATCTCCTGATCATGACGGCGAACATCTACGAATTGATTCAGGACATTCACGCGATGAAAGATCGCCCGCCGGCCGCGTTGGAAGCGATATTCCGCAAGCACGATTCCGAGCTAGTGAAAACCAGAAAATAACTCTAGGTTTGCCCCTAAGCCGTTGCTGGAGCACAATAGAGAATCCCCCGGCCGATGCCTACCATCAGGAGCGATGCTATGTCGGAAACCGCCACATTGGCGACCAAGCAAAATCCACTGCAATACGTCACAGAAAAATTGAATGAGCTGCGCGCAAAAGGCGTGGCCCCGAAGCTGCGCATCCTTGAAGGCGAGCAGAGACCCGTGTGCGTTTTCGATGGGCGCGAAGTGATCAATCTCGCCTCAAACAACTATTTGGGGCTGACCACGCACAAGGTCCTGCGCAAGGCCGCGCTCGACGCGGTGAAGCGATACGGAGTGGGGGCGGGAGCAGTGCGAACGATTGCCGGGACAATGAAGCCGCACATGGAACTGGAAGAACAGATTGCGGCGTTCAAGAAAGTCGAAGCGTGCGTGGTTTTTCAGTCGGGTTTCACAGCGAACGCGGGAACCGTTTCTGCCGTGCTAGGCAAAGAAGACCTGATCGTTTCGGACGAATTGAACCACGCGTCCATTATTGACGGCGCGCGGCTCTCGAAGGCCACCATCAAAGTTTTCAAGCACAAGGACGTGCAAGACTGCGAGCGCATCCTGCAAGAGCACGCGAATTTTCCGGGGAAAAAACTGATCATTTCAGACGGCGTATTTTCCATGGATGGCGACATCGCACCGCTGCCGCAATTGTGTGACCTGGCGGAAAAATACAACTGCATCATGATGGTCGACGACGCGCATGCTTCGGGCGTGCTGGGTGCCAACGGCCGCGGCACGGTGGACCATCACCAGTGCCACGGGCGCGTGCACATCCAGGTGGGAACGCTGAGCAAGGCAATTGGCGCGATGGGCGGGTACGTGTGCGGCTCGCGCGAATTGATCGATTTCCTCTATTTGCGCGCGCGGCCTTTCCTGTTTTCGACTTCCCACCCGCCAGCCACCGTGGGAGCGTGCCAGGCGGCGTTTACGCTGCTGGCATCACCGGAAGGCGAGAAGTTGGTGAAAAAACTTTGGGCCAACACCAAGTTCTTCAAACGAGAATTAAAGAAGCGTGGATTCCAGTTCAAAGCCAGCGAGACGCCGATTATCCCGATTCATGTCGGCGAGGCCGCGAAAGCGTTTGAATTTTCGAAGAAGCTCTTTGAGGCGGGAGTCTTCGCGCCCGCAGTGGGTTACCCGGTCGTCGCGGAAGGTAAAGCGCGGCTGCGCGCGATTGTGAGCGCGGCCCACAAGAGAGAGCAGCTGCTGAAAGCCGCAGACACCCTTGCCGAGGTCGGCAAGTCGCTCGGTATCGTGTAGACCCGCGAACCCGCCTTTAAGCGGCCTGCGTCTACCTTGTAAATCCTGCATGCTACGGGTCATTTGTCACCGTCTCAGAAGAAAGCGTGCCCCCTTAACTCACTGAAAATAAAACGCTTTAAACAGAGGCATGCGGCTTGCCTCTATCAGGCTGCTTTCTGGATTCCCTTTTGTTTGAGGGTCGTGGGATTCAGTTTCTGGAGTTCAACTATAACAACGTTCCAGGAGGTCAGACGAGCATGTATCGCATGGGAATTTCGATTGTGGCCGGGGCACTGTTCACTGTGGGGGCGGTAGCACAACCGCAGGCCGGAGCCCAGGCGGGAGCTCAAACGAGCGGACAGGCGCCGGTCGAAGCGGGGAAAACACAGGCGCAGGTTGGCGCTTCCAGCTCCACGTCCGCAGCAGCCACGGCGCAGAACGGACAAGCCAATGCAGGTCTTTCGAACGGAACGGCATTCAACGCCGAGTTGGCTTCACCAGTGGACGCAAAGAAGTGTAAGCCGGGTGACGCGGTGAATGCAAAGACCACCGAAGCCGTCATGGCCGAGGGCAAAACGGTCATCCCGAGGGGCTCGAAATTGGTGGGACATGTATCGCAAGCTTCGGCGCGAGCCAAGGGCGAAGCGGAATCCTCGGTGGGAATCGTGTTCGATAAAGCGATATTGAAAAACGGCGAGGAAATCCCGTTGCGTGTCGCGATTCAGGCGCTGGCCTCGGCGCAAGGCAGCGCTTCGATGGCTGGCGATCAAATGGACACGATGGGAGGGCTGCGTGGTTCAGCAGCCGGCTCAGGTATGCCTAGCGGACGCGGTGGGCTGGGTGGCGTTACTTCCGCAGCGGGCGGCGCTGTGGGGACCGTGACGAACACCACAGCGAACGTCGGCGGGGCCGCTGGCGGAGCGGTGAATTCGACGGCGAACGCGGCGGGAAACGTTGCGGGAGCCTCGAGGGGAACCGTCGGCGGATTGAATGCGGCGGGGCAGCTCACTTCGAACAGCCAGGGCGTTTTCGGGTTGCACGGCCTGAACCTGAACGCAGCCGCATCGAATGCGACGCAAGGCACAGTCATCACTTCCCCCGGGAAGAACGTGCATCTCGACAGTGGCACGCGAATGCTGCTGGTGACGCAAGCCCAAGCTAGCACCGCGAGCGAGTCGAAGCGCGAAAGCAAGCCGAACTCGAAATCGGAACAGAAACCGGAACCAAAAGAAAAACCGTAGCGATTGCTTTTTTCGGAGGGCCGCGCGAGAAATGAACGTCGCGCAGCCCTCTTCTTTGGCGCGACCTTCCACGCCGACCGTAACCGCGGCAGATGGCTAGCCCTCCTTT
>Ga0126369_10001335_pt1 | contig 16965 bp, 13 predicted proteins | sample PanSoiMetaPlot_1_FD_109646 | JGI IMG/M metagenome (GOLD analysis project Ga0126369, IMG submission 109646) | Tropical forest soil microbial communities from Panama - MetaG Plot_1 | ecosystem: Environmental > Terrestrial > Soil > Tropical forest > Bulk soil | place: Panama | collected 2016-02-17 | reverse complement strand
CAAGCCAAGAAGGCGGTGGAGATGGAACCAACGCGGGCGGACTTTCGAAATCAGCTCGGACAAATTCTGGTAGCAAAGGGAATGCTCAACGAGGCGATGACCGAATTTCGCAAAGCCCGAGAGATCTCTCCGAATGATCCCAGACCCATCGGCATACTTGCGGGCATTCATGCGAGGGCGGGACAACGATACCTGGCGCGGATAGAACTCAAAGAACTCGACGATTTGGCAAAGCGCGGCATACCGCACGCCGCGTTCTATTCGGGACTTGCCCATATCGATCTAGGAGAGAAAGAAGAGGGATTCGAGCTGTTGAACCGGGCGGTGGACGATCATATCGGAGACATCGGGTGGTTAAAGGTGAGCCCGGCGTTCGACAATCTGCGCTCCGATCCGCGATACGACTTGTTGCTAAAACGTATGCGCTTCCCGGCTAGTAGCTAGCTGACCGCGTGCCTGCAGGCGTCTAGTTTGGACAATGGAGAAGACACCGGGGACAATGGGAATAGGAACGCACGGAAAGTTTCCCGACCTCCCGCTGTTTTTTCTACGTCTGGCGCTAACGTGGCACCGCGCCGGAGTAGTACCCTTCGCGGGTGAGGATGGTCAAGCCTTCGCGTTTTACGCGCACTTCAATCGAATGATAATCCGCGCTGCGGTCCGTGCCGGTGGGTGAGTACACCAGCGTGTACTGGTTGCGTGCTTCTTCCGTCACGCGTGAGTAGAGCTCTTCCATGTCTCTGCTCTTCAATCCGTAATAAACGTCGCCGCCGGAATCTTTCGCGTATTTTGCCAGGCGCTCAAACTTGCGGTTGAAAAAAGCGGCTCCCACGCCGACGCCGTAAACGGAAATATCGTACCGAAGCAAATCCTTGATGACCGCGTCGTATTTGTTGGCGTTGACTTTGGGATTGTTCAGCCCGTCGGAAATCAGCAGGATGATTTTGCGCCGCTTGCGCTCCGGGTCGCGGTCCTTCAGCAACTGCGCCGCGGCGTAGACGGCGTCGTCGAGCGCCTTGGAGGTCTGCGCCTGGATGTTCAGGGTGGTTTCCGGAAGCTTGGGCGCTTCGCCGGTCGCGGAGTGGCCGTTAATCGTGGGCGCATCGTTGACCGAACCGGCGGGGCCGGCGTCGGGCTGTTCATCCAGCCGCGTGCGCTTCAGTTCGGTCAGCAGCTTGTCCTGATCGCTGATGAACCCGTGTCCTTCATGGACGTAGGTGTCGAAGCGGCAGACAAACGCTTCATCGTTGGCGCTCAAGCCGGCAATGATGGAATCGAGACTGTCGGCTACTTGGCGGGCGTTTTTCCGGTTCAAGTCGTTGTCAATGAGCAGGACCAGAGACAGGGGAACCGCGTCCGCGCTAAATGCAACGATCCGTTGCTCCACATCGTCTTCGAGGATGCGGAATTCGTCTTTGCGCAGATCCGGAACAAGGCGGCCTGAGCCATCCTTCACCGTGACGGGGACTATTACTTGATTCACCTGGACACGCAGGCCCGGCGGCGGTTGCTGCTGCGGCTGCTGTGCGGGCGGAGGATTCTGTGCCTGCGCGCGGGGCGCCGAGGTTTGCTGAGGGGTGCGCGCGCGCAGCGGTACGAACGCGAGCGCCAGCGTCAGGAGGACCACGCCGGCCAAAACAGCGGTTTTTCGTAGACTTTTCATGGTCCTCGGGCCAAACTTCGTGTTGATATTATCCGCTCGGGTCAGACTTCATCGCACGCATCCTAGAAGGCGCCTCGAAGCATCCTATTGGGCGGCGCGACCCGCGCGGCGCGTCTGGCGGGCATCTTTGTTCCAAGGAAAGTATACATGCGTTCGATAAACAAAGTTGTGACGCAGTGCGCAGCGGCAGGGGTTGTCTGGGCCCTGGCTGCAGGAGCGGCGGCGCAGGAAGCCGCGCAGCAAGCCGCTCAACAGTCCGCCCAGAGCGATCAGCAAACTCCCACCATCAAAACCGAAGTTGGATTGGTCAACATTTTCGCCACCGTGCGCGACAAGAAAAAACAGATCATCCCTTCTCTCAAAAAGGAAGACTTTCGGATTTTCGAAAACGAGCAGGAACAAAAGATCGCCTTTTTCACCGCCGAAAAGATGCTGCCGATTACTCTGGGCTTGCTGATTGACACCAGCGGCAGCGAACAAAACCGGCTCCCGGCCGAGCAGGAAGCCGCCACGCGTTTCCTGAACCGCGTTCTGCGGAAAGGCGACGAGGCCATGGTGATTTCCTTCGACGTCGACGTGGATCTTCTTTCCGATTTCACTGACGATCGCCCGCAACTCGACCGCGCCATTCGCAGCGCGCGCATCAATGCCCCCATGGTGAGCATGACCAATCCCGGCCCGTTGCCGCCGGAGTCACGGACACGCGGTTTGCGCGGTACCGCGTTCTATGACGCCATTTGGACGGCCTGCGGCGAAAAACTGGCCACGGAGGCAGGACGCAAAGCGCTGGTGATTATTACCGACGCCGACGATCAAGGCAGCAAAGTCCGCGTCGAAGAAGCCATCGAAGCCGCCGAGCGCACCAACACCGTGGTCCACATTTTGTTGGTGCACGATCCCGGCTTTGGCTGGCGGCCCGACATCGCCCACAAAATCGCGGACGCCACCGGTGGCCGCGTCATCGAAGTCTCCTCCGAAAAACACTTGCAGGAAGCCTTTGACCAGATCTCCGAGGAATTACGGTCGGAGTATACGCTCGGGTATTACCCGAGCAATCCCGCGCGAGATGGAACTTTTCGCAAGATCAAAGTGGAAACCACGGACAAGGATTTGAAAGTACTGGCGCGTAAGGGATATTACGCGCCAAAGGATGGCCCCGCCTAATAGCGCAGTCGCCGCACGGACTAGCAGCTGATCAAGACGGGTGCGCCTTATTTCATTTAGCGAATTCGTGCCAATGTTTCTGGCAACTATCCACGGAGAGCTGACGCCGATTTAGCTTTTCATTTCCCGAACCAAAAGATGCTTGGACAAAGCGCATTGACCGCGATTTGGCGGGCGTTTACCATCTTTCTTCTCGATCCGCAGAATGATTAACGAAACCATTGCGCATTACCGCGTCCTCCGCAAACTCGGCAGCGGCGGCATGGGCGTGGTGTACGAGGCTGAAGACACAAAGCTGGGCCGGCGCGTCGCGCTGAAATTTCTGCCGGAGGAATCTCACCGCGATCCGCAAGCGCTGGAACGCTTTTTGCGGGAAGCACGGGCCGCATCGTCGCTGAATCATTCCGGAATCTGCACCATTCATGCGATCGAGGAACACCAGGCGAAAACATTCATCGCCATGGAGCTGCTGGAAGGGCAGACCCTCGACAAGCTGCTCCGCCAAGGCGCCATCCCCTTGGTGCGCACGATCGAGATTGGAATTCAGCTTGCCGATGCGCTCGATGCAGCACACAAAAAAGGAATCATTCATCGCGACATCAAGCCGGCGAACATTTTTGTCACCGAACGCGGCGCCGTGAAGATTCTGGATTTCGGCCTGGCAAAACTTACGACGGAACATCATGCGTTCGCCGACGGGGAAACCATCGGCGACACAGAAACGTCGCTGCTCACAAGCCCCGGAACCGCAGTCGGCACGATTGCCTATATGTCGCCGGAGCAAGCCCGGGGCGAAGAGCTTGATGCGCGCAGCGATTTGTTTTCGCTGGGCGCGGTGCTCTACCAGGTCGTCACGGGGAAACAGCCTTTCCCCGGTTCCACGAGTGCGGTGGTTTTCGACAATATTTTGCGAAATACGCCTGTTGCTCCGGTTTCGACAAATCCCGAAGTTCCCGGGGAATTGGAGCGCATTCTCAACAAGGCGCTCGAGAAAGACCGCGATGTGCGCTACCAGGTGGCCGCGGAACTGCGCGCGGATTTGAAGCGGCTGCAGCGCGAGATGGATTCGGGGAAAGTGGCCGCCGCCTCGTCTGGGTCCGTGCGTTCCGCGGCCACCGAGGTTCCGCCGGCAGGACCAAGCGCAGCCCAAGCCCCCGCGTCATCGAGCAGTTCCGTGCTGATTGCCGCAGCGGGCAAACATAAACTGGGAACGGGCCTGACCATCGGCGTGATCGCCGGGCTGCTGGCCGCTGCCATTTTCGGCGTGTACACGCTGGTGCTGAAAACGCGGCATGTTCCGTTCGAAAAATTTTCGATTGAAAACCTGACGAACAACGGCCACGTGGCGGTCGCGGCGATTTCGCCCGATGGAAAGTACCTGCTGCACGCCATGGACGAAAAGGGGTTGCAATCGCTGTGGCTGCGGCACATCCCGACGGCCAGCAACACCCAGGTCGTCGCCCCGGCGGCGGCCCGCTACTATGGCCTGACATTTTCACCCAATGGAAACTACATCTATTTTGTGCGACGCGATGAAGAGGAGCACACGATTGCATCGCTCTACCGCGCGCCGGTGCTGGGTGGCAATCCGCAAGTGCTAATCCGCGACGTAGACAGTCCGGCGACTTTTTCGCCGGATGGACAGCGCCTCGCCTACCTGCGCGAGCTTCATGACTCTCCCTCTTGGGACTTACTGGTTGCGCACGAAGACGGTTCGCCGGATCGCGCGCTTTTCAAAGGCGTTTCCATTTTGAGCGACTCGTTCACCCCGGCATGGTCGCCGGACGGGAAAACCATTGTTATTCCCGTCACCCAGCCCTCCTCGGACACGTTCACCGGCCTGATGGTTGTGGATGTCGCCTCCGGCAAACAACAAACCATTCCTGTGAGGGACGCGCCGCTCTTTCTAGCGCCGGCCTGGACGCCCGATTCGTCGGGTTTGGTTCTGTCGTCGCTGGCCCTGCAGAACGGCCTGCTAAACCGGCAGCTTTTGTTCCTGGGTTACCCGCCAGGCCAAATGCGCGAATTGACCGCCGATACGAACAACTACGGTGCCCCGAGCCTAGCCTCCGATGGCCGCAGCCTGGTGACGACGCAAGGGCAGTTCAAGTTTGATGTTTCGCTGGCGCCTGCCCAGTCGCCCGATGCGCTGCGGCCGGTGACGCTCTCTTCTCATTTGCCCATTTGGCGGTGGAGCTGGACGCCGGATGGCCGGCTGGTCGTTCCGCAAGGCGGCGACATTCGCATCCTCGACGCCAAAGGCGGAGAGAAGGTCATCATGTCGGACAAGGTCCATATCTCGGATCAAGTCGCTGTGTGCGGCAACGGGCGTTACATCGTCTACCGCCAGCTCGGCAAAGCCGCCAAAACATCGGAAAATCTCTGGCGCATGGACGCCAACGGAAGCAATCCCATGCAACTGACGTTTGGCAAAAACGAAGCTGACCTGCAGTGTGCCACAGACGACAAGTGGGTGTATTACGTGGACGCAGGCGACAGGTTTCTTACGAAGCGCCTACCGATCGATGGCGGTTCAGCGGAAACTGTATTCGACTCGGCCATCCCGGGCGCCGCGCTTTCCGCTGACGGCAAAGTGCTCGTCGCGCTCGACGTTCGCGAGTCAGACCACAAGCTGATGCTCAAATTTGTGTCCACGGCAGACAAAAAAACCTGGTATCACGACATTGATCGTCGCGCTTCCGGGCCTTACCGGTTTACCGCGGACGGCAAAGGCGTCGTTTACAAGGTGCGCGAAAAGGGTGTGGACAATCTTTGGCTGCAGCCGCTGGACGGCTCGCCTTACCGCCAGCTCACGCATTTCACATCGGAGTTGATCGCCCAGTTCGCGTTCTCACCCGATGGCTCGCAACTCGTCTTCGAGCGCGGGCATACAGAATCGGATGCCGTGCTGCTGCGCGATCTCTCACGCTGACGATTACCGGGCATACGGGTATCACTGGAAGCAAGGAAGATGCGGTATAGTCTCCGGACCCGTTGTGGGCATTTCACACATAGCGGGAAATATGCCGGTATCCTCCCCCAACTCCAGCCTGATCTACAACGCATTGAAAGAGTGTGATATCCGTCTGCTTTCGGCGCTGCCGGAGACCTGGCTGGTGCATCTCATCCGGCTTGCCGAGCAAGACCCGGAAATGACGCTGGTACGGCTCGCCAAGGAGGAGGAAGGAGTTGGAATTTCTGCCGGAGCCCACTTTGCCGGAGTCAAGTCGGCCATGCTCATGCAGAATCACGGCTTTTTGGCCTCGATTAACGGAATCGTTTCTTTCACGCATCTTTACAAAATTCCTCTTTTGATGCTCATCAGCTATCGCGGTTCATTCGGAGAGCGCGATCCCTGGCAAACACAGGGAGGAAACGTTACTGAGCCCCTTCTGCGGGCCTTAGGCATCCCCTACTGCTTCCTGGATGGCGCAGAAACCGTCAAAACACGGATTCGTCACGCCCAGACACTGGCAGACAGCAGTCTGCAACCCGTCGCCGTTCTGCTGACACGCGACCTGATGTGGGAGGAGTGATGCTGCGCGTAGATTGCCTGCGTTCGATTTACGCGGAACTGGAAAAGTCTCTGGTCGTCACTATCATGGGAGCCGTCGCGGCCGAGTTGCAATCGCTGGGGCATCGCGCAAATTTTTTCTATTTGCAGCATGCGATGGGTCTTGCCTCTTCCACGGGGCTAGGTCTTGCGCTGTGCCTGCCGGATCAAAAAGTGATTGTCCTGGATGGCGACGGCTCGCTTTTGATGAACCTTGGCAGCCTTAGCACCATGGCGCGTTACCGGCCGCAAAATCTCGTCCACATCGTTTTCGACAACGAAAGCCTGCTCTCCGTCGGCGGTTTCCCAACAGCGACGGGCACGGGCACGGACCTGGAGGGGATCGCTCGTGCCGCTGGCGTTCCCAGAGTGGTCACGGCACGCGATCTAGAGAGTTTTAAGGCTGCGGCGATCGGCGGCTTACAAGCGAACGAGTTGACCACCATTATCGGCAAGGTCGAAGCCACTGGCCCTGCTGCCTATGTGACGAGCCTGACGCTGCTAGAGAATCGCTTTCAATTCCGGCGCCATATTCAGTCGCTCAAGAGACTTTGAAGATCACCTGTCGTTTTCGAACCACGTAGTGCAAGGCTTGGGAGGATACCCATGTCACTCGTTTTGACGCAGCTAGTGGAAGAGCTTCGCACCTGCCAGCTGCGAGCTGTGGATCTGACCCAGCCCTTGAGTCCGCAGACCCCTTTACTGCCGTTGCCAAGCCAATGGAACAGCACGCCGGCGTTCAAAATCTGGGAGCTATCCCGGTACGACGAGCGCGGTCCTGCCTGGTACTGGAATGGCTTCGAGACGGGTGAACATACTGGCACGCATTTTGATGCGCCAGCCCATTGGATCTCGGGGAAAGACCTAGCGGATAACACGGTGGACCGCATTCCCCCGCGGAAATTTGTAGGACCTGCTTGTGTAATTGATGTGAGCGAGGAAGTGGCGAGAAACCCGAACTACCTGGTTACCGCCGAGTGCGTGCGGAAATGGGAAGAACAATATGGCCTCATTCCGGCCGGCGCATGGGTTCTGCTACGCACCGATTGGTCGAAGCGGACAAACCCCAAGGAATACATCAATCTAAAGGAAGATGGGCCACACACTCCAGGATTGACCAAGGAAACAAGCAGTCTGCTCGCCAGGGAGCGAGATGTGCTCGGTGTTGGCGTAGAAACGGTCGGTACCGATGCCGGCCAGGCGGGGACATTTAACCCGCCGTTCCCCAACCACTACCTAATGCACGGCAGCGGCAAGTTTGGGTTAGCCAGCCTGTGCAACCTCGATCAGCTTCCAGCAACTGGCGCGATTGTCATTGCCGCGCCGCTAAAGATTGTCGGCGGCTCCGGGAGCCCGGTGCGGGTCATTGCGATCGTGCCTTAAACCGAAATCGGTGTTCTAACAGCACCGTAAACGTAGTGGAGTTGATGTGACTTGAAACAGCGCTTGCCGATGCACTCCTTTTACTCGAGCGTGGATGCGGGAGAGAGCTGCAAGGTCTCGGTGCTGTCGAACCAGAGCCAGGCAAGGCCCGCACACGTCAATGGTGAGCTGGGCTCCCCAGACGACTGCCGAGCGTCCAATCGGTGATCGAGGCCGAGCAATGGGAACATTTTATGGCCCTCTCGTATCAAGGAACGGCTGCAATCCACACACGATAATTTCACAGACGTGCTCGATGCGGGAGACTTAGACGCGGCGCAACAGGGTGAGGCGGCCGATGGGCAGCCATTCGGCTACGAGAAGGTCGCCGCTGTGAAGGAAAATCGCCGCGTGCGGCGTGATGAACTGCCCGGGAGTGAACTCGCTGCGCGACTGCTTTCGGCGTGAGCCAACTTCGCCGTTGGAAGCGCGGCCATCCCCCAATTGCGCGACCACCTTGTACTGGAGGTCGAGAATGCAAACCTGGCTGTCGAGGTCCGGGCAGACCATCCATTCGCCTTGGGTATGAAAGTGACACGGCATGCGGAGCTGCGGCTCTTGTTTGATGGTGCGAAGATGCGTGCCTTCCAAAGAAAAAGTTTGCACACGTCGATTCCCGCGATCCGCAATCACCAGGACGGGTTCCGCACCGCGAGTATCCACGAAGAGGCCGTGAGGCGTGTCAAAATCGCCGTCAGCGTGGCCTGGCTGCCCGACTTCCCCGAGGAATTTTCCATCGGAAGAAAACCGCAGCACATGGTGCGAGCCATAGCCATCGCCCACATAAAAATCTCCGTTGGGGGCGAAGGCCACGTTGGTGGGAACAAAATCAATGGGCCGCGCGCCATAGGCAGAGTCTTCCCGCGGATAGCCGTGCGTCCAAAGGGGTTCGCCTTTCAGCGTCGTCTTCGTCATCTTGCACTGATTGATGTCGCAGTGATAGAGGACTTCCTCGCTTTTCTCGCGGCGCACACCAAGCCCATGCGCGCCGCCGCGAAACTCCTCTCCAAACGCACGCACGAAGCGCCCCGACGCGTCATAAACAACCACCGCCTCCCCGCGCATGCTGGATTTGTTCACCGTGTGGGCCACGTAGATGTGGCCTTGGGCATCCTGCGCCAGACCGTGCGTGTCGCCCCAAACCAGGCCGTCAGGTGGTACGAGCCACTCGTGAACGCACTCGTAGGTGTGCGCTCCAGAGCCGACGACGGGCAAGCGGTTGCCCGACTTGCTGGAGGTCTGCAGAAAGAAAGGCGGCAGCACGGCGGCGGCTGTCGCTGTCGAGGCGTCTCTAAGGAACCTGCGTCGTGTGAGGGAGCTCATATGGTAAAGACCGGCACGATTATCCCACGGCCGTCCGCCTCAAGGCTAAGTGATAATCATATAGCTTCACTTTTCCTGGCTGGCGGGTTTCACGGCGAGCTTTTCTGCAGCGAGTTTTTGCGCGGTATGCAAGGCGTCAGCCGCGGGAACTTTGACGTCCGGCTCAACTCCCGTGCCTTCCCAGTTGGTGTGCGTGATGGGGTTGATGGCGCGAGCAAAAGGTACACCAATCCCGAAATGCTCGTTAATCCGGTGTCCGCGCACAGGATGAGCGCCTCCGCCGGTAGTCTCGCCGACGATGGTGGCGCGCTTGAGAGTCTTCAGGTTGTAGGTGAACTCTTCTCCGCCGGAAAAGGTGTTCTTGGAAGCCAGAACAAACGCGGGCTTGCCCTCCAGGCGTTTGCCGGGCACGTACGGAAGGGTCCAATACTGATCGGTGATGTCGCCCTTGCGCGTCCATAGATCGTTGAGGTGCGTCCGCTCGGCGAACAGATAAGAGCAAACCAAGGCCACCATCTTAGGGTCGCCGCCTCCGTTTTCCCGCAGGTCGAAAATGATGGCGTCTGTGTTGCCGAGGAAATTCATCGCTGCAACAACGGTGGGGCCGCAGATCCCAGGGTCGGCAAAGAAATCGAACTTCAGATAACCTACATTGCCTTCGAGGATTTCCGCTTTATTAAAGCCGCAATTTATGCGCTCCAGCTCTTTGCGCTGCTCGGCTTCGCGCTTGGGGTCGGGGCGCTGGCGCTGAGCGTCCATATCCGGCATGGGCGCAGGACTGAACATGACATGCAAATGTTTGTCGTGGCTGACGGCCTGGAAATCGTCGGTCAGGCGCTTGGCGAAGTCGTCACCTTCGGTAATCGCATCGTAGTCGCCTTTTTTCTGATGCGCCCTGACAGCCTCCTCCATCTTTTTGGCGGCTTCCGGGAAGACGTAGGATTCGTTCAGGGCTGCGACGGCGCCATCAATGACCCTGGAGCGCGTGGCTGGGTCAATCTTGAAAATGAGGTCAGTGACTTTTGTGCCGGGAGGAACTGCGCGGAGAGAAAAACTGGCGACCATCGCGGGGTCGCCGGGTTTCACTTCCATTTTGCCGACCGCCATGGTTTCGCTGTTGTGCTCTTTCACCATGAATTCAATGGTCTGCGGATCGCTCTTGATGATTTGGAGCAGGACAAACCCGCCGGTCATGCCCCGGAAGCGCATCTCGTCGTCGAGAGACCGGCTCGGATCGTATTTTTGGAGGTATTTTTCTTCTGTGGAGCGGTCGCCGGTGTTGAAGGCATCCAGCCAAGCCTTTAAGGTATGGCCGGCTGGGGTTTCAGGAATGACTTGTTGAGCGATAGCTGACGACAACCCAAGAAGTAACGGAAGAGACAAGAAAAAGAGCACCCTGCGAAGCATAAGCAACCTCCGGAAGAAGATTCTAATTCCTTTGGACGCACCTGAAGCGGATTTTGTGCCCAGCGGCGGTTCGCTGCTTGCGCAGGACCATTTTGCTGAGCTGCCGAATCCGGTCTATGGCGGTGGCGCGCTGCACGGTGCTGCTTCCTTTCTTACAGGCCCAAGCTTGGCTACCGGAGCGCCATGCTTGGTGATGGTGATCGCCTCGCCGGCCTCCGGACAAACGTGTCTTGGCCTCGTAGGCGCCGACGGTTTTGTTCTGGCGAAGCCCAGCCAAAAGGCTTCCCCGACCGAATACGAACTAGTCTACGACCAGTGTAAATACTGAGGTGCTTAGAACGGGCTTGTGCGCTTGGGCCGCGTTTTTTGCAGCGGCTTGCGCGGAACCATTTCGTCGCGGTTCGCGGTGAGGTACACGAACGAGGTCACAATCACCGCCATCTGCTTCATGTCCGCTTCCTGGATGCGCTCGTACACGTCCATGTTGGAGTGGTGCGTGCGCGTGTCGTAATCCAGAGGGTCCTGTACGAATTGAAAACCCGGCAGGCCGACGGCGTCGAATGAAAGATGATCGGTGCCGCCGGTGTTGCGAATGGTCAGCGTGCTCATGCCGAGATTGTGGAACGGCTCCATCCACTCCTTGAAAAGCGGCGCGATGGCTTCGTTACCCTGGAGATAGACGCCGCGAATTTTCCCGGAGCCGTTGTCCACGTTGTAATACGCGTCGAGCCTAGAGTGCTCGGGCAGGATTTTGATTTTTTCTGTGGTAGCGGTGTCGGGCTCCCAGTCGGCGAAATGCTGTTTCACGTAGGCGCGCGAGCCGAGCAGGCCCTGCTCTTCGCCGGTCCACAGGCCGATGCGCACGGTGCGGCGCAGCCTCACGCCGGTGGCCTTCAGAATGCGCATGGCTTCCAGCATCACGCCGGAGCCCGCGCCGTTGTCCGTGGCGCCAGTTCCCGAATGCCAGGAATCAAAGTGCGCGCCGACCATCACGATTTCGTCGGCTTTGGATTTTTCGGAGCCGGGAATTTCGCCAATGATGTTGAAGGAATTCAAGTCGTCTTCGTAGAACTTATTCTGGATATCCGCCTGCAACGTCACCGGAATCGCAGGCTTTTTCTCCAGCATGCGCAGCAGCCGGCCGTAGTTCTCGCTGGCCACGGCGACGCGCGTCGGAGCGGGAGGATCTTTGGGATCGCGTCCTCCGCCGCCCGACACGTACACGGTTCCGTCGTCTCCCGGGGACGGCTCGAGCCACGCCGCGACGCCTTCTTCGACGAGAAACTTCTGGATTTTTTCGTTCAGCTCGCGTTGCGCACGAAACCGCGCGAAGCGATCCTCCGGCCCACGCGCAACCGGCACTTCCTGCGTTGCTTCTTGGGTCAGTTCTGTGTCCGTGTAGCGATGAAACTGCCCCTCGGTGCGCGAGGGCATCTCCGGCTGCTGTGCCGTCAGGACAAACTTGCCCTTGAGCTTTCCGCGATACTGCTCGAGGTCCTCTGCCTTTTGAATCGGCGCCCACACTGCCTCGCCCGTGACCACTCCATTCGTTCCCGGCGTCCATGCTTTGGCGTATGCAATCAGCGGAAACGGCCGCGGTGAAATCGCCTGCAGCGAGCAACGCTCGTTCGACCAGCCTTTGCCGAAAGGCCCCCACTTCTCGAGATGCACGTTGGCAAGCTGCCACTCCTTCATTTTGTCCATGGTCCAGTCGGCGGCCTGCTTGATGTTCGGCGAATTGGTGAGCCGCGGGCCGTAGACATCGGTGAGATAGCTCATGATGTCCATCACCTGCGAGCGATTGAAGCCTTCGTCTTTGATTTGCTGAATCGCGTTCAAATCCGACGTGCTCGGCGCTTGCGCGCCCAGCGGAACCACGGCCACCGCGAGCAATAGAATCAGCAGAGCTTTCTTATGATTTCGCACACCCGCCTCCGGAATTTCGCGATGCCAACTTGCTGGATTGGAATGATCTGGCCCACGGCCACGTCAGACTACAGGTGAGACGGCTCGACCCCTGGTTGCGTTTCACCGAGAAAACGTTCACTCGCCCCGTGCCAGCGCTTACGAGCAAAACCAGTTCAGGGCTTCGAGGTTCCCTGCGACGTACTTTGCGGCGCTCCCTGCTGCCCGGGAGAACCGGAATCTCCCGCGGCGTTATTGCCCTGATTCGGCCGCGCATAGTATCCGCGGCGCGCGCGCACCTGGTAGCCCTTGTGGTCCGGCACTTCGACGCGAATTTTGTGATAGCGGCCGTCCAGCACGTAGTTCACCGGTTGATAGGCAATCGAATACTGGTTGCGCAGCTCGTCGCCAATGTCCTGGAAAGATTGGTCGAGATCGTCCACGTGATAAGGAAAGAACGCGCGCCCTCCCGTTTCTTCCGCAACGTCTTGGAGAATTTTGTCTCCATCGGTCAGGTGATATTTGCGGTCCGACGTTTTCTCCGGGTTGGTTTCTGAGAGCGAAACCCACTGCGTGCTGGTGCTGATGGTGTAAATCACGACGCTGGTGCGCTGTGCCAATTCGATGGCCTCGGAGCGCGTGTGGAGAGATAAATTGTCTTCACCATCGCTGATGAGAATCATCACACGGCGAACCACGTCGGGCTGGTCTCCGGCGGGACGCGGCGGATGGTTCAACTGTTTCGAGCAAGCCTCGTAAATGGCGTCGTAGATCGCCGTGCCCCCGCCAGCGCGCGTTCCCGTAATTTGGTCGCGCAATGCCCCGGTATCGCTGGTGAAGGCCTGGATGATTTGCGGCTCGTCGTCGAAAGTCATCACGAACGCTTCATCCTTGTTGCGGCGAAGCACGCTGAAAAGAAAACTGACCGAAGCGTCCTGCTCGAATTTGATGCGGTCTCGAATGCTGTTGGATGTGTCGAGCAGCATGCCGATGCGCAGAGGCAAATCCGACTGCTTGCTGAAATAACGGATTTCCTGCGGCTTGCCTTCGTCAAAAACTTTAAAATCGCCCTGCTCCAGATCCGGTACCAATTTGTTGCGACGGTTCAGGACGGTGAAGAGGACATCCACGAGGTTAACTTCGCGGCGGAACGTTTGGCCGGTTTGCGACGGCGGCGGCTGGCTGGTGGGCGGCGGGGTTTGTTGCTTGGAGTCGCCAGAAGTTTGCTGCGCCCGTCCCGCGGACGCGGGGAGCAAAAGAACCGTAGCCAGTAATGCGGTGATAAGTACTTTTGCCTGATTCATCGGTGTTAGGAATTATAGGTACGCGGCAAGCGCAGCGTCAATTCGGCCCTGCGGCTCTCTGGCAACGGCGCAAAGTCTCGCTAAAAATTCGCGGAGTGCCCCCGGGAGCGGCGCGCGGACTTCGACCCAAGCGCCCGTCCGCGGCTGGGCAAACCCGAGCCGAGCCGCGTGCAGAAAATTGCGCGCGAGCTTCGGCAATGTGACTTTGCCAATGCGCAGATTCGCAGCCGCTCCGTAGAGAGCATCGCCCACTACCGGATGTTTCAGAGCGGAAAAGTGCACGCGAATTTGATGCGTCCGCCCGGTGTGGAGTTGGACTTCGAGGAGCGTGGTGTTGTCGATATGGGTGAGCACTCGCCAGTCGGTTCGCGCTTGACGAGGATTCGCGGGAGCCGCTCCGCGCCCGGATTTTTGCAGCGTGGCCATACGCGTGCGATGGATAGGATCGCGGCCGATGGCCAGCTCGATGGAGCCAGTCTTTTCCTTCAGAATACCTTGCACTAGCGCGAGATAGGTTTTTTTCACTGCGCGTTGCTGGAATGCTTCGCCGAGCTTTGCGTGGGCGGCGTCGTTCTTTGCGACGAGAATCACGCCGGAGGTTTCTTTGTCGAGGCGGTGCACGATTCCCGGGCGCAAAGGATCGCCGCCTTTCGAAAGCTCCAGCCCTCGCCCAAGCAGGGCGTTCACCAGTGTGCCGGACGGATTTCCTGCACCGGCGTGCACGGTCATTCCTGCGGGTTTGTTGATGGCAATGACGTCTTCGTCTTCATAAAGAACTTCGAGCGCGATGGCTTCTGCTTTGGCCACGATCGCGGGGCGCGCAGTGACTTCGATGATGATTTTTTCTCTGCCGCGAAGATGAAGCGATCCTTTTTTTGCGGGCTTGCCATCGAGATGCACGTGGCCTGACTCGATCAATTCCTGGATGCGGGTGCGGCTGAGTTCCGGGCAATGATCTGCGAGGATGACGTCGAGCCGCCGACCCGCTTCGTCCTTCTCCACGGTGAATTGATGTTGAGTTCGCGCGGGGTCGAGAGAACCCGCTTGGATTTCTGCCTCTTCGTGATTTATGGCCGCCATTACTGAAGGTCGCCGGTGTCTGCGAGCTTGGCGTACCACTTGCCGGATTCCTTCATGGTCCGTTTCAGCGAGCGGAAATCGACGTAGACCAGGCCGAAGCGCTGGCAAAAGCCTTCCGCCCACTCGAAATTGTCCATCAGGCTCCAGTGGTGATAGGCGCGCACATTGCAACTGTGGATCATGGCGCGGCCGAGTTCGTCCAGGTATCCGCGGAGGAATTGAATGCGGCGATCGTCGGGGATGCGGCCGTGCTCATCCGGCCCGTCCACATAAGAGCAGCCATTCTCCGTAATTTCCATCGGCGTGCCTTTGTATTCGTGGGAGATGCGCATCAACACTTCATAAAGGCCCGTGGGCCAAACTTCCCAGGCAAAGTCGGTGAGCGGGCCTTCGTGCGCGTCGAAGTTGTGCACTCCGGCGGCGGATTCGCCTTCGCCCGGCGGAATCGCGGAAACCAACTGGCGGCGGTAGTAATTGACGCCAATAAAATCGAGCGGCGCGCGGCACAGCTCCATATCGCCCGATTTCACCCCCATCATTTCGAGAGGATTCGGCCCGACGAAGGCCGCAGGATACTCTCCCTTCATCGCCGGTTGAAGGAACCAGATATTCCCGAGGGCGTGCGCGCGGTCGGCGGCGTTGCGGTCTTCTTCTGATTTCGTGGCCGGCTGGCAGTGCGACATGCTAAAGGCTGTGCCAACATCAAACTTGGAGTTGACGGCTTTTATGGCCCGAAAAGCCTGGCCTTGCGCGATGTTCACCACATGCGTAGCACGCATGCATTCGGCAAAATTGCGGCGCGCGGGCGCGTGAATGCCCCAGGCGTAGCCGAGAAACGTGAAGACCCACGGTTCATTGAAGATGCACCAATGCTCGATGCGGTCGCCGAGCGCGCGTGTGACAATTTCGGCGTACTCCGTGAAGCGGCCGGCGAGTTCGCGATTCGGCCAGCCGCCGGCATCTTCCAGCTTTTGCGGCAGATCCCAATGATAGAGTGTGCAGAGCGGGCGAATTTTCGCTTTCAGCAGTTCGTCCGTGAGGCGTTTGTAGTAGTCGAGGCCCTTGGCGTTGGGTTTGCCGGCGCCGTCGGCCTGGATGCGCGGCCAGGAAACGGAAAAGCGGTAGCTCTTAAGATTCATCTGCTCCGCCAGCGCCACGTCTTCTTTGTAGCGATGATAGGAGTCGCAGGCAACGTCGCCGGTGTACCCGCCTTTGACTCTGCCGACGGTGTGAGAGAAGCGGTCCCAGATGGATTCGCCTTTCCCGTCTTCGTTCCAGGCTCCTTCAATCTGATAAGCCGCGGTGGCCACGCCAAAAATAAATTCTTCCGGGAACTGGAAGGGAGCGAATTTCATCTGCGGCCGGAGGAATTCGCCCGCAAGGGCCGCGGCCGGGGGCAAGACGTAAAAAGAGGCCGCGGTGCCGAGGGCTCGGCCCAGGAAATCGCGGCGATTCAATTTGCTCCAACGGCCCATGGGCCCTCCTCGACAACTCTTTAGGAAACTTGATGCGGTGATTCTTGCTTGTGGCCAAATAATACGTCAAGAAGGATGAAAGCGGCGCCCATAGTGATGGCGGAGTCCGCGACATTAAACGCGGGGTAATGATAGGTCCCAAACCACACTTCGAAAAAATCGGTCACCGCACCATGGAAAATGCGGTCGGAAACATTTCCGGCGGCGCCGCCGAGCAGCAGCGCGAGGCCTGCGTTCCCCATGGCGGCGGCAATTTTGCCGGTTACGAGGAGCCACGCGAGGACGGCGATTACTGCGAGCGAGCCCGTGATTAAGATGACGCGGGTGAAAGTGGAGGCAGAATCGGCCAGCACTCCAAACGCGATGCCGGGATTCCGACTGTGCACCAGGTAAATGAAATTGTGAATGACTTCGTGGCGCCAGCCTTCGACGGTGCGCGCTTCGAACCAGGCTTTGGTGGTGCGGTCGAGCAGCACGACGGCTAAGGTGAACCAGAGCCAGCGCAGACGGGGGGCGGCGATCATTTCACAGTAGCGCCCGCGGACCCGTCAGCCTCAATTTCGGCCAAGGCATCACTGCACCGCTCGCACACCGTGGGGTAGCGGGCGTTCTCCCCAACGTGCGTCGAGTAATTCCAGCAGCGCTCGCATTTCTTTCCATCTGCTTTGT
>Ga0126369_10001332_pt1 | contig 16973 bp, 15 predicted proteins | sample PanSoiMetaPlot_1_FD_109646 | JGI IMG/M metagenome (GOLD analysis project Ga0126369, IMG submission 109646) | Tropical forest soil microbial communities from Panama - MetaG Plot_1 | ecosystem: Environmental > Terrestrial > Soil > Tropical forest > Bulk soil | place: Panama | collected 2016-02-17 | reverse complement strand
TTCGCTCTTGGAATTGCTGATTGTGGTCGCAATCATCCTGATCATCGCGACGATTGCGATTCCGAGCTTGCTGCGGTCGAGACAGGCTGCGAATGAGTCTGCAGCGGTCTCGAACTTGAGAACCATCAACACGGCGGAAGTGACTTATCTGTCGTCCGCTGGTGGTCAGTTTGGTGGGCTGACGGATTTGGTCTCAGCTGGTTTGTTGGATACACGCTTTAACACTGCTGCTACACCTCCAGGCGTATCCGGATACACTTTTTCAGTAACTGCTAATTTGCAAGACTATACGGCGACCGCCAACCCAGCATCGGCGAACAGCGGCCGTTATGCGTATTTCAGCTGGCCAGATGCAGTGATCAAATACCAGACTGTCTCAGGATGCGGCAGCACGACGGGCGACTGCTTCCCGACAAATATGTCCGGCATGCCGGTTCAATAACGCTCGAACACAAGTACAGAACGAAACGCGGGCAATTGAAGTTGCCCGCGTTTTTTTCGTCATGACGATCTCTGTAAGCGCACTAGCGAAATTTGTCATTTCACATTGGACAAAGGTCCACAAGCCTGTTGATTTTACGAGTCTTGAGAGTTGGCCGCATGCTTGCAGTGATCAGGTTGGCCGACAGGTTTCCTGTTCGGCTAAACGACAGGAGAAGATAATCAACGTCTGAAAGCGGCCGTTGGATGGGTGGCCATGGACGGACTGGACTCGATATGAAAAAAGAGAAAGGATTCTCATTACTCGAACTACTCATCGTCGTGGCAATTATTTTGTTGATTGCTACGATAGCGATCCCGAGCTTGCTGCGGTCCAGGCAAGCTGCCAATGAATCGCATGCCGTGGCGAACTTACGTACACTCAACACGGCCGAGGTCCAATACATCTCGACGTATCAGCAGTACGGACAAATATCAAACCTTGTTAGCGTAGGCTTGTTGGACTCGCGATATACGGGAGGTTCCGCTGGGTACAACTTTGCTGTCACGCTTGGCGCGGGTAGTCTCAATTACACGGCAAGCGCAACCGCTCAAAGCGTGAATGCCGGTCGATTTGACTATTTCACCATGCCTGATTACGTCATTCGGTACTCGACCGATGCAACCCGTGCACCAACAGGACTATCGGGTGAACCTGTTCGATAACCGTTACACCGCGGCGCGCACGCTTGTTCTGTGTCTGGTGCTCGTCGCGGTGTGTTACTCCAACTCGATCCCAAACGCTTTCATCCTCGATGACATCCTTATTGTCGGCGCCAACGAACGCATTCGCCACATCGATCCGTTGCACTTCCTTTTTCAATCCTATTGGGGAGATCTCAACCACGCCGGCATCTATCGGCCCCTGACAATTTTCACGTTCTCGCTGGAGTACCCGATTTGGGGCGTATGGGCCTCCGGATTTCGCATTACGAATCTGTTGCTGCATGCCTTGAACGGCTGGCTGGTATTCCTGTTGGCGCGCGGGCTGTTGGGATCGCCCGTGGCAGCATTGGCTTCCGCGGTCGTATATGTCGTGCACCCCATACAGACAGAAGCCGTGGTGAGTATTGTCGGTCGCAGCGAACTGCTGGCTGCCGGATTGTTTTTTGCCGCATGGCTCGCATTTCGAAAGGGCCGCACGTGGGTAGCGGCGCTTGTCTATTTTCTGGCTGCGCTCGCGAAAGAAACTGCGATCACGCTTCCCGCCATTCTGATGCTCGAGATGCCGTTGACTGAAGGTGGAATCCGCAAGGTGCGAGAGTCGTGGCGTCGTTTCGCTGTTCTGGCCATCACTGGTATGGGTTACCTGACTCTTCGCTTTTACGTTCTTGGCGGACTTGGCATTCCGCCCAGCGGACAATATCTAAATGGGACACTGACGCTGACGGAGCGATGGCTGACTTCCGGCCGGGTTTTTCTCCGGTATTTCAGACTGATCTTGACGCCGGTGCAGATCGCAAGCGATTACGACTTCAACTCCATACCCGTCGCCGGCATCCGTGATTGGGATGCGTGGATGGGTCTTGCCTTTGTGGGAGCGGCGATCATCCTGGGGGTGCGTTTCTTCAAGCTCCGGCCCGCCGTTAGTATCGGGATTCTTTTCTTCTTCATCGCGCTGCTGCCGGTATCGAATTGGATCATGCCCATTGCGTTGCTCATGGCCGAACGATTTTTGTATTTGCCGATTTTCGGGTTCGCATTGTTGGCAGGGTTGATGTGGGCGGGAATTCAGCAGCGAGGTCCTCGGCGTCTTATTATGGGCGGATTCGTGACGGTCTCTGCCTTGCTGTGCATCAGCCACAACTACGTGTGGCAAGACACACTCACATTTCATGAAAACGCCGTGCGCATTGTTCCAAACAATGCTCGTGCGCGATTGGGCTACGGTTTTGCGCTGCTTCGCATGAATAAGGTCGTTGAGGCAAAAGAGCAATTCGAGGCTGGACTTCGCATCCTGCCGAAGAGCGCGCCACTATTGGCGGGACTCGCCGGCGCGACCATGAAACTCGATGGACGCTGCGACCGCGTACGCCCGTTACTCGCTCAGTCCCTTGCGAGCGATCCTGGACAATGGCACAGCCTCTGGGTACTCGGCGACTGTTTCATGATGGAAGGCAACATCGATCGGGCAGAGCAAAGCTATCGCCTCGCGATTCAGAACACAGAGTTTCCCGACGCGAAGCTTTTGCTGTCGTGGGCGCGTCTTCTTGAAACGGCAGGCAAGACGCCGGCCGCCCTCGCGGCGTATCAAAGGGCGGCTCTCATTGATCCCACGGATGAAGGAATCCGGGCGAAGGTCAGACAGTTGAAGCAATCGAACTAGAATGCATATACCAACAGCGATTCACCGATGCGGTCCACAGGTTTGTATTTGTTCCAGGCCGGACTCACGGTCTTAATACGTGCAACGTAATGTGCGCTGATAATGTAGACGCCTTGCGCGGGATATCTCGTCACCAGGCGCTCGAATACCTGCGACGACGGCATGTTTGCAGGCAATCCGTAATAGGCAGGGTTGTCGAGAGGCGAGAAGGTATACAAGTTTACGTTTTGAAGACCGTGGTTACGAACGTATTCAGCAGCCAGCTTTATACCTTGTCCCCAATCGACGTTCGAATCATCAAGGAGAACCTGCCCACCCGTGGGGCCGCCGGCGAGTTCATTGAAATACGGAATATAGTTCGGAAATGCATGGGTCGCAGCCCACGCCTGCCACAAAAGCAACATGGCCATCGCACCGATCCCGACGTAACTTGCCGCCAGGCGGCGAACGATACGGCTCGTCCATACAAACAGCAACGGGAATATCGGCAGCAAATAGCGAAAGCCGATCTGACTGGCTCCGATCGAGTCGATGATCAGGTAAAAGACGATTCCCGACATCAAAATGATTTCGCCCCAGCGGTCGATCAGCCCAGACCGGAGGTCGACCAGAGTAACGGCGATCAACAGAAGCGTTGGAATTGTCGCTTTGAAAAGGAATGCCGCCGGAAAGTAGTACCACCAACCGCCAAGTTTCAATTGGCCGAACAAGTAGAACGGATAATTCGGAACAACTTTCACGTTTACCCAAGTTCCGTTCCTGAAGTAGAGAAGTGGGGATTGGGAGAAGAGATACGCCGCTTCGATTACAAGCAACGAAGCGCTTCCCATTATCAACAATCTCTTCAGTGCACCCCGGCCGTCCCGCGCAAGGCACAGAACAATGATGAGGATGGGCAGGAAAGCACCCGAGTATTTGGAAGCCATTGCTGCTCCGAGCGCAAGACCGGCGAAGAGATCGTTCCGCTTCCAAAAAAGGTAAAGCGTCAGAACTGTGAATACCGCAAGCGGAACGTCTGTCGTGACCAGCATCCCGTGGGCGAGCAGGTTTGGCGAAAATGCGTAGAGTCCAGCCGCAAAGAGGCCCGCCGCCATTCCAAACAAGTCTCGGGCCCACAGAAACGTTATAAGAAGACCAACGGCTGCAAGCCCGACCATTGGGACGCGGCTCCAAAACAGCACCCGGTCCGCGTCGTTTTGGTAAAGAAAATTGAAACCGAATCGAAATTCTGCGCCCGTTTTCCAATCGTCGTTGGTTGTATCGAACTTCGGATGAATGAACAACAGCGGAAACGCAGCGATCAATTTTGCAAGCGGTGGATGTTCTTCATTCATTCTAAAATCGCGCGTTTGCCAGTAGCTGAAACCGGCGGCGAGATGTACTGGTTCGTCGGTGGTTGCGGAAAGTTTTGGCAGAGCAAGCAAGGCCTGAAGGCAGAAAGCCGCTAGAATGATGACAAGTACTATTATATTAAGCCCGCGAACCGCACTCCTCATTTCTTGTCTCCTCGTTGCACTTTGCTACCTTAACTCGTTGCCAAACAATTTTGTATTCGATGACGGCCCGATTGTCGCTTCGAATCCTGCGATACGTACGATCGACCCAATAAAATTTGTGAAGTCCCCATATTGGACGACGCAGCAGTATGGAGGCATCTACCGCCCGTTCACTGTATTTTCTCTCTCGGTGGATTATGCGATTTGGAAACGCTGGGCGCCGGGATTCCGACTGACTAATCTCGCTCTACACGCCATGAACGGCTTCTTATTGTTTCTTCTGTGCACGAGCGTCGTTGGTGAAGGAATTGTTCCCCTGGCGGCGATGCTGATTTACGTCACACACCCAGTGCATACCGAAGCTGTGACCAGCCTTGTTGGCCGGAGTGAACTTTTCGCTACAGGCTTCTTGTTGTCGGCATGGCTGCTCTTCCGGCGTGGACATACGTTGTGGCCGGCAGTGTTGTTCGCTATGGCGTTGTTGTCGAAAGAAAACTCTATCGTTTTTCCTGGAATCCTTATTCTGGAGTTTTTTCTAAGCCGCAGTGCCGAGGCACCATGGCCTGCTGCGGTTCGATCGCTGCTGGTCCGAATTGCAGTCTTGATGGCAGTAGCTGCTGCATACCTTGGCCTGCGTTTTTCGGCTCTGGGGAGCCTCGGTATTCCGGTTTCCGCTCAATACATGGGCGGGCAGCTCACGACCATGGAGCGACTGATGACATCAGGCCGTGTGTTTCTCGAATATCTGAAACTGCTCTTCATACCGATAAATGTGGCGGGTGATTACGATTTCAATGCGATTCCTATTGCAAACTTCGCGAGTTGGGACGCATGGCTCGGCTTGGTTCTGATCGCCTTTATCGTTTCTGGCGCATTTCTATACAGGCGACGCAATTGGGTGGTGAGCTTTGGGATCTTATTCGCGTTTCTCGTCTATATTCCCGTGTCGAATTGGATCATGCCGATTAGCGTTTTGATGGCCGAACGATTCCTGTATTTGCCGCTGATTGGGTTGTCGCTGGCTGGGGCGGTCATCTTCAGCGGAATTGGAGATTGGCGGCTGCAGCGCCTCATCGGTACCGGGGTCTTGATTATCGCGACCGTGCTCTGCATCAGTCACAATTACACTCGCCGGAACGACTTTACTTTCTTTGGCAATATGGTACGAGTGGAACCGAACAGCGCCAAAGCAAGGTTGGGCTACGGTTATGCACTTTTGGAGGCCGGCTTGAAAGATGATGCGGCGCGCCAGCTTGAAGTAGGGCTGCACATCATTCCAGATTTCCCAGATCTGCTCACGACATTGGCGATGACAAAGATGACTACCACCGGGTGCAGTGACGCTTGGCCTCTTTTGAACCGAGCGCTTCAAGCCGCTCCTTCTCGCGGTGACACGCTCCGTCGTGTCGGAGACTGTTATTTCAAGGAAGGCAAAATCCTGGAAGCAGAATCGATGTATCGTGAGGCAGTGCACAAGATTCCTTACCCGGATTCTTTGCTCTATTTCATGTGGGGGCGTTCGCTCGAAGAGACTGGCCATGCGGAATCCGCCATCACCGCGTACGAGCGCGCGGCGTTCATTGATCCGGACAATGTAATCATCAAGCAAAAGCTGAGTACGCTGAAATCTCAATGAAATTATCGATCATCGTTCCACTGCGACTCAGGACGCCCAAGGAGTATGCCCTGATACGAGGATTCGGGTTTGAAATTCCGGTATCTGTTCACGATTGACATTGCAAGGGAAGAGTATTGTTGTCCTGCGGCCGTGTCGCCGCTCTCGGCATACCACGACGCCAGCTGTATATATGCGGGTACGTAGTTCGGTTCGTACTCAAGCGCTTTGTGCATTTCTTCAAACGCGCGATTCTTTTGTCCGAGATTGTAGTAAGCGATTGCGAGATTTTTTCTTGGAAATGGCAGGTAGGGATCCACTTGGAGCAGCCGCGTGTCGTTTTCGACGATGCGCTGGTGCCACAACGAATCCTTGTCTTCTCTCCCGGTAAGGAATCGGATTAAGACTTGTTCCATCCGAAGGTATAGTTCAACGGTCTGCGGACTCGTCTCAATGCCCCGCTTTAAACATCTATAGGCAAGATCAAGGACTGTCGGGTCACCTGTTTTATCGAATTTGGCGATGTATACCTTGCTTAGATTTTCGAGGAAGCCCGAATAATCAGGTACGAGGGCAATAGCTTTGCCCAGGTATTTTTCGGCATCGTCCGACTGGGATCGGTGGTACGCCTGCAGACCTTTGGCGTTGTAGTAGAGCGCCATCGACGGAATGACGGTCGAGTGAACGTAGATAAGTCCGACGAAGATACTCGCTAAAGCGATTTGGACAGGTTTCCACTGTACCGGTTGACTTTGTTGTACCGGAACCAGATCCGCAAGAGAAACGGTGACCAGTGCTGAAGCCATCACAGGTACGGTCCAGCAGTTGTCCACGAGTGCGTGAGCGCCAACTCCTGCTGCGACCAGAATGGCCGCTTCCTGGAAACATCGCTGTTCCGGTGAAACTGTATTCGCACGCTTCCAGGCACAGTTCACCAGATAGGCAGCCATCAAAAACAGGAGTAATGCGGCCGGAATGCCGCTTTCGGCGATGTGCTGCAGGTATTCCGAATGCGCGATTCCGATGTGCTTCTCGTAACGGGCAACCTGACCCTCAACCGGATAGTTGAAGCGCTTTGATAGGTGAAAGAACTCTCCTGGGCCCACGCCGAGTATTGGATGCTCTGCAATGATGCGCAGCGAGATCCGCCAGATTTGAGTGCGTCCATAGTTGTAAGGATCGGTTTCGCCGCGGTCCAAGAATTTTCGTAGAAGGAACGGGCTGGAGGCTGCGGCAACAATGATCATGCCGAGCGCCGCAACCAGCCAGATTTGCCGCGGAATTCGGTTCCCAGTTCGAACTGCCGCTAAACCGACGATTCCGACAGCCGCAAGTACGGCGCCGCGAGAGGATGTCTGGACAATGCCAAATAACAGCAACAGGGCACACAATGCTGCAGCAATGCGCCACGCACGACGTGTACCGAATGCGGCGACCGCGACGGTTGCCGCCAACCCTACCAGCAGAAAGGTTCCGAAGTAGTTCGCGTTGTACGCAGAAAATCCTGCAACCGGCCGATGCTCGCGGATCAGGTCAGGTAGAAGATGGACCAAATTCATCGCCACCACTACAGCCAACAAGCTTCCTTTCCAGCGCGGCGATAACCTTCGGTTGTAGTGCGCAAGCACCAGGAACGCTACGATGAACAGGAGATGCCTATAGAAGATCGAGAGTGCGTCGAAGTGGGAACCTGGAATTCGCGCGACCGAAATTAACGACAGTATTACCCATCCCGAGAGCAGCCCCAAGAATGAAACTGAAATAGTTTCGGTATTCCGTCTTGAGCCAATGACAGCCAAAATCGAAACGGCGACCAGCAGCGTTCGATAAGTAAAAAATACAGTGGCTCCGGAGGACTCATTTAGTGTCGAAACAACGATCAGCAAAACCACACAAATGGCGATTCCAAACTGAAGCCAACTCTCGATGCCGATTTTCTTAAGCACGTTCCATCCGATTGAATTTTATAAACTGAGGACATGCGGATGGTAGCCCCGGACAAGGGGACAAGGGGTCAGACCCCTTGTCCCCTAAACCCGAGGGGTTGCTGCAAAAATGCACATCCTTTAATCTCAGGGGATGCATTTCTTCCTAGCCCTCTATTTTTTGCTACAAGGGCTTCCTGCCCTTATCGACGGCGTCGAACGAACGTTCGCCCGGATGAATGATTTCAGCGCTGATTTTCATCAAATTTCTAAAGATGTATTGAACCGAACGCAACAAGCCGCGGGTCATTTGTATTTGAAGCGCCAACGGATGGCCCGATGGGAATATACGAGTCCGGAAGAGCAGCTTTTCGTATCTGATGGCAAGACCGTATACTTCTACGTCCCTTCGGACAAGCAAGTGAATCGAGAAGGGGTGAAGGACACTTTCGATGATCGGATACCCCTGATGTTTTTGTTGGGCAGATCCAATCTCGCGGATGAATTTAAGAACTTCGAACTTCTCAATACGCAACCATTCCTTGATGGGACGAAAGTGGTTCGAATGACTCCGAAACGAAAGACGGATCTCAAGGAATTGATCATGGAAGTCGATCCTCAGAATTTTCAGATCCGCCGGCTCATACTCGACCACAACGATGGATCGCATTCAGAATTTATATTCTCGAATATCCGGACCAACACCGGCTTAAAGGCGACCCTGTTCGATTTCAAAGTCCCGCCCGGCGTTCAGATAGTCGAGGGAATCGGCCAGTAACTGTCACATGGAATTTACGGTTAAGTACGCTAAGCCGACCGGCGAGGTAATTAAGAGTGTGCTGGTCGGGCAAAACACGGACGAGGTGCGGCACCGCCTGCAAGAGCAGGGATTTCTTCCGATTGCGATCCGTTCACGAGGATGGGGCCTTTCGTTACGTCCGCGAAAGCGGCGACAAACCATAAAGCCAGACGACTTCATCCTTTTTAATCAGCAGTTCGTTGCGCTGATACGCGCAGGTCTGCCGATTTTAAAATCGTTGGATTTACTTAAGGACCGGATATCTAATCCGCTGTTGAGACAGCACATTTCGGATGTTCGAGATCGCGTTTTTTCGGGTGCGTTGTTATCGGAAGCAATTCGCGCTCAGGGGATATTCCCAACTGTGTATACCGCATCGGTATTCGCCGGCGAGCGCAGCGGGAACCTGGTCGAGGTGATTACCCGCTTTGTTCAATATCAAAAGACAATCTTGAGCGTTCGAAAAAGATTTCTGAATTCATTGATCTATCCATCGTTTCTGATTGTCTTAGCAATTGGGATGATTGCGGTTATTCTCACCTACGTCATCCCGAAGTTCGCTGAATTGTATGCCGATTTGAACACGCCGCTGCCTGTCACGACGCGCGTGTTGATCGCGGTTTCGGGCACGATCCGGGAAAATTTGGCGATTGTTGTACCGGCGCTTGTGGGCGTGATCGTCGTCCTGAAAATCTGGACGTCGAGTCGCCGCGGCATGCATTGGATCGATGAGTTGAAGCTCAAGGCGCCGGTTATTGGCCATTTGTGGACGATGTTTTCGATGGCGCAGCTGGCACGGACACTCGCGACCTTGCTGCAAGGTGGAATCCCGCTGGTTCCCGCATTGGAATCCGCACGCGAGGCTTCGGGCAACCGTGTAATTGCCGAGTCCATCAGCAGTGCCATTACACAAGTGCGGGAGGGCCGCCCGATCTCCGACAGCTTGCAGCAGACCGGGCATTTCCCCGAGCTTGCATTAGAAATGATCCGCGTGGGCGAGCAGACCGGCTCTTTGCCGGACATGCTGAACCACGTGGCTGATTTTTATGATGAGGATGTGAATATCCGTTCGACGGCATTGCTCAGTTGGGTCGAGCCGGTGATTTTGCTGGTCGTTGCGGTATTCATCGCAACGGTATTGATTTCACTCTATATGCCGATCTTTAGCTTGGGAAGCGCAGTGCAATGAAAGAATTGATTGAGAATAAGGAACTGGATCGAGCCGCCGCAAAGCAGCTTGCGGATCGGTATCGGTACGAATTCGTCGATCTGAAAGGCGTCCACCTCGATCTCGAGCTGTTCCGGTCGATTCAAGTCGATTTGATGTTTCGCTACAACTTCGTTCCGCTGCGAGTGGAAGGCCGGGCTCTGGTGGTTGCGATGGCCGATCCGAGCGATCTCATCATTATCGATGAAGTGTCCGCGCTGCTTGGCCGTCCGTTGATCATCAAAGTCGCTCCGCTGTCTGAAATCCAGGACCTGCTGAAGAAGTCGGAGTCGTCGCAGCGCATGCTCGACGAGGCAACGGAAAGCTTCAAACTCGATCTGATTCGAGAAGATGAATCCGGCGAAGAGACGATCACGATCGAGAAAATCACACAGGAAGAGTCGAGCCCGATTATCCGCCTCGTTGATACGATCATCTTCACCGCACTGGAGCGGCGTGCGAGCGACATTCACATTGAGACGAGGGACACAGAAGTCGGCGTGAAATACCGCATTGACGGTTCGCTTGGTGAAGCCATGGCGCCTATAGCCAAGGAGCATCACTCGACGATCATTTCGCGCATCAAGGTCATGTCGGAGTTGGACATTTCGGAGCGGCGCGTTCCGCAGGATGGTAGGTTCAAGACCCGGTACAAAGGCCGATCCATCGATTTTCGTGTGTCGATCATGCCATCGATTCACGGCGAAGATGCTGTTGTCCGTATCCTCGATAAAGAATCGCTCAGTGAAAAATTCCGGACGCTGAGTCTGGATGTGGTCGGATTCTCCGAGACCGATCTCAAAAAATTGCGGCGGTACATTAGCGAGCCGTACGGAATGGTGCTCGTAACAGGTCCGACCGGAAGCGGAAAAACGACCACGCTGTATGCTGCGTTAATGGAGATCCGAAACGAAGAGGACAAGATCCTCACGATCGAAGATCCTGTCGAATATCAAATTCGCGGCATCACCCAAATTCCAGTCAATGAGAAGAAAGGGCTGACGTTTGCCCGAGGCCTGCGATCGATTCTGCGTCATGATCCGGACAAGATCATGGTCGGTGAAATCCGCGATGTGGAGACCGCGCAGATCGCAATTCAGTCCGCGCTCACAGGCCATCTGGTGTTCACGACGGTTCACGCGAATAACGTCGTCGATGTCCTGGGCCGCTTTCTTAACATGGGAGTCGATCCGTACAACTTCGTCTCGGCCCTCAACTGCATTCTTGCGCAGCGTCTGGTGCGCATGATCTGCACGAACTGCCGCCGGCCTATGCACCAGCCGGACCAGGTTCTTACAGAGTCCGGCTTGAATCCCGATCAATATCGGGACTTCGTTTTTTACGAAGGCGAGGGCTGTCTGGAATGTAACGGCACGGGATATCGGGGCCGAACTGCCATTCAAGAGTTGCTCGACCTTTCCGACCACATCCGGGAAATGATCGTTGAGAAACGGCCTACGTCGGAAATCAAGCGCGCGGCTCATGAAGAAGGTATGACGTTTTTGCGCGAATCGGCTCTCGCGAAAGTTTTTGCGGGAGTCACTACGCTGAAAGAAATCAATAAGGTCACGTTCATTGAATAAAGGTCTCGTCGAAACAGTCACTGATTTTTTTAAGCCCCAAGTGCCGCTCTGGTCATGCGAACTGACCACGAGGCACGTGATCATCGCCGGTGTGAACTCCCGCCGGAATAAGATTTCGGACAAATTCGCCGCTGAGTTGTCGACAGGAAAAGACGTCAAGGACGCGCGGCCACTTGTGCAAGCGCTGTTGTCGGAGGTTAAGTTTAAAGGATCGGAAATCGCCGTTGTCGTGCCGGACAGCACGGCCCGTATCGCGTTTTTGACTGCGGAGAACCCGTCGAACAATCCGGAAGAGCAGCAAACGTTCATTCGATGGAAGCTCAAGAAATCGATTCCTTTCGACGTGGACAGCGCCCAGGTCGCATATCGGGTTTTGGGACCTCATCGCGGTGGTCCAGGTGTCGATATGCTGGTAGCGCTGTCACCGCGAGCGGTAATTCGAGAATACGAGACATTATTTGACGCGCTGGACATTCACGCCGGGCTGGTTCTGCCCTCGACTTTAGCCGCGTTGAACCTTATTACGCCGCCGTCGGGCGACGGGCTATTTGTAAAAGTCGCACCTGACTGTGTGACGACGACCGTTTTTCAAGGCCGGCGTATTCAGTTTTACCGTCGTGTGACGGATGCCTCGTTGTATGACGCTGTTTATCCGACCGTCTTGTATTATCAGGACAAATTGGGAGGAAATGCGTTGCAGCATTTGTACGTGTGTGGTTACGACGGGGATCTGCAGATGTCGCTCGAGGAGATTCAAATGAAGCTCGGCCTTTCTGCTCAGCGCCTGGAACCCAAGGCCGTGGACGATATTTATAAGCCGGCGCTGGGCGCGATACATCTGAAGCCGGTTGGAGTTCTATGAAATTGTTGGTACGTCATGGCAGATTCTGATCTCAACCTATCAACGCAACCGTTTCCGGCATACCGCCTCGCCACAATTGCGCTGGTATCTCTTCTGGCGGTGTTGGTCGTACTGACCATCTGGCAGGCTTCGGGCTTTGTTCAGTATTCGAATCTGGCTCGGTCGATTAGGCCTGTTGAGAGGGAAAGCCGCGTGGAGGCGGACGCGCTGGGCAAACGCGTCGCCGAACTCGAAACACCGCTGAACCGGCCGGAATCAACCGCGAAGCTGAACGAGATCGGTTTTCTGAATCACTTGATCCTGCGGAAGAATCTTTCGTGGACGAAGCTCTTTGCCGTCCTCGAAGAGATCGTTCCGAATAACGTCCACTTCACAAATCTGACGCCGAACATCGGCGCCGACGGGACGGTTACGCTCAGTTTGGGCGTGCGCGCTCGGAGTATCGCGGACGTTACAGAATTCGTGAAAAGGGTGGAAACGTCGCCGCTATTCGCAAACGTCATCGTGAACATCGAAGAAAAGGTCGACGAAACGAAAGACCTCGCCGTCGACACAGACGTGGACGTAACGCTGAGTACTGTTTACTACCCACAAAGGGCACAATGAACCTATTTCGCCGCCGCCGCAACCAGTATCTGTTCGTAATCTTATTGGGCGTAATCGGTGTAATTAACGTACTGTTCTTTTTCATTTTGTACCGGCCCGTCCGGGCGGAATACTTCAGGCTGCAAGGTTCGATTCAGAAAGCGCGCACCGACGTTCAATCGCGATGGCAGAAGATTGATCGGCTGGAAAAACTCAGCGCTCAACTCGAAACCTCGGCTCAGGATCGTCAGCGGCTTTACACGACTCATTTCATTCCTGCGGAAACGGGTTGGTCTGAGATCCTTCCGCAGCTTAACCAGGTGACTCAGACGGCGGGTGTAAAGAACACCAGAAAGGAATACAACAAGGACGCAACTCCGCAATATGGACTACATTCAGTTAAAATAACCGTACCTGTAACCGGTCCATATGCGAACGTCATGAGATTTATTAAAGAAATTGAAAAGTCCAATACATTTTTCATCATTAATTCAATTGATGTGCGGGCGAAGGAAACAGCAGCCAGGTCCTCTGACATTTCGATGAATTTGAATCTCGAGACTTTTTTCTACCGATGAGCAAACCGGATAGACAAAAACTCAGTATCTTAGCGGTTCTGATGGGAGTGCTGGCATTGACGGTCGTGCTCGGCTATCGCATGAATCAGCCTCCAACCACTGCCGCAGTGCCGCCATCGGTGCAGAAAACCTCGGCCAATCCGCCGGCCGCGAATGATGCGCGAATCCGCCTGGACCTGGTTGAATCCGGAGGAAACGACGGAAACATCGGGAAGAGAAATCTCTTTCAGTATCAGCAAGCGCCCCCTCCCCCAGTTTCTGGTTCCCGCAGGGGCGGCCCGCCTGTGACCGTCCCCAATACACCTGCGCCGACGCCAATTCCGCTTCAGACTCGGCCTCAGGGACCACCACAACCACCGCCGATCGGTTTGAAGTATCAGGGCTTCGCAGCGACCCTTGCGCCAAACCGTGGATTCACGGCTTTTCTTTCCGATGACTCACGTCATTACAACGTTACGGTAGGCGAAGTATTGATGGGCCGGTTTCGAATCGCGAGCATTACCGACACGTCTGTAGAAGTGGAAGACCTGCAAAACAACCGCCGCCAGACTCTCCCACTGCTGAACTAACATGAGCACCCATCGAGCGGACGCGGGATTTTCTCTCGCCGCAGTGATCTTCTTTTTAACGGCGGCTTCGATATTCATTGCTGCTGTTGTTCCTGCATACCAGATGCAGGCAAAGCGCCAGATGGAGGAGGAACTCATCTTTCGCGGCGAAGAATACACGCGCGCAATCCAAAAATATCAGCGGCGGTTCGCAGTCTATCCTTCGTCAGTCGATCAGCTTGTTTCCACGAATAGTCTTCGATTCCTGCGGCGGGCCTACAAAGATCCGATCACCGGAAAAGAGTTTCGTCTGATCACGATCAATCCGGATGGGACCCTCTCCGGATCAAAAACATTCACCCAGAATCCAAACACGCAGCCGCTATTTGGGAACACTCAGCAATTCGGTCAACAGCAAAACCAACAACAACAGCAGCAACAGGGACTGCAAGGCGCGCAGCAGCAGTTGCAACAGTCGCAGCAAACCACGCAACAAACATTTCGGCAAAGCCAACAGCCAGGGTTTCCGACAGCAGGGAACCAGCAGCCAGGTTTTCAGGCTGGCGGAGGTTTCAATACTCCCGGTACGACTTTCGGCGGCCAGCAACAGCAGAGCTTTGGGCTCCCTCAACAGGGACAGCGTAGCCAACAGCCAGGGTTTCCGACAGCAGGGAGCCAGCAGCAGCCAGGTTTTCAGGCTGGCGGAGGTTTCAATACCCCCGGTACGACTTTCGGCGGCCAGCAACAGCAGAGCTTTGGGTTCCCTCAACAGGGACAGCGTAGCCAACAACCCACAGGCATGCAGGGTACGCAGATCTCTGCTAGCGGCATCATTGGAGTCGCGTCCGACAGCGGTAAAGAATCGCTGAAGATTTACAACAACCATCAGAAGTACGACGAATGGGAGTTCATCGCGATTCTGGGACAATCCGGCCAAAGGAATCCAAATCAAGGGCCTAATCCGGCGGGGCCGAATTCACCTGGAAACAATCCCAATGGACCGAATCCAACCGGTCTCAACAACCCCCAACGCGGATTTAGCCCGACAAATCCGTCGCCCTTTGGTTCGACTGGTTCGCCGTTCGGCTCCACGCCTGCGCCGGGAGGAACAAATCCCATCCAGAGCCCATTCGGATTTGGCGGCACGCCTCAACCACAGCCAGGCCAGCGTCGCTAGCAGTCATGAGCTTTTCGACAATTGAATTTCACCCCGGCCCGCGGGTCGCGACGATCGTGTTGCACCGTCCGCCCCTAAACATCATCAATCTTGAGATGCTGGACGAGCTGGATGCCGCCTGGTCGGAAATCGAGGGGTTGAAGGCGCATGTAGCGGTGGTTTCGGCGTCAGGGGATCGCGCATTCTCCGCAGGCGTCGAGGTAGCCGATCACACACCAGGAAAAATCGAGACTGTGCTCGAAACGTTTCATCGTGTCCTTCTGCGCATCCGCAGATCCGATTGTGTGAGCATCGCGGCCATCCACGGTCATACGCTTGGCGGCGGCGCGGAGCTGGCGATGATGTGCGATCTCGTTATCGCTGCTGAGAACACCAGCATCGGCCAACCCGAAATTTCTTTGGGATGCTATCCGCCCGTCGCAGTTGCATATTTACCCGGCGCGGTCGGATTCCACAAAGCGTCAGAAATGGTGTTGTTGGGTGAGCCGGTGAGCGCAGCGGAGGCCCACCGGTTAGGCCTCATTAATAAGGTTGTGCCGCGAGAGAACCTCACGGAGGCGGTAGACACGTACGTCGATAAGCTGCTCTCCAAGAGTTCCGCGATACTTGCCCTCACGAAACGGGCGCTCCGCGAAGGAGCGGGTCACCATTTCGAAAAAGCGTTAGACCGATCGCAGGAATTGTACTTACGAGAGCTGACACGGACCGAAGATTTGGTGGAAGGTCTGAATGCGTTTCTGGAGAAACGCCCCCCGTCCTGGAAGAACCGATAGTCGAAGACTGTAGGCGCCGGCTCCCGGAAGGGCGAGCTGCGATCACCCCAGCCATACAAGCGGGCGCCTACTTCCCAAACATCGTGAGTACCTCTAACATCGTTCCCTCGATAATATTGCCACTCACAATATGCCGTACGCTGTTACGCCCTCGCGGCGTATACCTTGCGACGGGTATGTTGTTCGGCGCTCTCTTTCCATCGTAGCTTCTCGATTTCCCCTTCAAGCTCCAGAACGCGCCTTTTGAGGACTTCAATTCGAGCCTCCATATATCCGTACATCTCACTGGAGTCTCGATTGTCGACTTCCCTTGTTTCGTATCGTTTCACGTTTCCCTCCTGCCCATGCAATATCCGGCGGTGACACGGGCTGGAAAATCGCCGGAACGTGCCGACGCATAGTACGAAGGTGTCGTTCAGCGGAGGGGTGTTCGCTAAGCCTTGTAATCTGAATGAGCTCCGAGTAGATTTTTTACTACTTTCCTAATGCTGCGAGTACCTAGTTCTTCGACTTCTTCGATCCGACTGCCGAAGAACAAAACGTCGTTTTAGTGAACGCTGCGACGTTACGTGAGGCCGAAAAGCCCATCGACTCTTGCGAACCGTGCAATCCGGAAAGTGCCCAAACTGTAAAGGCGAGATTTTGTAAAAACTCTCGTTGAACCTGCCCGATTTCTAGGCATACCCCTGACGAGTCACGAGAAATTCACCATTTTGAGACAACTAATAGGCAGCTTGAGGATAAATGGTGGGCTGGATTGTTTTCTACCACGCCTCATCGACCCCGCAGCGGAGTGTTTTTTTTGAAAGAATGGAACCGCTACGACGGCCTTCGTACAAAATCGGACTGAAGTTAATGAAACCGACATCTATCGTCAAGGTCCGCCCTCGACATGTAGGAGATCACCAAACGGCTATTCGTCGAATACGCCAGCTAAGCGCCCCGCAGGTAGTAACCGGAAGGGAGCGTAGGCGAATCGATCCAAACCAAGGCTACATCAAGCTGCTGGAGCGGAATGT
>Ga0126369_10001329_pt1 | contig 17002 bp, 15 predicted proteins | sample PanSoiMetaPlot_1_FD_109646 | JGI IMG/M metagenome (GOLD analysis project Ga0126369, IMG submission 109646) | Tropical forest soil microbial communities from Panama - MetaG Plot_1 | ecosystem: Environmental > Terrestrial > Soil > Tropical forest > Bulk soil | place: Panama | collected 2016-02-17 | reverse complement strand
TCGCCAAGGCCAAGCCGTTGGCCGCACACCTCCTCGGCGCTCCTTCCGCCGACGCCGTGACTTTCTCGGAGGGCGCCTTCCGGGCCGCGGGCAAATCGATCTCCTTCGCCGAGCTGGCCGCGGCGGCGCATCGAGCAGCTTCAATTCCGGAAGGATTCGAACCTGGGCTGAGTGCGACGGCCTCATTCGAACCGAAAAACTTCACCTTCCCGTTTGGGACGCATATCTGCGTGGTCGAGGTGGATCGGGAGACTGGAGATGTCAGTTTTCTCCGATACCTGGCGGTGGATGACTGCGGCAAAGTGATCAACCCGATGCTGGTGGACGGGCAAGTCCATGGCGGCATTGCTCAGGCGATCGGCCAGGCGCTGTATGAGGAGGCGATCTACGACGAAGCGGGCCAACTCGTGACCGGCGAACTGATGGACTATCCGATTCCGAAGGCCCACCAATGCCCGCGCTTCGAGACCGACCGCACCGAGACTCCCAGCGACGTCAACCCCCTGGGTGTGAAGGGCGTCGGGGAGGCAGGAACGATCGGTGCGACTCCTGCGATCGTCAACGCGGTCATCGACGCGTTGGAGCCATTCGGGGTCACTCACGTCGACATGCCGCTGCGGCCCGAAAAAATCTGGCGGCTGATGCAAAAGGAGGGCACCTCATGATCCCCAGCCCGTTCGAGTACGCGGCTCCGCAGACACTCGAAGAGGTTCTCTCCTTGCTCCAGAGTGCCGGCGCGGGGGCGAAGGCTCTTTCCGGTGGCCAGAGCCTCCTTCCGGTTCTCAAGCTGAGGCTGGCCGCTCCTGAGCAACTGGTTGATTTGGGCAAGGTTCCGGGGCTGCGTCGGATCGATGCGGAGAAGGACCCCATTGCGATCGGCGCGATGGCCACGCACGCGATGATCGAAGACTCCGCTGCTCTGCGCGCGGCTTGTCCGCTGTTACCGGAGGTCGCGGCTTGTATTGGAGACCGGCAGGTGCGCAACCGTGGCACCATCGGTGGTTCCCTGGCGAATGCCGACCCTGCCGCCGACTGGCCAGCGGCGGTTCTCGCGCTGGATGCCGAGTTGGTCGCTGCCGGTCCCCGTAGCGCCATCAAATCGATCCCGGCACGCGACTTCTTTCAAGGGATGATGAAAACGGCGCTCGAGCCCGGCTGGCTGTTGGTGGAGATCCGGATCCGACGGCCGGGCAAAGGCGGCTCGGCCTATCAGAAAGTGAGACAGAGCGCCTCCGGTTTCGCGATTGCCGGAGTCGCGGCGATGCTTGAATACGGTCCGGATCGGGTCTGCAAGCGAGCGGGCATTGGGATCACCGGGGTGGCCCAGAATGCTTTCCGAGCGGTCGCGGCGGAGAAAGCACTGGTGGGCGCGCTTCTCGATGAGAAGAGGATTGGCGCAGCGTCGCAGTTGGCCACAGAGAAAGTTGACGATCCGCTCTCGGACATCCATGCGAGTGGCAAGTACCGGCTCCACCTCGCACGAGTCCACTGCGCTCGGGCGCTGCGCCGGGCCGCCGGCCTCAGCGCGAATCCGTGAAGATTGAGGGGGTTCAAACGATCCAGGCAGAGCGCCCGCGGGTCTTTGCCCTCTTGTTGGACGAGGACATACTTCGAAGGTGCCTTCCTGGAGTTCAGCGCCTAACTCGGCAGGCCGACGATCGCTTTGCGCTGACGTGGGAGGTCGGCTTCGGCTCCGTGCGGGGGACCTATGAGGGGAACCTGTCTCTCACCGAGCGAGCTCCGCCCGACCGGATCCAGGTGAAGGTGGAGGGTCAGGGAAAACTGGGCTTCGTTCGAGGACGAGGTTTGCTCCGGCTCGAGGCAGAGGAGTCCAGCGGGACACCATCGACCCGACTCGTCTACCAAGGCGAGGTGCAGATCGGCGGCACGCTCGCCGGCGTTGGGCAGCGGATGATCCAAGCCGCCTCCAAAGTGATGGTGGGTCAGTTCTTCGCGGCGATTGAAGCCGAAGCTAAAGCGGCGCAGAGCAATTCGGCGATGCCGGTCAGGCATGGCCCGATCAGGAACCTGCTGCGCTGGTTGAGATCGATTCTGCGAGGCCTGTTTCAGCGATCGGCGCGCAGTGCTTAGATCCAACGCGGCCAGGTTCCAGTCACGACCCAAAGCTCGAAGCGGCGATCAAGCCTATTCTCAGTCTTCCTGATCTTCGTTGTCGTCGTCGCCGCCGTGACCGCAGATGAAGTTCCTGGCGTCGTTCGGGTCGCCGGACCCCGAATAGCGCGCAACCTGCGGATAGGGGCAAAGCGGGCGCGTCAGCAGGATGGTGCGGGTCGTGGGAGCATCATCCGTGTACTTGGTGGCGATCATCCGGTTGGGCGCGACGCCGTGCTCGACCCATCGCTCGAGCGCTGTCTGGATATCGTGAATCGCGTCGCGCTCAGGTGGGATCTGTTGGCCCACTCCTCCAAAGCTGGTTGCCCCCGGTCCAAAGTAGCAATGGGTCATCCCGGGAACCATGAAGAGCCGGTAGAACCGTTGCGTCCGACGTAACCCGCCCATCGCCGCCACCACGGAGTTGTAATATTCGGGACTGTAAGCGGGTTGGAGCGTCTGGTCGTTCCATCCGTGGTACTGGATGATCTTCACGCCTCTCCTTCTTGCAGCGGAAAGGTCGGTCGCGATCGCGTTGCCGTAGACTCCAACCGTTTCGTCGGCGTACGCCATGTCGCTATCGAAATCGAAGGTGCTGTCGTCCCAGTTTTGATCCTGGAAGACCAGATTGGCGAAGTAACCCTGCCCCAGGCCGGACGCCGTGAAGTTGGTTACGATGCCTGTCCATCCAGCCTCGCCGCCGAGAGCAAAACCCGGAAATATTTGCTCGCCGGTGCGCGGATTGGAGGGCCCGGCGTAGATCTGTCTTACTGCATCCAGCTGCGGCTGCGTGAGGCATTCATTGGTCTCCGGGCCGGGGCAAAGCAACACGACGGGATCGAAGTTGCATGCCGGAGGATTGGCAATCACGCCATCGACAAGGCCGTCGTTGGCATCGCAAGCGTTGAGAACCGCTGAGTTCATTGCTGGCAGCTTAGCCACCGGTATTGCCGCACCTGGGGCGCTGATCGCCTGAGCGTTCCAGACGAAGCCGGCGTTGGAATGGGACTGAAAGTTCCACGGTGCTCCAACCACAAATCCGTCGTAGTCGTGAGGGTAGCGCTGGGCTTCTAGCAATGCTTGCCGCCCGCCGTTCGAACAAGAGTTGAAATACGAATGCGTCGGAGGCCTTCCATAGAAGGCCCGGATCAACCCCTTGGCGGCGACGGTAACGAGGTGTTTGGAGCGGTAAAGATAGTCGAACACTCTTTCACGGTGACCGATCGCCCACCACATGTCGGTCGAAACGTGTCCGGTATCCGTCGAGGCCGTGGCGTAACCCCGTCTCAGCAGCTCGTCGAGGCCTCCGTCGAGGCCCAGCCGCGTGTAATTGGGCACTCCGGCATAGCCGCCTTCACCGGAGGACAGAAACTTCCGATTCCAGCTCTGCAGAGGCAACCAGACTTCGAAGTAGATGTTGGAATCGTCGGTGGGTTGGCTCAGCCCCTGGACGCGGCAAAACCGCGGCAAATTCGTAATGACTTGGCCTTGAGGAGTTATCAAAGTGCCCGAGGTGATCTCCGTGGCTTCGGTGACGGTGGTATTTCCCTCGAATCGAAGCTGCGTCAATTGCGCGCAGGTGAGTCGACGGTCCTCAGGTCCGTCTGCTCGAGACGTTGAAGCGGCAAGCCCAACGGCGAGCAGCGAAGCGAAGCACGAAAGACGTATGCCGACTAATCGCGGGTAGCGGGCGAGTGCGTTCATCCGACTTCTCCTTGTAGGTGGGGCTGAGGGGTTTGGAGCTACCGCGAGTCCCTGTACAGTCAATTGAAAGGGCGCTGGTGAGTTCCGGACAATTACTGGCCCGGAACGCACTAGCACAGGCGGTGAACGTTTCGGCCGCGCACGGAAGGGAATCCCGCTCGCAGCACCGAAATAAATTCAGTCAGACTCGAATTTGGCGCGGTGCAGCAGGCAGAAGCATGCGGTCAAATTGGCGCAGCTGCAGTCATGACACCGAAGCTGCAGGGCCGTGAGGCGGCGCACGTTAAAAAAGATTTGGCCCACCAGAATGACTGTTCTGACAGGCGTAAAGCTTTTCTTAAGGGGCACGACCGTCGAACAAGCGCTTTCTGTGTCCGTTCCCTGGATTGCCCGTAGATTCAAACAATTGGAATTTGAAGACCGGATGGCGGGACCGATGCGATCGGCTCTACCAGAATGGTCATTCTCTGCAAACCAGAATGGTCGTTCTGCTGGTCGAGATTTTTTTCGAATGCGCGAGGGGTAAACGGAACGATCGTCGACCAACAGGCGTTTCGAGCCGTAATGGCTGCCGATTAGCATCCTACCAACTGGATGATCATCTGCCATTAGGACGTGTGCGCCGCGCGAATGCTGATGTCCTGACGGGCGCACCAAACGGCCATTCTGGTGAGCTAAATTTCTTCCAGCGACACGATTGATAAAAAACAGTGTTCTTCGAAGGCCGTTAGTCTTTACGGCACGCAGTCTGAATCCGGTGGCCCGTATCCCAATGGCCCCGTGAGCCCGCTTTCCCCGTGGGAATTCTCGGCCGTGATGGCGAACAAGTATGCGGTTCTACACTTGTTGTCTTGAGCCAGAGAATAAGGCGAAGTGACGTTTGGAATCTTGGTGTCGTTGAGTGTCACCACGACCTCTTCGTGAGTGAGGAGCCCCAGCTCCTTGGCCACGACTTTTGTGTATAGATTGTAGGAAGTCGCATTTGGCACCGGACTCCAAGTCAGGTCTGTCCCCACCGTAAGATCCGTTACGGCCTGCGGGGGCGAACCCGATCCACACCCGGCGGACCACAACGCGATTGCAACGAACGACGACGCACGGTTCCGAAACCAATGAAGGTTCATGATTTCCCTCCTCGGTTGACCGATGTTCGCCGATGCACAAATCATACCCGCCCTGTCGCCCTGTTACATATGTGATTTCCAATTTTCACGCGGCAGCGCAGTCAATTTGTCAGGGGAGCGTTGGGCAAGCAGGACAAGTTTGCACGATGTGTAACCAATCCACCGGCTCCGACTCCAATGAACGGCGACAGCTGATCCGCCGCAAGGAGAGGAGCAATGAACCTGCAGAGGTCAACGGTAGTGGTCTACTTCGTAGTCGGTGCGGTAGCGGGGGCGTGGTCTTCACGCGCGAGCGCGCAACAAACCGATCCCTCGGAACAACATGGTCAAGGCGACGATGCGGTTCAGCGGAACGCACAAGGAATGATTCGAGAGGGTCGACAAACCTTCCGATTCGACACCTTCGGAGACCAAGCGTTCTGGGGCGATACGCTCAGGCTTCATGAAGCGATTGAGGGCGAACGTTTCGGTGGAGTCGGCCCAGGGGTAAGTCCCCGGACCGCGCTCGCCGTAGGGCTGAAGGTCGATGTTGACGCCCTGCCACGAGACCTCGTGAGGCGGCTCCGCAGAGGGGAAGTGGACCTCGATGACGTCGCCGTCACTCTCGCGCTACTCAGACTCAATGCCGTCGTCGGGGTGACCGGATTTTTCAACGAGCAAGGCACGCTCCGATCGGTTGGAATTCAATGCTCTCTATGCCACTCCACCGTCAATGACTCGTTGTTGCCGGGTATCGGCAAGCGCCTCGATGGGTGGGCCGCCCGCGATCTGAACGTGGGTGCGATCGTAGCACTCTCGCCGGACCTTTCGTCGGTGGCGAATTTACTGGGCGTCGACGAACGCACCGTACGCGCTGTCCTCAACAGCTGGGGACCGGGAAAGTTCGATGCCGAGCTCATCTTGGATGGCCAAGCGTTTCGTCCCGACGGCACCTCGAGCGCTACTTTGATTCCACCCGCATTCGGGCTTCCAGGCGTCAATCTGCACACCTGGACAGGCTGGGGTTCAGTGACGCACTGGAACGCATTCGTCGCCAATCTGGAAATGCACGGCCAAGGCACGTTTTACGATCCGCGACTCGACAACGCCCAGCAGTTCCCGATTGCGGCCCGTGAGAGGTTTGGACACGTGAGGAACGAACCGGATTTGATCACTTCCAAGCTGGCGGCACTCCATTTCTATCAACTGGCGATACCGGCTCCGAGACCTCCGCCCGGCAGCTTCGACCCGGAAGCAGCGAGCCGCGGACACATTCTTTTTGAAACAACTGCCCAGTGTGCGACCTGCCATGTTCCGCCCCTGTTTACCGAACCAGGCTGGAACCTGCATCCCGCAGAGGAACTGGGCATCGATGACTTCCAGGCCCTGCGCGCACCTGACCGGCGATACCGAACCTCGCCGCTCAAGGGATTGTTCTCACATGAAACGGGCGGCTTCTACCACGACGGCCGCTTCCAAACAGTCCGCGAGGTCGTCGACAGCTACAACGAACGTTTCCGACTCGGACTGACCGAGGCTGAAAGCAATGACTTGGTTGAGTACCTTAAGTCGTTGTAGCGGTTGCTTCGCAGCTCAAGGGTACACATCTTGTGATGGATCCGGCCAAGAAATTCGCTGCTTGTCATGGCTGCATGCGCACAATGTGCTCCACAGGTTTCCGAGAGAGCAGCAACCAGCACCGGTAGTCGATTAAGCGACAGGGGCAGGTCAGGAGCGATTTCTTTTCTTGTAGACGAAGTCGGCCTCCGGTACTTGAGAGCGCCATGAACGCGGCGAGTGATGCCTCCGGGGCGGGTCTCCCCGAGGCGCCAGTTCACAGGTACAACGAGATCGAAGCCGCGCTCACTTCCATCCCGGATCCGATCGCCCTCCTCAAGGGGCTATTCGCCGATTCCCCGGTCGGGTTTCAAATTTATCGAGCGGATGGGCACAGTTTGCTGACTAACCGCGCTTTTCGGGAATTGTTCGGCTCGGAGCCCCCGCCCGGGTACAACATCTTCAAGGATGAGACGCACCAGCAGCAGGGGTTGATTCCCCTGGTTCGTCGGGCGTTCCAAGGGGAGACGATCACCACCCCAACGCTCTGGTACGACCCGCGCGACCTAAAGCACGTGCGAGTCATCGAAGGCAGGCGCGTGGCCGTTTCGGCAACGATCTTTCCGATCTTCGATAACGCGCGCCGGGTGGCCTATGTGGCGATCACCTTCAAAGACTGGACCGCGGAGATACAGGCCCGCGAAGAGGCGGAAGCGGCGCGAGACAGAGCGGAAGCTGCAAAGCGGCGAGTCGAGTTTTTGGCGAAAGCCAGCTCCGCGCTTTCAGAGTCTTTGGATCTCAATGTCTCCTTGCCGAGGGTTGCGCAGCTGGCGGTTCCGGCGATTGCGGACTGGTGTACCGTCGTTCTCGCCGATGAACACGGCGTGCTTCAGCGCATCGCGGTGGTGCACCGAGACCCTGAAAAGCTTCGGCTCACGCAAGAGTACAAAACGAGGTTTCCGCCGAGCCAGCATAAGTCCGCCGAATTCCTGGCGGTACTCGAAACCGGGATGCCGTTACTGACCGAGCATGTGGACTGGGATCTCCTTCGCCGTGCGGCGCAGAACGAAGATCACGTTCGAGTTCTCGGGGAACTGGGGGTTGCCTCTTCCATCATGGTTGCATTGCGCTCGCCGAACAAGAAGCCGATGGGAGTACTCTCCTTCGTGCTCTCCGACGAGACCAGAACCTATGCCGAGGAGGACGTGGCCCTGGCGAAGGACCTCTCCTCGCGGGTCGTTCTCGCGATCGAGAATGCGCGCCTCTACCAGGCGGAGCAAGCTGCAAGGGCCGTGGCCCAAAAACAACGGGACGAGCTTGCGGTAGTGGCCAGCGACTCCCGGGCCGCCGAGGAGCAGCTTCGAAGGCAAGCGGCGCTTCTGGAAGAGGCGGTGCAAAGCCGCGACACCTTCCTTTCGGTGGCCAGCCATGAGCTGAAGACACCGCTGACACCGATGGCCCTGCGGCTACAGGCCTTGGTTCGGGCCGCGGATGCACAACCGCCGTCGCCGTTCCTCAAGCAGGTTCGCGCCTATACGGAAACCGCATCGAAGCAGATCCGCAGGCTCACGAGCTTGGTCGATGGGCTTCTGGACGTATCCCGGATTGCGGTTGGGGAATTGAACCTGGAGAGGGAGGACGTCGATCTCGCAGCGGTGGTTCGTGAAGTCGCGGCTCGGTTCGAAGTCCAAGCTTCGCGAGCGGGGTCGACTTTGAACTTGGAGCTCCCAGGTTTTGTGGCGTGGCACGTCGATAAGCTTCGGATCGAGCAGGTGATCAGCAACCTGCTGGACAATGCCATCAAGTACGGCTCTGGTAAGCCAATCCAGATCAGCTTGTGCAAAGAGCAGGGCAAGGTGGTTTTTGCAGTGAAGGACCAGGGAATCGGCATTGCCCCCGATCAGCTCGAACGCATCTTTGAGCGGTTTGAGCGGGCGGTATCAGGCCGTAACTACGGAGGCCTCGGCCTCGGGCTCTACATCACCCGAACCATCGTTCAAGCGATGGGAGGCCAAATCTGCGTTGCCAGCGAGCTCGGCAAAGGCGCGACCTTCATCGTTGAGCTTCCAGCCAACTGAGGTGTGGGCGGCTACGAAAAGCGCGACTCGAAGCCATCCCTCGGGCATCATAGTGTCTGGACATGCTGCTCAAGGGAACAGGCGTTTCCCCCGGCGTGGTGCAGGGCTCGGCCTTCGTGCTCGCCTGCGGCTACGCTTCCGCCATGCCGCACCGGAGCCTCGCCGCTTCCGAAGTGCCGGCCGAGCGTGCTCGCTTTGAGTCGGCGGTAGCTCGAGCGGCCGAAGAGCTGGTCGCTCTCGAAGACGAAGTCCGCAAGAACCTCGGTGCCTCACAGGCCCAAATCTTCGAAGTGCATCGGCTCATTCTCCATGATGGGGGGTTGCGTGTCCGTGTGCTGCGGGCGCTTGAGGAAAAGCGCATCAACGCGGAAAGCGCAGTGTCCGAAGTCTTCAACGAGTACATCCAGAATCTCGAACGCGTTTCGGCAGGCAACTTGAGCTCGCGGACAGCGGACCTCGATGACGTTCGTCGTCGCCTCCTCTCGGCTCTCGCGGAGCAAGGGGATGGGGAGTGCCTCAACATCCCCGAAGGTTCCATCGTTGTCTCGGACGAGCTGTTGCCTTCGGTGACAGTGAGGTTGGAGCTCGACCAGGTGCGCGGCTTCGTGACCGAGCGGGGGAATCGGTTTTCGCACAGCTCAATCCTGGCGCGTTCACTCGGGAGGCCCGCGGTCGTGAGCGTGGCGGGTGCCGCGACGAAGATTCGGACCGGCGATCGACTGATCGTCGACGGCATCGCCGGCGTCGTCTTCATCAACCCTGACGGCGCAGTCGAGCGCGAATACGATCGTTTGGCCGCCGATCTCCGCTCTGTGAAGGAGAGGTTGCGGCAACTCGTGGATCTCCCCTCGGTGACGCTTGACGGCACCCGGCTGCCGCTTCTGGCCAACGTCAACAAGTTTTCGGACACCGAGGCGGCGCTGCTCTACAACGCCGACGGCATCGGGCTCTATCGAACCGAGTTTGCCTTTTCCGTTCGCACTGCCTGGCCCACGGAAGAGGACCAATTCGAGTTCTTGCAGAAAGCGGCGGAACGGATGCGCCCGAGAAAAATCATCTTGCGCCTGGTGGACCTGGGTGGCGACAAGGTAGTTCCCTATCTTCGGCTTCCGCCTTCGCGAAATCCCTCGCTAGCGGAGCGCGGCATTCGTTTGCTGCTTCGCCACGTGGATGTTCTCAAGACTCAGATGCGGGCTTTCCTGCGCGTCAGCGCCCAGCACCCGATCTCGATGCTGCTGCCCGTGGTGGTCGGGGTCGAAGACGTGCAGAGGGCGCGCGAGGTCTTGCGGCAAGTTCAGAGCGAGCTTTCCGCGGAGGGAAAGCCCTTCAACCCGAAGATCCCCCTCGGAGCGATGATCGAGGTTCCGTCGGCTGCGCTCCTGGCTCAGGCCCTGGCGAGAGAGGTTGATTTTCTGAGTCTGGGGACGAACGATTTGGTGCAGTACGTGCTCGGCGCGGACAGGGAAGACGAGAACAGCGCGCCGAATTACCAGCCCCTGCACCCGGCCGTTCTCCGCCTCATCGAATCGGTGGTGCAAGTAGCGAGGGCGACAGGACGAGAGCTGTCGATCTGCGGGGAAATGGCGGGAGAGCCACTGCACACCGCGCTCCTGCTCGGGCTTGGGCTGCGCGAGCTGAGCGTCGCGCCCGGTCAGATGTTGCAGGTCAAAGACGCGATTCGCAAAACGCGTCTCGACGATGCACGCCGGCTGGCGCTCAAAGCACTGGAGCTCGACTCGGCCAGCGCGGTCGAAGATCTCCTGAAGCGAGAACGACTGTCCGGGTGAGGCCGCTCGGTGGTGGTTCAACGGCAGCCGCGCCCGACGTTCAAGGCAGCGAGCGCTGAACCACCACCGGCGTTCCTTCTACTGCGCCCCCCTCACTGCGTGCTCTCGGTATGTTGGTGGTGGGCGAGGTGCTCAGCGTCATGGGCATCATCCGGCTTGCTGCTGGCCAGAATCGTGACGCTCTTGTTGGGCCCCTGGACTTTGGCCACGGTGCGGGAGATCCCACCATCATCAAACTCGATGTGCAGCGTGTAAGCGCCGGCCGAGTCCGTTCCTCGGTACTCCCATACTTCCTGAAGATCCCGGTGCGGGCAGCCGCAATAAACTTCCCCATAGTTGACGATCCGCCAGGGCGAACCGATCACCGCTTTCACGTCGGCTCGAGTAGAGCTACCCGCTTTAACTTTGGCGATGTTCGCGTCTGAGAGAACCGCCTGCTCGGAATGATCCGAAAGAGTGGCAGAGCGGTGAGCAGCGCAAGCCGAAAGCGTGCACAAAGCTAGGCTTGCGCCCAAGAGAAACCGTTGTTTCATGGCTCTACGACTCTCCGCGCGTGCCCGGTGAGCCTGATGATGTGCATCCCGGTCCCTGCTCGATCGGCAAGATAAATAAGCCCGCGATCGTCAACCTCGACATTGTTGGTCTGGATCACCACCCTGCAGCGGGTGCCCGAGGAATTGCAGTTGAGAATGGTGTTCTCGTTCGGTGCAGGAATGAAATAGCCAACCTCCTCTGGGTCGAACGGGTCGCGGATGTCAAAAATGCGAACCCCCGCGTTAAACCAGGAGATGATTGCGAGTTTTCCGTAATAGGGAGGGTAAAACGATTCAGTCACAGCGTGGGTTCCGAACCGCCCACCCTTGTTGCAGAAATCGCCCGGGAATTCCGGCACTCGCAAGGTCGAAATCGGGAATGGCGTACTTTCGTTGGTGATATCCACTAGGAACGCCAGGTGCGGTGCCTCGTTCTCGCAGAAGTTGCCTCCGGCCTCCGAAACCAGGATCAGGATGTCCCGTCGATTCAGGTTGAGATCATGGAATTCCGGAATGGGGACTCCAAACACCGGGAAGGAGCTGTGCCCGCCTTGGTCCGGCGACATGGTGAGGAATCCCTTCTGGGGCGCCAGCATTTCCGCCGTTGTTGGAGTGAAGGGGCACGTATCGGAACCGTCGCACCCGTGAAGCAATACGTTTCTGTCTACGATTTGAAAAATGCCGCTGCTGCCCACGCCGTAAGCCATGTAGACGCGGTTGGCGCGAGTGCCGGCCGAGATTGGGCCGTGGATTCCGGGAGGCGGGAAGACGCTCCCCTCATAGAAGGTTCCCTGCGGCTCCTGACCAACCATTCCAAAATCGCGGATGTAGACAGGTTGCTCCGGGTTGCTGAGATCGTAAATTTTCAGATGCTGGTTCGAGCCGCTGTGACGCCACCCATCGGGATCGGGGACGTTACCGGAAACCAAATACGCTATCCCGGTGTCGCACTCCCACCAGTTCTTGTGCGTATTGCTCAGCTCACCCACCACGGTAGTGAGAAATTGCGGGTTGGCTGGATCGGTAACGTCGTAAATCTCCTGTGACTCGAGCGCTTGTGTCCCCGACGAGTTTCCATGCGTGCGCAACATGTACCACTTGCCGCGCTGGCCATGGGGCAAGACGTCCCCGCTGCAGACGTGCACCATCTGTGAGCCGCCGGCGTCGACCGAGCCCGCGGGCCCAGGAATGTGAAACAGATACCTCGGATTGCGGGGGTGGGTGACGTCGAGGATCGAGGTTCCATTGTTTTCCATTTCACCGGTGAGTGGATTCAGCATCAGGCCCGCGTGGTGAGCCATGTATGCAATCTCACGTGCGTCCTGGTGGACGATCAGCGGCTGGTAAGTTGAGCGACCCTGGAGATCGTTGAATCCGACCAACTCCGTGTTCCATTGCGATTGTTCATCCCACCCGTTCGGGGGCGGCGGCCGCTCCGGCCTTCGCGGCGCTCCGTTCAAGTAGATGGTTGGAATGTCGGGTCCATTCGGCGGGTAGTCCGCCATGACTGATAAGGGCAAAGCCAAGCCGACCACAGACACCACGAACCACCGATTCAGTGTTGTCATACTTCCTCCCCTCCAATTGCAAATTTCCACAGGGTCTCGCGCGATAGAGAACCCTCCCTGAGCGCTACTTCCCCGAAACAACCAGGTCTGCTGCAACGAAACTTGTGAGGCGCGCGATCGGTCGAGTCAATGCAAAAAAATTACTGTGTCGCTTAGGCGCCCAACGAACAAACTTACCGACGATCCACGCTTGGAACGCCTACCGTTGCCTAGTCTCCGAACTATGAGCAGCGCACCGATGGCTGTGGGGTCTATGATCAACTAGAGGAGCGACCATGAAGGTGATCCTTTTCGGGGCGACCGGAATGGTGGGGCAGGGCGTCCTGCGCGAGTGCCTGCGCGACGACGCTGTTGAGGCCGTGCTGACGGTGGGTCGCAGCTCCGCCGGGCAAGCGCACCGCAAGCTGCGCGAGCTGATTCGCAAGGACCTGTTCGACTTCGGCACGGCAGGCGCGGAGCTGAAAGGCTATGACGCTTGCTTCTTTTGCCTCGGCGTGTCGTCCCTGGCCATGAGCGAGGCGGACTACACGCACCTGACCTACGATCTCACCTTGGGGTGGGCGCGGGAGCTGGCCCGCCTCAATCCGGCAATGACATTCGTCTACGTCTCGGGCGCCGGGACCGGGGGCAATGCGATGTGGGCCCAGGTGAAGAAGCGCACCGAGGACGCTCTGCTCGCCCTCTTTCCCTCCGCGTACATGTTTCGCTTGAGTGTCTTGCGACCGATGCATGGTGAAGTCTCGAAGACGCGCTGGGCGCGGGTCGGGTACGCGGTTTTGTCGCCACTACTGCCGCTGGTCCGTGCGATCGCGCCCGGGGCGGTGGTCACCACCGAGGAGCTGGGTCGTGCCATGATCCGGGTCGCTCGGCAGGGCGCACCCAAGCACGTGCTGGAAGCACGCGATCTGCGAGCGCTGGGGTCGCCATGATTCCCGGTTCCTGGCTAAAGATAGCGCTCGGTCAGTTATTGCCGTCGGTGCAATAAGTGCGGCCGGCAGCCGTGAAACAAGTGGTCTGGCCGTCGCTGGCCCCATTGATGTTGTCGCGGGAGCTGCCAGTCAGCCCATCAGAATGATAAGTCCATGACCGATTGCTTCCGCTGCCGCCGCCACTGTGCTGCCGTGCCGCTGCGTAGAGATTAACGATGGCCGGGCCACCCTCCACGCCCGCGTTTCCCTGAGCGTCGACCCAGTATCTCCCAGACAACACCGGGCGTCCGAGAAGCTGCTGCAAGTAACGCAGATCCATCGGATGAATCTTCCGGCCATTGATGAACACGCGCGTTCCCCCACCGGATGCGTTCGCCGGGAGCGGACCGCCCAGGCTCAAGCCAGCCGGTAGGATGGCCGATGTTGGGCCGCCCCACTTTCCCGCAGCACCGCTCTTTGCGTCGTACCAATAGTCGCCGTCCGGGGTGCGCTGACCGGATTGAGCCTCGAGTTGCTGGAGAATCTGCGCGTCCCGCTGGGTGAGTGAGCGTTGATTAAAGGTGATCCTGCGTCCGGTAAGGGCAGTGCTCTCTCCCTTGGCTGTACTCCGCTGCTGAGGCTGCGCCGCTTGTGCTTCGTGCCGTCTGGTGCACGCTGTAAGGCTGATCATCACTGCGATTGCCAGCGTTGCGTTTTTCATTCTATCGCTCCTTGAAAACCGCCCTGGATGGTTCAAGCGCGTTTGAGATCAACGACGCTGGGCAAACGTTCTTGCCTCACGAAAAACCCATTAAACGCGCGAAATCGACGTGGTTGCTGTCACGTTACTCGGCGCGGGCCTGCAGGACGGCGAGCATCTGTTGCGCTGGGATAAACCCGGTGATTCGCGTCTTCCCTGCAATCACTGTTGGCAGTGCAGTGACCGCGTAGCGCTTCATGAGCGCTGCCACCTCTTCGTCCTCGGCAGTGAGATCAAGCTCGAGCGGGACGTAATGGGCCGCGACCTCCGCCCGGACGGCTCGGTTCGTCCAAGTGAGCCGGTCAAGCATCGTGCACGCGGCGCACCAAGCCGCGCGAAAGTCGATCAGCATCGGCTTGCTTAGGGCGCGCGCGCGGGCGCGTGCCAGCCCCTCGTCGTGAAACCACTGAATTGGTGGCGGCCCTGGAGCGGCCGTTTCGGACGAGCAGGCATACCCCGCGAGCACCAGACCGAGAAGCGCCAGCAGCGCGCCGATCACGCACTTCCACAGCGTCGGTTTCACCGAGCCTCCGACTTGGCACGCGCGATTTTGAGCAGCGGCTCGAAATCGGTGCTGATGAACTCCTTGACTTCCGGATTGCCTCGCAGGTGCAACCACGCGGCGCCGCCCGGTTGCGGCTCCAGCTCAATCTCGAAATCGAGAAATGGGCAACATTTTGTCTCCAGCGTCGTCCACTCGGCCAAGGCCCGCACCAACTCCGCTTCAAAGCGGAACGAATATCCATCGGTAGATTCGCGCATCCCTGCGACTCTCTCTTTCAGCATTGCGATCAGTTCGATGTGGCGGGCGCGCTCGGCCTTCGTGAAAACGGCCAGGTTGCAGGCGATCGGGGTCGTGATGTCCGCCCGTGCGATTGAAACAACGGCAACGAAAACGGAGAGAAGCTTCAATATCTGGTTCATAGGATGCTCCTTTGCGAGTAACGCGGTTTGCCTCTCTAGGCGCGAGGAGGCGGCGCGTGACAGGAGCGCGGTTTTCAAGGGATTGTCACGACCTTGCCGCTTGTGGCTATCCCAGGGCGAGGAGTTGGTGGACAGGAGCGAACGCGAAAGGGTGCAGCGGGCGATGATCGCTCTGGCCGCGGGCTGCCGCAGTGAGTTCAGGCCGCTCTTCGATCTTCTTTGGCCGCTGATCCGGGCGTTCTGCGAACGCGCGCTCCGCGATGCCGGTGGGGCGGAGGATACCGCGCAGGCCGCCCTGCTGAAGGTGTTTCTCCACGCCAGCGACTTCAACGCCGAACGCGATGCCGTCAGCTGGGCACTGGGATTCGCGGCGCACGAATGCCTCAGCGCGCGCAACTGGCGCGCCCGGCGCCGCGAGGACCTCGGGGACGAGCGGTGGAGGGAGCTACCGTCGCACGCGCTGACGCCCGAAGAAACGGTGATCATGCGCGACCTGCGCGAGGCGGCGATCGACGTTGTTCACCAACTTCGCGATGAAGACGCGGAGGTCATCGAAGCCGCGGTTCGAGGCGAGCGTCCGAACGCGTCCGCGGGAGTGTCCGCCCTCTTTCGCAAGCGTCTGCAACGCGCGCTCGCGCGGCTGCGAGTGATCTGGAGAAACAAATATGATGTTGACTGAGCAGGAACTCGTCCGTCGGGCCCGTTGGAGCTACGAGATCGGCAGGGTGCAAAGAGCGTCGAAGATGCTCCTGGTCATTTTGCCAATGCTCACTTGCGCCTGGATGATCGGCCGGCCCGCGGCGCTGATCGCTGCAATCGGAACGCTGGTATCCCTGACTGCGCTCTGCGGCGCTTGGCTCAATGTGCGACACGAGAAGGCGGTGCTGGTCGGAGTCACATCCGCGCTCCCTGCGTTGCTGCTGCCGTGGGCGATGCGGAACCTCGGGTTGGTGAGGATCAGCGGCGCCGCCATCGATCCCTGCATTCCGGGCTGCGTCCTCGCGGGTGGTATCGCGGGTGCGGCGGTCGCGATCCGAGCCAGCCGAGAAAGGCACCATGGGTCCTTTTGGCTAGTGTCCACGGCCGTGGCGGGCGCTGTCAGCGTGTTGGGTTGCAGCATCGCGGGTGGCGCCGGGCTTATCGGACTGGCGTTTGGCGTCCTAAGCGGTACGGCTCCGATCCTGGTTCGTCTCCGGGAGCGGGGCTAACGCCGGTATCGGGCAGGGTTCCACGTTCCAAATCTGGCTGGCGTACTCCCGAATCGTGCGATCGCTCGAGAACTTACCGGAGCTCGCGATGTTCAAAACCGCCTTGCGGGCCCACTGTTCCGGATCCCCGTAAAGCTCGCCGAGCCGATCGCTGGCCTCGAGATAGGACTTCAGGTCGGCGAGATGCATGTAGTAGTCACCTTTGGTCAGCAGAACCTCCCGGATCGGCTCGAAGACCCCAGGTTCATTGCGGCTGAAGTGGTTGCTCCAGATGAGATCCAGGGCGGCTCGTGCCTCGGGATCGTGCTCATAGTGCCAGTAGGGGCTGTACCAGGCACGGCTCGCCTCGACCTGGTCGGCGGTGAGGCCAAAGAGGAACATGTTGTCCTCACCGGCCTCTTCGGCCATTTCGATGGTTGCACCGTCTCGAGTCCCGAGCGTCAGCGCTCCATTCATCATGAATTTCATGTTGCTGGTTCCGCTCGCTTCGTAGCCCGCGGTGGAGATCTGGTTCGAAATGTCGGTGGCAGGGATCAGGCTTTCAGCGAGCGACACGCTGTATTCCGGGAGGAAGACCACTTTCATGCGATTGCGCATCGTGGGGTCGCCGTCAATCGTCCCGGCGACATTGTTGATCAGTTTGATGATCACTTTGGCAAGCCAATAGGCGGGGGCGGCCTTGCCCGCGAAAAAGAAGGTTCGGGGCGCGAATTCCAGGTTCGGTGTTTCGCGTAGGCGGTTGTAGAGGACGATGATCCTC
>Ga0126369_10001328_pt1 | contig 17008 bp, 19 predicted proteins | sample PanSoiMetaPlot_1_FD_109646 | JGI IMG/M metagenome (GOLD analysis project Ga0126369, IMG submission 109646) | Tropical forest soil microbial communities from Panama - MetaG Plot_1 | ecosystem: Environmental > Terrestrial > Soil > Tropical forest > Bulk soil | place: Panama | collected 2016-02-17 | reverse complement strand
TTCGACGCTGGCGCAAAACCGCAGGCCGAAAGCGACTGGAGATTACAAAGCCTGGAATCCGGGCGATCAGTGATCTGGCTTCGGCGAGGGATGACCGTCGGCAATCGCCTCGGTGCGCACATCCGGCGCCCCCGTTTTCGCCGCATTCCACATGTTAACCAACGTCGCGCAAAACGCGGCCACTGCACAGAAGCAAAAACCTGCACTACCAAGTCCGTCATGGCTCGAATCGGCGCACTCTTGATCGTGATCGGCGCCACCCTCGCGGCAGGGCCGGTTGCCGCCCAATTTGGCGGCACTTTCGGCGATTCGGCGCCGCGGCCGCCGGCTGATGTACCAGGCGGACCATTTCCGCCGCAGCCACCGCCGGTCCAATATCCCGGGGCGCAACAGCAATATCCCGCCCAGCAAAATCCGCGCCCGCAGCAGAATCCGGTGCCGCCGGGCGCGACAACGCGGGCCCCGACTGGAATCCAGTCTCAACCGCTGGCGCCGCCCGCAGGCGCGTCTGCCGCGCCCGCTCCGCAGAACCGCGCCGCGCCGGCGCCGGCAGCTCCGGCGCCGGCAACTCCGGCGCCGCCGCAGCCGGCCGATGCTGCAACCCGACCTGACGACACGGTGGTCACAGAGACGCCAACGCAGAAGATAGAAAACGCCCGCGCGGTGTTCGCCGGCCTCGACAAAATCACCGGGCGAACAATCTCGTTCGATGCTGCGATTGGAGAAACGGTGCAATTTGGCGCGCTGCAGGTCACCGCGCGCGCCTGCTACACGCGGCCGCCGACTGAGGCGACGAATACCGACGCTTTCGTGGAAGTCGACGAGGTGACGCTGCAAGGCGAAATAAAAAGGATTTTCACCGGGTGGATGTTCGCCTCGAGCCCGGGCCTGCACGCCGTCGAGCATCCGATCTACGATGTCTGGCTAACCGATTGCGCGCAGCCGGCCGGCGGCGCGGTGGCTCAGGCGCCCCCACAACCTGCGCCGCCACCCGCCACAGCGCCGGCCGGATCGGGACGCAAACCCGCAGCGCCGCGCGTTCCCGCTATCCCGCCATCGCGTACACCGGCTCCGGCGACGGACGATTAGTTTGAATCAGCTCCGCGCAAGACGGGCCAGTATGGTCTCGCCCGAGATCGGATGGTCGACTGGGAGCGCGGTGAAATCGGCTTCGCCGACTAGCGCGGCGTCGAGCAATTTATGATAGATCGGCCGTGACACTTCAGTGGCGCCGAAGCTTCGCAGATGCTCGGTGACAAATTGCGTGTCCAGCAAGCGATAGCCGCCCGCTTTGAGCCGGGCGACTAGATGCACCAGAGCGATTTTTGAAGCATCGCGCGCGCGGTGAAACATGCTTTCGCCGAAAAATGCGCGGCCGAGGCTGACCCCGTAAAGACCGCCGACCAAGCTTTCGCCGTCGTAAACCTCGACGGTGTGACAATCGCCGCGCTCGTAGAGCTTGCGATAGAGAGTGCGAATGCGGCTGTTGATCCAGGTGCGGCTCCGCCCCGGTTGCGGCTGCGCGCAGCCCTCGATCACCGCGTCGAAGTCCCGATCAACGACCACCGTGAAACGGGTGGAACGGACCGTGCGCGCCAATCGGCCGGCAAGGTGAAACCGATCCAAAGGAATGATGCCGCGACGCTCGGGCTCGATCCAATAGAGCGCCGGATCATCGGCGCTCTCCGCCATCGGAAAGATGCCGCAGGAGTAAGCCTTCAGCAGCACTTCGGGCGTGATATCGATGAATGCGGACTCGCGGCTTGCCATGGATTCGTTTAACCGGCCGATACCTTTGCCTTCAAGGGGCGGGCCCGACCGGGCGTCGATCGCTGCCCGCCGGGAACACCTCCTCAGCGTTTCCCGCAATTGTTAACCGCTTGCAAAGCATAATTGGTTAAAGGTTTTTGCCAATTTGAACGCATTTTAGCGCAACGCATGGGGCGGCTATGGACCGGGTGAGTGGCTGCCATGACCGTGGCTGGCGTAGATACGACGGACGCTGAGCGGATTCGCGTCCTGTTTGTCGAAGATGAATTCTTCATCCGTGAGTGGATCGCGCGATCGCTTTCGGAGCAGGGCTTTGCCGTCGACAGCGTGACCAATGCTGTCGATGCTCTATTGCGCATCGCGCGTGCGCCGATCGACGTTTTGCTGACGGATATCAACCTTCCGGGCGGGATGGATGGGACGGTGCTGGCGCGCCGCGCGCGTGAGTTGCAGCCGAATTTAGCGGTGATCTACGCCTCCGCCCGGGCGGCGACGCTCAAGCAAGAGGCGCGTGTGCCTGGATCAGTGTTGCTGCCGAAGCCTTACGAGCCTGCGGTCGTCGCACGGCTCGTTGCCGCCGCTGCGCGCGCCGCGGCAGTCGCGGTGCCTGCCTGACGGGGCTTACTCCGGCAAGCCGCCGCGCGCCAGAAATTCCTCGAGCCAATGGATGTGGTATTGGCCGTCGATGACGTCCTTTTCTCGCGCCAGTGCGCGAAACAGTGGCAGCGTCGTTTCGACGCCGTCGACCACGAACTCGTCCAAAGCGCGCTTTAATCGCATCAGGCATTCGCTGCGCGTCTTGCCGCGGACGATAAGTTTGCCGACAAGCGAATCGTAATACGGCGGAATCGTATAGCCGTGATAGACGGCGGAATCGACGCGCACCCCCAAACCGCCGGGCGGATGATAATGCACGATCTTTCCGGGCGAGGGCCGAAACGACACGGGATTTTCGGCATTGATTCTGCATTCGATGGCGTGGCCGTAAAACTTGAGTTCATCCTGCGTCAATTGCAGGTCGCCGCCAGCCGCAACACGGACTTGCTCCAGGATCAGATCGATGTCGGTGATCATCTCCGTCACCGGATGCTCAACCTGGATCCGCGTATTCATTTCGATGAAATAGAATTTACCGTTCTCGTATAAAAATTCGACCGTGCCTACGCCGAGATATTTGATGGCGCGCATGGCTTTGGCGACGGTCTCGCCGATCTCGTCGCGCGTGTTGCTATTAAGCGCCGGGGAGGGACCTTCCTCCCAGACCTTCTGGTGGCGGCGCTGCAGCGAGCAGTCGCGCTCGCCGAGATGGATTGCGCCGCCCTTGCCGTCGCCCAGCACCTGGATCTCTATGTGACGCGGCCGGGTGAGGTACTTTTCGACATAGAGCGTGTCGTCGCCGAACGCCGCCCTGGCTTCGGCGCGCGCCGATACCAACGCCGAACTCAGGTCGGATTGTTCGAGTACCACACGCATGCCGCGGCCGCCGCCGCCCGCGGCCGCTTTGAGCATCAGCGGATAGCCGATCTCGCGCCCCAGGCGCTGCGCCTGTGCTTCGCTGCCGATATCGCTGTCTGATCCGGGAACGACAGGAATACCGAGCTCCCTTGCGGCGCGTTTGGCGGCGATCTTGTCACCCATCAGGCGAATGTGCTCAGGGCGGGGACCGATGAAATGCACGTTGTGCTCGGCGAGAATTTCGGCAAACCGGGCGTTCTCGGAGAGAAACCCGTAACCGGGATGCACGGCGTCCGCGCCGGTGATCTCGCAGGCGGCGAGCAGAGCCGGGATGTTGAGGTAACTGTCTTTGGCGGCCGGAGGCCCGATGCAGACGCTTTCGTCCGCCAGACGTACGTGCATCGCGTCTTCGTCCGCGGTGGAGTGCACCGCGACGGTGGCAATGCCCAGCTCCTTGCAGGCGCGCAGCACCCGCAGCGCGATTTCCCCGCGATTGGCAATGAGGATCTTGTCGAACATCCTCGCCGCTTATGTTCTGCGCCGGCTCAGGCTTCGCATCATTCGATGATCATGAGCGGCTGGCCGTATTCGACCGGTTGGCCATCGTCGACGAGAATCTGGATCACTGTTCCGGGCCGCGGCGCCGGGATCTGGTTCATCGTCTTCATCGCTTCGATAATCATCAGCGGTTCGCCGGTTTTTACCACCGTCCCGACTTCCACAAAGGGACGTGCCCCGGGTTCGGGCGCAAGATAGGCGGTTCCGACCATTGGCGAGGCGACGGCTCCGGGATGCTGCGCCGGATCGACCGGCAGCGGCGTGGAGGCAACCGGCGTTGACGCCACGGATTCGGCGCGCGCGCGCGTGAGGCTGCCGCCGGAATGTCGGGCAACGCGGATCGAGACGCCGCCGCGCTCGACGGCGATTTCAGTCAGACCGGTTTCGTCCAAGAGCTTCGCCAGCTCGCGAATGGCTTCGTGATCGATTGCGGGCGTTCCCGGACTATCGGACTTGCGCGCCACGACTACTCCTTGGCGCCGAGCAGGCTGGCAAGACCGGATATGGCGAGCGCATAGCCGTTGATGCCGAAGCCGCAGATTACCGCTCGTGCGGCAAGAGAGACATAAGAGTGCCGCCGAAACTCCTCGCGGGCATGGATGTTGCTGATATGCACCTCGACGACCGGCGACTCCATCGCCAGCAACGCGTCCAGAATTGCGACCGATGTCGTCGTGTGGCCCGCGGGATTTATGATGAGTCCGGCTGCTTTTTCCGCCCGCGCCTCGTTGATCCAATCGATGATCTGGCCTTCGTGATTGGATTGGCGGAAGGCCAGCGCAAATCCCTGTCGCTCGGCCGTGGCGCGGCAGAGCTTTTCGACATCGGCGAGCGTCGAGCGGCCATAGATGTGCGGCTCGCGGGTGCCGAGCAAATTGAGGTTGGGTCCGTTGAGGACGTAGATAGTCTTGGCCATGCGCGCTGAGCCGGCTGTTGCCGCGGGGTCATCCCGCGGAACTCGTTATAAGGAAGGCCCTGGCAAAGTGGAAGCGGGATCAGGCCGAACTCGGCGCGCACACCGCATCCTTAACGGCCGCGCGATCGCGGTGGGCCGGACGATTACTTCCGTTCGCTTTTGATTTTGGCGCGCAGCTCGTCCAGACCAACGGCCCCGACCACGACCTCGTCGCCGACGACGTAGGTCGGCGTTCCACTGACGCCAAGGGCATCGGCCAATTTCATATTCTCTTCGATGGTGGCCTTCACCTCATCGCTATTCATGTCCTTTTCCAGCCGCGCCATGTCGAAACCGGCATCTTTGGCCGCCGCCAGCGCGCGGATTTTGTCGGCAGGGCCGCGACCGCCGAGCAGCTTCTGATGGAATTCCATGTATTTCTTTCCCGAAGGGTCCTGCATGCGCGCGGCAACAGCGACATGGGCGGCTTCGACGGAGCCGGGACCCAAAACTGGAAATTCTTTAAGAACAAATTTGAGATCGGAATCAGTCTTTAACAAATCGAGCATGTCGGCCAGCGCGCGCTTACAGAAGGCGCAGTTGTAGTCGAAAAATTCCACCATCGTCACCTTGCCCTGCGGATTGCCGAGCACGACCTGGTGGGTCGAATTGAATATGGTGGCGTTGTTGTCTTTGATCGTGACCCGCGCTTTCTCCGCCTCGGCTTCCTTCTGCCGGCGATCCAACGCCTCCATGGCGTCTTGCAGCACCTCGGGATGTTGCACGAGGTAATTTTTGACGATGGTCTCTATTGCCCGGGCTTGCGCCGCCGAGAATGCTTCCGATGCGTCCGCCAAAACGGGAGCATTTGCCGGACTTCCTTGCGAAGTACCGTCTTGCGCAGCCGCAAGCGGCGCCAACAGCATGATAATCAAGATCGCAAATGCCGTGCGGAGGCTCCAAGCCATTTCAGTCGTCCTTTTCCTTATTGACCCGGGCTAAGCGGGTTCTGCTTGTGGTTTTTGTTGAAAGCAACGATGTCGTCCGCGCGAACCCAGCCAGGCGATCCGATCGGAAAACGCTGCTTAGCGCGTTCGGCAAGTTCGCGCGCGGTCTTGTTGTCGCCGCGCGCGAAGGCGGCCTGGGCCGAGGCAAGGTCGGCGTCGGCGAGGTTATTTTTGCGTGCATAGGCCATCGCCAGCGTTGTGTAGGCGTCGGCTGCTTCCGGCTCCTTAATGATCGCCGCGTGCAGAAGTGAAATCGCCTCGTCCGCCGATCTCGCGTCATTTGTTGCGACGATGGCCTGGGCAAGCAGAATCTGAATAAGCGCGGGATGCGGCGCCAATTGCACGGCATGGCGCAACGGTGCGATCGCATCGGCCGGATGGCCGCCCTCCAGCAGTGCTTGCCCTTTCAGTTCGTAAAAATAGGGATAGTTTGGCATTGCTTGAATCAAGCTGTCGATTTGGGTGATCGCATTGCGCGGATCGCCGAACCGATAAGCGGAAATGGCGCGGGCGTAGCGCGCCGGCACGCTGGTGTCGGTCGAGGGATAATGCGCCAGAACTGAAGCTGGCCGTTCGGTGAAGCCAAAAAGTTTGGCTCGCATCATGTCATGCCGAAATTGAAGCTCCGGCGGATCCTTTCTCGCCCAGTACGGTGTCTTCACCAATTCCGTCAGCGCCGCCATGCGTTCTTGCGGCATGGGATGGTTCTGGAAATAAGGATTTATCCCATGCGCCGAGAATAGCGATTCATCGGCAAAGTGCTTGAACGTGTCATACATCCCTTTTGCCGATTGGCCCGTCATTGTCAAAAAGCGCACCCCGGCGCGATCGGCCGATTCTTCCTGGGCGCGCTGATAGGCCAACAATCTGTTTAAACCGAGCGCCTGCGGCGCCGTGATCGCCGCCATGCCGACATTGCCGGTGTCGGCGCTGCCGGAACGCGCGCCAGCGACCAGGGCGCCAACACCAAGTAGCAATCCGATCAGGGTGGCCGTCTGTACGTTCGCCAGTTCTTGTCGGATCCTGGAAAGATGCCCGCCGACGATGTGGCCGGTTTCGTGCGCCAGCACGCCGATGACCTGATTGGGCGCGGTCGCCTGCGTCAAGGCACCCACATTGATGAAAATGCGATGCGCGTCCATGACAAAGGCGTTGAAGCTTTTATCGTCGATGATAACGACGTGGATATTTTGATCGGTGAGACCGGCGACATGAAAAATCGGCGCCGTGTAGTCGCGCAGCAGCTGTTCGATCTCGGCGTCGCGGATCATCGGAATCCCGGCGTTCGTGCCGGTCTGCGGCCGAGCCGGAAAACTCGCAAGCCCGACGGCCGCGGCGGTCAGCGCCGCGATCGCGCGCATAGCTGGTCTCGGCGGCCGCGTCTTGCTAGGAGATCGAGCAACCATCATGTGAGGCTGAATCGGCTATTCGGCGGCAACCTATGGACCGAAAGGGTTAGGGTCAACACACGCGCTGGCGACTGTCGCGAATATGCACCAGACCCGCCGAATACGGCATCAGCGGGGCGTAAACCGATCAGGCAAATAAGGAATTTGAGCACGCCTCATGTTAGAAAGGGCAAAATCTTTGCTGCAACCTTCGGCCCGCAGCGACGTCCCTCCGTTTATGGTCATGGACGTCATGGCCGCGGCCGAGCGGTTGGAGGCGCAGGGCCGGACCATCGTGCACATGGAGGTCGGCCAGCCGGCCGCCGGTGCTCCGGCAAGTGCAATCGCCGCGGTGCGGGCTGCGCTCGGCAACGGCGCCCATGGCTATACCGCCGCACTGGGAATTGCATCGCTGCGTCGTCGTATCGCGCAGTCCTATGCGCAATGGCATGGCGTCGAAGTCGATCCCGAGCGCGTCGTCGTCACCACGGGATCATCGGCGGCATTCATGCTGGCGTTTCTCGCCCTGTTCGAGGCCGGCGATCGCGTCGCTGTCGCCGTTCCCGGTTATCCACCGTACCGGCACATTCTCAGCGCGCTGGGTTGCGAGCCGGTGCTGGTCGAGACCAACGCAGCGACGCGCTGGGCGCTCAGCAGCGATCTGCTGCTTGCGCAACATCGCGTCCGACCCCTCAAAGGCGTGGTGGTTGGCTCTCCGGCCAATCCGACCGGAACGATGATGACCGCAGCGGCGCTTCGCGATCTCATCCAATCTGCCGAGGACGCTGGGATCGCTGTTATCTCCGACGAAATCTACCACGGGCTCGATTATGCTTTCCGCGCCCAGAGCGCGGCCGCGCTGTCTGCGAATACCATCGTCGTCAATTCCTTCTCCAAATATTTTTGTATGACGGGTTGGCGCATCGGCTGGATGGTCGTGCCGCCGTCGCTGCTTCGCACGGTGGAGCGCCTGCAGCAGAACTTGGCCATATCCGTTCCCACACTTTCGCAGATCGCAGCCGAAGCGGCGTTCGATGGCCGCGATGCGCTTGAAAACATAAAACATGGTTATGAAGAGAATCGCCGCGTTCTGCTGGACGGACTGCCGCGGGCGGGGCTCGACTCCTTCTTGCCGGTCGATGGTGCATTTTATCTGTATGTCGACACGTCGCGCTTCTCAGACGATAGTTTTGACTTCGCTAAACGTATGCTCGAACAAGCAGGCGTGGCGGCAACGCCCGGCGTCGATTTCGATCCGATCCACGGCCGAAGTTTCCTGCGCCTCTGCTATGCCGGGTCGCACCAAGACATGCGCGAAGCCGTCAAAAGGATCGGCGCCTGGCTCAAAGGTTGAGCGCAGTGGGCTCCTTGAACAGCGCGCTTGTCTTGTTCTCGGGGGGGCAGGATTCGACTGTTTGTCTTGCCTGGGCGCTGGAGCGCTTTAGCCGGGTGGAGACGATCGGGTTTGCCTACGGCCAGAGGCACGCCGTTGAACTCGAAGTGCGTCCACGCATTCGTTCGGCCTTGACGGCACACTCGCAAAATTGGCGCGCGCGGCTCGGTGAAGATCATATTGTGCGGATCGATGCGCTTGCTGAGATTTCAGAGACAGCGCTAACCCGTGAAACTGAGATCGAGATCGCTCAATCCGGTCTGCCGACGACCTTTGTGCCGGGACGAAATCTGGTGTTCTTCGCTTTTGCTGGCGCGGTCGCTTACCGGCGCGATATCGGGCACCTCGTTGCCGGCATGTGCGAAACCGATTTCTCCGGCTATCCCGATTGCCGAGACGACACTGTCAAAGCGATGCAAATTGCTTTGACGCTCGGCACCGACCGCCGTTTCGCCATTCATACGCCGCTGATGTGGATTGACAAAGCGGCGACCTTCGCGCTCGCACACCAGATCGGCGGCGCCGCGTTGATCGATATCCTTCTCGCTGAGACGCACACCTGCTATTTCGGTGACCGCGAACATCGCCACGATTGGGGCTTGGGCTGCGGCAACTGTCCGGCGTGCCGCTTGCGCGCAGCCGGTTATGCAAAATGGAAGGCGGGATTATGAATCCGGAGCGGCACCGCCCACGCGAAGGGATATTGTTCTTAGCTCTTTTTGCACTCACGATTCCCGCCGCCAATTGGCTGATCGGCCATGTCGGAACCAGTTGCGTGGCGAACGGGCCATGTCTCGTGCCGGTCGCTCCCGGTTTGATGGCTCCTTCAGGCGTCACCATGGTCGGCATAGCGCTGGTTTTGCGCGATCTGGTGCAGCGGCGCCTCGGTATCGCAATCTCAGCACTGGCGGTTCTGGCAGGCAGCGCTCTTTCGGCATTGTACGCGCCTGCCTCGCTGGTCGTGGCCTCGGCGACTGCCTTTTTTCTCTCCGAGTTTGCCGATCTCGCGGTCTATACCCCGCTGGCGCGCCGCCGGCTGGTGACGGCCGTCATCGCATCGAGCTGTGCCGGTCTGGTCGTCGATTCAATTGCGTTCCTATGGCTCGCTTTCGGCTCGCTCGATTTCCTGGCTGGGCAAGTCGTGGGCAAGGCCTGGATGGTGCTGCTGTCGATCCCGCTCGTCGCGTGGCTGCGCCGGCGCGACGAACGGCTTGGTATCATGCCGGCTTGATCTGCGAGGAGGGGATCCAATATGAGCGCCGCATTGTTCGACATTCTGCGCAAGCTGACGACCGCTACCATCACCACCATGCTGCTCAAGAAGGGCATCAGGCGGTGCTGGATGAACGGCCCGAAACCACTTGTCCTCGGCGGTGAGCGGATCGTCGGGCCGGCATTCACACTGCGCTTCGTGCCGGTGCGAGAAGACTTGGCGACGCCGGAGAGCTGGGCGAGCCCGGTCTCAACCCGCGCCGCGATCGAGGACATGCCGGAAGGAGTGGTCGCAGTCGCAGATGCAATGAGCGTGCCGAGCGCCGGAATCTTTGGCGACATCCTTTGCGCACGGATGAAGAAGCGCAACGTCGCGGCGCTGGTCACGGACGGCGTCATGCGTGACCGCGCCGGTGTATTGGCGAGCGCGCTTCCGGTGTGGTGCGCCGGTGTTGCGGCGCCAGCATCCGTCAACGGCTTGACCTTCGTCGGTTGGCAACAGCCGATCGGCTGCGGAGGTTGCGCCGTGTTTCCAGGCGACGTGATTGTTGTCGATGATGACGGTGCGGTGGTCATCCCGCAGAACTTGGTCGACTTCGTCGCTCACGAAGGCGCCGAACACGAGCTGTATGAGAGCTGGGTCTTTGGCGAGGTCGAAAAAGGCGTGAAGCTGCCCGGCCTTTATCCGCCCAATGACGAGGCTAAAGCCCGCTACTTGGCCTGGCGCAAGGCGCGGGGGTGAATGCGTGCGAGTGAGCCCGCGTTTATGCATGGGTTACTGAGAGGAAAGACTAAACGGCTCATAGCGCATTCACTAGAGATTGTCTCCAATCGGAGCGATGAGTGCTCTTCGTTCTTTCAAAGACGATTGGCTATCTGGTGATGCCATCAAATCTGCTGATGGCAATCGGGTTGGTCGGCCTTGTTCTGCTCTTCACGCGATTTCGGCGGCTCGCTAGTTGGCTCATCGTCACCAGCCTCGTGCTGATTGCTTTGGTCGGCTATTCGCCGCTTGGGCGGATTCTGTTGCTCCCGTTGGAAGAACGTTTCCCGCCATGGGATGCCTCGCGCGGAGCTCCAGACGGCATTGTGGTCCTCGGTGGGGCGATTTCACCCGATATCTCCCAGGCGCGCGGCGTCGTCGCGCTCAATGCCTCGGCTGAGCGGCTCACGGTTGCGGCGGAGCTGGCGCACCGCTATCCGAATGCCCGCATTATCTTCACCGGCGGGTCAGCCTCGCTCGATCCTACGGCGCCGCTCGAAGCGCCATTCGCGGTGAAAGAATTCGAGGCGCTTGGCATCGCCCATGACCGCATCACCGCGGAGGAACAATCACGCAACACAATTGAAAATGCGGTGTTCTCGCGCCTGCTCGCCGATCCCAAGCCGGGCGAGCGGTGGCTCTTGGTGACCTCGGCCTCCCACATGCCGCGTGCGATCGCCGCCTTTCGGGCCGCCGGTTTTGCAGTGGAAGCTTATCCGGTCAATTGGCGTACGCGAGGACGACGCGATGCGGCTGAGCTTTTTGTGTCGTTTGCCGGGGGCCTCGCAATGACCGATTACGCCATGCATGAATGGGTTGGCCTTGCCGTCTACTGGCTGGCCGGAAAGACCTCAGAACTGTTTCCCGCGCCCTAGAAGAGGACCGTTCACCACTGAGCCGGGCTCGGATCAGAACGAAACGCCTTTTCATTCACAACCTGCGGCGCGGCGAGCGGACTTTACCAATCTTTCATCGCTGCCGCGGTATTCCGGATTGTTATGTCATCCGGAAGGGTCCGCGAATGTTGAGCGATACGTCCGCCGCTTTGCCTGCCGAACCGGTCGAAACCACGGCCGAGGCCGCCCCGCCGGTTGCGCAATGGGGTGAGATGGCGCTGACTGTAATGTTCGCCTTGGCCGCCGTGCTATTCGTATCTTTTCTCGCCGTGGTCACGGGCCTGGTCTGATCCGATTTTGATCGGGTTGCATCGCCACCGACTTTAATGAAATCTTGTTCGGCGCCACCTTGGACCGCTGACCGTCCATCCTGCGAAACGTGATGTCGCTGCATCTGCTCATCGGCAATAAAAATTACTCGTCCTGGTCGTTTCGACCATGGCTGGCGATGAAAGTCGCGGGCATCACGTTCGAGGAGACGGTGATCTCGCTTGACGCTGCCGATTTCAAAACGCGGGTAACGGAGTTGAGTGGTTCCGGACGTGTGCCGGTCCTCAGCGATGGCGACATGCGCGTGTGGGAATCGCTGGCGATTCTGGAATATCTCGCAGAAAAATTTCCTGCCGCAGGATTATGGCCCGCGCGCCCCGCAGCGCGCGCGCATGCTCGCGCGATCGCATCAGAGATGCATGCGGGATTTGTTTCGCTACGCCGTCAGCTGCCGATGAACGTCGCGCGGCCGGTAAAATTCCGGACTCTTGATGCCGGCGCCGCCAAGGATGTGGCGCGCATCGATGCGATTTGGGGCGAATGCCGAAGTAAATACGGCTCGGGCGGTCCATTCCTGTTTGGCTCATTCGGCGCCGCCGATGCCATGTTTGCTCCTGTCGTGTGGCGATTTCACACTTACGCAGTTGAGGCGAGCTCAATCGCGCTCGCCTATATGCGCGCGATGATGGCGCTGCGGCCATGGAACGAATGGCGGGATGCCGCGCGGCGCGAGACCTGGGTTCTGGCAGAGGACGAGGTCGATTGGCCGCAGGTTTTGCGCGAAGAGCCGTCGCGCGAATAGCAACTATATGCGCGTCACGATCGGCGGGTCAGGCCTATGCGGCCTTCAAGTTCGGCGAGGAGCGGCAGCTGATAGGCAATGATCTTGAGCTTCGCCAGCGGCAGCGCGAAATAGGCGATCCGATCGATTTCCGGAAAACTTTCTCTTCGTCCCGATTTGGGCGGCCACTCCGCTGTGAACATGTTGCTGGCGAATTGCGAAAGGTCGAAGTCTGCTTCCAGGACGAAGGCGTGCACGAGTTTCCCGCTTTTTTGAGCGACGGGCACAAGTGCAATCATGTCGCCTTCAGCGACGAGGTTTGTTTCTTCGGTGAATTCGCGCCGTGCCGTGGCGATGAGTTCGTCGCCGGGTTCGACTAGGCCTTTCGGGATGGTCCAGGCGCCGGCATCCTTCTTTGCCCAAAACGGGCCACCCGGATGAGCGAGCAGGACTTCGAGCTCGGGCTTGCGGCGAAACGCCAATATCCCGGCGCTGATCTGCGTTTGGCGCGGCATAAAGCTTGGCTCCCATTGACTGCGGCTCTCTACCGCAGGACATCTGCGACAGAGCTTGTCAAAAAGGCCAGCGTCTGCATGATTTTGTCACGATTGCGCCGAGAATGCCCATTCCCCGCCCGAACGCTCTTTGTGCGACGGGGTAGGGCACTTGCCTGCACGGGAGCTATGCCAATGCGATATGGGTTAATCGCCGCTGTTGCGGCCGCCATTGCCGTTTTAACGGCACCGCTCACGATCCCATCGGGGTCGCGCGCCTTTGCCGAAGATGCGCCTAAAGACGTCAAGGGCATTTTTCTGATGAGCGATTATCCGGCGGTGACGCTGCGCCCCGGCGAGACCTCCACGATCAGCCTTAGGTTACAAAACTACAATATGACGCCTGAGCGTCTGGCGCTCACACTCAGTGGCGTGCCGGCCGGCTGGACGGCGACCTTGCTCGGCGGCGGTCAGCCGGTTGCCGCGGCGATGCCAGCGGCAAACTCGAGCGTCTCGCTATCATTGCGGCTGGATGTCCCGAAGAACGCGCCGATGGGGACGCAAACCGTCACTGTGGCCCGAAAAGGAAACACCACGAATTTACAGCTGCCGATCAACGTGACGCTCGCGAAGGATCTGCCCGCGAAGCTGACGCTCACGCCGCAGCTTCCGGACTTGCGCGGCACGTCGAAATCGAGCTTCGAGTATCAGCTCAGCATCAAAAACGACAGCGGCAAAAAACTGACCGTAAGCTTGTCCGCGCAAGCGCCGCAAAATTTCGACACTTCGTTTACGGAACAGTACGGGACCCAGGAACTCAAGGCAGTCCCGGTCGATGCCGGCCAAAGCAAGGACGTCAAACTCAAAGTCACTCCGCCGAATACGGCTGCAGCCGGTGACTACAAGGTCGTAGCGCGCGTGGCGGCGGAGGACGCCGTGGCGACAGCCGATCTGACTATGACTATCACCGGGCAGCCGAAACTCGACATCAGCGGCCGAGAGGGCCTGGTGTCCACCCGCGCCTCAGCGGGCAAGGAAACCACGGTTCCCATCATCATCACCAATACCGGCACGGCGCCAGCCGAAGACATTCAGCTGAACGGATCGGCGCCGAGCGGATGGAAGATCACCTTCGATCCGAAAACGGTCGATCGCATCGCCCCGAACGACAACAAAGAAGTGCAGGCGCTGATCACGCCGACGGACAAGGCCATCGCCGGCGATTATGTGACGACCGTCCGTGCGTCCGCGCGCGGCGAATCGGCATCGACCAATTTCCGCGTCACCGTCACAACCTCGACCATGTGGGGGATCGCGGGAGTGGGCATCATTGGCGTTGCGCTGTTGGTGATGGTCGGCGCGGTTGCGAGGTTCGGTCGCCGATGATTGCCGATGCCGTGATCGAGGCTAACGGCCTCGCTAAAACCTACGGGTCGGCGTTTGCCGTCGACCACATTTCATTCGGCGTCGGCCGCGGCGAGATTTTTGGCTTGCTCGGGCCAAATGGTGCCGGCAAGACGACAACGATATTGATGATGCTGGGCCTGACCGAAATTTCCGAAGGCGAGGTGCGCGTACTCGGGTTCAATCCGGCGCGGGAGCCGCTTTCGGTCAAGCGGAGAGTCGGTTACCTGCCCGATACCGTCGGCTTCTATGACAACCTCACTGCGGCGGACAATCTGCGCTATACCGCGCGGCTGATAGGGTTCCGGCCTATGGAACGGGAAAAGCGGATCGCCGCGGCGCTGGACCGCGCCGGGCTCGCCGAATTCGCGGACAACCGCGTCGGCACCTTTTCGCGCGGTATGCGCCAGCGGCTTGGCTTGGCCGAGATCGTAATGAAAGGTGCACAGATCGCGATCCTCGATGAGCCAACATCGGGACTTGATCCGCATGCCACGGCGGAGCTTCTGGGCATCATCCGCGGCTTCAAGAGCGAAGGCGTTTCGGTTCTGCTCTCCTCGCATCTCCTGGAGCGGGTACAGAGCGTCTGCGATCGGGTTGCGCTCTTTAATGATGGGCGCATCGTGCTGATGGGCTCGGTCGCCGAACTTGGCCGGCAGGTGCTCGGAGGCGGCTACGTCGTCGAGATCGAGGCCGAGGGCAACGGCTTGGCCGAGCGGCTCGCACTTATTCCGGGCGTCAGCGCAGTCGAGAAGGCCGGCATTAACAAGCTTCGCCTGCAGGCCGACCGGGACGTACGGCCGGAAGCCGCGGCCGAGGTGGTCGCCATGGGAGGCCGCCTGAAATATCTCGGCGTGCAGGAGCCGAGCCTCGAGGCGATCTATACGCGCTATTTTGAGGCGGCGCCGGAGCAGGCCGCACAGGAGAGGACCCGCCATGCGGCGTGAAGGCTCCGCCTTTTCCGGGCTCGGCGTGGTCATGCTCAAGGAGCTTTCGGACCACCTGACCAGCATACGCATGCGTGTGCTGGAATGGCTTGTCGTGCTGGTGGCGCTCGCCGCGCTCTATGGTGCAATTCAGCAAATCAAGGACACGACGGCGGAAGATCCGTTCTTGTTCCTGCGGCTGTTCACGACATCGCGCGACCCGTTGCCGTCCTTTGTCTCCTTTCTTTCGTTCCTCGTGCCGCTGATGGCGATCGGACTTGGCTTCGATGCCGTCAACAGCGAGCACAATCGCCGCACGCTGTCGCGCATCCTGTCGCAGCCGATCTACCGCGACGCGCTGTTGTTCGGAAAATTCCTGGCCGGCCTGGTCACGCTTTCGATCAGCCTGATCACGCTCTGGCTTCTGGTGATCGGGCTCGGTCTTTTCCTCATCGGGATTCCGCCGGGCTCAGAGGAAATTGCCCGTAGTGTTGTATTTCTCCTGGTCACCATCGTCTACGCGGGGGTTTGGCTGGCGCTTGCTTTATTGTTCTCGATTCTGTTCCGCTCCGCTGCCACGGCGGCGCTGGTGACACTCGGCCTATGGCTCCTGGTGACGTTCATTTGGCCGGTGCTTTCCGGCGCGCTCGCGCAAATCATCGTGCCGCCGGATCCGCGCTACACCGCACTCGGCTTGCAGACGCCGGGCACCGCGCAACTGGAGCAGATCCTGGCGCGCTTTTCTCCTTCAACTCTCTATGCGGAGATCGTGGTCGCCTTGCTGGATCCCACCACGCGTGCGCTCGGCCCGATTTATCTGAGCCAATTGCAAGGCGCCGTGCTCGGCGCGCCGCTGCCATTCGTCGAGAGTATCTTCATCGCCTGGCCGCAGATGGTCGGGATGATCGCCAGCGCGATCGTTCTTTTCGTTATCGGTTACGTGATCTTCCAGCGCCAAGAAGTGCGAGCCTAGATGCGCGCCTGACGCTGCGCCTTTCCCTCCGTCAAATAAAACAGAGGGCGGCCCACAGCATCCACGGATTCAACCTGCCTTGATGATTCGAATCACGGGCGAGCTATTGCCCCCTGGCTCGCATGCCCTCCGCTGATTACCTCAATGGCTCCGGCAACCTCGCCATATTCGCCGCGATTCTTTCGCGCCTCGGAGAACAAGGCGGTTTTTTTGTTTGTTTGGTCGTGGTCTACCATTTCACCTCGTGACACCGCGATGACCTTCAACGCCGACTTTTCGAGCAACCTTCATTTGATTTCCTCGGCAGAGGTACGCCATAGATACGGCAGGGCTTTCATCTCTGCACCTAAGCCGACTAGTCCAAGCATGATTAACACCAGCAGCCCGATCACGATCCAGCCTTGTAACGCAGTCATGTTTAGCTCCCTTCGAATTGATGGTGCCGAAAATTGGCACCGGATTGGCACCGGAAGTAATAGAACGGCACGAGACCGACAAAGCACGCTTCTAATTCTTCGATCGACCAGGGCGGCGGGAAGCGGCGAAGGGAGGGCATTCACTAACGAAAAGCCCGAAGTTTATAGACCGCCCCGCTCACGACGACCGCACCAATGAGCGCACAGAGAAGTATGGCGATCCATCCGCCTCCAACGACGTAGCAAGTAGCGGGGCCGTCGACCGCACCAATAAGCTTACAGAGAAGTATGCCGATCCATCCGAATCCAACCACGTACCAAGTAACGATGCCGAGTACAGCACCGATTACAGCCGCGACTTGTAACTTTGCTCGATCCGGGTCCGTCATCGTCACTGTTTTTTGACC
>Ga0126369_10001326_pt1 | contig 17012 bp, 8 predicted proteins | sample PanSoiMetaPlot_1_FD_109646 | JGI IMG/M metagenome (GOLD analysis project Ga0126369, IMG submission 109646) | Tropical forest soil microbial communities from Panama - MetaG Plot_1 | ecosystem: Environmental > Terrestrial > Soil > Tropical forest > Bulk soil | place: Panama | collected 2016-02-17 | reverse complement strand
GCTTAGGCGCGACCGCAAACGCGATATTGACGAGATCATGAACGACATTCGCTCGGAGATTGAGCAGACCGAGCCCGCCACCAAAGTCGAATTCGTTCAAGTCTTGCAGGACATGATTGGCGACCTGACCAGCCAGCCTGAGCCGATCGTGATCAAACTCTTTTCCCAGGATCCGAAGCTCTTGGCGGATTCCGCGCCACGCGTTGCCGACGCGATTAATAAAGTGAAGGGTGTTGTAGATGTGCTGAACGGCATAGAAAATACCATCAGCGGGCCGGCGACCACGTTTCAAATTAATCCCACCGTCGCCTCGCGCGCAGGTTTCACTCCGGAAGAAGTCGCCGTGGATGCCTCCGCCATTCTCGAAGGCGAACCTGCGACGACGCCCGTGGTCATCAACGATCGCGCCTACACCATCCGTGTGCGAATGCCCGAGCAGAATCGAGCTTCCTTGGCGCGCATGAGCGATACCTTGCTAACCAGCTCTACAGGGCGGACAGCGACACTCGGGTCGCTGGCCACCGTCACCATGGATCCCGGCGAGACGGAAATTCGCCGAGAAAACCTTCAACGCATGGTGCAGATTACCGGGCGTTTCGAAGGCGTGGACCTGGGTTCGGGCATCGCCGCAGTTCAAAAAGCAGTCGAAGGGCTGCACTTGCCGTCTTCGATCCGCGTCGAATACGGCGGCACTTACGCAGAGCAAATGAAATCCTTCCGCGACCTGCTGATGGTCTTCGTTCTGGCACTTGTTCTGCTCTTTGCCGTGCTGCTATTCGAGTTTCGCACGTTTTCTGCTCCAACGGCCATTCTTGCGTCTGCAATCCTCTCCACTTTCGGAGGTTTCCTCGCGCTCCTGGTGACACGCACCACGTTCAACGTGGCTTCCTTCATGGGGATGATCATGGTCATAGGCATTGTGGCGAAAAACGGCATTTTGCTGCTCGACGCCGAACATCGTTTCCGCGAGATTGGCTTCGCAGCCGAAGAAGCCATGATTCAAGCGGGGCGCCGGCGCCTCCGCCCCATCGCCATGACGGCCATTGCCACCATCGCCGGTATGGCCCCGCTGGCCTTCGGAATCGGCTCCGGCTCCGAAATGCTGAAGCCGCTGGCGGTCGCCGTCATTGGCGGGTTGCTCAGTTCCATGGTTCTTTCGCTGGTGTTTACTCCCGCGATCCAGTTTTACTTGCGGCCTCGCAATGTTACAGAAGCGTGAATTAATCCGGTAAAGCGATTGTTTCTGGCGCAATGCGAGTGGATTGACGCCTCCTCCTTTCACCTCTTTCTAACTCCTCTTTCATCCGATGTTCATAAAAGTGGCGTCTACTCCGTGTCGTCTGCCGTTTGGGGTGTGCTCAGGATGAACTTGGAAATCTCCAGTGGACGGTGAATTTGAACGGTTCGCCCCAGAGACTCGTCGCCAATCAAGTTGAAGATTAAGGAGTTGCTATGCGAACTTGTGTCCGTTTTCTGCTCGCTCTTGTGAGTTTGTGTTTGTTTGTGCCCTTGGGCCATGCCCAAGGCGGGGAAATTACCGGCAAGGTCACGGATTCAGGTGGCGGTATTTTGCTGGGCGCCAAAGTGACAGTGGAGCCTGGCGGAATTGAAGTGGTTTCAGATGCCCAGGGCCAGTTTCTCGTAACCGGCCTTGCGCCCGGGAATTACACCGTTACCGTCAGCTATGTGGGATTCACTACTTTCACCAAGAGTGTCACCGTCACCGCCGGCCAGGTTGCGAGCACCAACGCCCAGCTTACCGTGGCCTCGCAAAACCTCGAGGTTTTGGTAACCGCAGAGCGTCCCGCCGCGGAAGTCGAAGCCGTGAACCGCGAGCGCACCGCCGATAACATTGTCCAGGTGCTCCCGGATGAAGTCATTCGCAGCCTGCCGAACGCCAACATGGCCGATGCCCTTGGAAGACTGCCAAGCGTTACCATTGAGCGCGACGAAGGCGAAGGCAAATACGTGCAAGTTCGTGGCACCGAGCCGCGCCTCACCAACACGACAATTGACGGCATCAACGTTCCTTCGCCCGAAGGCGGTGTTCGCCAAATCAAGTTTGACGCCATTCCAGCGGATATCGTCGAGTCCGTTGAAATCAACAAGACCCTGCAAGCAAATATGGATGGTGATGGAATCGGCGGCTCGGTCAACCTGGTCACCAAGACCGCCGGAGAGCGTCCCACGATGAACTTCAGCGGCATGGGCGGGTACACGCCGATTCTCGGTGGCCGCGGCCTGGTCGAAACGACCGGTACCGTTGGCCGGCGGTTTGGTGCAAATAAGAAATGGGGCGCGCTCATCGGCGGCTCTTACGATTGGAACGGCCGAGGTATCGATGACATTGAGCCTGTTGCGGACGTCGCTACCTTTCCCGGAGGGACGACTGCTCGTTATTTTGAAGGCATTGATGTTCGCGAGTATCGCTATTACCGGAGCCGCTGGGGGCTTGCCGGCAGCGCCAACTACAAGATCAGCAATGGCTCCAATATCTACATGCGCGGGCTTTACTCGGACTTCCATAATTACGGTGACCGCTGGGTCTATTCGCTGACCGACAACACGCCTGGCATTCTCCTTCAAGGATCAAACGGCTGCCCGACCGATCCCGTCACCAACGTAACCCTGGCGCCCTGCGGAGGAACACCATCCTTCAACGACCAAATCCGCCGGCCGGATTACGCCATCGGCAGTGTTCTGCTTGGCGGCTACCACGTGTTGTCCACGACTTGGTATTCTTGGGACATTTCCAGCTCTCGCTCAAGCCAGGTCGGCCAGGTCGGCGACAAAACCGCGCGTTTCGATTCGAATTTGGCGTCGAGCTCCTGTCAGTATGACCCCGCGAACACCACAAGCCTGTATCTTCCTCAGTGGACTTCGAGCTGTTTCACTGAGGCCTACACAAACCAGAGCACCATGCCCCTCACCCGCGTGCAAATCAACAACGGGCTGACGGCGCAACTAAATCTCCAAGCCACGGGAGCGGTCGCCAAGCGGTATCACCTCGGTTCGCGCTTGGCCACCATCGAAATTGGCGGAAAGTTCCGCAACGCGCACAAGTTCGCAAATACCTCAACCGACACGATCAAGCCAAATGGCAACGGCACTCCCATTTTACTGTCGGATTTTTCTAACAGCTTCTCGAACAGCAACTATTACAGCGGAGCGTACAAGCTGGGGCCTAACCCGAGCTTCAACGCTGTGTATAACGCGTTCAAAGTGGACTTGGCGGCTAATCCTGGAAACTACAACGCTGCCATTCACGACGTTTCCAGCCAATTCGACCTGATTGAAAAGGTAAGCGCCGGCTACGTGATGAACACCATTGATTTCAACAAGGTCCGCTTGGTGGCTGGCGTGCGTTTCGAGGGGACGAACCTCAGCACTGCTGCCCCGGACGTGGATACCGACGGACAATTCCTCGGAACCATTCACACCTTCAGCGGCTCTTATGTGAAGGTGCTGCCGAGCGCCTCTCTCCGGTTCACTTTGGGCAAAGACACCTATCTGCGAACCGTCTATAGCCGGGGCCTCTCGCGGCCTGACCCGCAGGAGATCGCCCAGGCGCAAACCGTGGACTCTAGCGCCACTCCTGTCCTGATTTCCTTTGGCAATCCAAGCCTCAAACCGGAAAGCGCGGACAACTTCGACGTGCTCATCGAGCACTACATCAACCCCTTCGGGATGATTGAGGCCGGCTACTTCTACAAGAACCTGACGGACCCGCTTGCTGCGACCACCTTTCCCGTCACTAGCGGCACATTTGGCACAACGAATTGTTCGCAGGTTGTTTGCAGGGGCAGTCAAGCAATTAACGCCGGCAGTGCCTGGATCAATGGTTTTGAAGCGGCATACCTCCAGCACTTGTCCTTCATGCCCGGGGCCTTACGCGGACTCGGCTTTTCCGCGAACTACGGCTATACGGCGTCGCGAACGAGTGGAATCCCAGGGCGCACGGATCACCCGCGTCTGGTTCGGAATGCTCCACATACTTGGAATGTTAGTCCAACCTACGATCGTGGGCGCGTCTCCGTTCGTGTGGGCTTGTCCTATAACGCGGAGAACATCGCCGGTTACGGCGACGGCACTCCCGGTCCTTTCGGCGACAACTATTTTTATCCGCATCTTCAATTCGACGCGCAAGGCAGTGTGCGCATGACCCACGGCTTGCAATTTGTCATGTATGGCTTGAACATTAATAACGAGGTCTTTGGCTTTTACAACGGCAGCCCGCAATACATGATCCAGCGCGAATACTACCGGCCGACAGTCGCCGCGGGCTTCCGCTGGTCGCCGCTGCGCGAAAATAGATAAGGTTCGTCAGCCTATGCTTGAAACGTGGCGTCGAGGTGTCCTTGTTTCAGCCGTGGTGCTGGTTTCGGTTTCGCCCGTGAATGAAGCGCAGTCGCCTCGTTCGCCATCGGCACGCGAGGAGCAGACTGCTGTCCTAGTGGGCGCCGGCGACATCGCGGATTGTAAAAATCTCACCGGCGCGGAGGCCACCGCGAAACTGCTCGATAAGATTCCTGGCACCGTCTTCACCGTGGGCGATCTCGCGTATCCAGACGGGAGCAAAGAGAACTTCACCTGCTACGAGAAGACCTGGGGCCGCGCTAGATCCCGCACGCGGCCTGCGCCTGGTAATCATGAATTTCACTCTGCAGGCGCGACGCCCTATTTTAACTACTTTGGTGTTCTCGCGGGCGACCCCAAGACCGGCTACTACAGCTACGATCTCGGTTCGTGGCACATCATCGTTCTGAACAGCGAATGCATGGACGTCGGCGGATGCGGCGCCGGTTCGCCTCAGCAACAATGGCTTCGCGCCGATCTCGCCGCGCATCCAGTCGCCTGCACGCTGGCCTATTGGCACAAGCCACTTTTCAGTTCGGGCAGCGCTCACGGCAACGATTTGACTGTAAAGCCGTTCTGGGATGCACTCTACGACGCCAATGCCGACGTGGTCATCAACGGTCATGACCACGACTACGAACGCTTCGCGCCGCAAACTCCTGACGGCACCAGCGATTCGGCTCGCGGCATTCGCGAGTTTGTCGCCGGCACGGGCGGAAAGAGTCATCGGCCCTTTGGGACGCCGAAGCCCAACAGCGAGGTTAGCGACTTCACAGCTTTCGGCGTTCTGAAGCTGACGCTTCGCGCCAACGGTTACAACTGGCAATTCATTCCCGAGGAAGGGAAGACCTTCACCGACTCTGGCAGCGGCACCTGCCACTAGTCATCTGACAAAAGCCTTTTTTCGCCGCTCTCCTTTCGCCCCGCCTTTTGTGGCAAAGTAGAACGGATGACAGATTTCGAGAACTCCAGCGACGCTGGGCGAATCGCCTTCACCTACCCAAACTTCGTTCTCTTTCAGTTGGCGCGCTTTTTCATTACGCTTTCCGGTGAAATGCAATCCGTCGCCGTGGGATGGGAGGTCTATGAAATCACCAAGCGCCCTCTCGCCCTCGGTTTTGTCGGGTTGGCACAGTTCCTTCCCGCCATCTTGCTTTTCTTGGTCTCGGGTCACGCCGCCGATCGCTACGATCGCCGCAAGCTGATGGTCGCATGCTACTGCGCATCCGCGGCTTGCTCGGCCACCCTGCTGTTTCTCACGCTGCGCGGTTACCGCTCTCCGTATCCTATTTACGGAGTTCTTCTTTTCTTGGGCGTGGCGCGTTCCTTCAGCGGCCCCGCTACCCGCTCGCTTCTTCCGCAATTGGTTCCTGCGAAGGATTTTCAAAACGCTGTTGCCTGGGCTTCCGTTTTCTTTCAGGGCACGGTAATCCTGAGTCCCTCGGTGGGCGGAATCGTCTACGCTGTTACGGGCGGGCCTGCTGCGGTTTACGCGGTCTCTTTCGTCGCGGCGCTGGCAGCGGCAGGGTGCACTCTCAAGATAAGACTGGAGTCTGTTGAGCGCACTCCCGAACCTTTAAGCTGGAAAACAACGCTGGCAGGCCTGCACTACATTTGGCGCGAAAAGATGATCCTCGGCTCTATTTCGCTGGACTTGTTTGCCGTTCTTCTCGGCGGCGCCGTTGCTCTCCTTCCTGTCTATGCGAAAGAAATTCTCTTGACCGGCCCTGGGGGCCTGGGCCTTCTTCGCAGCGCCCCCGCTGTAGGTGCCGCGGTCATGGCCGTGTTGCTTGCTCACAAGCCCTTGGGACGCCACGCGGGCGCCAGAATGTTGTGGTGCGTTGCGGGATTTGGCTTGGCCACTATCTTCTTCGGAGTGTCGCGAAACCTCTTTGTTTCGCTCCTGGCGCTTTTTCTCGTCGGCGCCACGGACATGGTCAGCGTCATGGTTCGCCAGCTGCTCATCCAATTGGGCACGCCGGATGAAATGCGCGGCCGCGTCAACGCCGTGGATTCCGTTTTCATAGGGGCTTCGAACGAGCTCGGTCAATTCGAATCAGGACTTACCGCCCACTGGTTTGGAACCGTTCCGGCGGTAGTGCTGGGCGGTGCGGGGGCAATTCTCGTGACAGGGCTCTGGGCTTGGTGGTTCCCCGAATTACGGCAGCCACGCGAAACACGCGAGTTCGCTGATTAAGTTCCTAACGCGTCGCTTTGCTCGAGATACCGGATGCGCCACCAGGCATGAAACAGGCGGAAGGTCTCTAGAACTTAAGACTCAAAGCTACTTCTTTACCGGCTTCGAGCCCTTTGCCGGCTTGGCTTCTTTCGCCGGTGCGGGTCCCATATCGTCCATGGCCATGGACATGGGCGTCGAGCTTCCTGCCAGGAGTTCTTTCTTTACAGGTTCGGTAATTTTGTTCGCGTTCTTCACCAGCATCGTGACCTGCCAGATCTCTTTCTCGCCGACCTGGCCTTTGAATCCCGGCATGCCTGTCATGCGAATGCCGTTCTCCACTTTCCAATAAGTTTCCCACGGCTCGTCATCTGTTACGCCGACTCCATGGAAGAGTTGAGGTGGGTCGGGGAACATCCCTTTCGAAACGGCGGATTTCGGCTCGTCCGGCAATCCATGGCACACGGCGCATTGCTCTTTGTAAGCTTTCGCCCCGGCGATCAGATTCGTTTCATCCGCGGGAACCAGGGGCTGGGGATGCGGCTGCTTATCCAGATACGCATGCAGCGAGGCTTTCGCTAGCCTTCTCTCGAAGGGCATGGGGTGCGCCGAGGTCGCAACCGGCGCAAAGCCCCACGAAAAGTACAGGTACATGGACCCCACAAGCAGCAGGATTCCAATCACGATGCCCAAGACCAAGCCTTTAAACATTGCCATTCTCCTGTCCCTTTCGGGATCGCCAAAACTGTTCGGATAAGCTCTTAATTCGGTCTTAGTCTAGCGGTTTTCCCATCGATTGTGCAGACCGCAACCTTCAACCGCAACCTTCGACTTTCGCTTTGCCCACGTACTTGGCCGCGGGCAGGGGTCGATCGGCCTGCACCTGTGCCCGCGCACGTAACCTTTATTCTCGCCGGGCCGTCTTATGTAGGCGTAGACTGAGCTTGCGTTTGTCTATGTCCCTCGTCGCAGCAGCCCTAGGAGTCTAGCCACGATAGCCCTGCCTTTTTGGAGGCTTGCTCGCACGAACGTAGCGCATTTCTGTACCTGTTAGGAGCGGATGAATGGGGCAGCTCAACTCAATAGACCTACCCGAACATGGTAGCCGGTTGAAGGCGGACGCGTCGGCGGACAAGCCTTCGAAGAGCCTTTGGTGGCTCTGGGTGCTGGTCATTGTCGGCATCGTTGTCGGCGTTTGGTATTTCCGAGGCGGCCGCACTCCCAGCGAAGCGGCGAATCCCTCAGCAGCGCCTGCAACACCAGGTAGAGGCCGGGGAGGTCCAGGGAGTCCCGGCATGGGCAATTTCTCCGTACCCGTTGTCGCGGCCGCTGCTCAGAAAGGTGACCTTCCTGTTTATTTCAACGGCTTGGGAACCGTGACCGCGTTCAACACCGTGACCGTGCGCAGCCGCGTTGACGGCCAACTTGTCAATGTTGCCTTCAGAGAAGGCCAGTTCGTTCACGAAGGGGATCTGCTGGCCCAGGTTGACCCACGTCCCTTCGAGGTCCAACTCGAACAGGCGCAAGGGCAGCTCACCAAAGATCAAGCGCAACGCAAAGACGCCGAGGTTAATCTCGAACGCTACAAGCTTCTTTTCAAAGAAGGCGTCATTCCCCAGCAGCAGCTTGATACGCAAGCGGCGCTCGTGGGCCAGTTTGACGGTGCGATTAAGTCCGATCAAAGCCAGATTGACAATGCCAAGCTCCTGCTCACCTATTCCCGGATTACCGCGCCGATCAGCGGCCGCGTGGGCCTGCGCCTCGTGGATTCCGGAAACATCGTTCACGCCAACGACACGAATGGCATCGTGGTCATCACCCAGCTTCAACCCATCGCTGTCCTCTTCAGCCTGCCGCAGGATGAACTTCCGCAAGTAAGCGCCAAACTTCGCTCGGGAATTCAACTGAACGTGGAGGCCTACGACCGTGAGGACACGACCAAGATTGCCGCAGGAAAGCTCCTGACGATTGACAACCAGATTGACCCGACCACCGGCACATACAAGCTGAAGTCCATCTTCAACAATTCCGACAACGCGCTCTTTCCCAACCAATTTGTAAACGTCCACTTGTTGGTGGATACCATGCACAATCTCATCATCGTTCCCGCTTCCGCCATTCAGCGCGGCCCGCAGGGTACCTATGTCTACGCCGTGGGCGGGGATAACACTGTTAAAATCCGCACCGTCACCGTTGCCCTCGCCACCGCCAACAGCGTTGGATTGAGCGGTGGCGTCAACACGGGCGACGTGGTCGTGGTTGACGGCCAAGACAAGCTCCAGGACGGCAGCAAGGTCACGCCGACCATGGCTGGCGGGGGCAATGGAGCCAACGGAGGCGCCCGCGCAGCAGGCGGTGCCTTACCGCGAACGCCAGCAAATCCTAACGCTCCCCCCGCCTATAAAGCACCTCGCGCGCAGGCTGGAGGTTCGCGGCGATGAGTCCGTCACGGCCGTTCATTCTGCGGCCGGTCGCCACCACTCTTCTGATGGTTGGCGTCGTTCTGGTGGGCTGGGTAGCTTACCGCCAGCTGCCGGTCTCGGCGCTTCCGCAGGTGGATTACCCCACAATTCAGGTGCAAACGTTTTATCCCGGGGCCAGCCCGGAAGTGATGGCTTCTTCGGTAACCGCTCCGCTCGAGCGGCAGTTCGGTCAAATCCCCGGGCTGAACCAGATGACCTCCACGAGTTCCTTCGGCTGCTCGGTCATCACGTTGCAGTTCGAGTTGGATCTCAACATCGACGTTGCCGAGCAGGAAGTTCAAGCAGCCATCAATGGGGCCTCGAATCTTCTCCCGCAAGGCCTGCCTAATCCGCCCATCTACAGCAAAATCAATCCGGCGGATGCGCCCATTCTCACACTCGCGCTTTCTTCCGCCAGCCTGCCGCTGCCTAAAGTGGAAGACCTCGCGGACACGACTTTCGCGCAAAAGATCTCTCAGCTTTCCGGGGTCGGCCTCGTGAGCATTAGCGGCGGACAGCGTCCTGCCGTTCGCATTCAAGCAAATCCAACGGCGCTCGCGTCTTACGGTCTGAGCCTTGAAGATCTGCGCACCGCCCTCGGCCAGGCCAACGTGGATATGGCCAAGGGCACGTTTGACGGCCTTCATCAGGCGTTCACCATTGGCGCGAACGACCAATTGCTTTCAAGCGATGGGTACAGACCGCTCGTTATCGCTTATCGCAATGGCGCCCCGGTTCGCCTCAGCGATGTTGCGAATGTCATCGACGGCGTGGAAAACTCCAGGCAAGCGGCCTGGGCCAATCAGAATCCCGCGGTTATTCTCAACATTCAGCGGCAGCCGGGCGCGAACATCATTGCCGTGGTGGATCGCGTCAAAAAACTGCTCCCGCAACTTCAGGCCGCGCTGCCGGCAGCAGTAAAGGTGGACATACTCACCGACCGCACCACCACGATCCGCGCTTCGGTCGATGACGTGCAATTCACTTTGGTGCTCACCATCGCTTTGGTGGTGATGGTGATCTTTCTTTTCCTTCGCAGCGTCCGCGCGACGGTGATTCCCAGCATTGCCGTTCCTTTGTCGCTGATTGGCACCTTCGGGGTGATGTATCTGCTCGGCTATAGCCTCAACAATCTCTCTCTCATGGCCCTCACCATTTCCACTGGCTTTGTCGTGGACGATGCCATCGTCATGATTGAAAACATCAGCCGTTTTATCGAAGCGGGCGATTCGCCTTTGCAAGCGGCGCTGAAAGGCTCGGAACAGATCGGTTTCACCATCGTGTCCCTGACGGTTTCTCTGATTGCCGTGCTCATTCCTTTGCTCTTCATGGGCGACATCGTTGGCCGCCTGTTCCGCGAATTTGCCGTGACCCTCGCGGTTACCATTCTTGTTTCTGCGTTCGTTTCGCTCACGCTGACGCCCATGATGTGCGCCAAGCTTCTGCGCCATCAGAAAAAAGAAGAAGAGAGCTGGTTCTACCGCAAGTCGGAAGAGACTTTTAACGCCGTCATCGCGTTATACGGCCACACCCTGAAATTCGTCCTCCGCTTCCAGGGCACCACGCTCCTCGTGACCGCCGCCACGCTTGTCGGCACGATTCTTCTTTACATCTATGTCCCCAAGGGGTTTTTCCCGGTTCAGGACACGGGCGTCATTCTCGGCGTTTCCGAAGCGCCACAAGACATTTCATTTTCAGCCATGTCCCAGCGTCAGCAAGTGCTGACCGACGTCATCTTGAAGGACCCCGCCGTAGACAGCCTTTCTTCCTTCATCGGTATTGACGGCACCAATACCACGCTCAACACCGGACGTGTCCAGATCAATCTCAAGCCCCTGGCCGAGCGTCACATCAATGCGTCGGATGTGATTCGCCGTCTTCAGCCCGAGCTTGCCAAAGTCGACGGTATCTCGCTCTTTCTTCAGCCTGTCCAGGATTTGACCGTTGAGGATCGCGTCAGCCGCACCCAATTCCAATACAGCCTCGAAGACGTGGACGCGAAGGAGCTTGCCTACTGGGTTCCCCGCTTCATGGACAAACTCAAAGCACTTCCGGAGCTGCGCGACGTCGCCAGCGATCAATTGAACCAGGGCTTACTCGCCTCTCTCAGCATTGATCGCGATACCGCCTCGCGCCTCGGCATCCTTCCCGCCGACATTGATAACACGCTCTACGACGCCTATGGCCAGCGCCAGGTCTCGACTATCTTTACGCAGCTGAATCAGTATCACGTGGTTGTCGAAGTCGACCCGCAATTTCAGCAGGACCCGGACTCGCTAAAAAATATTTACGTCAAGTCCTCCAACGGCACGCAGGTGCCGCTAAGCGCTTTTACTCATTTCGATCCCGCTGGCACGGCGCTCGCCTTGAACCATCAGGGCCAGTTTCCCGTCGTCACCGTTTCGTTCAACCTCGCGCCTGGAGCGGCCCTGGGCGACGCCGTCAACGCCATCAACGGCGTTAAGCAGGAATTGAACATGCCGCCCAGCGTCCAGGCCACATTCCAGGGCACGGCCGCGGCGTTTCTGCGCTCCCTCTCGAACGAGCCATTGCTGATTCTCGCCGCGCTCGTGACCGTTTACATCGTTCTAGGCGTCTTGTATGAAAGCTATATACATCCGATTACGATTCTTTCTACCCTTCCTTCGGCAGGCGTCGGCGCGATTCTCGCCTTGCTGCTGTATCGGACGGAATTCAGCGTCGTTGCCTTGATCGGCATCATCCTGCTCATCGGCATCGTTAAGAAGAACGCCATCATGATGATTGACTTTGCCCTTGAAGCTGAGCGCAAGGAAGGGAAGTCGCCGCTTGACGCCATCTACGAAGCCTGTCTGCTGCGTTTTCGCCCCATCATGATGACCACCATGGCCGCGCTTCTCGGCGGCTTACCGCTGGCCATCGGGACTGGCGTCGGCTCGGAGTTGCGCCGGCCCCTCGGCATCACCATAGTCGGCGGGCTGATTCTCAGCCAGTTGCTGACGCTTTATACCACGCCTGTGGTTTATCTGGCTTTTGATTGGCTCGGACGGCGCTTTCAAATTCACGTTGGCAATCCGATTGAGGAAGCCGCTCCCGGAGATTAAATGGAACATTTTTCTTCCAATTTCTCCGCGCCTTTCATTCGACGGCCAGTGGCCACGTCGCTGATTACTATCGCCATTCTTCTTTCTGGTGTTGTCGCGTTTCGATTCTTGCCGGTTGCACCGCTTCCCCAAGTTGACTTTCCGACGATCTCCGTCGGCGCGGGATTGCCTGGCGCTAGTCCTGAAACCATGGCTTCCGCTGTTGCCACTCCTCTCGAGCGCCAGTTTGGTCGTATCGCCGGCGTCACGCAGATGACCTCTTCGAGCGGCCTCGGCAGCACCAACATTACTCTGCAATTCGATCTCAATCGCGACATCAACGCAGCCGCGCGCGACGTCCAGGCCGCCATCAACGCCGCTCGCAGCCAACTTCCTGCCGACATTCCCAGCCAGCCCAATTACCGCAAAGTCAATCCGGCCGACTCTCCCATCCTGATGCTCTCGCTGACTTCCGATAACATTCCGCCTGCCCAGATTTACGATGCCGCCGACTCCATCCTCGCGCAGAAACTCGCGCAGGTTGAAGGCGTCGGCCAGGTGTTCACCTGGGGAAGTGCGCGGCCTGCCGTCCGCGTCGAAGTCAACCCGAACCAACTCAACAGTTACGGGGTCAGCCTCGAGCAGGTTCGCAAATCGCTGCAATCCGCCAACGCGAACCTGGCCAAGGGCGCGCTATCCGATTTCCGGCAGATGTGGTCTGTCTCTGCCACGGATCAGCTCTTCAAAGCCTACGAATATCAGCCCCTCATCGTCGCGGGTCATCAGGGCGCTCCCGTGCGTTTGCGCGATATCGCGGAAGTTGTTGATTCGGTCGAGGACTCCCGCAACCTCGGTCTCTCCCAAGGGAAACCGGGCGTGCTCATGGCCATTTTCCGCCAGCCCGGCGCCAATATGATCGAAACCGTGGACCGGATCATGGCCATTCTGCCGTTGCTCCGAGCGTCCATCTCGCCTTCCTTGCATCTGAACGTTGCCGTGGACCGCACTACAACCATTCGCGCTTCCGTTCACGACGTGGAAATTGCCCTGGTCATTTCCATCATCCTCGTCATTTTCGTAGTCTTCGCCTTCCTGAGAAACGTCTGGGCCACCATCATCCCCAGTGTGGCCGTGCCGCTTTCTCTGATTGGCACTTTTGGCGTGATGTACCTTTGCCGCTACAGCCTTGACAATCTTTCCCTCATGGCGCTCACCATTTCCACGGGCTTTGTCGTGGACGACGCCATCGTGGTCATCGAAAACATTACCCGCCACATCGAAAACGGCGTGAAACCGTTTGCCGCTACGATGAAGGGCGCCAGCGAAATCGGCTTCACCGTTCTCTCGATGAGCACTTCGCTCGTCGCCGTCTTCATCCCTATCCTGATGATGGGTGGCATCGTCGGACGCCTCTTTCGCGAATTTGCCGTAGTCCTCAGCGTAGCCATTGGCGTTTCGCTCTTTGTTTCGCTCACCACCACGCCCATGATGTGCGCCCGCTTCCTCAAGCACGAAACGGGACAGCACAACCGCCTTTATCGCTTCTCCGAGAGCGCCTTCAACCGGCTTCTTCGAACCTATGACATTTCCCTCCGTTGGGTTCTGCGCCATCAATTCCTGATTTTGCTGGTCACCGTCGGCACGATCGTTGTGAATGGCTATCTCTTTTATAAGACTCCCAAGGGCTTCTTTCCACAGCAGGACACAGGCCGCTTTACAGGCATGATCCAGGGCGATCAGGATTTGTCCTTTTCCGCTATGTCCCAGAAGATGCGCGAATTCACGGACATCGTCCTCAAAGATCCGGCCGTGGATACCGTCACTTCCTTTACGGGAGGCGGCAGCGGCGGCAGCACCGCGCGCATGTTCGGCCAGCTCAAGCCACTCAGCGAACGCAAAATCAGCATCGACCAAGTCATCGCGCGCATTCGTAGGTCCACCTCCAAGCTTCCGGGTGCCGCTTTGTACTTGCAGGCCACTCAGGACCTCAGTGTCGGCGGGCGAATGGGGGGCGCGCAATACCAATACACTTTGCAGGCCGACAACCTTTACGACCTGACGCACTGGGCTCCGATCATGCAGAGGCGAATGGCCCAGATTCCCGAGTTGCGTGATGTCAATTCCGACCAGCAAATGCGCGGACTGCAGACTTCTCTGGTGATCGACCGCGACACCGCTGCACGTCTCGGCGTCGCTGTCCAGGACATTGACAACACGTTGGGTGATTCCTTTGGACAGCGCCAGGTTTCCAACATCTACAAAGGATTGAATCAATACCACGTCGTAATGGAAGTTGCGCCGGAAATGCAGCGTTCCCCCGAAGCGTTGAAGTCCATTTACGTCCCCTCGAAATCCGGCAAGCTCGTCCCTCTCAGCGCCTTTGCTCATTACGAGCCCTCGAACACCGCGCTTTCCGTTAACCACCAGGGCGTTTTCCCGTCCATCACTCTCTCGTTCAATCTTGCTCCGGGCGCCTCACTCGGTCCTGCGGTAGAGCATATTGACGCCGCACGCCGCGAACTCAAGGTGCCCAACACCGTCCATGCCACCTTCCAGGGTACTGCGCAAGCCTTTCAGGATTCCTTATCCAATCAGCTCATTCTCATCCTTACAGCGCTCGCGGCCGTCTACATCGTTCTCGGCATTTTGTACGAGAGCTTCATCCATCCCATCACGATTCTCTCCACCATTCCTTCCGCCGGCATCGGCGCGCTTCTCGCGATTCAAATCATAAAGTCGGATCTCAACATCATCGCGCTCATTGGAATTATTCTGCTGATCGGCATTGTCAAGAAAAATGCCATCCTCATGATCGATTTCGCCGTGCAAGTGGAAAGGGAAGAAGAAAAATCACCAGTCGAAGCCATTTACAAAGCGTGTTTGCTGCGCTTCCGGCCTATTCTGATGACCACCATGGCGGCGCTCCTAGGTGCGATGCCACTGGCGCTCGGCGCAGGCGTCGGCTCCGAGCTGCGGCAGCCCCTGGGGATAACCATCGTCGGCGGACTCATCCTGAGCCAGATGCTCACGCTCTTCACCACGCCCGTGGTTTACATCTACATGGACCGCTTGCAATCCTTTCTCCGCTCTTTGTTCATCGCCCAGCGCCCTCTCCGCCAGCCTGCTCCTTCTGCCTCCCATTCCGACTGAGATTCTTCCTCTCGTTGTATCTTCGCGGGCTTCATGGAAGAATGCCGCATGCCTAATTCAAAATATTGTTCCTTTTTGCTTTTTTGCATGGTTTCTTTGCTGGTATCACCGTCTCTGAAGGCGCAATCCACGCGTCCCGACGCCGAGAAAAAGCTCGCTCACGACGTCTACAAGGAATTCATCGAAATCCAGTCTGCTTTCACGACCGGCTCGACCACTCCCGTCGCGGAAGCCGCCGCCGCGCGCCTCAAAGCCGCGGGGTTTTCCGACTCCGACATCTTTCTCGGCGGCGCGAGTCCGCGCAAATCCAACCTCGTCGTACGCTATCGCGGAACCGGCAAACTGAAGTCCATGCTCTTGCTCGCTCACACCGACGTCGTCGAAGCCAAGCGTGAAGACTGGAGTATGGATCCCTTCCAGCTCAACGAACGCGACGGCTATTTCTACGGCCGCGGCACTGGGGACGACAAAGCTCAGGCCGCCATCTGGGTCGCCAACTTGATTCAGTACAAAAAAGAAGGGTTCAAGCCTGACCGCGACATCATCGTCGCGCTCACCGCCGATGAAGAAGGTGGTGGGCCCTTCAATGGCGTGGACTGGCTGATTGCCAATCATCGCAACTTAATTGATGCCGAATTCTGTCTCAACGAAGGCGGCTGGGGCGAAATGCTCAACGGCAGGCGCATTGCGAACTATCTTCAAGTCGCGGAAAAATACGTTGTCAATTTCCGTTTTGAGGTGCGCAACAAAGGCGGCCACAGCTCGCTGCCCGTGGCCGACAATGCCATCTACCACCTTGCCGGCGCGCTGGAACGGCTGTCTCAGTTCGGCTTTCCGCTCAAAACCAATGAAGTGACCAAGACCTATTTTCAGCAGATGGCCAATCTCGAAAGCGGCCCTCTTAAGCAGGATCTCGGCGCCGTCGCTCAAGGCTCGCAGGAGGCCATGCAGCGCGTTGGCGGTTCTTCGGCAGCGTTCAACGCTACGCTGCGCACTACGTGCGTGGCCACACTGCTCGAAGGTGGCCACGCCATGAACGCACTGCCGCAGCTCGCTGCCGCCACCGTCAATTGCCGCGTGTTGCCGGAAGATTCAGCCGATTACGTCCTCAGCACGTTGCAGAAGGTCGTCGCCGATGATCAAGTTTCTGTCAAACCCCTGGGCCAGCCGTCTCCGGGTCCCGTCTCCCCGCTTCGTCCCGACCTCCTCGACGCCGCCCGTCGCGTCACCGAATCGCATTGGCACGGTGTTCCCGTTGTTCCCAACATGGTCATGGGCGCCACAGACGGGCGCTACCTGCGCATCGCCGGCATTCCCACCTATGGCATTCAAGGCATTTTCATTGACCGCGATGACGTCCGCTTCCATGGCCGCGACGAGCGCATCCTCATCAACTCGTTCTACGAAGGCCAGAGCTTCCTCTACGATCTGGTCAAGCTGCTCGCGAAGCCGGCCAGCTAAAGCCTACGAACTGCCAATCAGCCATCCCGTCAAGAAAACCAGCACGCCGCCAACCACCACCTGAAACGTCGCTTGCAAAAATGGCGTGTCCATATACTTGTGCCGTACGTAGCTGATGACGCAGAGTTCCACGGCCACGACGATGGCCGCAACCAGCGTCGCGACACGGAAGCTCGAAATCAGGAAAGGCAGCGTGTGTCCAATTCCTCCCGCAGTGGTCATCAGCCCGGTCACCGCGCCGCGCAGCCACGGCGATCCCCGTCCCGTCAGCGAGCCGTCGTCGGAAAGCCCCTCGGAAAACGCCATCGAAATCCCCGCGCCAATCGAAGCCGCCAGCCCCACCAG
>Ga0126369_10001324_pt1 | contig 17029 bp, 13 predicted proteins | sample PanSoiMetaPlot_1_FD_109646 | JGI IMG/M metagenome (GOLD analysis project Ga0126369, IMG submission 109646) | Tropical forest soil microbial communities from Panama - MetaG Plot_1 | ecosystem: Environmental > Terrestrial > Soil > Tropical forest > Bulk soil | place: Panama | collected 2016-02-17 | reverse complement strand
CGGATCGTGTCCCTGCCCAACTCGGTCGACGTCGACCTGTTCAGAGCGGTGCCGGAACCAGGGCCCATCGAATGGATCCGACCGGGCGAGATCGCCTTTGTCTACGCCGGCACTCACGGGTACGTCTCGGGCCTCGACGTGATCATCGAGGCCGCCGAGCGCCTCGCCGGCCGCAAGGACATCGTCTTCCTGTTCGTCGGCGACGGTGCGGACAAGCCGCGACTGCAGGAGCTCACGAACGCCAGGGGACTGCAGAACGTCCGGTTCGTCCCGCCGCAGCCGCTCCAGGCGATGCCGGCGCTGCTCTCCGCGTGCTGCGCCTCGATCGTGCCCCTGCGGCGGGCCGAGTTCTTCCGGCGAACCCTCCCCGCGAAGATCCTGCCGTCGCTTGCCTGTGAGACGCCGGTGATCCACTGCGGCGATGGCGACGCGGCGAGCTTGATCGAGGAAGCGCGCTGCGGCCTGGTCGTCCCGCCCGAACGGGGCGACCTGCTCGCCGACGCGGTCCTGCAGCTCGCAGCAGACGGTGCCCGGGCGCGGCAGCTGGGCGCCAACGGGAGGCGGCTGGTGGAGGAGCGCTACATGTGGTCGCGGGCGGTGGACGCCTGGCTCGCCAGGATCGTCGGCGACGGCCGGACCGCGGCGAGGCCGGCGACCCGGTCCGTGCCGGGTGACTGAGCGCTCCAGGCGAGCAGCCGGACGGCCAGCGCCCGGACGGCCTCTGAGGCTGGTGGGACCGGACCCAGTTTCCACGAGCACGGGAGCAGCGGAGGCCGCCCCGCCGGACATCTGCATGGCAGCCAGCAGAGCGTGCGGGGACGGCGACGACGCTTGACTCCAGCACTCCCGACCCAATACGGTACGGCCGCTTTGACTGCTCCCCGGCGATGCCGGATGCCGCGAGCGTGATCGCGCAGGGCGCTGGTCGCGGACTCGCGACCGAGCGTGGCCTCCACGACCGGCGCGCCCGCCTGGGCGACCACCCCGTCGCGCTCTCGCTGGCCACGATCGCGGCCGCGCTGGCGCCCGCGTACGTCATTCGATGGCACGTCGGCTTCTACCCGACGACACTGCTCGAGGCCGCGATCCTGCTCAGCGTGGCCGCATTCGCGGTTGAGAGCGTGCGCGCCCGGGCGGTGCCGAACTGGCGATCGCCGCTGACCCTGCCGGCCGTCCTGCTGCTGGTCGCCGGCCTGCTGTCCATCGCAGTCGCTCCTTCCCGCGTGGCGGCGCTCGGGATCTACCGCGCGTACTTCGTCGAGCCGGTCCTGTACGCGCTCGTGCTGGCCACGGTCGTGAAGCGGCCGTGGCACGCCTGCCTCGTGCTGGCCGGCTTCTGGGTCGGCGCAACCGTGCTCGCGCTGGCCGACTCGGCGGTGGTCCTTTCCGGACTGGCCACTCACACGTTCAACCCGCGCACCGAGCCGCCCGCCGCGATCTACGAGTCGGGGAACGCCGTCGCCCTGTTCCTCGTCCCGCTGGTGGGCACGGCCGCGGCCATCGCTTTCTACGGGACGGACCGCCGCGCGCGAGCGGCGGCGGTCGTCTTCCTCCTGGTCGGCGTGCCCGGCAGCCTGCTGACGTTTTCGCGCGGCGGATGGGCGGCGCTGCTGGCGGTCGCCGTCGGCCTGGCGCTCTCGCACCGGCTTCGGTGGCCGCTGCTCGGCGGCCTGGCGGCGTTCGCTGCGCTGCTCGGGCTGCTGCCCACGATTCGGTCCCGGGTGGCCGTGCAGCTCAGCGAGGGCCCCGGCAACACGGTCGGGGTGCGCCTCGAGCTCTGGCGCGACACCCTCGCCATGCTCCGGGGACGCCCGCTGTTCGGCGCCGGGCTGTCCGGCTTCCAGCAGCGCATCACGCCCCTCTACGCGAAGCGCCACGACCCGGCCCCGTACCCCCACAACATCCTCCTCGCCTTCTGGTCCGAGACCGGCCTCCTGGGCCTGGCGGCGTTCGTGTGGATCTTCTGCGTCACCGCCGCGGCCGGGGTGCGGGGCTGGCTGCGGGGCGCACCGGAGTGGCGGGCCCTGTCGCTCGGGATCCTCCTCGCGCTCCTCGCGATCGCCGTCCACGGCATGGTCGACACGCCGTATTTCAAGAACGACCTGAGTCTCGAGTTCTGGGGACTGGCTGCGCTCGCCACGACCGCCTGGCGCGCGAGCGCTCCCGGCGGCGCCTGACCGCCAGCACGAAAGAGTGCCCCGGTGCGCTATCCTGGCCGCCGGCCGGGCACTCGGCGCGACCGACAGAAAAGTGGAACAGGGGGATCGGGTGACGCTGACGAACGAACCGGCCGTGGGGGCGCGTGGGCCGGCCGCACCGCACATTCCGATCTCGCGGCCGCTCATCGGCGACGAGGAGAAGGCTGCCGTCCTGGCGGTGCTGGATTCGGGCATGCTCGTCCAGGGCCCGCAGGTGGCGGCCCTGGAGTCGGAGTTCGCGGCTCGCTTCGGCGTCGGCCACGCGATCGCCGTCTCCTCCGGCACGGCGGCCCTCCACCTGGCCCTGCTGGCGCACGGCATCGGGCCGGGCGACGAGGTGATCACCAGCGCCTTCAGCTTCGTGGCGACCGCGAACACGATCATCCAGGTCGGCGCTCGACCGGTATTCGCGGACATCGACGAGCGGACGTTCAACCTCGACCCGACCGCCGTGGCCGCCGCGGTCACCGCTCGAACCCGGGCGATCATGCCCGTCCACCTCTACGGACAACCCTGCGACATGGACGCCATCGCGGCCATCGCGGAGCGGCACCAGGTCGCGATCATCGAGGACGCTGCGCAGGCGGTCGGTGCCACCTGGCGGAGCAGAGCGGTGGGGACGTTCGGGACCGCGTGCTTCAGCCTCTACGCGACCAAGAACGTGGCCAGCGGCGAGGGCGGCATCGTCACGACCGGCGACCCCGTGGTGGCGGACCGGGTGCGGCTGCTGCGCCAGCAGGGAATGCGCGCGCGCTACGAGTACGAGACGCTCGGCTTCAACTACCGGCTGACCGACCTCCACGCGGCCATCGCCCGGGTCCAGCTGGGCCGGTTGGACGACTTGACCCGGCGCCGCCGAGCGCACGCAGCCCGGTACGACCAGGCCCTGACGTCGGTGATCACCCCGACGACCGCCGACGGCTGCGGGCACGTCTGGCACCAGTACACCGTCCGCGTGTCGAACCGGGCCGAGGCGAAGCGACGGCTCGGCGAGGCCGGCGTCGGCGTCGGCGTGTTCTACCCGTGCGGTCTCCACCAGCTGCCCCACGTTCGATCCGCCGCCGGCGAGCACCACCTGCCGGCAACCGAGCGGGCGGCGGAGGAGGTCCTGTCGCTGCCGGTGCATCCCGGCCTGAGCCGCGAGGACGTCGAGCGGGTCGTCGAGGCGGTGAACGCGCTGTGACAAAGGTGGCCGTGATCGGCGCCGGCAGCATGGGGAAGCAGCACGTCCGGGTCTATCGCGAGCTCGAGGAGGCCGAGATCGTGGGCGTGGCCGACGCCGACCGCGACGCCGCCCGGCGGGTCGCCGAGCTGCACGGCACGGCCGCCTACACCGACCACCGCGAGCTGCTGGAGCGCGCGCGGCCCGAGGCGGTGTCCGTGGCGGTGCCGACCAGCAGCCACTTCTCGGTGGCGATGGACGCCATCTCCGCGGGCGTCCACGTGCTCGTGGAGAAGCCGATCGCCAACTCGGTCGCCGAGGGCGAGCGCCTGATCGAGGCGGCGCGACGGAGCGGCGTCGTGCTCACGGTGGGACACATCGAGCGCTTCAACCCGGCCATCCTCGAGCTGCGGCAGCGCCTGGAGGCCGGCGCCCTGGGCCGGCCCTACCAGATGCACGCCCGCCGCCTGGGTCCGTTTCCGCAGCGCATCAGGGACGTCGGCGTCGTGGTCGACCTGGCCACCCACGACCTGGACCTGATGTGCTGGCTGGGCGGCAGCGAGCCCGTCCGCCTCTACGCCGAGATCAGTCGCGAGATCCACACAACGAACGAGGACCTGCTCAGCGGCCTCGTTCGTTTCGCGAACGACACGGTCGGGCTCCTCGAGATCAACTGGCTGACGCCGACCAAGATCCGCGAGCTGACCGTCACCGGTGAGCGGGGGATGTTCCGGGCCGACTACCTGACCCAGGACCTCTACTTCTTCGAGAACGGGAGCTCCCCGGACGGCGCCTGGGAGGCCATGAGTCTCCTGCGAGGAGGCGTCAACGAGGGCAGCATGACCCGCTTCGCGCTGCGCCGCCGGGAGCCTCTGGCCGCGCAGCTGGCCGCGTTCCTGGCCGCCGTCAGGGGCGAGTGTGCGCCGGCGGTGACCGGGGCCGACGGCGTGCGGGCGCTCGCCCTGGCGCTGGAGCTGATCAGGTCGGCGCACTCCCACCGCCCGGTGCCGGTGTCGCCATGACGCCCTTCTCGGGCCTGCCCGGCCGGATCGAGGCCCGCGAGGTCGAGGTGGGCGTCGTGGGCCTGGGCTACGTCGGCCTCAGCGCGGCGGTGGCGATCGCACGGGCGGGTTACCGCGTGGTCGGGGTGGACCGCCTGCCGGAGCGGGTGGCGGCGGTGAGCACGGGGTTGTGTCCCATCGCGGGCGAGGAGCCGGGACTGGCCGACCTGCTCGCCGGCGTGGTGGCGGGCGGGGGACTGCGCGCGAGCACGGACTACCGCGCCCTGGCGGCGTGCGAGGTCGTGCTGCTCTGCGTGGACACACCGGTCGAGGGGGACCACCTGCCGCACTACGAGGCGCTCCTGTCTGCGTGCGCGAGCCTCGGGCCGGTGCTCGCGCCCGGCGCGCTCGTCATCGTCGAGTCCACGGTCGGGCCCGGCACGACCTCCGGCCTGGTCTGCTCGGCGCTGGAGCGCGCCACCGGCGGCCGGGAGGGCGTGCGCTTCCACCTGGGCCACTGTCCCGAGCGCGTGATGCCGGGACGGCTGCTCCACAACATGCGCGTGATGGACCGCGTGCTCGGCGCCTGCTCGCCCGCAGCGGCGGCGGCGATGCGCGCACTCTACGGCACCTTCGTGGAGGGCCGGCTGGACGAGGCCGACACCGTGACCGCCGAGCTGGTCAAGACGGCGGAGAACGCGTACCGCGACGTCGGCATCGCCTTCGCGAACCAGCTGGCGCTGATCTGCGAGCGCGCCGGAGCCGACGTGTGGCGCGTGCGCGAGCTGGTCAACCGCTCGCCCGGCCGGAACGTGCTGCTGCCCGGCTCCGGCGTCGGCGGACACTGCATCCCCAAGGATCCGTGGCTGCTGGCGTCGGTGCTCGGCGAGGACGCCGGCGCTTCCCTCATTGCGGCCGCCCGACGCCTCAACGACTCGATGCCGGGCCACTGCGCGGAGCTGACGGTGGGCATTCTGGGCGAGCACGGCGTCTCACCTGAGGGCGCGGCCGTCGTCGTGCTCGGCGCGAGCTACCTGGAGGAGTCGGACGACACGCGGAACTCGCCGACGGCGACGCTCGTGGGGCTGCTCCAGCAGCTCGGGTGCGGAGTCCGGATCCACGACCCGTTCGTGCCCGGCCACAGCGGCGACGTGATCGACGCCGCGCGCGGGGCCGACTGTGCCGTGGTCATGGTCGCCCACGAGGCCTACCGCCGGATCGACCTGCGCGCGCTCGCCGCGGCGATGCGGCGGCCGCTGCTGGTCGACACGCGCCGGGCCCTCGACCCCGCGGCCCTGCGCGCCGCGTCATTCGCCTTCCGCGTCCTGGGCGCGCCGGCGGCCGCGCCCGCCGGATGGGTGCGCTGAGGCCGTGCGAGAGGAGTTCCTCTCGTTCTCACCTCCCGACGTCGGGGACGAGGAGATCGCGGCGGTCGCCGAGAGCCTCCGCTCGGGGTGGCTCACAACGGGACCTCGCGTGCGCGAGTTCGAGGAGCGGTTCGCGAGCTTCGTGGACGCGCCGGGCGCGGTGGCGCTCAACTCGGCCACCGCCGCCATGCACGTGGCGCTCGCGGTGCTCGGAATCGGGCCCGGCGACGAGGTGATCACGACCACGATGACCTTCTGCTCCAGCGTGCACGTGATCGAGCACCTGGGCGCCCGGCCGGTGCTGGTCGACGTCGAGCCGGACACCCTGAACATCGATCCGGCCTGCGTCCGCGCGGCGATCACCCCCCGGACGCGAGCCATCCTGCCCGTGCACCTCTACGGGCACCCGGTCGACATGGACCCGATCCTGGCGATCGCACGAGAGCACGGGCTGGCCGTCGTCGAGGACGCGGCGCACGCGCTGCCCGCCCGGTACCGCGACCGGATGGTGGGACGTCCCTGCGGCGAGGTCCCCAACCTGGTCGCGTTCTCCTTCTACGCCACCAAGAACCTGACGACGGGCGAGGGCGGCATGCTGACCGGGCCACCGGACCTCCTGGACGCGGCTCGCGTCTGGGCCCTGCACGGCATGAGCCGCGACGCCTACCGCCGGTACACCGCCGACGGGACGTGGCGCTACGACGTCGTGCTGCCCGGCTTCAAGTACAACATGCCGGATCTCCAGGGCGCGATCGGCCTCGTGCAGCTGCGGAGGCTGCCGGAACTGCAGGCCCGGCGCAGCGAGATCGTGGAGCGCTACCACGACGCCTTCCGGACCCTCGCGGGCGTCGAGGTGCCGGTGGAGCGCCCCGAGGTCCAGAGCGCTCGCCACCTGTACGTGCTGCGTGTGGACGGCGAGCGTCTGGGCTGCGACCGTGCCGAATTCGTCCGCGAGCTGGCGAGCCGGCGGATCGGCTCCAGCGTTCACTTCATCCCGATCCACCACCACACGTACTACCGCGGGAAGTACGGCTACGCGGAGGGCTCCTTTCCCGTGGCGGATCGCGAGTTCGAGCGCATCGTGTCGCTGCCGCTGAGCCCGGCCCTCTCGAACGCCGACGTGGATGACGTGATCCAGGCCGTCAGCGAGATCGTCGAGCTGGGTGGACGCTCCCGTTCGGAGATTTACCGTGGCTCGTGACCGCGATCGCGGCGGGCCGCGAACGAGCCGGCAGCGCCCCCAGCGTGGCCGCGATGATCTTCAGGTCCGTCCAGAAGCTGCGCCGGTCGAGGTACTCCAGCTCGAGGCGCAGCTTGTCGGGCATGATGACCGTTCTGTAGAGGGCCTCCGGATCCTCACCGCCGAGGAGCTCCTCCTCGTTGCGGTAGGTCACCGACGCTGCGCCGGTGATGCCGGGCCGCACGCAGAGCACGCGGCGCTGCTCCGGAGTGTAGAGGCGCACGTAGTTCGGATGCTCGGGGCGCGGTCCGACGAGGCTCATGTCCCCGCCCAGCACGTTGAGGAACTGCGGCAGCTCGTCCAGCTTCGTCCGCCGCAGCACGCGGCCGACGCGGGTGACCCTCGTGTCGCCGGCGGCCGTGATCACTCCCCCCGCCCGGTCGGCGCCCGTGAACATGCTCCGGAACTTGCAGATCCGGAAGATCTGGCCGTAGCGACCCACGCGCCAGCCGCGGTAGAGCACCGGCCCTCCGCTCTCGAGCAGGATCGCCAGTGCGACGGCGAGCGTGATCGGAAGCGTCAGGAGCAGGGCGGCGGCCGCCGCCGCCACATCGAACGCGCGTTTGGCAATGGAGAGAGCCAGGTGGTCTTGAGAACGCTCTGCAGGGTGGTCACTCGACATGGCGGCCAATAATGTAGCGGCCCTGCCCGGATTTCGTTTCGGGGGGGCGACGCGCCGACTCGGAGTCGGGGCCCGGCGGTACCTGCCAGGCATCCTGGTCGAGCTGGCGCTGATCACCGTCATCCTGGCCGGCTTCCAGCTCTCGGGCTACGGACGCCAGCCGGTCTGGTTCAACAACGTTCCCCTCGGCCTCGCCTTCGTGTGCCTCGCCTGGGGCGCCGCCGAGGCCCGCTTCCGGCTGTACCGGCGCGTGTGGACCGTGGCTGGATTCCCCGACGCCAAGGCGATCGGCTGGGCAGTGATCGAGGCGACGGTCCTGATCACGCTGGCCAACGCCGCCCTGCCCGACTCGATCCGGCCGTTCCGGTACCTCGCGCCGCCGCTGGCGGCGCCGGCCATCGCCGCCGCGATCGCGATCTACCGGCTGTGGCCGCGGATTCGCGTCGTGGCCCGGCGCGACACCAGGCGCGTGCTGGTGGTGAGCCCTGACGGGCAGGCGTTTCCGCTGGTTCGCTGGATGGTGCAGCACTCACCGTCCGGGTGGGAGCCCGTTGCGATCCTGACGGCGAGTCCCGACGAGTTCGGCAAGACCGTCCACGGCGTCCCGGTGGCGGGTTCCATCGACGAGATCGCGCACTGGAAGGACGTGTACCAGGCCGACGCCGTCGCGTTCGTGCCGCGCGGGCCGCTCGAGCCCCGCTGGAAGGAGCTGGTCTCCTGGTGCCTGGAGTCGGACCTGTCCGTCCTGGTGGTTCCGGAGTTCGGCGAAGTGCTGCACGGGCGGCCGCAGGAGGCCTCCCTGCGAACGCTCAACGCCGACGACCTGGTGGGCCGCGCGAGACGCGACATCGAGCTGGAGAGCGCCCGGGGCGCCGTCTCCGGCCAGACGGTGCTGGTCAGCGGGGCGGCGGGCTCGATCGGGTCCGAGCTGTGCCGGCTCCTGGTCAGGCTCGAGCCGCGCCGGCTGGTCCTGGTGGACAGCAACGAGAGCGGCCTCTTCGACGTGGCGTCGGAGCTGGCACGGCTGGCGCCGGACGTGGAGCTGCGGGAGGCGCTGGTCTCGATCGTGGAGCTGAAGCCGCTGCAGCAGGTGTTCACGCAGGAGCAGCCCGGCATCGTCTTCCACGCCGCCGCCTACAAGCACGTGCCCATGCTGGAGGCCCACCCGGAGCAGGCCGTTCAGACCAACGTCCTCGGCACCTACAACACGCTGCTGTGCGCCGAGCGCGCCGGCACGCGATGCTTCGTCCTCGTCTCGACGGACAAGGCGGTTTCGAGGCAGTCGATCATGGGGGCGAGCAAGCGGCTGTGCGAGATGCTGGTGCTCGGCTTCGGAGGCCGCATGAGCAGCTGGGCCGTCCGCTTCGGCAACGTGGTCGGCAGCCGCGGGAGCGTGGTGCCGATCTTCGAGCGCCAGATCAGCGCCGGCGGCCCGGTGACGATCACCCACCCCGACTGCACCCGGTACATGATGACCATCAGGGAGGCCGCCTCCCTGGTCATCTCCACTCTCTCGGTGGGCCGCCCCAGCCGGCTCTACATGCTCGACATGGGCGAGCCGATCTCGATCGACCGTCTGGCACGCTCCCTCATCCGCTCGCGCGGCCTGCGGCCCGACACGGACATCCAGGTCGTCTACACCGCGCTGCGGGCCGGCGAGAGCCTGCACGAGGAGCTGCTGGCCGACGACGAGGCCTGGCGGCCGACGTCCGAGCCGGCGGTCCGTGAGGTCGTGTCGCCGGCGCCGCTTCGCCGCGCCGAGCTGGCCAGGCTGCTGCACCTCATGGGCGAGACGCTGGACGCGGGAAGCCGCGACGAGCTCGTGGACCTGCTCAGGAAGGCCGTCACGACGGGGGACGCCGGCCGGGCCGGCGGCAACGGACGCGCCGTGGCCGGGCCCGCCGAGCGTGTCGACCTGACCGCCCGAGATCAGCCCGCCCCGGGCCGTAACAGCCCCGTCTCATAGGCGACGGAAGGGAGCCGGACAGCCGGCGGTTCGACCAACCATGCCCCTCCAGCGGCCGGTGCCCATCTCCGTGCTCGACCTGGCCCCGATCGGCAGCGGGCAGCGTCCCGGCCAGGCCCTCCGCAACAGCATCGACCTGGCCATCCACGCCGAGCGCTGGGGCTACCGGCGTCACTGGGTCGCCGAGCACCACAACATGCCGGGCGTCGCGAGCTCCGCGCCCGCCGTGCTGATCGCGCACCTGGCCTCGGCCACCACGACGATCCGGGTCGGCTCGGGCGGCGTGATGCTGCCCAACCACGCCCCGCTGGTCGTCGCCGAGCAGTTCGGGATGCTCGAGGCCATCCACCCCGGCCGCATCGACCTGGGGATCGGCCGGGCGCCGGGCACCGACCCGGTCACGGCGGCGGCGCTCCGCAGGACTGCGGGCCCGCTGTCCGCCGACGAGTTCCCCGAAGAGCTGGCCGAACTGGTCGCGTTCTTCGAGGGAGCGTTCCCCGGCGGGCATCCGTACAGCCGGATCCGCGCCATGCCCGGCGAGGGCGACATGCCGGAATTGTGGCTGCTCGGGTCGACCGGCTACAGCGCCCAGGCCGCCGCGTACCTCGGGCTGCCGTTCGCGTTCGCGCACCACTTCAGCCCCGCCAACACCGAGCCCGCCCTGCGGCTGTACCGGGAGAGGTTCCGGCCGTCGGGCTCGCTCGCCGAGCCGTACGCGCTGGTGGCCGTGGCGGTCGTCTGCGCCGACACGGACGAGCGGGCGGCGTGGCTGCACGGCTCCAGCCGGCTGTCGGTCCTGCGCCTCCGCTCAGGCACCCCCGGGCCGCTGCCGACCCCAGAGGAGGCCGCCGACTACCCGTACACGCCGGACGAGCGAGAGCGCGCCCGCGCCTTCACCGCCGACCACGTGGTGGGCGGACCGGAGACGGTCCGGCGCGGGCTCGACGAGCTGCTCGCGCGCACCCGGGCGGACGAGCTGATGATCACGACGAACGTGCACGACCACGGCGGACGCCTGCGCTCGTTCGAGCTGGTCGCCCACCTGGCGGGCGTCGCCGCGATCCCCGGCTAGGCGCCGCAGCCGCCCCCGATCTGACCGGTGACCGTGGAGACCTTCTGCGTCCTGCCGCGCCGGTACAGGTAGAGGCCGTCGCTGGCCGCCATCCACACGCCGTTGACGTCGCCGATCACCGACCGGATCGGCGGCTCCTCGCCGTAGCCCGGTTTCGGCGGCTCCTTCGGGAGGTTGAGCAGTTCCGTCCCGTGCATCTGGCCGTCCACGAGCCAGACCTGGAACGCGTCCTCGGTCGACGTGACCACCACGGGGTGGCCGTCGGCGTCGAAGCCGGCCACCTGGGCGAACTCCCCATCCTGCGAGAACCAGGCCGTCGTGACGCCCGTGCCCAGGTCGAGCCGGAGGATCGTCACGGTGGCGCCCTGCGGAACCGACGGCGCGCCGGTGCCCCAGGCGGCGCCTCCGCCGACGTTCTGCCAGTAGCCGCCGCTCGCGATCTGCCGCTCGCTCGTGCCGGCATACGGGAAGAACCAGAGCCCGGCGGCGAACGGGGTCTGCGTCGCAGGCGGCACGGCGTAGGCGCCGTCCGCGGCGGCCTCCAGCAGTCCCCACGGCGGCCCGCCGGAGGCCCAGTTGAACCTGGCCGCACTGGCGGCGTACCACCCCGGTCCGTTCAGGCGCGGACCGATCGGCGTTTCGGCGCCACTGGACGCGCTGACGAGGTGGAAGTCCGAGTCCCTGCCGCTCCAGTAGACGAACCGGGTGCCGTCGGGTGTGATCGCCGAGCGGCGCACCGACAGCCACCGGTGGACCGCGCGGTCGTAGGTCAGGCCGCCATATTCGTAACGCGTCGCGTCGCTGGTGTTGCTCCCCGGATCAGACGTGAACTCCGCCGTCGGAAAGCCGACGAACCCGCCGCTGCCCGGCGCGTTCGAGGAGATCGCCAGGCGGCACGTCAGGTCGGCGACCAGCGAGTCGGCGCCGGGCGACAGGAAGGTCCCCGCCGGGGAGGCGTTCGCCGGGCTCCGGTGGGCGGTCGCCGCCGGGCGCGCGCGGAGGCGGAGCGTCACGGGGACGGCCACCGCGGCGACCACGAGCAGCGCGACGACGCCGATGGACACGATCTTCAGCCAGCTCGGCCAGAGCCCGATTCGCGTCGCGATCGCGCGCAGCAGGTTCGCCATCTCACGCCGTGCAACGCGGGCCGAGATGGGTGAGTTACTACTGGGCGCCCGGCTGCACGAGACCCGTCTCGTAGGCGACCACCACCGCCTGCACGCGGTCGCGCAGCTCCAGCTTGGACAGGATCCGCGCGACGTGCGTCTTCACGGTCGCCTCGCTCAGGTGCAGGCGCGCTGCGAGCTCGGCGTTGCTCAGGCCCCTGGCCATCAGCGTCAGCACCTCGCGCTCCCGCGCCGTCAGCGCCGACAGCTCCCGCGGCGGGACGGCGACCGCCTGGTCGCGGCGCACGAACCGCTCCACCAGCCGGCGGGTGATCGACGGCGCGAGCAGCGCGTCCCCCGCGGCCACCATGCGGACCGCCGCGACGAGGTGCTCCGGCGACACGTCCTTGAGGAGGAAGCCGCTGGCTCCCGCCTCCAGCGCCGCGTACACGTACTCGTCCAGGTCGAAGGTCGTGAGCATGATGACGCGGCACGCGGCGCCGTTTCCGACGATGCGCCGGGTGGCCTCCAGGCCGTCCAGACGCGGCATGCGCACGTCCATCAGCACCACGTCGGGGCGCAGCCGGCGGACCGCCGCGATCGCCTCCTCCCCGTCCCCCGCCTCGGCGACGACCTCGATCCCGTCCTCCGTCTCCAGGATCAGCCGGAAGCCGACGCGCACGAGCGCCTGGTCGTCCGCGATGACGACGCGCAGCGGCCCGTTCACGCCGTCTCCATCGGCAGCCGAGCGCGGACCGCGAAGCCACCGTCCGGCAGCGCGCCGGCCTCCACGTCGCCGCCGTAGGCCGCCACTCGCTCCCGCATGCCCAGCAGGCCGCGGCCGGAGCCTGCCGCGTTCGCCGGGCCCGCGGGCCCGCCGCCGTCCACGACGGCCAGCCGCAGGTCGCGGTCTCCGTACTCCACCAGCACCTCCGTGCGCGCGCCGGCCGCGTGCTTCATGACGTTGGTCAGCGCCTCCTGGACGACACGGTAGGCCGTCAGGTCCAGCCCCGGCGGCAGCGGCCGAGGCGTGCCCAAGACGCGGAGGTCGACCGGCACGCCGGCCGCGTCGATCCGACCGACCAGCGCCTGCAGCTGACCCAGGCCGGGCTGCGGCGCCAGGACGAGTTCCTCTGGCCGCTCCGCGAGCACGCCCAGGAGGCGCCGGAGCTCGGTCAGCGCGTCCCGCCCGCTGCCCTCGACCTCGCGCATGGCTTCGCCCGCCCGATCGGGCTGGCGCGACACCAGCCGTCGCGCCGCCCCGGCCTGGACGACCATCACGCTCACGCTGTGCGCGATCACGTCGTGCAGCTCGCGGGCGATGCGCGCCCGCTCGTCGGCGACGGCCACCCGCGCGACGAGCTCCCGCTCGCGCTCGGCCTCGCGCAGCCGCGCCGAGCGTTCGCGCATCGCGATCCCGGCCACCCAGACGCCGAGCCCGATGACCAGCTCCAGCCCCCACGCCGGCAGCGGCGGATTCGCGCCCGGAAAGAGGACGAGCAGGACGAGCGACGTGCCCGCGAGAGCGGCCAGCGCGAGGAGGGGCCGCGAGCCGTACGCACCGGCCGAGTACAGCCCGAGGAACAGCGCGACCACCACGCCGAGCGCCGGCGGCTGCAGGGTCGCCAGGGCGCACAGGAACTGCACGACGTAGCAGGCGAGCGGGAAGCGCCGGCGCCAGATCAGGGGCAGGGTGGCGCCGGCCACCGCGGGCAGGCGCACCGCCTGCTCCGGTCCAGCGGAGAGCACCTGCGCCGAGGCGGCGGCGAACAGCGCGACGGCCGTGGCGGCGTCCACGACGCGCGGGTCGAGGCCGCGCAGACGCCGCCACGCCGATCGGAGAGCCGCCACAGCCGAAGCGTAGCCGCGGTCCGGCCGGGACGGCGTCGGCCCCGCGGCGGACGCGGCATACATCCGCAGGATGACGGCACGCGAAGACCATCCCGCGGACGGATCCGGATTCCGCATCGCGGCCGACTGCCCGGGCACCCCCTCGCGGAGACGCTTCGGGCATGGAAATGCGAGTTCGACCCACCCCCGAGCGGCCTGGTCCAGCACTGCTGTTCGGGGCGGCGCTGCTCACCGCGGGCCCCGCCGCCATCCACTTCGCCGTCGCGCCGGTGCACTTCGAGGAGTACGTGCCGTTCGGCCTGTTCTTCGTCACCGTGGGCGCGCTTCAGCTCGCCGCGGCCGCGGCCATGCTCTTCCGGCCCTCGCGCCGGCTGTTCCTGGTGGCGGCGGCGGGCACGGCCGGCCTCATCGGCCTGTACCTGGTCTCCCGCACCGTCGGGGTGCCGGTGGGACCGCACCCGTGGCGGCCGGAGATGGTCGGGTTTCCCGACATCGCGTGCACGGCCATGGAGCTCGTCGCCCTCCCGCTGTTCGCGGTGGCCGCGTTCCGGCGGCCCAGGCCGCGCCGGCGGCACCCGGTCCGCGTCGCGCTGGCCGCGGCGCCCGCGACCCTGCTCGCGGTCGCGCTCACGTACGTGGGCACGGGCACGGCCAGCGCCGGTATGCCGGCGGCCTACAGCGTCGCCCCGGCGGTCTCGGGCCAGCCCTCCACCAGCGTCGACCTGCTGACCGCGCCTCCCGGGGACGAGCCGGTGCGCACCTTCACGCTGACCGCCCGCGTCGCCCGCGTCGACGGCCGGGACGCGTGGACCTACGACGGCTCGGTGCCGGGACCTGAGCTGCGCGTGGTCCAGGGCGACCGGCTGCGCGTGACGCTGGTCAACCACCTGCCGGCGTCCACGACCATCCACTGGCACGGCGTGCCCGGGCTGCCCAACGCCGAGGACGGCGTCGCGGGCATCACCCAGCAGGCCGTGGCGCCCGGCCACTCGATGACGTACGAGTTCATCGCGAGCGCCCCGGGCACGTACTGGTACCACTCGCACCAGGACACCGGCAACCAGGTCTCGCGCGGGCTCTACGGCGTGCTGGTGGTCGAGCCGCGAACCGGCCCGACCGAGGATCGCGACTACACGGTCGTCCTCCACAACGGAGTCGCTGGAGGGGTCGCCGCGAACGGGACGTCCGAACTGCATCTCGCGGGCCGGCCGGGCGAGCGGGTTCGTCTGCGCCTCGTGAACGCGGTCTCGCCCGGCATGGACGGCACGCCCCAGGCGCCCGTGCTCCTGGGCGCGCCCTACCGGGTGGTGGCGCTGGACGGCCGCGACCTGATCCAGCCAGAGGAGCTGGGCCCGCAGCGGATCCCGATCGGCATGGGCCAGCGGGCGGACCTGGTTTTCACCATGCCGGTCTCCGTCTGCGTGCGTCTGGTCGACACCGAGAGCCAGATCCACTCGTCCGGCGTGCAGAGCGCCATCGGCTCGTTAGCGGGCGCCGCGAACCTGCCGTCGGTGACCGTCGGCGAGGGGACGCGACCCGCCTCGCCGCGGCTGGACGCCCTGCCGGCCTTCGACCCCCTCCAGTACGGCGCGCCCGCAGCCGACCCGGTTTCGGCGGCGCACGTGGACGCCTCGTACCCGATCGTGATCTCGGAGCAGCCCGGCTTCCACAACGGCAGCATCCAGCTGGTCCACGAGATCAACGGTGCCGCGTCGCCGAACATCCCGCCCATCACGGTGCGCGAGGGCCAGGTCGTGCGCCTGCACATCGTCAACGACACGGCCGAGTACCACCCGATGCACCTGCACGGCCACACGATGTCGGTCCTGAGCCGGAACGGCGAGCCCGTCACGGGCAGCCCGGTGCGGCTCGACTCGGTCCTGGTCGGCCCCAACGAGACGTGGGACGTGGTGTTCCTGGCCGACAACCCCGGCCTCTGGATGTTCCACTGCCACGTCCTGCTCCACGCGTCGTTCGGCCTGACGATGCCGATCGACTACGCGGGCATCACCACGCCCTACACGATGGGCACCCGCTCGGGCAACATGCCCGAATGACGCCGGACGTTATCCTCAGGGGGCATGGACGGGGCCATGACGCCCCTGGGGGTACTCCGGTGAAGTTCTACCTCTTCGGCAGCCTGAGCGGTCAGAAGCGACGCGCCCGCGACATCGACCTGGTGGTCGAGCTCGAGAACGGCGAGGCGGTCGAGAGCGCGATGACCGCCGTCGCCGCGATCGGGCCGCGGGTGCGCAAGCCGATCGAGCTGTGGCTCTCTCACCACGAGACCGAGCCCAACCTGGCCGGCAACTACGACTACCGGAGCGACCGGTGGGCGTTCTGGCGCCGGCCCGGCCTGCCTGGCTTCTTCCGCGGACTGGAGGCGGTGACGCTCGACCACGTGGTGCGGCTGGCGCTCGCCGCCGGCCCGTACGGGCCAGGTCGCCGGGGCGGCACCCCGGAGGTCGCGAGCACCCCGGGCTGCACGGTGCGGCGGGCGGCGGACGGCTGGCGGTACGAGCTCGGCGACGAGGCCGGCGGCCCGTACGAGGGCCCGCTGGAAGCCGCCGCGGCGGCGGAGGCGGCGGCCAAGGCGAACGGCCGGCTGGGCCCGATCGACGTCCTCTGGTTCCAGCTGGGCTAGAAGTCCCTCCCCCCTCGCGGGGGAGGAGGGCCCCCAGGGCCCGGAGGGGGGCTTTGATGGACGACCGTGCTCTGTTCGGCCCTGCTGGAGGGTGCATCCCCCACCCCCTCCCCCCTCCCCCGCGAGCGGTGGAGGGGAAGGCTCGCTTGCTTCGCTTTGCTCGGGCCTCGGTGCTCTGCGCTGCGGGTGCTTACATCCCCAGCATGGCTCGGGCGCGCAGCGCGATCGCGACCGCCACGCGGGTCTCCGGGTCGTCCAGCGAGAGCCCGGTCAGCGTCTCGATCCGCTCGATCCGGTACGTCATCGAGTTGATGTGGATGCCCAGCGCCCGCGCCGCCGCCCGTCGCACCCACCGCGACGTGACCAGCGCCTCCAGCGTCTCCAGCAGCGGCGTCTCGCGCGACTCCGCGTACTTCAGCAGCGACCCCAGCACCTCGCCCACGAACCCCCGCAGCGCTTCGGGCGACTGCACCTCGAGCAGGAGCCGGAACGCGCCCAGCGACCGGTAGGACATGACGCGGGCCCGCGCTCCCGCGCGCCGCGACAGCCGCAGCGCCTGGCGCGCCTCCACGTGGGACCGGGCCAGCTCTGCCACCGACTTGGCCAGGTTGCCGATGCCCACCGACGCCGTCGCCGGCCGCAGGACCGGCGCCGTCGCGGTCACCAGCGTCGCCGCCAGCCGCTCTGCCGCCGGGAGGTCGGGGATGGCCTCTTCTGGCACGATCACCACCGCGCTGGCCGACCGGACCACCGTCAGGGCGCCCGGCACCCGCCGCCGCACCAGGTCGGTCAGCGCCGCG